>Ga0307989_1000042_pt1 | contig 110523 bp, 89 predicted proteins | sample EllFjometagen185_FD_203164 | JGI IMG/M metagenome (GOLD analysis project Ga0307989, IMG submission 203164) | Marine microbial communities from Ellis Fjord, Antarctic Ocean - #185 | ecosystem: Environmental > Aquatic > Marine > Unclassified | place: Southern Ocean | collected 2014-10-08 | reverse complement strand
GCGGAGTCGAAGTGAAAAGTGAAGTATGACACTGGCCTGAACACCGTTTGATTACCCTTCGAGTCCCCTCGCTATTCTCGGCCTCACGGAGACACTCCCAAACCTCCAAACCTCCAAACCTCCAAACAAACAAATTGACAAACCCCCACTTTCCGAATAACCTAATAGCGATTTTTGTAATTCGTTCTTAGCTCAAGGAAGCTCGTGAAAATCGAGCACAGTCGCGCTACTGTAACCAGGGACAATGCTGACCTGTATTGAATTCAATACAAAAGCCACTTCGATAATGAGGGAAGGCGTCAGCGGCGGATGAACTGGAAGTCAGGATACTTACGCTAAGCACTCAATCTCCATCAACCTTCGCGAGTAAAGGTACCGGAATGATAAACCTGACATCTAGGAAACATTCAAACAGTAGCCCCACCTTCAGACGGGGCTTTTTTTATGCCCTGTTGGTCTTGTTTTGCTCTTTATCAGTTGCCTATCCTGAATCTACATCCTCCATTCCCTCAACTGTGATCTATGGACGAACCGTCGATCAGGATGACCATATCGTCCCCTACGTTTCTCTAATTTTACAACAAACAGACTTATTCATTCTCTCAGACAAAGATGGCAACTTTAGCTATACCAAACCGTTTTCAAACCAAGATTCAATCCTGGTACAACGGATTGGATTCCAAAATGAAGTTATCTCGGCTCAAACCCTACAAAACACAGGTATCATCAGGCTTACGCCCGTAGTCCTTGAACTGGGAAGCGTTGAAATTCAGGGTGAAAATACAAGTGTGGCTGGTTCGATTCTAGCTCCCCTTACTCGCTATACCAAATCCAGTGCATCAGGCTCAGTCGACCACACCAAGTTGTTGCGAAAGATTCCCGGAGTTTCCATCAAAAGTTATGGGGGCCCAGCTGGAATTAGGTCGTTAAGTATTGATGGCGGACCTACCTCACACACAAAAATTATAATTGATGGTATTGATATTACATCGGCCCAAAATGGTGAAGCCGATATCTCCCAATTACCGCTTCCCTATATTGAGAGTATCACTTACATCCCCTATGATATCACCCATACGGCAAGTGGCGGGAGTGATGGTGTGGTCATGTTGGGGTCCATTGATCAAGCCAGCCATCTGAGTATCAGCAAGGGCAGTTTTGGACATACCGCTTATGATATCAATCTTCAAAAGCAATTTTTAGGGGTCTGGACCTCGATCCAACTCGGTCAACGATGGGAAGATGGTGATTATCCAGTGACCTGGGACCATGACGTGCATAACCGGAAAAACAATAATTTTAACCAGCAATTTGTTTCCTTGAAGGCAAAGGGCATGGTTGATACCCATCTATTTTGGCAGATCTCAGCCATGGAATCTCGTCAATCACGAGGGGTTGCTGGTCTGGTCTGGTCAACTGACACACTCTCCCACCGCAATGATCAACTCGACTTATTGGGGACCACACTGGGTTGGGTTCGTCCTACGGGAAGCACTCACATCCAGGCTTCATTACGAGTTTCAGAAGAGTACTATGTAAATCCCCTCTTGAATCTGAGAGGTGATCACAAACTTCATAGCTATCAAGTCAAAATTGATGACCGACAGACCCTCAATAAGAGATTAGAACTACTTACAGACTTATCATTTAGTCAAGATCATATCGAAAGCAGTGCCACAGGTGAACACGACAGACACAGCTTCGCTGCTTCAATCAATCCTGGTATCACCCTCATCAAAGGAATCAAACTAGTACCCTCCTTAAAATTTCATGTAAGTCCGAATCTCTACGAACAGTTTTTGACTGACATCCAGCTTCAAATCCCCTTCTTTTGGGGGCCACTGGAAAAGATTTCACTCAGTCGAGGGGATGTTTATAGGTACCCCAGCTTTAATGATTTGTACTGGTCGCCTGGGGGGAATCCCGACCTTTTGCCAGAAGAAACCGAAGTAACAACCGCTCAAGTCCAGTTGGATCTGAATCGTTTCGGAAGCCTCACGCTGCAATGGCAAAGAAAAGAAAGTACCAACCTGATTCAATGGATACCTGGATTTTTCTATTGGCAGCCAGAAAATATCCGGTCTGCCGAGCGTGAGAGTCACAAAATCATGTGGCAACTGGATAAGTCAAAATACAATTTTTCTACTTTTGCAAACACGAGCCTGATTCATACTTATGATCAGGACTGGAAAAAACCTTTGCGTTACGCTCCCAGTCAAACTTCAGCTTTTGGTCTCATTTGGTCTCCAGCTAATTATGAATTCAATCTTGAATACAGTTACATATCTGATCTGATCAGTATGTATGATTATCCGGTGGATACGATGGTGAAAGCAGCTGAACTTTGGTCACTTAGCGCTGCTCATACCTGGCAATCCAAGTTTGGAGAATTTGTATTTGTCGTCTCTGGCGATAATCTATTTGATATCTCTTATGAAACCATCCGGGGATACCCTGAACCGGGTCGCTCTTATCGAATAACAACTACTTACACCCCCACACACAAGTATGAAAGGAACTAATCTTGTGCATAACTTATCCCGCTCTATCCTGAAAACACTGGTCATTTTACTCTTCGTCCCCAACTTGAAAGCTGGCCAATATTACGCTTTATGTGAAGGTAACTTCGGACAGGCAAACGCCTCACTCTGGTCCTTTGATGAAGCAATTTCAACCATTGATGGACCCTTGGTTTGGGATACTGGAACCAATCCACTTGGTGATGTGGGACAATCCCTCACCTTATATGATCACACACTGTATATAGTGATGAATAATTCCCATAAAGTGCGTGTTCTTGATCTGGAAAATGGAATGAATCATGTAGGCGATATCGACATTCCTGGTACCAGTCCACGTTACATGGCTATCCAGCGATCACAAAATCGAGGGTTTATTAGTAGCTGGAGCCTGGGTGGACTGCTCATCGTTGATCTCACCAATAACACGGTTGTCGATACATTTCTACTGGGAGGCTTACCGGAAAAAGTGATCATTGATCAAGATGACCTATATGTATCAATGAACATGAAACCTGATTGGACCGCAAATAATCTGGTTCACCACATCGATATTAGTACGGCAACACCATCGATAACTGATACTTATGAGGTGATAGATGGCCCAGCCTCAATGGCTCTATCGGGGCAGTCACTTTTCGTTACATCAGTTTACTATAACGATGCATGGGAATCATTTTCCGGGACTTCAAGAATTAATCTACATGATGGGTCTGTTCTGACAGTAGATCACGGTGCCTATAGCAATTACAGTGCGGATATCGGTGTTGTACAGGGCGTCCCCTTTCGAATTTATGGCAACTTCATTGTTCCTTTAAATGAAGACCTCAGTTTCAATGCTGAAGGCAGTATCGGAAATTTATCAGGGATCTATTCATTTTCTGTCCAAAATGATCTTCTGGTTGTTGGTACCAGCGATTTTGTTGCTCCTGATGAACTCACCATATATGGTTCTGAGGGATCAACCAGAGGAAGCCTCACTTTGGGAGCACTTTCTGGTGATGTAATTTATTATGATCCAGATGTGGTTTCTGTGGATGCCAGTCATCAATTACCATCTAATATTTCAGTAGGTCAAAATTATCCAAACCCATTTAACCCAGCAACACACATCCCCTTCCAGATAAACAAAGCCGAGTATACTACTTTGAATATCTTCGATACGCGTGGTCGCTTGATTAACTCTCTCCTGAATGCTGATCTTGAACCAGGAAATTATGAATTGACCTGGAATAGTTTGGATTTGGCAGGACAGAAAGTCTCAAGTGGGATATATTTTGCTGTATTGAGTGCAGGCTCAGAACAATCCATGATCAAGCTTCATCTAATCAAATAAACTGTCTCCAATTATCAGAGATCCATTTAAAAAAAAATTACTCAGCAAATGTTATGGGCGTATTTCGATGCGCCCATATCCTGCATGATTCAACTAAGCGTTTTCTGCTCTATCCTCCTCAATACAATTTGAGTTCTCCAAAAACTTGAAGTCTCTACTTGCGTTTTAACAATTACTGTGTAAATCATCGCCGGTCGATTACAACATAGAGGGTGATCGTTAGATAAATAGAGATAGAGGTGCTGGTTACCGTGTTTAAAGATCTGTTAGAAAATAAATTAAAGAATTTCCATGTCACATTCTTCTCCATTATCATGGGGAGCGCTGGGGTAACCATTATGTACCAGAAAGCCAGTGCCATCCTCAATTTTCCATCAATATTTTCAGAAATACTCATATTCTTCACTACAGTGATAGCGATTCTTATCGCCATTATCTATCTGATAAAAACCATTGTTCACTTTGATATCGTGAGAGCTGAATTTTATGATCGTATCCGAATTAACTTTTTTGCTTCAATATCTATTTCGCTTTTAATGTTATCCATAATTTATGAGATGGTACATTCAGACACCCATGTCTATTTGTTTTATATCGGAACAATTCTACAGACCTTTCTAACGCTCTACACCATCAGTTTTTGGATTAATCATAACTTTGAGATTCACCACTCCAATCCAGCCTGGTTCATCCCTATTGTGGGGAATCTGTTGGTTCCGCTTGCTGGTTCTCATATCCTCGCCACCAATATTCTGCTCGCCTATTTCGCCATCGGTATGTTCTTTTGGGTGGTTCTTTTTTCAATAACCTTTAATCGAATAATTTTTCATCATCAACTCCCTGAAAAGTTTTTGCCCACCTTCTTTATATTTATTGCACCACCCGCTGTAGGGTTCATCGCCTATGTAAAACTCTCAGGAACTGTTGATTTCTTTGCTCATTTTCTGCTGAGTCTGGCTTATTTCTTTGCCATGCTCCTAAACTTCATGGCTCGGAATTTCTTAAAAATCCGCTATTATATCTCATGGTGGGCTTTCATTTTCCCCCTATCAGCGGTAACCATAGCCAGCTTACTCATCTTTCAAGAGGTCAATGATCCTGTATACTACTATGCCAGTCTCTTTTTTGGCGTGGGTGCGACCCTCTCCTTCCTGTATGTCAGTTTCTTTACCATTCGACAAATCTTGAACGGTTCACTTTGTATTGAAGATTAGTTATCGACTCATTTATACTGAGTGTGAGTCGTGGAGCCACCCTGTCAATTAAGTATCTGCGGGGATAAACGCACAATTAGACTAAACTTTTCCTTTTCCCACTTCATTACAGCTTTAAAATAAACCCTGTATTTCTACACACAAAAAGTGTCATGCTTCGACGGGCACAGCAAGACATCTGCTATATCCCGTTATAGTTTATAGTATCTCAAGAAGGGTTTATTTATGAAAAGATCTACAGCCGGGTTGCTGGCGTTTGCTCTCATTGGTTTTACACTCTATGCTTTTGGTATTGATTTCTTTGATGCCATCTGGTCATTTCCTTCACAAAGAGCCATTCCATTTATGGTTGCAGCGCTCGTTGGAAGTGGAATTTATATCACTGTCTATCTTGGCTTTCCCCAGATCAAGTATTTTTGGCATGGTGTCAAAGTCACGATGGGTATCTATGACAATCCCGAGGATGAAGGCGACCTGAATCATTTCCGGGCACTGACCACTGCGTTATCAGCTACAGTGGGTATCGGAAATATTGCAGGAGTGGGTATCGCGATCTATTACGGAGGTCCAGGTGCATTGCTCTGGATGTGGATCACGGCCTTCTTTGGAACCACCCTCAAATTTGCTGAAAGTACTCTGGCATTAAAATATCGGGAAATGGATGCCAACGGGGATACAGCTGGTGGCCCCATGTATACCATTGAAAATGGTTTAGGCGTTAAATGGCGTTGGTTAGCAGTCGCATTTGCAGCTTTCACTGTGATCTGCTCCATGGCGACGGGTAACGCTATCCAATCGTTTACTGTTTCAGATCAGATATATTCTGAAGTATCACAGGTTATTGGGACGACACATTGGCTTACTCTTAAGCATGTAATTTTTGAAGGATTTGCTGTATCCGTACAACAGGTCCTGAATGGTCTGATCATGGCATTTCTGGTTGGAATGGTCATCATTGGCGGTATCAAACGTATTGGTAAAGTAACGGGTTACCTTGCTCCCATTATGGCTGGTGTATATGTTTTTGCAGCGCTGCTAATTCTGATATCTAACTATGATAAACTGGGACACTCTTTTGGACTCATCTTTCAAATGGCGATCAATCCACCAGCTATGGCTGGCGGTATTGGTGGCGGTGTTCTCCTGGTTATGCTGCATGGTATTAAACGAGGTTTGTATTCAAACGAAGCGGGTCAAGGAAGTGCTGCAATAGCACATTCCACTGCAAAGACCAGTCATCCTGTACGAGAAGGTGCAGTGGCCATGCTCGGTCCCTTTATCGATACAATCCTGATTTGTACACTGACCGGATTAGCGATTATTTCTACGGGGGCCTGGCAACATACTGAATTCTTTGTTCGCATTAGCGTTACCGATGCAAACCTGGCTGATTCAATCATAGCCGCTGGTGTTTTTGATGGTAAAGCTTTGATGAATAGCAGTCTACTCACGTCCTTTGCCTTTAAAGAGGGACTGAGTTGGTTAATCAGTTGGGGAGATAAAATCATTACCATCTCCATCCTACTTTTCGCCCTCTCCACAGCTATCAGTTGGTCATTTTATGGTGATCGGTCCACAGAATATCTATTTGGCCCCAAAGCCATACTTCCCTACCGCTGGGTCTATGTATTTTTTGTCTTCCTGGGTGGTATTGCTAGTTTAGAAGCAGTTTGGAAATTCGGCGATGCAGCCTTAGGGTTCATGACACTTCCCAACCTATTGGCGATTATTCTACTCTCTCGTAAGCTGAAGACCATGACCAAGGAGTACTTTGCTGAGGAGCATGTGCCTTACAAATAAGGTAAGAAAATACTATGGACAAAATTCTCGATCAACTCATTATAGATGCTGGTGAGATCACCAAGGGCGCTGGTCAACTCATCAATAAGTTGGCGCATAATCAACGTCAGATCTCTTTTAAAAGTGCCCGGAATATGGTTACTGAAGTGGACCAAGCCTCAGAAGAATATATTGTTACCAAAATCCGTACGCGTTACCCTGAACACGCCATTCTTGCTGAGGAGAGTGGCAGCTCTGAACTTGGAGAATCAGAATTTCGCTGGGTTATTGATCCTCTGGATGGAACCACCAACTTTGTCCATGGGCTTCCCATTTACTCTGTCTCAGTAGGAGTAGAATATCAGGGAGAACTGGTTGCAGCGGCAATATATGACCCAAATCGAGACGAATTATTTGTGGCTGGGAAAAAGAGGGGCGCTCTCTTGAATGGCGATATCATCAATGTGAGTTCAACCGAGAAATTGGATCGCTCTCTCCTTGCTACAGGATTCTCATATTTTAATGATGATTACTTCAAATTGAATATGGAGCTTTGGGCATCCATCTATGGAAAGACTCAGGGCCTCCGTCGCGCTGGGTCAGCTGCCATTGATCTGGCCTGGTTGGCCTGTGGCCGCTTGGACGGCTTGTGGGAGTTTAGCTTGAAGCCCTGGGATATTGCTGCTGGTGCCCTTTTGGTAACCGAGGCTGGGGGTCTTGTATCTGGTCCTCTCGGAGAAAAAATGGATCTAGACAAGGGACATATTATCGCTGCAAACCCACATATTCATCCTGAAATCATCAAGGAAATCGCCCAATTTAAAAATCGCTTATAGGGACCTTCTTCCTGAATTATACCAGTTTCAATTCCAAATGCCTCTTTTAAGTTAGGATATCATTACCCTTCGAGATCCTCAGGGAGACTAAATAGCGTGTCTTGCTGAGCTAGTCGAAGTATGACACATAACGCGCAAATGGAACTGAATATCGTATTATTCCTACCCAACTCTGCTCTAATTATATAGTCCTGACCAAGTGATATCTCATATGGTTCTATTTTATATCCTCCACAGATAATCCCCCGCCTGTTCAAGCAACCTTAACACATATAGAATCACTGGTTTATATTTCGAGGGTAATTTTTGGCATATCTATTGTGTCATAACGATTGAAATGAATATGACATTCAACTTTTATGGTTCATCGATAGCTTGATATCAAGTTATTGGCATATCAAAATGGGGACACTTTAAATGATTTCGAACAGGACAGTAAATTATCTATTTCTGCTAATATTTTTGCCAGGACTCTTACTCGCTGATTATTGGCAGCAAAAAGTCATCTATGATCTGGATGTAACACTGATCGATTCTGTACACGAGGTAAAGGGGCATGAGACCATTACCTATATCAATAATTCACCTGATGATCTCGACTATATCTGGATGCATCTTTGGCCCAACGCTTATAAAAATAATGAAAGCGCTCTGGCCAGGCAAAAATTTAACAGCTTTTCAACAAAAATGCATTTTCTACCAGACTCCTCTTTTGGTTGGATAGATATAGAAAATGTCACATCAGCTGGAGAGGCATTGAAATGGGAATATCGATCAACGGATACACTTGATGTTGCCAAATTTTACCTTCCCAATCCCCTACTCAGTGGAGATACTCTCATTTTTGATCTTGATTTTACGGTGCGGGTCCCAAATGTACTCTCACGTCTTGGTCATTTTGGTAATCACTATGAGATAACACAATGGTATCCCAAGCCAGCCGTCTACGATATGAAAGGTTGGCACCCCATGTCATACCTGGATAAGGGTGAGTTCTATAGTGAATGGGGTGATTTTACAGTTTCGATTACTACCCCTAAAAATTATCGAGTCGCGGCCACCGGAGTTCTCCAAGATTCCTCGGAACTAGCCTGGCGTGATTCACTGGCGAATTTTGGGAATACTTACCTCGATTCCTTCAAAATGGAACCTGAGCCCAAGCTCCCTGGCCTGGCAGCAATTATTGCGGAAAAGCCAACATCATCCGAACAGTTAAAAACAATCATCTTCAAGCAGGAGAATGTTCATGATTTTGCCTGGTTTGCAGATAAACGATTTATCATTCTACGGGACGATGTAGAGCTTCCTTCTGGTAGAATCGCCCAGACATGGACCTTTGCGCTTCCCAAAAACTTGAAGAACTATCGCCTATCAAATACCTATATCCATGATGCTGTCAGTTTTTATTCCGAATCATTCATGGAATACCCCTATGAACACGCCACCGTTGTGGATGGTGATTTCTCTGCTGGCGGTGGCATGGAATACCCCATGATTACCTTAATTAATAGCACCAACATACCACCCATGATGGAATTGGTGATCATGCATGAAGTTGGCCATAACTGGTTTTACGGACTTTCAGCCAGCAATGAGAGGGATTATCCCTGGATGGATGAAGGGCTCAATTCTTATGCTGAGAATCGCTACTGGGCCGATAAATACACGGATGACTACATGCTTTCCCTCCATGATGAGGAACCTGGTTGGTATGCTCTGGTTCGATATTTCTTAAAAGATGCAACCAAAAGCGCCACTGAAGATATGTCTTATTACATGAGTGCATTGCCGAAACTTGATCAGGCTCCCAATCTACACAGTGAAGCTTTTACGGGATTTAACTATGGTATGATGGTTTATAAAAAAGCTGCCCTGGCAACAGAATCACTCCATGCCTATCTGGGGGATGCCCTTATGGATTCAACCTGGCATGTATATTTTGATCAATTCGCGTATAAACACCCACAACCTCAAGATATGAGAGAAGTATTTGAGGAAGTCACTGGGGAAGATCTCTCATGGTATTTTGATGATATGCTGGGTTCAACTGGTCGAATTGACTATGCCCTCGATGATTTCAGCTCTACTTCCAAAGGAAAGTCCTACGAAACAACTGTTCAAATAAAAAACCTAGGCGACTTTACTCCGCCACTAGCCATCGGTTTAACAGGTATGAATCCTGATCAGACCTCTATTACCTGGGTTCAGCCTACTGGTGAACAGGATGTATTTCAGATTCAAACTGATTTCCCCGTTCAAGATGTTCAGTTAGATCCTAATTTGGTTCTATTGGATGTTAACCGAGCCAATAATGATAAAAACTTAAACCTCGATTTTGACCTCGGTCAATTATCCATCAACCCGCAGTCCGATTATATCATCAATCTGATTCCATATATTTGGTATGATTCGATTGACCTTATTTCTCCAGGACTCATTCTTTCTCACAAAAACTTTATTTCGTGGGGAGGTTTGGATTGGTACTTAAGAGCTTTCGTTGGCCCTATTACAAAAGCACCTGGGATGACTGCCGCTATCGGCAAAAAGATATTTCCAAAACGCGGCAGCGAAGTCTACTTCCATAGTCGGGTGGCCAGTGATTGGTACTATCAACTCGCTGAGCTAAGTACTAATTTCAGAAAAAGAGATCTTAAATATTCGGATGACGACCGAAATATAAAGCTCTCACTGCTGGCCCAAGATTTACATGATGAAACATACCCCTATTTGGATTCTCTGGTATGGGATGCAGATAAATCCTTAAAAGCAACCTTGAAATATAATAGAAAAACACGGAGAACTCTCTGGACCCAGTCATCTGAGATGAAAGCTGTCTATGGCGTACAAGACGAGGGAAAACCCTATGCAAAAGTTCAGTCCTACTTCAATCACCGTAAGCGCTACTCAAGGAAAGGCTCCATTCGAATGACCCTCTTTGGTGGTCTTAGTTTTGGAGATTTGCCAAGCCAAGAACGGTTTTATTTGTCAACCGATATCGACCCCGATCTGAGCCGGAAAACCATATTCTCGAGAAATGACAATTGGTACACCCCTGGCCATAGCATTGTCTACCCAAATCAATACACTCTGCCAGGCTATTCATATTCGGATGATACGTTTATGACACCCAGTGCCAGCGGTATCCTGGGTGCCAAAGTTCAAGCTGACATACCAAAGCTGGAAAGTCTGAGTGTACTCACAGCTGTGGGTCTCGCTGTTGATCAAGCGGGTGATAAATGGGAAGCCATTGGCAGTATCTCCCCGGTCTGGAAATCAGGTCCACTCCAAATTATCTATACGCCCATTCGTCTTAAATCTGGAGATATTGAAATGGATTGGACACGCTTCCAGATCGGTTTTGATTTGAGTACCGGTGGTTCCATCAAGATTGGTATTTGACCTCCATTTAAAATGACTGTGATTGGGCTACTCCAGCTAGAATTGCATATCCCAAATGCACAGAGCCTAAAGCACAAGCGGGGCGTGATCAAAAGTTTGAAAGATCGGCTACGGAATCATTACAATGTTTCCGTAGCCGGAATCGATTATCTGGACAAGTGGCAGAGATCAACTCTGGCAATCACCATGGTTGGTACTGATCATCAATATTTAGAGTCAAGATTTGAAAGTATCTCTAGCTATGTAGAGCAGGAAGTTTTGGGAAAAGCTTTTATTGCGAGTAGAGAATTGGTATTCCTCTAATAAATCATTTTGCCACAGCTTCTCTATATGTTAGCCACTGATTAGCACGGGAAAAAACACTCCAAATAATACCTCCGATTACAAGAATAAGATTGCTAGTCCCTTGTCATGCCAACTATACCATATTCAGTTCCGAATGCCTCTTTTAAGTTAGGATATCATTACCCTTCGAGATCCTCAGGGAGACTAAATGGCGTGTCTTACTGAGCTAGTCGAAGTATGATACAGTCCAGCAAATGGAACTGAAATTGGTATAGATTCGTTTTCTTCGCCGAATTCGTTGTGAATATTATCGTGCCCTTATGAAATGCGAATGGGATAGGGCAAGTGGCGAGCTATAACGCAGTTCGAGGATTTTTCCAGTACACTTCATGATTACCATGTTGATGATTTTCATATCTGGCCATCACAAAGAGCAGGTCGGAGAGGCGATTCACATACTTAATGATCTCAGGAGCAACCGGCTCAGTATGGTTGAGAGTAATGATACGACGCTCAGCCCGACGACAGACGGTCCGGGCAAGGTGTAGTTCGGCGGCTGCCTGGGTACCACCTGGGAGAATAAATTCTTTCAGGGGAGGCAAGTCAGCATTTAAGAGATCAATCTCCGCCTCGAGACTACTAATCATTGCTTCCGTCACCAGGCCCTCGATCATCCCTGCTGAAGCCACTTCACCCCCAACATCAAACAAGTGATGTTGGATTTTAGCCAGATAATCTGAGACTTCCCTGGCCGGGTCTCTTGTAATCACCATACCAATCAGGCTGTTCAGTTCGTCAATGTCACCATACGCCTCAACCCGTATGGAATCTTTGGTAACTTCATCGCCATTGGCCAAACGTGTGGTCCCTTGATCACCCGTTCGTGTATATATTTTTGTAAGTCTCATAGTCTACCGTATTAATTGGTCAGGAGTGTCAAATTTTGCTTCGCACTTCGACTCCGCTCAGTGTGACGACTCAGTATGACAGTTCATCAAGTGGAACCTCCCGCGTTAGGTGGGGACACACTAGATTGAAGCTCTCCTATAGATCGAAGGGGTCGTCAATCAACTCCATGTAGACATTATTTGTGTCATCATGAAGAGAAAGCTTGATGAAGTGCCGCTGGGTCTCATCAAAGATATCAGCACCCAATTCTGTTCCAAAAAGAATTATATGTCCTTTATAGTGACCATATTCTTTTTTCAAATCTTTATGACGGACAAAGACCAGGTTTGTGTAGCTCTCCCCTGTGTTAATATGAAGATCACCTTTTTTATCACTGAAATCTGTTAAAACATCGGGCTTCGATAAAAGGGACATATCTTTCCCAACCCAAACACTCAGCAGTTCAATATGGAAAGGCAGAAAAATAGAATTTTGAATCAAAAAGCCCTTTTCCTCTGCATCGATGGCTTGACGAATTGTTTTACTCATAGTAATGCTCCTATTCCAGAGATTTATAGATTAAAGAAGACCCACCAAACGACCAAAAAGATTGGTAGCAGGATTGGAATCGAGTATTTAAATATGTAAGCGAGAAAACTAGGTACATCAACTCCAGCCTGCTCAGCAATGTTTTTTACCATAAAGTTCGGTGCATTTCCAATATAGGTCATGGCGCCAAAAAATACAGCTGCCACAGAAATAGCCATCAAGTACACCACCGAACCTACATCACCTTCGACAGGTGATGGTGTGCCAGCTGCAAAATGCTGGACATCACTTAATGACCCCATATCTAATCCAAATTTACCGAGAGATCCGGCGAGGAAGTTTAGATAGGTTGGGGCATTGTCCAGAACACCTGATAATGAACCAGTAAACCAATAAAATCGTGTAACAGTAAATTCAGCAGCATGATCCTTGGCATAAGCGCCAATGAGCTGTAGCGCAGGGATCATTGTAGCAAATATCCCCACAAAGAGGTAAGCCACCTCCTTGATAGGTTCAAAGTTGAACTCATTGCCCCGTAATGCCTCTTTGTTGCCATTTCGATAGGCCAGGTAGGCAACAGTGAACATAATGACCTCGCGTATCCCAAATGGCACATGGAGCATCTTCTGCAAACTTGGGAATCCTTCAATCACAGCCGGATCCATAAATACAGAAACAATGACAACGCCTAAATATGCAAAATTCTTTGCACCAATTATCTCAACAACTTTGCCATCACTTGTTGGGGCATTCCCGTTGGGTACGCGCATATCAAATGCTACAAAGACACCTATTACAGCTAAAATAGTTACTAACCAAATATGCCAGACGTGACTGACCACCCAGAAGAAGGGAACGCCTTTTAAGAATCCAAGAAAGAGTGGCGGATCACCAATTGGAGTCAATCCCCCACCAATATTACTAACAATAAAAATAAAGAAGATAATGTGAAAAGGTTTAAGACGACCTTCATTGAGTCGCATGAATGGACGAATCAGCAACATGGAAGCACCCGTGGTTCCAATCAGATTGGAAAGCACGGCCCCACCCAACAGAATGGCTGCATTCGCCAGAGGTTTTCCTGTTGTATTAAACTTGATCAGGATACCACCAGACGCTACAAACAAGGCCGTTAACAGGGCAATGAAAGAGATATATTCCTCTAACGTGTGCAAAAGATTATGGACGCCATGGTCCATAGCAAATCCATAGTATAGAGCGACAATCGTTCCTAAAGTCATAGCTATCTTGGGATAATGGTGCTCCCACAAGTGTGGAAAGAAGAGGGGGCCAGTGGCAATCATCAATAATAGGATCACAAAGGGTATCACCAACCAGATAGGTGGCAAAACACTGTGGGATGCCACAGCTTCCATATCGTGAGCATCACCCTCATGGGTCATTACCTGTTCCGTGGCATGCTGATCTTCCACATGGACAGCTTTTTCTGCTAAAACTGGACTGATAAGCAGTAGCCCCAGCAGGAGAATTTTAATTAATCCAGACAATCTCATTTATTGTTTCCTTCTGTTTCAAATCTATTCTGACGTATATAATTATATATCGGTTCTGATTCAGTATCCTTGAAGAAATCATCCATCCCCACCCAAAATGAATCCAAATTGATGGTGTGTGCTTTTTCATAAATATAGGCTTGGATCAACATATCAAGTTTATCCATCCGTTTGACCACAAGAGATTCCGGTGTGTGGCCTGCCTCAAATTCATCCCATACTTTTTTAAAGTGCTGGCCCCCATCTACTCCGCCAATAATATCCTGAAAGGCTGCTGATTCAGCACTGTATTTATCTGCAATAGATATTTGATCGAGAGGTGTAATATCACCAACCACAGATTCAGCCAAATCATGAATGATTGCCATATTCAAGCAGCGTTCAATATTAATATTCGCTTGGAGTAACTGTGGACGGAGATAAAGGATTAAGATAGACATCCCAAAACTATGGGCTGCAATAGATTCCACATTCAGAGCAGGTATTCCGGACTGAATCCACCCAGTCCTGGGAATAGATTTCAATCGGTAGGCCTGTTTCAAACTTGAAATAAGGTCATTGGTTTGCATGTTGAAATGTGAGTGATTCATGAGCGGTGAAGATAGAACCAAGTGAATGGATTGCTAAACCATTTCAATAGTTTTTGCTTCGTCTATTGTCAGGCTAAAAAGCTTATTATTGTAGATGAATAAAGATTTTTGGCATCTACTGATTCACCTATCTAACTGTATATCAGCCTACTACAGTTTTTATTTCATCTGATATAAAGGTGTTTATAACTTACCAGCCACTTAAAGCATCAGTTTAAGCGTTATGCCTCACTTGTGAATTCCAGGAAGAACTGAGGTCCAGTTAAGGCATCTCAAAATTGACATCAGGATGTCTTACTGTGAGTACGGGACATTGTGCTTTGCGAATCACTTTCTCGGCAGTCGACCCATAGAGAGCGTGACTGAGTCCACTGAGACCGTGGGTTGCCACTACGATCAAGTCAATTTGGTTTTCTTTGGTAAAAGCAATAATTTCACGCCAGGGTTTGCCATGTAAACGAGTTGATTCACACTGCACCCCTTTTGGAATCTGCTCATCCATAATCTTAGCCAGAGAGTCTTCCACATAGCTACCCAGCTGTTTCTCTATATCAGGGTAACTATAGGTCCCCCAGGCAAAATCAACAGGTGCAACAATGGGTTCAACGACATGGAGAATATGTAGAGTCGCAGCATACTTCTGTGCCAAATCTACAGCATAGGGTAATGCATATTGTGCTGATTCTGAAAAATCCGTTGGTACTAAAATCTTGGTAAAATTCATGATAGCCTCCGGTTTATTTCAATTTAACATAAAGAACATGAAGCAACTGAATTTGAAAAAGCTATAATGGAAAAATCCTCAACCACATCATGTTCTCGCTGGCCAGTATTACTTTGAGAATTCCCTTCCCAATTCCAAACCAACCTGAAAAGCTTTCAGATTGATCTCAAGGAGATGCTTCTTCTTAAAGATAAGCGGCAGAACCTTTTGAACCACAACAGGATCAAGAAAGTTTGAAAACCCTGCGAGTACACCCAAGAGGACGACATTGGACACTTTGCTATTCCCTAAGTCTTTGGCTATTTTGGTTGCAGGAACAGGGATGTTTTTAATATCCTCACGCTGAGGCGCCACATCAATGAGTGCACTATCCCATACGATGGCACCCCCTTCAACGACATCCGCTTCAAATTTGTCCAGGGATGGTCTGTTCATCGCTACCAATACAGTAGGATGCGTCACCAGAGGTGAACCAATGCTGTTTCGAGATAGTTTTACGTGACAATTCGCCGTGCCGCCTCGCATCTCAGGTCCATAAGAAGGAATCCAACTAACCTGAAGGTCTTCACGCATCCCAATCTCACTTAACCAGACACCTAAGGACAGCACACCTTGTCCCCCAAACCCAGCAATTTTGATCTCCTGATCGATTTCATCAGCAATCTTCATGGAGGCCGTATCGAGTATCATCTTGTTTTGATCCAGACCAATCAACCGGGGGACACGTTCAGGTGTCGCCAAATTCTGGCTTAAATCCAAAGGCTCAACCTGATCAGCCACATCTTTATAAACCCCTAATGGAAAATTCTTTGCCAGAGTTGTTTTAATCCATTCCTCAGATTGTGGAGCTGACATTTTCCAACCAGTGGGACATGTCGAAAGCACTTCAATAAAGGAGAAGCCCTTTTTCTCTATCTGGTTTTTGATCCCCTTCCGAACTGCCTTGCGAGCAGCATTCTTGGACCGGGCATCAGCAAGCATGACGCGTTCCACATAGACTGGAGACTCCAAACTGGCAATAATCTCAGCCATTTTAATGGGGTAACCTTCATTTTTGAGGGTTCGTCCATACGGCGTTGTAGTCGTCTTCTGACCGATCAAAGTTGTGGGAGCCATCTGTCCACCTGTCATCCCATAGATCGCATTGTTTACGAAAAACACAGTGATCGCTTCTCCCCGATTGGCAGCATGGAGAATTTCATTTCCACCGATAGCAGCCAGATCACCATCCCCTTGATAGGAGATAACAATGGATTCAGGTAAGGACCGTTTTACACCGGTTGCAACTGCTGGTGCTCGACCATGGGCGGCCTGGATATTGCCAGCATTAAAATAGTAGTATGCAAATACACTACAGCCCACAGGACTGATAAATACCATATTTTCAGCAACATCAAAATCTACCAGCGCTTCAGCGATCATTTTATGTAGAATACCATGACCACAGCCAGGACAATAATGAGTTTGATCCTTATTGCTACCAGGACGACGCTCATAGGTATCATAGAAACCTTTGGACTTTCCTAAAATTTTGACACTCATAATACCCTCATCATCCGTTTAATCTCGTGAACCAATTCTTTAATGGATGGCACGTTTCCACCCATTCTTCCATAAAACTCTACTGGTTTCGCACCATTTACGGCCAGGCGAACATCATCAACCATTTGACCATTGCTCAATTCTATCACGCTAAAGGCTTTGACCTGATCGCGTGCGGCAATTTCAGCTAACCTCGCCGTAGGATATGGCATGAGTGTGATAGGTCGTAACATGCCTACCTTAACGCCTTCGTCGCGGAGTTGGTTAATCGCCGTGTGGACCAATCTTGAAACAATACCATACCCAACCACTACGTATTCAGCATCTTCTAGGCGATACTCCTCGTAACGTGTGTCATTGGTGGCAATAATCTCATATTTGCGTTGTAATTTTTGATTGTGACGTTCCAAATCATCGGGATCAAGTTCGATAGAACTTACCAGATTCAATCGGTCTCTATCCTCTCCTCTGACAGCCCAGGTTTTTTCAGCAAACTCTGTAACTGGTTCAGGGAAATCGACAGGTTCCATCATCTGGCCAATAAAGCCATCAGCCAATACAACAGCCGGGTTGCGATATTTATCAGCTAATTCAAAAGCTAACATGGTCAGGTCACACATTTCCTGGGCAGAATTAGGGGCCAATACAATATTCTTGTAATTTCCATGTCCTCCACCCTTGACCACCTGATGATAATCACTTTGCTCTGGTGCAATGTTTCCTAAACCAGGACCACCACGGGTAATGTCTACAACCACACAGGGCAATTCGGCTCCAGCCAGGTATGACATACCTTCTTGTTTCAGACTAAATCCAGGACTGGAACTGGCTGTCATGGCTCGAATACCCGTTCCTGATGCTCCATAAACCATATTGATGGCTGCGATTTCACTCTCAGCTTGTAGAAAAGTCCCACCCACCATAGGCATATACAAAGCTGCTGCATGGGCAATCTCACTTGCCGGCGTGATGGGATATCCATAATAAGCGCGACAACCAGCCAAAATGGCTCCTTTGACGACCGCTTCATTTCCTTTTACAAATTGTTTGGACATGCTCTACTCCGCAAAACTTAAGTTACTGAAATTACTAAGGATCACTTCTTTCCCGCAGGCTTCACAGGTGGCTATTCCTTTTACAGAATCAACAACAGTCAACTTACTGGGGATTTGTTTAACCTGACAGATATAGGCTTCCTGAGCTTCAGCCCAATTTTTATAAACAGTGATTGCTCCCGGTTCAGGGCAAGCATAATAACAAACACCACATCCAGTACACCCTTCTCCATCATACTCTGCTGGGCTATATCCATGAGTATTAAAGCTATCTGCCAGATGCAGAACATCTACTGGACATGCTACGACACAAAGATTGCATCCTTTACATTCCTCGACATTGACTGCGACGAGTCCACGAGCTTTTGCCATCTTCAAAACCTCCTAATATCTATCTTGTATCATCTATTTTATTATTCCCAAAATCATCGTCTACTTAAAAGCTTTGCCACCATGACACAAAGTCACGAAGAAAGGCAATCGGTTTAATGGAGCTTTGTGCCCTTGAGACTTGGTAGCAAACATGATTATTGCACACCTCGACAATACAAGATCTCTTATCGAAGTACTCAATGCAGTAACTTCGCTTCATGGGCCTGTCGCTCCAGCTCTTCCCTGAAATCTGGATGAGCAATTTCAATCAATGCCTTGGCCCTCTGATTTAAATTTTTGCCATGGAGGTATGCAATTCCAAATTCCGTTACAATATTATGGACATCCCCCCGACTGGTTGTTACGGCGGCACCTGGTTTTAGATCAAGCACGATCCGCGATTGAGTCCCTTTTTTGGCAGTGGATGGCATAGCAATGATCGGTACACCACCAGGACTGCGAGATGCACCTCGCATAAAGTCTACCTGTCCCCCAATACCTGACCAATTCGATCGTCCCATAGAATCTGAGCAGACTTGTCCTGTCAGATCAATCTCGATTGATGAATTGATTGCTACCATTTTACTATTTTGAGCAATGATATAGGGATCATTCACATAATCTGTGGGATGAAATTCCATAAACGGATTCTCATGAATAAAATCATATACGTACTGAGAGCCCATCACAATACTGGAGACAACTTTTCCAGGATGGAGCGTCTTCTCTTCTCCATTAATCACCCCAGATTCAACCAGTTCTACGACGCCGTCGCTGAACATTTCTGTATGGATACCCAGGTTGCGTTTATCCTTTAAATAGTGTAGAGTTGCATCAGGAATCGCCCCAATACCCATTTGAAGCGTTGATCCATCTTCAATTAAGCTGGCGATATATTTACCAATCTGCATGTGTCTATCTGACAGCTTCACTTTTGCTGTCTGAAACAGGGGTTCATCTGCTTCCACAATAAAATCTAATTTCGACGCATGGATGAAATTATCACCATGGACACGGGGCATTTGCTGATTGACCATGGCAACAATTGTTTTGGCAACTTTACAGGCCGCAATTGTTGTGTCAGTACTCACACCATAGCTACAAAAACCATGGGCATCTGGTGGACTAATATGGATAATTGCAACATCAACTGGAATATGCCTATTCTTGAAGAGACCTGGTATTTCTGATAGGAATATGGGTGTCCAATCTGCGCGACCAGTGTTCACAGCTTCTCTCACATTTGCACCGGTAAAAAGTGAATTCATTCGAACATGGCCAGCCATCTCGGGAGTCACATATTTGGCTTCACCCAGAGTTAAAATATGACTCATGGTCACACCCTCAAGCTCCATGACCCTCTTGCTAAAGGCTTCCACAAAGATCTGCGGTGTTGCTGCTCCTCCATGTAGATAAACTGAATCCCTTGATTTGATCAGATTCATGGCCTCTGCGGGAGTCCCTATACGGGAACGATAATGTGCACTCCAACCCATCAAATTTTGATTCCAAATCTTCGATTGAGGACGGGCTGCATATTGCGTCCCTCCAGTGTATAAAGTCCTTTTTGGAGGGCAGGAGAATCCTTGATGGCCTTCTTAACGCCCAGCTCTGCTATTTGGATCAAATACTTTGAGAGAATGTTACTCAAGGCAATCGATGCTGTCCGATTAACGCCTGAGGTTACATTAGGGACACAATAGTGAATGACACCCTCATCGATATATACGGGATCCGAAATTAAGGTTGGCCGCGAAGTTTCACTGGCCCCTCCCTCGTCTACAGAATAGTCAATAAACACGGCTAAATGTTTCATGGTTTTGATCATATCGCGAGTCAATAGATGTGGTGTTAATGCGCCGCGGCTCAGGATGGCGGTCACCACGACATCTGCAAACTTGATACTCTTCTCCACTGCCGTTTGGTTGGCATAGATTGTGGTTACTCGATCTCTGAGTTCGGTCTTAAGTCTTCTCAATTGATCAAGGTCCCTGTCCAATACATGAACTTGGGCACCCAAACCAGAGAAAGCTCTCGCTGCGTTGGAACCAACCGTTCCCGCACCGATAATGACTATGGAAGCAGGGGCAACACCAGGCACACTTCCTAATAGAACACCACGCCCCATAGGATCACGTCCAAGATAATTGCCGGCGATAATGGGGGCCATCTGACCAGCCAATTCGCTCATCATGGTTAAGATGGGTCTGGAACCATCCTGTTCTTCGATAATTTCCATCCCTAGAAGAGTGATTTTTTTCTCGATCAATGATTTAAACACATCGGGGGAGCTGACGGTCAGATGTTGAAAGGTTAAAACAGTCTGACCTTCTCTCAAAAACTTTAACGATTCTTCAGTAATGGGTAAAACTTTGAGCAAAACATCAGAGCGACCATAAATTTCTTCATGATCAAAAACAATCTGACTCCCTTTATCCATATAGTGCTGATCTGAAAAACCACTCGCATCACCAGCCCCAGATTCGACAAATACTGCATGCCCCCGCTTAATCAAAGATTTTGCACCATTTGGAGTGATACAGACCCGTTTCTCGTTCAAGCGACTCTCATGCAGAATTCCAAAATTCATCTCTTACTCCCAATCTTTATGACTAACTTAATCATATATTACAGTTAACAAACAACATGCCAAATTGCCTAAGTTTGTAAACCAGCATTAAATCAATTCATTCAATATTCGGATTTTATACCAGGGACTATTTTAAACAAAGCAAACTCACAAGCTTCTAATTATTAATAATAATTTTTTAATTCTTAATTAAGTTCTTCCATGTTTAAAAAAGTACTGACCCTCAAGCAACGTCCGGGTTTCAGAGACATGATGCAAAATCGTGTGCATGAGATCTTATTGATATCAAGTTTGTATGATGCCTTCAAATTAGAGGAGGATGGCCGACTGGGAGAGATGATATTCACTGAATATCAAGATATGAATCTAACCAGCGCCCCCAGAATCACTCGAGTTTCTACTGGTGACCACGCCCTTCGTAAATTGAGAGCTCGTCATTATGATCTGGTGATCACCATGACTCGTATTTCAGATATGGATCCCTTCCAACTTGGGCGCAAGATCAAAAAAAAGTATGCGTCCATACCCGTCATTCTCTTGGCATCCAACCGTCGCGAATACAAATGGGCCACTCAGCGGGTTAATAACCTAGAGGGAATTGATCGAGCCTTTATATGGCATGGTGATTCAAATATTTTTACAGCCATTGTTAAATACATCGAAGATGGCTGGAATGCGCCAAGGGATATCCTTAAAGGTGGCGCCAGGGCAATTATCGTGGTGGAAGATTCGCCCAAATTTTACTCGATCTTTTTACCCATGCTTTACAATGTCATTATCAATACAACTCATAAATTGATGAAGCATGAGTATAACGATGAACTCCGCTTATTCCGGATGCGGTCTCGCCCTAAAATTCTTCTGGCAACAACTTTTGAAGAAGCGACAGACCTCTATCGCCAGTATAAAAACCACATGTTGGCGGTTATCTCAGATGTACGCTATCCGCGGAATGGTTCTCTAGACCCCCAAGCCGGTGCGAAATTTATTCGTATTGTGCAGAAGAGAAACCCAAGTATGCCGATTATCATGCAATCCATGGAAGGCAACAATGAAGCAACGGCCATGGAATTGGGTGCTTATTTTCTGGATAAAAGCTCACCGCACCTGTTGCAAAGTCTCCAGGATTTCGTGATGCGTCATTGTGGCTTCGGTGACCTTGATTTCAGCACCAGATCCGGTAAAACCATTGCCAAGGTCAGGCATCTGAATGCCCTGAGTACGGCCTTGAGCTCTGTACCGATGCAGAGTATCAGTTATCATGCACGCCGGGATCATTTTTCAAATTGGCTGGCCGTTCGTGGACACTTTGATCTAGCAGATTTTCTCAAACCAATCAACATCCAGGATTTTGATGATCCAGAGGAGTTTCGACAAATTCTCCTCGATGCAATCGCAAGTCATAGGGAACAACATCAATTCGATAATATAAGTTACTTCAATGTGGATACTTATGACCCCTCGATCAAAGCCGTGCGCATAGGCGGTGGTTCTATTGGTGGTAAAGCGAGAGGTTTAGCTTTTCTTAGTGCCCATTTGCGTCGTTTTGATTTCAGTAGACAGTATTCTAAAATTAAAGTTGATGTCCCTCAATTTGCCGTCATTGCTACAGATATCTATGATCGCTTTCTTGACATCAATAATCTCAGGTTGAAGGCCTTGGCTGCAGAATCAAACAAAGAAATCGATAAGCTATTCCGTACCGCTGTTTTCCCTGGAAATTTCACAGAACAACTCCATACATACATGGGTAATCATGCAGGCCCTTTAGCTGTACGATCTTCGAGTTTGTTAGAGGATTCGCTGTTCCAACCTTTTGCTGGAATTTATAGTACTTACATGCTCCCCAATTGTGCGCCTGCCCTAGATACGCGGGTATTTCAATTATTGGAAGCTCTAAAACTGGTTTATGCCTCAGGATTTCACAAAGAGGCTATCGCCTATCTCAAATCAACAGGAAACCGTCCCGAAGATGAGAAAATGGCCATCGTCATTCAACATCTCATCGGCAAAAAACATGAGTCATACTATTACCCAAGTTTTTCAGGGGTAATCCAAACTCTCAATTACTACCCCCAGGGGTCTATGAAAAGAGAAGAAGGTATTGTGACAATGGCTCTGGGACTTGGCCGAACTGTGGTGGATGGCGAGAAAGCCCTTAAATTCAGTGCCCGCAGACCCAATGTTCTCCCCCAGTTTTTTGATGAGAACTCCATCCTCAAGAATAGTCAAAATAACTTCTATGCCTTGGAAATGACTGATTGTGATGCACCATTGGAACAGGGCGAAAGCTCAAATCTTGTAAAATTAGATCTAAAAACAGCTGAAGCACATGGAAGTCTGGATCAGATCGCCAGTGTCTATTCTTTTCAGGATGGCCGGTTTAGAGACAGTCTGTTTGAACCAGGTCCCCGCATCATTACATTTGCCAACATCCTGAAGTGGAAAACCTTACCTCTGGCTGATTTAATTACAGACCTGATGGAATTTGGACAAATCGGCATGGGCTGTGACGTTGAAATGGAATTTGCTGTTAATTTGCCAGATAATCGAGATGACCCAGCCAAGTTATCTATTCTCCAGATCAGGCCCATGGTAACCTTCGAGAACCCTCATTCAGTTGATGTAGAGTTGGCTAAAAAAGGTGATGAATTGTTTACCAGTGAAATTTGTCTCGGAAATGGCGACAACACAGAAATTCGTGATCTCATCTATATCGACCTTGATAAGTTTGATATCCTTAACTCTCAGCAAATTTCAATTGAAATTCGAGAGATGAATCGAAAATTCAGTCCGGATAACCCATATCTACTCGTGGGACCAGGACGCTGGGGAACTGCTGATCCAATGCTCGGTATTCCAGTTAGTTGGAATTATATCTCAAACGCGCGTTCTATCGTAGAGGTCGGTCTTCCTGACCTGTATGTCGACCCTTCATTTGGGAGTCATTTCTTTCAAAACATTACCTCCCTGGGTATCAGTTACTTCACCATTCCACCCAGACTGTTGCAGGAGAATATGAACCTCCCGTGGTTTGAAGAGCAAAAACCGACAACTGAGAGTAAGTATTTAAAGCATTTTCACTTCGATAAACCTTTTATCATTCAAGTTGATGGTCAAAAAGGGAATGGACATATCTGGCGTCCTGGATGTTGTGAATCACATGAAGATATGGTCTAGAGAATCCTTGTTGGTACACTTTCATGACGGATTAGCTTGTCACCTAGTTAAACAAGAAGGATAATAACATGCGTAAAATGATCATATTAATGGCTAGTGTAATTTTTGTAACAATCAGTGCAAATGCCCAAGGATCCGGAATTGGTGTCGGTCTATCATGGGACGGGCTCAGCTACTACTTCACAGCATACCCAATTGATATTTACCTCGAAGAAGCACCTGCCTTTTATTTACTTGGTGGCAAAGGACTGGACCTTTTTAACCTGACTTTTGGTTTCCGCTACTTCTTCTAGGATATCAAAACAAGCTCTTTCTAAAGCCCTGCCCTACTGGTGGGGTTTTTTATTCACTTCTCCAGAATAATCTGTCTCGATTCTTTTATTGAAATCAGCCCAATCTTGTTTAGTATTAAACCAAGCAGTCTTTGGAAGGGTTTCTCCATTGACAAAGCTTTTGAAAGCATTAACTAAGTGTTACGACACTCAAGCATTTAAGAGGTTTTCTCTTGTCCGATACTTTACATAATTTTCATATTCCAGTTATGGGAACGGGTCACTCAATCGACACCCCTATCAGGCTGGCTCATTTAGGCATCACATCTGTTATTTCAATTATTGACGATATTTTACTGGAGCGATTGCGCAAATATTATACAGCACAGTATAATATGCCATTTGAGCGTATTTCTGCCCGCGAAAAAGACGGTCGCGCAAAGCGCATTACTGCCTATCTGGATATGGTACAGGAAATCGTTGAAATGAAGATGGAAAAAGTTCGCACCCTCCCCTTCTTTGAGAAGAATGAGAAATCGCGGTATTTCGATTTGCTCCCAGATACAAGTAGTCTAAAAAAAGCTTATCACGAGCTTATGAATACCAAACCGGGAGAATTGAGAGAAAAATTTGCTGCAGAACTTTCGCGTAGAATGAGTCCAGGCGGAATTGATGTCAATATCATGGTCAAAGTTGACCGTATTGATACTAATAAACACGGAACACCACTCGGTGAAGACTTCTCAGATGCCAAAGCGGCTTTGCGTGGGTTTGCCAAGAGTAAAGTTCAATCTGCCATGGTATTTTCTGCTGGGATCAACCAAAGTCTCTATGGCTATATGACCAAATACAAAGATTTTTACAGGGATCATGAAGGTGAGATAAAGAAAAAAATTATTCTCAAAGTGAGTGATTTTCGTTCCGCTATGATCCAGGGTCGCTATATGGCTAAAAAGGGTCTGGAAATCTCAGAGTTTAGAATTGAATCAGGCTTGAATTGTGGTGGACATGCTTTTGCATCACCAGGCCACCTTCTTCCAGTATTACTCCATGATTTCAAAGAAAAACGCAGTGAGTTGGGAACTCAATTCCAACCAATTATTCAGAAATTTTATGAGAAGGTGGGTTGGGATTATCCAGCTAATCTTGAGCATCATCCTGAGATAACTGTCCAGGGTGGCATTGGTAATCATGGAGAAGTTGAACGGCTCGAAAAGGGTTTTGGAATTGATCGTACAGGATGGGCCAGTCCTTTCCTCCTGGTTCCAGAAGCCACACCCATTGATACACCCACGCGCATGCAGCTGATGAATTCCACAGATGATAGTCTCTACTTAAGTGGTGCATCTCCCCTCGGTGTTCCCTTCAATAACTTGAAAGAATCTGGCTCAGAACAATGGAGCATGGCCCGCTATCACAAAGGCAAGCCTGGCTCTCCCTGTCCCAAAGGTTTCCTTGTCTCAAATACTGAATTTACAGAACATCCTATTTGTACTGCATCTTCTGAATACATGACCCAGAAACTTGACCAAATCAATACCACTTTTGAGAATGGTATTGAAAAGGAAACTGCCATCAACAAAGTTTTGGCCAAGACGTGTCTGTGTGAACACCTAGGGAGTGGTGTCTTGATCAGTTTGGGCATTTCCCCGGCTGAAAGAAATCCCCAGGCTATCTGTCCAGGTCCCAACCTCTCCTGGTTTAATAGAAACTATTCCCTAGAAGAAATGGTTGATCAGATTTATGGTAGAGGTAAAGAACTTCTAGCCAATGATCGGCCACACATGTTTGCCAAAGAGATCCAACTTTATGTGGATTACTTTCAAACCCTGATTGATGGTGCCATGGAAAACATGCGGGCTCAAAAAGCACTGCATACCTTTTATGACAATATGCAGGCTGGATTTGAATTCTGTAAAGATTTAGCTCAAGATGTTGCGTATCGAGGTGAAAACCTCCCTTCATTGAGTGAGGCTATTGAACATCAGGGTACACGTCTAGAAGAATTTTACCAAAGGTTTAAATCCCAGATTAGCGATGAAGCAACCACCTGACCAGTACATTCTTCAATAAAGGTTTTAAAGCGCAGATTTAGGTCTGCGCTTTTTTTATCAGCCACAACAATTCTCAATCCTAACTGTCTTTGCGATACAGCGACTTGGCAATCTCTGACTCGTCTTCGGACATAGCGCCTACAGCCCGTCCGCCGTACTTTGCAGATTACAGAATAACGAACCAGGAACACTGAATGTCAAAATGCTCACACTTCACTATTCAGTAATCATCATTCAATATTCTGCATTCAAATTATTGTTTGTCTTTGCGAAGGAGCATAGCGACTGCCTGCCATGGCGTAATTCTGTAAGAATGAAGACAGGCGGCAATCGCCCTCCTTGGCAATGACAAAAAAAAAGCGCCCTGGAAAATCCAGGACGCTTTTTCAAACTTCACTAAGATAGGTCAGCGCTTAAACAACACCTTGATCCATCATTGAATCAGCAACTTTCAAGAAACCAGCAATATTGGCTCCGGCAACATAATCACCTTCAAAGCCATAACGTGCAGCAGTTTCAATCGCGTTGGTATGAATGCTCTTCATAATGTTATGAAGACGTTCATCCACTTCTTCGCGGGTCCAGGAAAGACGGAGACTATTCTGTGACATTTCAAGACCTGATACAGCAACACCACCAGCATTAGCAGCTTTACCTGGACCATAAAGAATCTTGGCTGCCTGGTAAATTTCAATCGCTTCAGGATCTGAAGGCATATTTGCACCTTCAGCAACGACATAACATCCGTTGGCAATCAAAGCTTTAGCTTCTTCTTCATTTACTTCATTCTGGGTTGCACAAGGTAAGGCTACATCGCACTTGACGTACCATGGGCGTTTTCCCTCGAAGAACTCTGCACCAAACTCATCAGCATATTCTTTGATTCGACCACGACGGTTATTTTTGAGATCCATGACCCAAGCCAGTTTCTCACGATCAATTCCCTTGGCATCATAAATAGTACCAGCAGAATCTGATAGAGTTACAACTTTACCACCAAGGTCAAGCACCTTTTCAGTGGCGTATTGTGCGACATTACCACTACCTGAAATAGCAACGGTTTTTCCTTCAAAGCTATCACCACGGGTTTTCAACATTTCTTCAGCAAAATAGACTGTTCCATAGCCAGTTGCTTCTGGACGAATCAGACTTCCACCCCAGTTTAGGGCTTTTCCTGTAAGCACACCTTCAAAGGCATTACGTAATTTTTTATACTGACCAAACATGTAGCCAATCTCGCGACCACCAACACCAATATCACCGGCAGGTACATCAGTATTTGGGCCGATATGACGAAATAATTCAGACATGAAGGATTGTGTAAAGCGCATCACTTCTAAATCTGATTTCCCCTTAGGATCAAAATCTGATCCACCTTTACCACCACCCATAGGAAGGGTTGTCAATGCATTCTTGAATACTTGTTCAAAACCAAGAAATTTCAGGATTCCAAGATTAACACTTGGGTGAAAGCGCAAACCACCTTTATAAGGACCAATTGCGCTATTGAATTCAACACGGAAACCACGGTTAACCTGAACGGTACCTGAATCATCTACCCAGGGGACCCGAAACATGATTTGTCTCTCTGGTTCAACGATACGATCAAGGATTTTTGCTTCCTTGTAATGGGGATTGCGATCGATGACAGGCATCAAGGAAGTAACGACTTCTTCAACAGCCTGGATAAACTCTGGTTGTGCCTGGTTCTTAGCCTGCACACCAGCCATAAATTCTGCAACATGATTAGACATGCTTACCTCCTAAAAGTTGGATCTCAGCGTTCACACTGCTCTCCTGGTGCTGCATGTCAGTTGATGCAAGCGACACGCCAGTAGCTGAAATTTCCGAGTTTGTTACATTCATTTTCATTGTCTTCATAGCGAGACAAATCCTGTGCCACTAAGTACTATATTCAGTGCAAATCACACATTGGAATCATAATAACCGCATCCTGACATAATTCATCACATTAATTCATTTACGTAATGAATCCTTACGAGATATATTTACTTACTTAACCCTTGCCCATTTCAGCAACTGAGTAACAGCAATTAATTTGCAAGTCTACGTTATCCCTTGTATGTTATAAGCTTAACGAGATTCAATGGCTTTTTTAAAACCCACTCATCCTGTAACAGAGCCAGACCCGGAATGAGTGAGATAGATAGTCAAATTCGGGATGTGCAAGGCTCTTACCAGATAACAACAGAGCCATATTTCATCAGATAGGCCTATTCCCCAGGTTTAAGGTATGGTAAAAACGGAGCCTGGTTTAATTTGAATATTTGTTAGCTTAATCTTCTCAAAGTGAAATAGATTTTGATAGTATCTTGTAGGACTGAATTATAGGAAGTAAATAAGTGAAATTTTCAATTCAAGATATAAAGTTGATGATCCAAAACCAACCAGCTCAAGGTGCCATCGAGCTCAAAGCATATTTTGATCAAATCGACCGTGATGTATTGGATGATCTTGATTCATGGGCTCAAGAGATTCTCACTTTTGGTGCTGAGATTCTCGCTTCAGGGAGTCTTGAGAGTCAGTATGTCTTACTCGAACAAGGTTGGAATCCAACGTTTACGGCCCTGATCAAGGAAAGTGAATCACAAAACAAGTGGTTCGATTTGGAAATGCAGTTGATCAGGAAATTAAATTACACACCTGGTGCTTTATTTCAACGCAGAGCAGCCGAGTTAAGTAATCTACCCCTCCTCAATTTTAAGCAGGGTCGTGAATGGCAACATCGTTCATGGTCGGCTATACGCAACACAGTCGATCATTTAGCGGCTGGTCTTATCGATCTTATGGGGAACAACAGTCCCCGAATGGCTATCCTATCGGAAAATCGTCTTGAAGTCGCTTATACGGATATTGCCTGTCTATCCTATGGTTTTGTCAATGTTCCCATCCAACCAGCAGCCCCACCAGCTCAGGTTGAATATATTTTGCAACATGCTGAAATTGAGGGAATCTTCATTTCTGACTCTCAACATCTAAGGACCATTGAGAGCATCTTGCCCAACCTCCCCCATCTTAAATATATCATTACCTATAACGATGTTGCCTCAACCAATCCTCGTGTCAGATCTTTTAAACGGCTGGTCGATGAAGCTGGGTCAAGCGATACGATGGAATGGCTAGAGGGAATTCGACTCTCCGTTACACTCGATAGTGTTGCGAGCATTATGTATACCTCTGGTACAACTGGTTATCCTAAAGGCATCGTATTCACATACGAAAATATCATATCCAAACGATTTGCCCGAAGTCTGGCTCTGAATTTGGGGTCATCCGATCGATTCCTCTGTTTTTTACCCCTCTTCCATACCTTTGGCCGATTCCTGGAAATGTGGGGCTCTATTTTTTGGGGTGCCACCTATACCTTTTCCAGTGGCAAAGGCATCCAATCACTGTTGAGTGATCTAAAGGATATTCAGCCTACTGTTCTGATTAGTATCCCAAAACGCTGGCAAGATATCTATGAAACCATCGGCAGTAAGGTGGACATTCTTCAGGATGATCTTGAGACTGTTCATCCCATTGTGAGTGAAGTGACGGGTGGCTCGTTGCGCTGGGGGTTATCAGCAGCTGGTTATCTTCCTCCGGAAATTTTTAGATTTTTTCAAGATCACGGACTCAACCTCCATAGTGGGTATGGAATGACCGAAGCAACAGGTGGGATAACGATGACTCCCACACTGGGTTACCTGGAGAACTCTGTAGGGGTGCCCCTACCAGGAATGGAGATCAAGTTAGCTGAAGATGGCGAGCTCCTAATCCGGGGTGCTTACGTATCTGGCAGCTACTGGAAGCCGATCGAGCCTGATGTTCGTGAAGATCGCTGGTTCCCAACTGGGGATATATTTCAAACTCTCAAAAATGGTCAAATTGAAATTATTGATCGAAAAAAAGAAATCTATAAGAATGCCAAGGGGCAGACGGTGGCTCCCCAAAAGATTGAAAATATGTTTCGCGACTTTGATAGTATTCATCAGCTATTTATTGTCGGTGATCACATGCCCTACAACACAGCTCTGGTTCGGATTAATCGAAAACATGATGATATTCAAAATATCCGCAAGGACGAACAAAAGCTCCGGGATTATGTTGGGACAGTCATCCATTCAGTAAACTCCTTTTTGGCACCTTTTGAAAGAATTGTAGATTTCCTACTGGTCGATCGGGATTTCGATAAGGCTCAAGGCGAATTAACTGAAAAGGGTACCTTTAAGCGTTCAGCCATCCTGAAGCATTTTAAAGCAGAAGTCGAAGCGCTCTATGAGCGTCCCTATAAATCTTTCTTTATGGATGAGCTTGAGATTCAAATCCCCAACTGGGTTTTTCTACAGCGGGGCTGGACTCAGAATGATTTGGAAGTGCAAGGGCATTTCCTGACACATCGCAATCGGAAAGCCTCGTTACGAATTGAGACCGGAACTGATGAGATTCGAATCGGTTCATTTTTCTATCAAATCAGTGGCAATATTTTACAATTCGATGAATTCATCCGCCAACCAGCCTATTGTATTGGCAATAAAGAGTTAGAAGATTTTTTAGATTATTCAAATCTTAGAATTAAACCACTTAACCATGTGCCCAATTGGTCTCCAGGTACCTGGACAGATATAGAGGTATCAGCTGAAGAAAAAGCACAGTATGAAAATGAAATCCAAAAGGCTTTAGAGCAGGCAGACCACTCAATTGAAGCCTTAAAGCCAATCATTAATTTGATCTATTCTCAAAGCCTTCACCCCTCCCAGGCGGCCTTCCGATTGTTAGCAAAGATCTATACAAAAGCAAGTGAATCAACACGCCATGTTATTCGTTACGCTTTCTTGCGTCTGATTCGATCCGATAATCTTCAACAATCTCAATTTGCAGTGGAGCAGGTCGTAGCACTTTTTCCAGCAAATGATTTGGAGAGGATTGTGACCTATGCTTTGGAGCGGAAGTTGCTTTTTACACTGGAATCTCAGGTCACTTCATGGTCAAATGTCAACGTTCACAAAATTCTACTTACAACAGATTTCTTGAAATTTTTATCGAATCAAGAAGCGAAAACTAAAGATCCCTCAATCCTACTCAGAAACGTTTTAGGGATCCTATTTTCCTGGTCCCGACAATTTCCGAAATACTATAGCTCGATTCGGTCATCCCTGATAAGCGCAGTGGTTAATCTTCCACCAAAAAGCAAATTAAGGCCACTTATCCTTGGGGTATATGAAGCTCTCAATCGAGATTTCTCACGATCGATGGAAGGAGAAGCACCGGGAGCTACAAATTTCTACCAGGAGGAAACCTTTGGGTGGGATGATGTATTGCTCTATGATAAGCCCATCTCTCAGGAACATCGTAACCGGATTTCTTCCGCTTTTAGCAAGACAACCTTCTTTAGTGAGTCCATGTATCTATTCTTTGATGGAAAGCAGTTGTCGCTTCAGGATATCCCCCCTCAGGGCATTTGGATTACTCATCTAGGGTCAGCCCACGGGAAAACGGTTTACCGTGCGACCGTCCAGAGCAATGAGCGTAGTTACAAATTTGCAATCAACTTGAATGATGATTTAAACATGGACCAGATCAACACCGAACTGTACTGGATGATGGCTTGTACCCGTGAAAACAATATGGACCAACTCGTGGAAACCATGGGTTCCTATCAAGCTGAATATGATCTTTGGTCAGAAGAGTTCATCCCTGGTCTTACCGCTCGCCAATACTTAAAACAAGCCGTATGGGCAGGATCATCTGATGAGATGCCAGCGCCTGAGTATCTTTGGCCCCACTTTGTTTGGACTGCAATATTCACCTATACCAGTTTCTGGAAACGAACCCGATTCCAAAAGATGATCCAGGTCCCCAGTCCTGGTAAAATCATCATCCCAGTCCATGACTACTATGTGGGTGGGAGACTTGTATCCATATCAGATATTCAACCTGTTAAGAGTGAGTTAGACTTTCTTGAGAATCTGGAATCATCCTTCGCTAGAAATACCGAGAAGGCTTTTCCTGAATTTGAGCTCAATATTGATACAAATATTATCTATCACGCCATTCACGAGGCCCTGGGCCAAAAACATAGCCCAGAGTTTTTTAAGTCTCTTATGGATAATCCAGAATTGAGCCAGTCCAGGAAAGCTGATTTAGAGGGTTTTCTCGCTGATGTCACAGAAAATGGTTTCCAGTGTAAATCCGTCTTTTTTGCCTCACGTCGGTATCATCGTTGGATTTTGCTCAACCAGGAAGCCACCTTAAATGCAAAAGCTTACTTTCTAAAAGGCCTCTTTCGAGACTATAATATTCAGGACAGTGAGCCTGAATATCCAGATGCGCGGGTCCAATTATTTGCTCAGACAATTTTCTCCGAGGCAGATGAGGATATGACCAACTATCTCGCCACTTTAGCTCGTAATTTACGACACAGGTCCCTGGATGGTGGAAGCCTGCAAAGCGAGATAAGTCAATATATTAGCCTCCATGAATCGAATGAATTCGATGCATTTTTCTTAAAGCGACTGGCCTTTCCCGCATTACCCCCCAGCGAAGATATCGAACTGATTGCGACGCGTTCCACCACCTTAGACGAAATCGAAGTCATGATATCTCGACATGACAAAAGGGGTAATATTTACCGAATCCGTCGAGCCATGCATCCAAAAGAGATTATTCAGTTACAGAAACTCTTTTTAAAGGCCAATATGGATGTTGGATTTACCCAAGAGCACAAATTCTTACTGGCCTTGAATCAAAAAGAACGGGTGATTGGTGGCTTGTTCTATCTCGATCAAAGCGATGATTTAGTTTACATGGATAAGGTGGTGATTTCTGATAGCCAGCGTGGGAATGGGATTAGTAAGGGTCTTCTGGATGAATTTTTTAACCGGATGAGAAATGCCCACAAAAAGATGATTACAACAGGATTTCTCCACCCTGGTTATTTTTATAAATTCGGTTTTAAAATTGAAAAAGACCAGGGAGGCCTGGTCAAATACTTATAAATCAACGAGCTGGGAAACTGCGATTCTAGTTCGTGTCGTCCTCACCCTCGTCTAGATAATTTTTCATTACCTTTGATATGATGGCTTGTTGAATCGCTGCCTGCAATTCACTATCACTAAAAGGTTTTGTAAATATTCCGTGAGAACTGGCAGCCCGAGCTGAGTCTAAAGTTGTTTTATCCGTGTGGGCTGTAATAAAGATAACTGGTATATCGGTGACCTTGCCTATTTCACGGGTAGCTTCAAGGCCGGTCATTCTACCTTTAAGCGTGATATCCATCAAGATGACATCAGGTTCATGTAATTCAGATTTCGTAATTGCATCGCGACCGTTATTGACAATACCAATAACAGTATAACCCATAGCTTCTAGCCTGAGCTTGATTTCGCTGGCGACAACAATCTCATCTTCAACAATTAGAATTCGAGTATTATTTAACTGCATGACACTTCTATTCCAGCTTTCACCTTGTGGCTTCTTAAAAACGATAGCATCCATTTACACTTAGTCGATCCATTATTTTAATTCTCAATAAGGTCGCCTAATTAAACATAAAATATTGTCTTAATCTATGATAATTGCAAATATTTGCGCATAAAAAAACAAGAAGCCCCAGTAATAACCAGGGCTTCGGATCGGTCTGTATTCCCGCTTTTACAATATGGATTTAATATATTCAGTCGTCAATGATTTTGGACGTTCCAGTGGTAGACCAACGGCCCGGTCCCATACAGTAGATGCCAAAACACCCATGGCACGAGAAACACCAAAAAGAACAGTATAGAAATCATATTCGTGCATACCATTATGGACCAGTAATACACCTGAGTGAGCATCAACATTTGGCCAGGGATTCTTGGCTTTGCCTTGCTCGAGCAGGATGGGTGGTACGACTTCATAGAGCATGCTAACAACTTGAAACAATTCATCATCTGGCATGTGTTTTAGAGCAAACTCACGTTGGGCGGAGTAGCGTGGATCCGTCTTTCTCAGTACTGCGTGACCATAACCTGGAACCACGTTTCCTGATGCGAGGGTATCCCAGACAAACTTTTTCAGATCTTCCATGGTTGGAACACCGCCACCAAGTTTCTCTTTAACTTCCATGATCCAGCGTAGAACTTCCTGATTTGCTAACCCATGTAAAGGACCAGCAAGACCATTCATTCCAGCAGCTAGTGAATAATAAACATCTGATAAAGTTGAACCTACCAGGTGAGTTGTATGTGCAGAAACATTTCCACCTTCATGATCAGCATGGATCGTCAGGTAGATGCGCATTAGTTCGCGAAACATCTTGGTATCAAAACCCATCATGTGGGCCAGGTTACCACCCCAATCCAATGAAGGATCAGCAGGGATGATGCTACCATCTTTGTATGTTCTACGATAGATATAGGCAGCCAAGGCAGGCAGACGAGCAAGAAGATTCATGGTATCTTCATAAGTTGGCTTCCAATAATCCATTTTGTTCATGCCATCCCGATATTCAGCAGCAAACTGTGATTCAGTCTGCTGAGCAACGATACCAGCGGAGAACTGAGTCATGGGATGAGTATCTTTAGGAAGTGCATCAATTACTTTGTAAACGTGATCTGGAAGGGTGCCACGGTCTTGCCATTCTTTGGTAAGTTCAGCAACATTTTCTTCTGTAGGAAGTTCACCAGTCATCAATAGATAGAAAAGGCCTTCTGGTAAAGGTTCTTCACCTTCAGCAGCGCGAGGAAGTTTTTCCTGTAAGTCTGGAATGGTATAGCCACGAAAACGGATACCTTCTTCAGGATCAAGGGCTGAAGTCTCAGTAATCATAACTTTTACACCCCTCATACCACCATAGGCCTGTGCAACAGTCACATCACATAATTTTTTATCACCATGATTCTTACGAATATTGCCTACTTCTTCACGAAAGGGAGGGATGATCTCTTCCATTTTATTTTTCAACATGGACATATTAAAACTCCTTCTATTATTTTGAGCCGTTTGATCAAAGCATCTTTTCGATGAGTTCTACAGATGACTTGTGCTAAATGGCAATTATTAAAGTCGAATTGCATTCTTGCAAATATAGTGCCTATAAACAGCGATTGCGGAAATTTTTTATTGCTAAAAGGAAACTACACCTCTATCAACAGCTGCAAATCGATTATTGATTTCATTTTAGATACTTTAAATTAGCTTGATTCGTGGTTTCTCAAACTAATAATCTGCCTCCAGAGCTCTCTGCTCGATTACAAATCCAGTTAGGTGAGCAATTCGATGCCTTCCAAAAGGCGATGATCTCTTCCTCCCCTATATCCATTCGACTCAATCCCAATAAACCAACGGCATCATTTAAGCAATTTGAAACTGTGCCCTGGTGTTCCAATGGCAGATACTTGGACAGTCGCCCCAGATTCACGGATGATCCACTTTTCCATGCTGGTACTTATTATGTTCAGGAAGCATCATCGATGTTTTTGGAATATCTGCTGACAAACTTGATCGATCTGACTCAGGATCTGAGAGTCCTGGATCTGAGTGCAGCCCCAGGAGGCAAGTCGACGCTTCTACAATCACTCCTCACTCAGGATTCGCTTCTGGTAGCCAATGAGGTAATCTCGAGCAGAAATAAAGTTCTTCATCAAAATATGGTTCGCTGGGGCGGTGATAACCATATCATAACCCAGAGCGATCCGCGACATTTTAAAAAGTTACCTGATTTTTTTGATGTCATCCTGGTGGACGCCCCCTGTTCAGGTGAAGGTCTTATGCGTAAAGAACCTTCTGCTATGCAGGAATGGTCACAACAAAATGTGCTTCTGTGTGCAGCCCGCCAAAAGCGGATTCTGGCAGATGTTTTACCAGCACTTGCATCAGGTGGAACCCTGATTTACAGCACCTGCACTTTTTCAGAAGAAGAAAATGAACAAAATATGGCCTGGCTCCACGCTGAAGCAAGCTTGATTCCTACATCGGTCTCCCCGCCAGCTTCATGGGGCGTCCACTTTTCGGATTCCAACCTTGCGACATACCGATTCTATCCCCATCTAGTAAAGGGTGAAGGTTTCTTCATTGCAGCATTTAAAAAAGCCGGCGAAACATCCTCTAGACCTTTAAAAAAGCACAAGAAACCCCAAAAATTCAGGACCGAAACAGTTACATCTGAAGATCAATATTGGCTGGCTAAACCAGATCGGTATTTCTACCAGACAAGAGACCAGCACAGAATCGCTTTTCCAAAATCAATCTTTGGGGACTATTTGGAGTTAAGTAAAGCAATCAGAATCACCCACTCCGGTTTAAATATGGGTAAGGTATACCACGATAAGCTTAAACCTTCACCTGAACTCGCCTTGAGTCAATTTGTTTCAACGGAATTACCCACCATCGACCTTGACATTGAAAGTGCTCTGGACTACCTGGCCCACATCAATTTGAGCCACTTTGAAACCCCTGAAGCAGGTCGTTATCTAGTAACATACAATGGATTTGGGTTGGGTTGGATGAATGTGTTAAAAACGGGACAGATTCGCAATAATTATCCTTCTGCCTGGCGGATATTGCAACGGTACAGGAAATGATGGGGGTTTAGGATTCTTTTTTTTAGAGTTGAGGCAAGGCATGCATTGTCTCTACCGATCGATACCGCATCCCCAATTATTTAACCAATAGTGCTTTTCCTGACAGTTTGACATCCCCTGTCTCAATCTCGTACAGGTACAGGCCGGCAGGTAGATTCTTAGCATCCCACTTTATTCGGTGTGTACCGGCTTCTAAACTCTCAAATGTTTGATGTTCAATCTGCTGGCCCTTGATATTGTAAATAGTTAGATCCACATCATTCTGAATCGGGATTGAAAAGGAGATTTGGGTACTGCCATTAAAGGGATTGGGAAAATTGGGATAAAGTTCAAAACCAACAGGAATTATCTGTCCGTCAAGCCCGTCTGGTTCATGGTATTCGTAAGCTCCAATATCAGGTGCCAACCCCGAATATTCATCGGGACTCATATTGACAATGGTGTCGCCTTCCCAGACAAAAAAGGCTGTCCCTGCATCAATGGCTGGTGAGTTTTCAGTCAAATGGTAGGGGTTTGTATCCCCACCCTGGAACCAGGGATCAACATCCAGATTATTTTCTAGCCAATGTACTGTATTTTCGCCTTGTTGATGAATTCCATATTCTCCGGTCTCCACAATACAGTTCTGGACAATCAGGGTGTCATTTGAATAGGATAAAGGGTTGTACAAGTAGAACTGATTGGGATTGTTGTTGTAAATGATACTATTCACAATGGTAGCCTTAGCATTGAACAGGGTAATTGCACCACCGGTTTGTGAGCGATTATCTGCAATAGTGCAATTTATGAGCTTAGTAGTGACCCGATTTATATAGATACCAGTGGCTATCCCAGCATAAAAGGCATCCATATTTGCATTATTGGAAATTTCGACATTCCTGACCGCAATTGATGGATTTACTTGATGAGGAAGTCCATATCTTAATTGAAGAGGGTAGTTTATATTTATTTCGAGCTCTTCATCATACACAGGCTGTGAATTGTGGATCACACTATTTTGAAATACTGCAACGTTGTGGTTTTTTAAATACATAGTCCAACGGCAAATATTGTTAATAATCGACAAACTATCTAGGAGTATTGAGCTATTGGATGGTTGAGGTAGTTCTTCTGCGCTAGATCCAATCATATTTATTACACCGTCATTCTCAGTCAAACGAATATTTCTGTATACTGCTTCAATATTTTCGGTAATCGTAATTGCATGATAAGAACCTTCATACGGTGACCGGTGGATTGTTAAGTTTGAGACGCTATAGTAATTATCATATCGTGCTATGATCAGCTGCTCTATGTTCTCCCCATCCAGGATAGTTAAATCTTTCCCAGCTCCTCGAATAGAGATATAATTACGTGTGTTTATAGGAAAGTACTGACCCGTTGATGGTGCAAAGGTGCCAGCATTTAGATAAATTGTATGAGGATTCAGGCTGTCACTCTCAATCATACTGAGTGCATACTGGATCGATTTAATAGGATCATCAAATGAAACACCTGAATTTGAGTCATCACCATCTGGACTCACATAGAGATCATGAGTGACAGGTTCAAAATATCCATGTTCGATTGTCAGAGTTAGAGTTGTTGGTAGACCAATAAAATGTTCGTCCACGTGCGCAACTGAAAACGTATCTAAGGGGATCAAAATATAATGAGGATAATGCTCAGCGATGTATATATCATTCATAAATCCGGCTGAATTATTATAGACGCTACATTTGTTTAATGCATCAAATTGAGGTGAACATGTATTGAGCATCATGATACCGCCACCTGCTGTGGCGGCATGATTATTATGAATACTCAGACCAGAAAGTAGCGGTGAAGCGCCAAGATCTAAACCTATACCAGCACCATAGCTACGTGACCCAGCGTTGTTGTTTTTGATAGTACAATTTATAATACTTGGACTACTTCCGCTAATTTGTATACCCGCCCCATATGTGTAGACTGGTTCACTACTTGTTTGTACAATGTTGCCTCGTTGAATTGTAAAACCAATAAGCTGGGTTGTTCTGGGTTCACCATTTTCAATCGTTACCACTCGGTCAAAATTATTCCCATCCAGAATTGTATTGTTGATATAGGTTTCATCTTCCGTAAATAGATATCGTGAGGTAAGCACCACATTCTTTCCATTAAAATTGATGTTCTCATAATAGGTTCCAGGTTCTACCAGGATGGTATCACCATGGGAGGAACCATCGATGGCATCCTGAACCCTCACGAAATGACCACCGGGTTCATGCTGGACAATCCAGGTTGTGGCATAGGCAGGAACACACAGAATAGTTAGTACCAATAATGCTAAAAGCTCCTCTCGCAGATTACGCCAGAGATGCTGAGCAGTGCATTGAGTTTGTCGAAATGATCGGAATTTGTAGTTGAGAGTATTCAATTCGTTTGTTCTTCGTTTTACCTTTCCAAAATAACCTTGCGAAGGTTTAAAACCTTCGCAAGGTTAGCTGTTCTATTTCAATAACATGACCTTTTGAGTAGACTGAAAATCACTTGTTTTGAACACCACAAAATATAAACCGGACTCATTGGAACTTGCATTCCAGGTCAATTCATGTTGTCCTCTGCTCTGACTGCCTTGATACAGGTTCTCAACCACTCGGCCCTGCATATTGTACACAACCACTGAAACCGGTGCATCCTTGGCTAACTCGTAGCGTAAGGTTGTGCTGGGGTTAAACGGATTGGGATAACAGGCAATCAAGGATGATTCTGTGATCATCGGTTCAGGACCCTTCTCCAGATCAGCATGATAAACCGGAAAACCAGCATCAACTATCTCATGATCCAAGTGGTTGAGACGATAATGCTCAAGGATTACATTACCTCTTTGATGTCCTGCTTCTGAATTATTGATGCCCTTAGCCAGACCTGGTTCTCTAACAATTTGGAAGGTAACTCCATCAAGTGGTTGATCACCGTTATAGGCTTTCACATACACGGGGAACTCATTAACCGGTTCTGCTCCAATACAATTATCATCAATAAAGATTCCTATCTCAGTTACTGTTTCAGGATCTTCAACAGTTTCTACAACGAGAGCTGAATAATCTGCCAACTCGTTAACCTGGAAGGAAGTGGTTGTGATAGACTTCCCTCGGGGAGGTTCTTGGGTAGGCTGCCATTGAAGGGTGATATCTTCTCCACTGGATAGCGTCAATTCATACATCGATCCATATCTAAAAAGGATACAACTTTCGTCAGGATCGGGACCATCACAACCGCTTGGTTGCGCTTGATACCATTGTCCCTTAAACTTGTATATATACCAGTGTTGTCCACGAATAGAGGTGAGCCGATCTTTTACATCCTGTTCCAATACCTCAAAAGGATGTTGGGTTTCATCCAAGAAATAACTGACCCAGTTCTCACCGGGTTGAAGTGTAATGGGATCGTCAGGTTGAATCAGTTCTCCAGCAATACGTAGAGAGTATACATCTTGGATTTCAGACATTTCAAGTTTGTATCCTGCCTTACTATCCATGTTGAGTTCGTCATCCCACACACCGCCGAAATAAGAAACAACCTCATCCTTGCTCTTCAATGTTAGCGCATTGGGAGCTAAATTTTCGAATACCTCTGATATGAGAGTTCCTTCAATATTATCTAGCACGGGGAAGCCAACCCAGTTCCAACTGCTGGTCAATGGTTTAGTATCTACAGCTGGTTGTTGTGGAAAGTAATCATAGATCTCAATATTTCCTTCACGAGGTAAGTAGGCGAGGTCGTAGTTATCCAAGGCAACCCACTCTCCAAGTGCTTCGTAGTGTGTTTGTTGGGAAGCAACTGTTTTCATGTGGTATTGCTGCCCATTATTATCATAGTTAGAGATACAATAATATAGAGTATGAACTTTATCAGGTATATTCGGATATGCTTCAACACCAGCCCTACGATAAGCCCAGATAGCATCCCCATCAGTGAAAACGAAATTGAGATGCTCATCCTCGTAATTCCAAGTTGCAATATCGTCAAAGTGAGGATCAGATAATGCTTGATGCAACCCTTTGAAAATGTTCTTACCTTGCAAGACAATATTCTTCATCAGCCAAAAGAAGTATAGCTCTGAATCAACAACTGCTGCCCAACCAGAAGACTCATAATCATGCCAATCACCGTTTCCAAATGTGTTCAGCCCACCGAAAGAATCTATCCAAGAATCACCGATCAGGTTGCGTAATCCATATTTATCGTGGATAGTACCGTTGTGAGCAAAAGTAAATGTAATTCCGTCTCTCACCATAATCCACGGGTGTGGGTTGGGAATATCACCGGCACCGGAGCTCGTTTTTCTTACATGGGCAAGTACTGTTGTTGTATTAAAGAGAGACCCTAATATTTCACCACTGGCAGTAGTATAATCCGGATCTGTGCTTGCCATCTCGCTACTATTATGTTTATCAATAAACCTGGGTTCGCTTGGGATACCTGCATCGGCATAATACACCATACCCCATCCATTCGGGTGATCATTATCTCCCTGACCTCTAAATCCCCTATTAAGATTGTTTAGCTCATAACTAGTTCTAGTAAAATTGTCATCATCAGGGTTGCTATTGATACTTAGATAATAACCTTCATCTGCAATAGCACCCCATATACGACTGGCATGCAAATTTGCATCTACAATAAACAGTAGAAATATTGGAAGTGTAAACATTTTTAAAAATCGATACATTCTAAAACCCCTTACAAATTAAGTTAACATTTTCTTTACCAAATACACACGCTTGCATCCAGTAATTCCTGTTTGCTCAATAAGAATCCACCCCGGGTTCACTCTGTGTGTTTGAGACATGCCCAATCTAGTTTTTTTTTTTTTGAAATGGCAAGATATTTTAGAATATGTTAAATATAGTACTTTATTATCGCTATATATTTAAAATATATGGGTTCTATAGTAAAATTTTAACTTTGAAACCCGTAAGTAATATATCCTTTATAATTAGACATTTTTTGTACGAGGGCGTATTGAGGGATTAGGCGGTGGGAAGAGCGGTGAGGTGTCCCTACTGCTTCTTTGATATTACAATCCCTGATCACATGAATGGTAGTACAGACAACGCATGCGCCGTCTCCACCATATCCGCCATGCCAATCACCTCCACTAGCTACTGCCCCTCTCCCTCGACAAAGACTTCCTTTATAGAGCCCAATGATAAATACGCTCACGTCAATAACAGTAACTATTACTATTTACTTGATAACGCTCTATTTCTGCTTAGTTTTACCCTATGGAAGTCATTAAATACCGTTATAGCAAACAAAGAGAAACCATACTGCAGGTCATCCAGAGCACGGTTGTACATCCTAATGCAGACTGGATTTATATTGAGACAAAAAAGAATATCCCAAATATTAGTCTGGGAACTGTTTATCGTAACCTAAATCAATTGGTGGAGAGTGGTCAAATCCTCAAGCTAAAGGATGAGGCGATGATCCGCTATGATGGAAATATCGGTCACCATGACCATTTTCGTTGTTCTGAATGCGGGAAATGGTATGATATTGAGATTCTGGTTCCACAACTACTTGAGACATTTAACCACAAGCATAAATTTGAAATTAGATCAGTTCATCTTGAGTTAGAAGGAATCTGCGAGAACTGTCTGGATAATTAGTTTGGTGTTGGACGTTAGGGGCTTTTACTTCTTCACTCGTTAATCGATGCCCGCTAAGGTGCAGAGCCTGGTTCCTTGTTCGATATTATACCAATTAAACTTCAAACTGCGCGTTAGCTGCGTTGTCTCGACACCGTTTAAAAATCAAAATGCCTTTAAACCGTAGGTTCCTAATTAGAACTGAATGTTATAGCCCTGACTGCCCCAGCCCATAATACCCATACGCAAATTCATCACATCTTTAAATCCGCGATCCAGCAAGATTTTGGAAGCTGTTGTACTCCGGTTTCCAGTTGCGCAATAGATCAGAATCGGTTGATTTTTATACATATCAAGCTCATTGACTCTGGCCTGCAATTCTTGTAAGGGAATCAACATGGCCCCTTTAATATACCCACCATTAAATTCTGGTTTGGTTCTTACATCAAGGAGAAAAGGTGGATTTTTATTGATCATCCTCCAGGCTTCTTCAGCTGATAATTCAGAGTAGTTGGCTTGCTCAAGTTCCATAACCTGGATGGTTCCAGTGCGCTGACCCAGGCTAAAGGCATACTCCCCCGTTTGTTTCATTTTGAAATAAGGCTGGTCTACTGAATTGTCTTTAATAATCGCCGACAACTGCATATTTGGAATGGACAACTCATAGTCAGATTGTGCCTTGCCCCCATCTTCCGGATGAAATTTAAGATAGTCACCGCGATAAACGATGAGTTCCAGAGGATCACCACTTACTTCAATTGATAGGTGGCGGTACCCCCCCTGAACTTTTCCAGAGATATTGGCTAGTGGTGCTGTCCGCTCGGTAACCTGAGGTTTTGCACCTCCCTTACATCCGAAAAACAGACTTACGACAATTAATAATATGGATAAATTTTTTATTCTCATTTGAAACCTCCAATTTCAGTTAAGCATTCTTTGCCCCGACAATATATTTTTCACTTGAGGACTCACTATATAAAACCTTGTAAAAAAGACTGGAATAATCACCATTAACAAATATTTCTTGCTTCAGCTTAACGAATATATATTTTCTGTACGTTTTTAATAACTTAATACGGAATACGTTCATACTATGCCACATCGAATACTTACCAGTGTAAAACTTCCAGACTTCCAAGATCGCCCCAAAAAAGAAGGTGATATACTCAGGACAACTGAAAAGTTGTTTATGCAATTCGGATATCACCGAGTCACCGTAGAAGAAATATGTAGAGAAGCTGGGGTCTCGAAGGTCACATTTTACAAATACTTCCCTAATAAATTTGCCGTTCTTGAAATCTATATGGAAGAGCGAATGGCATTGGGGATGGAAACTTTCCAGCGCATTCGGAAAGCAGACGCCAGTCTTCAGGAAAAAATGCAAGCCATGGTGGCTATGAAAGAGTCTGCGGTCAGTAATTTTACTCCTGTCTTTATTTATAGCCTACTCGAGGCCGATGAAACCGTAACAGCGCTTATGAATCGCTGGAACGATATGAGTATGGAAGCCATGAAACATTTTTTTGTCGATGGTCAAAAGACTCATGAAATCCACCCTGATTATAGTGTCGATTTCCTGCTCCATGTTTGGACCCTCCTTGGAGCGGATGCCAAATCTCCTGCAATGATGACCATGTACAATGATGATATGATTAAACTTTCTCGCGACTTTATGAATTTTTTGTTTTACGGGACCTTGGGTCCTCCTGTAAATGGAGATAACTCATGATTCAGATACGATCTCTGGTCCTGTTCGCACTCTCTGCCCTATCCATTCATGCGACTGAACCACGCACACTCACCATCGACTTTCAAGGGCAAGGCTCCCTCAATTATTCACAGTCCCTTGATCAATCCTTTTCAGATAGCCCTATGACCTTGCGCTACATCCCCCAACTTCGAGCAGATTATCAAGCCAATCCAACCGTTAGGTTAGGGTTAGATGCAGCTCTGGATATATATAATTATAGCTTTGGAGATTCCACCCTTAACACATCTAGTGAGTTCTACCGACTGACCTTGCGATATGATTCTCCCAGGACACAAATTAGAGTTGGCTTACAGAAAATTAATTTTGGACCGGCGAGAATGTTACGTATGCTCCAGTGGTTTGACCAGGTAGATCCCCGAGATCCTCTGGCCTTATCACCAGGTGTCTGGGCAGCCATGGGGCGCTACTATTTTAATAATGGATCTAATATCCGTTTGTGGGGTATGAGAGATGCTCCGCATGCCTGGAGAGATTTATCGGCTCCTCCACATGATGAGGATGACTATGATTTTGGGGGTCGGGTTGAATACCCCATAAATTCCGGCACATTGGGGTTTACGTCTCATATTGTACAACTGGATCGCAAATCACAGATTTATGAGTATAGATATGCCCTTGATGCCCGGGCTGATTTGATCATTGGTTTGTGGACAGAGATTGTGCAGGTACACAGGCCCAGTTTTCTCCCAGCTTATCGTAGCCAATTATCATACATGGTTGGGACTGACTATACCTTTGGCATTGGGAATGGTCTTTATGTTTCATTTGAGATGTCTGCCACCCAAATGGGGAGTTTTGACACATCTATGCCCAGGATTTCTTATGCACAGGCCATCTCAGCCAACTACACACTGGGTCTATCTGATGGATTGATGGGATACGTATACCTGCTGGGAACCCCCAACACCGACACTCAATTCATACCCCTATTAGGCTGGCAACACACCCAAGGAAACTGGTTAATGTACATCGCCCTATATGACATGCCAAAGCTGGCGACTGGCGGCACCATGATCCTACCAACGGGTACCGGTCTACAACTCAACATTGCGTATAATCATTAAGTAATAGATTGAAATCGAAATAAAAGGAAAGAGCATCAAATGGACAAGACCAAACTGATTCAAACTCTAGGCCTGGTGAAACGTTATCCTGTTGGCGGTGGACATTTCACAGCACTCAGGGATATTGATTTTAATGTGAATACGGGTGAATTCGTAGGTCTCGTTGGTCCTTCCGGATCAGGCAAGACAACGCTTTTGAATATAATTGGCGCGCTGGATACGGCATCTGAAGGAAAAGTTGAGGTTCTAGGGAAAGATCTAGCCACACTTACCGGACCTCAAGCTGCCAAGCATCGTAGTGAATTTTTGGGGTTTATTTTTCAGACCTACAACCTCCTGCCAGTTTACACCGTCTTCGAGAATGTTGAATTTCCGCTACTGCTACTGGGTATAAGTACTGAAGAGCGCAAAAAAATGGTTATGGAAGCCCTGGATTGGGTCGGTATTGTAGATAAAGCAGACAGTCGACCCAAGATGCTCTCTGGAGGTGAAAGCCAACGGGTGGCCATCGCCCGCGCCATGGTCAAAAAGCCCCGTCTGGTCCTCGCTGATGAACCGACTGCCAATTTGGACGCCAAGAACAGTCATCATATTTTGGAAACGATGGTCAAGCTAAATCAAGAGCTGGGAACGACCTTTGTTTTTGCAACTCATGATGAGAAAGTAATCAGTTATTTGCGACGAAAAGTGACCCTGGTAGATGGTCGCATACAGTCCGACGAACTTCTCAATTAGGCCGGAGGAAGACAAAATGATATTATTTAAACTTGCCTGGCGCAATCTGATTGGAGCTGGTCTTCGAACCTGGCTCAATGTGCTTGTTCTTGCGATGGCCTTTATCCTCATGATCTGGGGCAAAAGTGTGGTAGACGGCATGGCCTACCAACTTTATGATGCTATGACGAATATAGAGTTTGGTAAGGGTGGTCAAGTCTGGCAGAGTGAGTACGATCCCCTCGACCCTCTTACCATTGAGGATGCTCACTCACCCTACCCAGAAGAACTCACTGAACTTATTGAATCAGATGATGCGGCAGCTATACTCGTGCGTCAGGGTACTATTTATCCCGATGGCCGTATGCAAACCATTATGGTCAAAGGGATCAATCCCAATCAAAAAGTAATGGACCTTCCTACTGACCAGCTTGTAACGGGGCCAACAGGACTCGTCCCAGCGCTCATTGGTCAGAAAATGGCTGATAAAACTGGCTTGACAACTGGTGACTTACTTACTGTCCGATGGCGTGATGTAGGTGGAACTTTTGATGCACGTGAAGTTGAGATCGTCCATATCATGAATACGGTGGTCCAGACAGTGGATAGAAATCAAATATGGATACCCATATCAGATTTACAGGATATGTCACGCATGGAGGATCAAGCAACCATGATCGCGCTCACCAAGCCCTTTGAAGGCACTCCTAAGAGTCCTGCCTGGGTTTACCGTAATCTTGATTTCTTATTGCGGGATACAAAGGAAATGATCACTGCTAAAAACGCTGGTGGCAATATCATGTATGGAATTCTTTTTGCGATTGCCTTACTAGCAATATTTGATACTCAGGTACTCTCTATCTTTCGACGCAAGAAAGAGATGGGTACACTTATGGCAATGGGGCTCACCCGTGCGAAAGTGATTGGATTATTTACGATTGAGGGCAGCCTGAATGGGTTACTGGCATTTGGTGCTGGCTTCATTCTAGGATTCCCGCTCTTCTACTATATGGCGGTCACTGGTTATACCATTCCTAGTGGAACTGAAGACTTCGGCATGGCCCTGGGGAATCGAATCTACGCTAAATATGGTGCAGGGTTAATGGTTGGTACAACCTCACTACTCTTCGCGACTGTTGTCCTGGTAAGCTGGTTGCCTACCCGCAGAATTTCCAAACTGACACCAACTGACGCACTGAGAGGGAAATAGCATGTTTCAATTTTTAATGAAAGGAATGCTTCGAGACAAACATCGGAGTCTACTCCCCAGTATTGTCGTGACCCTGGGCGTATTTCTTACGGTATTCATGTTTGCCTATATGAAAGGCATTATGGGAGATATGCTCAATAACAGTGCGCGTATGGAATCGGGTCACGTGAAGATTACCTCTTTGGCGTACCGTGCAGAGATTGACATATTACCAAATGATCTGGCGCTGGAAGATGGTGCCGGACTCATGGCAATGCTCCGTGAGGATTATCCTGAACTCAGCTGGTCAGAGCGGTTGAAATTTGGTGGTCTTTTAGACGCCTTTGATGAAAATCGTGAAACCAGAGCACAAGTCGGCGTCGGTGGAATTGCCATTGACTTCTTTGGTCCCGATGCTGCAGATAGAGAACGCTGGAACCTCGAAACAGGTCTCCGTTCAGGTACCCTTCCCAAGCAGTCTGGTGACATCCTCATGGCTGAGGTATTGGCTGGACAAATGGAAATATCTGTAGGAGATGAGGTCACCTTAATCTCGGCCACTGTAAATGGTTCCATGAGCTTGCAGAATTTCCATGTTGCTGGGTTGATCCATTTTGGGACCCCTCCCCTCGATCGCAGTATAATAATGGCTGATATAGGCGACGTAAAGCAGATGTTGGACATGGGCGATTGGAGTTCGGAGATTTTAGGTTTCTTTCCCTTGGCCTATTATGATGATGACCTGGCAGCTGCACTTTCAGACACTTTTAACACCGTTCATTCTGATCCACTCTTTATGGCTAATGACTCTGTCGCCTTTGTCACAAATCTGGAACATGATGATAAAATCGATCGTTTTGCACCCTATATGGTCACCATGTTAGATGATTCAAACATGCGTGAATATTATGGATATGCAACAAAAGCTGGAAGTATCGTGAGTATGGTGATGATCTTTGCCATGGGCATCGTGTTGTGGAACACGGGTCTCATGGGTGCCATCCGCCGCTACGCTGAAATGGGTTTGCGCCTTGCCGTGGGTGAATCTAAAGGCCATGTCTACCGTAGTCTCCTTGTCGAGAGTATTGGTGTAGGCGTGTTGGGAACGCTGATTGGGACAATTATGGGTTTAGGCGCTGCCTATTGGCTCCAGGAAGTAGGGATCAACTTTGGGGATATGATGAAAGATAGCACCATGCTCATGCCCACAATTGTTCGAGCGCGCATAACACCTACAGCCTTTTACATCGGATTCTTCCCTGGTGTTTTGGCTACTGTTTTCGGGGCTGCACTTTCCGGTCTCCGCATTTATAAACGTGATACTGCAAGCCTCTTTAAGGAATTAGAAACATGAGAAAACTACTCAAAATCATCTTGATTTGCAGCTTACCAGGAATGGTCCTCGCTCAACCAAACGTTGAGGAGATTCTCAAGCGCATTGACCAACAGATGGTTACGCAATCTGCCGAAGCGACGGCTACCATGGTGATTACAAATCGCAGAGGTCGTGAAACGCGTATCACCAGCCGATCTTGGTCAAAGGGTGAAACCACTTCATTGGTGGAGTATCTCTCACCAGCCCGTGAAAAAGGGGTTAAGATGCTACGTCTGGAGGATGTTCTCTGGATGTATACCCCTCAAGCAGATCGGGTCATCCAGATCAGTGGACACATGCTTCGACAAAGTGTATCTGGTTCAGACCTCTCATACGAAGATATGGTCGATAATGGCAAACTACTCGATATCTATGATGCTGCTTATGTCGGTGAAGATATCTTTATGGATCGCCCCTGTTATGTACTTCGCTTGCGAGTAAAAGAGGGCGTTGAAGACATCGCTTATGCTCAACGCAAAGTCTGGGTTGACAAGTCTCGTTATTTACCGTTAAAGGAAGAACGTTATGCCAAAAACGGCACCACTCTGTTGAAGAACTTTGAGATCAGAGAGGTTATGAAAATCGATGAACGTTGGTACCCCAAAGAAATGTACTTCAAGGATGTCCTGGCTAAGGGTCAGGGGACGCGTTATATCATAGAGGATATCAAATTCAATGTTGAGATTCCTGAATATATGTTCACCAAGGCTGCTTTGAGAGAATAAGCGACTCCCTATCAATGAGATTAAAATCCCCTATCAAAAGAGCAGTCCCCATCATCACTGATGGGGACTGCTGTTAATATTCTGGAGGTTGAGCCTGCCGAAACCGAAATCTTTGTCACCATCTGGCCATTTCGAAGGCCTCAATATCCGTTTGCTTCCTGGAGGTTGAGGCTGCCGAAACCGAAATTATTGCCACATCTGGCCATTTAGTCCTTAGACTGGGCTCTACGCCAATTGGCTTCTCCATATCTGGACCCTGAGTAATCCCGACGCTTTTGTCGGGATTGTATCGAAGGGTTTCCTTATTTCAAATACAGCATCCGTCTGATCTGGCTAAAGCCTTCACCTTCCAGTCTAAACAGATACATACCAGAGCTCACAGCATTCTGCGAGTAATCCGTACCATTCCATATTATAGAATAGTTTCCCTGTGTCTTCACAGCATCAACTAATTTGTTGATCTCACGTCCAGATACATCATATATGGTAATGCGTACTGCAGATGTATTTGGTACTGAGAAGGATATTGTCGTTGAAGGGTTAAACGGATTCGGGTAATTCTGATTCAGTGCCCAAGCTTCTGGAAGGATATCTCTTTCATCAATCCCAACCGTTGGATCTACCGTGAAGTGGAATGATTCGGACAGAGTTGCGAGACTTGTATCCCGTGCTTCAACCGTCCATTCCAGGCTAATACCCCTCGGCATTTCAAGCGTAGAAGTCGTAAAGGTAAGGTCTGAGCCCACATCATAACTTGAGTCATAACTTGCGCTAAAGATTCTAATTGAGTATGATAAATCATCCCCATCTACATCTGTAGCAGCTTCCCAGGTAAGGGTAAGCTCGGGGTTCATGATATTTTCATTCTCAGCGGGGAGCAATTGGATGGCCGCTTCAGGCGCATCATTGACTGCATAAATCCAGAAAGAAAAATACCCTTCATCACTACCATAGGCATCACTCACCTCAAAGAAGAGAGTATCTGCCCCATGGTAATTCAAATTTGGCACATAGATTACCCAAGTTGTATCGACTATAATTGTTCCATGAGCGGTTTGAGCAGGTAAGGTGAATGTCAACTCATCACCTTCTGCATCACTCGCAAGCATGGACATTAGGAAACCGTTAGCCACGTCCTCATTAAGCGCTATACCATCTTCAATAGCCACAGGAGGCAAATTAATATCTGAAACCGTAATCGTAATGGTTGCCAGATCTGTATATGTAAACCCATCATAGGCTTGATACTGAAAGGTTTCAGTGCCTTGATATCCTGCAGGTGGTGTATAGGTTACAACGGAGTCCACCAAATCTGCACTCCCGGTTAAATTCCAATCCCAAAGTGTATAAAATAATTCATCACTATCTGGATCTGTGCCAGCAAGGATAAATTCTAATACCTCATCAATTCCTGTATGCAGGGTCATATCTGCCACTTCAGGAGCAATTCCAGGACTAATGGTTATGACATCACCATTTTCCCAACTCAGGAATGGGTATCCATTATTGACAACGCCATTGACATTATCAATATCCCAATCGTCATCATCACCATTGAGTTCTTCAATTTCGAAATCCCATTCTACATTGGCATAGGTCATGTAAGTCTTCATGTCAGCAGTACTGGTTGCCACAGCACCCACTCCAGATAACTGGGCAGATGTTTCCATGTCGTAAAAGTTATCCCAAAATACTGCATCACTATCATAACCAACAAAGCCCTTGTCAGTAGGGTCCGTATCTCCGGGATAGGTCACAGCTCCTGTTGAATAATTATGTTTTATGGCAATTGCGTCATTTGTGTAGCCGATAAATCCACCTAATCGTTCAGCGGTACCAGCAGAGCGACTAACCTGCCCAGTCGCATAGCTATTTTCAACTCTTGACCAGGCATTGCCAATTAAGCCTCCGACCATATCACTGCCACTAACAGCGCCTGTGCTATAGCTATTGTGGATACCCGTGTAAGCGTCCAGGGTGTGCCCAATTAGCCCACCTACTTTAGTTGCTCCAGAAACTGTAGATTCGCTGTAACAGTTCACTGCAGAACTTGTTGCAATACCTGATAGTCCACCGGTATAATCAAGTCCGGTTACAGTCCCCGTTGTATAGCAACCATTTATGCTTGCTTTCTGGTATCCAACGAGCCCACCCGTATAGGAGCCTCCGGTAACATCAACATTCGTCAGACCTAGGTTATCTAAATTCCCGCCGTAGGCATATCCAAAGAGACCTTGATTGTCGTCATTGGGGCGATTAATTGTTAATCCATCGATGGTAAAACCTTGTCCGTCATAATAACCGGTAAATTTATCATCTGCTGTACCTATTGGACTAAATCCCAAACCGTCGTTCAATATTGCAGTTGAGGAAGCATCGATATCAGCAATTTGTATATAGTATGCATCCCAATGTTCAGAATGTTGAGAGATCCAAAGTAGATCGTCTAATACTTCAATTTGGTAGGGTGCTTCCCAGGTGCCCTCTCCAACTGGATTAGAGAAACCTACATTTAAGGTTACTTGAATTTCATCAGAAAAGGACTGACCATCATAGACGACATAGCTAAAATTATCAGTACCGTAGTAGCCTGCATCTGGTGTATAGCTAAGAACATTATCTGACATGGGTTGAATTGACATACCCACAACATCATAAGATCCATAACAAGCTTGAACCGTGTTAGAGAAAGACTCAAATGCAATTTCAACAAAACCTGTTCCGTTAGGATCAAACTCAGCTACCCAGGCTGGATCGCTGTTTTCTACATCAATAGTACCAACGCCAAAACCATCTGCATAGCCATCAACACCACCTGCACCAACAGGGGCTGGATAATATATTTTTAACCATAAAGTTAAATCTACGACAGCAAGTTTAACCGTGTTCCCATCCTTAATACCACCAACACCCATATTATAAATGCGAATATCTCCAGCCTCGCCCATTGTGTTCCAGAGATTATCTGGATTTTCTGTATTCACATGGGTGTGGCTCGCTATCTTAAGGCTATCTAAAAAGGGAGTAATACCATAGACGCCGTCGACCATAGAGAGGTTTTCTTCATGTGTCAAAGAAACGGTTATTTCGCCAGAGCCATAGCTATCACAGGTCCCATTACCATGACCGTCAGCATTCCAATTAAGTTGGGTAAATGCATAAACAGAATTGTCATTCCCATCAGCTTCAAATGGTGTACCATCTTGGTCAAACATCCAATAGCTAAGTGAAGGGGGTCCTGCTTCTAAATTGTTTATAACTCCTGAAATCAAAGTATCTTCATCTGAAGCTAAAAACCCATGTTCTACTGAACTTACCATGGGAAAATAAATCGCATCATTGTCAGCATCTGATCCATTGAGCAAAATTTCAGTTGCAACAACATCTGTAATATCAATCGAGAAATCCACAGCACTTGGTGGATTATTTTGGGCAAGCAACATTGAGCTTAATCCCAGAACCAACAACAGGCTCACATTCAGTTTCTTCATCAAATTGTTCATCATCTCTCCTAAAAGTATCTATTTCATCGTCTTAAGGCGAAAAACTAATCGTTTAATCCGTGAGTCAAAGTTGATTTATCTTCACAGTGAAATAGATCACCGTAGCAATAATATTGGAGGAAAGGTAGAGGATTTGTGCGCCATATCATTGAAGGATACTTCTCACCTCGTTTAACCCTGATTTTGATGAACTGCGAAAGCCAGTTATTGCTTCAGAAATAGCATTTTGTATTGCGATATCTAGTGAATACTCCATTTTAAAGATGTACGCTATCACACAGGCATTGAGGTATAAAAAATGATTCGAATAAAGCAATCCGGTATGTTCTATTTAATGGTCGTCCTACTATTTGGCTGTTCAAATATGCCTGCTCCTTTACCCAATCCAGAATATTTGGCGAAGAGTGGTGAGAATCTTCCAGAAATCCAGCAGGCCTTGGCCCATTTTGCGTCGAATTCAGATCCACGAAAACTGGAAGCCTTAGAGTATCTCCTGACCAATATGGATGGCCATAGCTATGTCGCTGTAGAATTATTTGATAGTTTAGATCAGGTCATCCCCTTCTGCGTGACTGATTTCTCAAATTATACTTCCATGGTGTCTGGCATGGATAGTGTGGAAACACAAATAGGTGATCTTCATTTTGGCCGCAGTTTCACTCGAAATGATTTAGAAACTATCTCAGCAGAATTGCTCATCGAGAATATTGAATGGTCATTTAAGTCCTGGGAGACGCTCCCCTGGGCCCAGAGCCTGAGTTATTCGGAGTTTCTCCACTACATCCTCCCCTATCGAGGGAGCAACGAACCTATTGAATCTTTTCGGCCTCTTTTTTGGGCTCGTTATCATCAAATGTTAGTTGATTCTGCTGTGGGAAATGACCCTGTAAAAGCAGCCAGTCTCATTAATCAGGATTTGACCAGCTGGTTCAAATTTGATGAGCGTTATTACCGCCACCCAACAGACCAGGGAGTCCAGGAAATGTTGGATATGAAAATGGGACGTTGTGAAGATATGACCAATCTTGCCATCGCCGCCATGCGGGCTAACGGTATCGCTGTGACCAGTGATTACACGCCCTATTGGGCAAATTCAGGAAATAATCATGCCTGGAATGCGGTACTCTCCAAGGATAAAACGATAATTCCATTTATGGGGTGCGAGCGTAATCCTGGCAACTATACCCTTTGGAATAAACTGGCAAAGGTCTATCGCAAAATGTATGCAGACCAGCCTTCAAACCTGGTTTTTGTTAAGGATGAGTTGGAAACGGTACCACGCTGGCTTTCTGGTAAGAGCTATCTAGATGTAACCGCAGGATATGTTGATGTAAGTGATGTCACCCTTCAATTAGATTCCATTCCTGACAGCACAAACTTTGCCTATCTCTGCGTCTTTAATAGTGGTGAATGGGGCGCAATCCATTGGGGTGAAATTGAGAATAATCAAGTCACTTTCACTGATATGGGTCGGGATATCGCTTATCTGCCAAGCTATTTTGTGGATGATGAATTAATCCCGGCTGGTTCACCTTTCATTTTAGATGAAGACGGAAATATCGTCACGCTCGAGACGAGTGAGGCATCTCCTGTAGAGTTATCCCTAATATCAACAACCAAACGATCGCTTGCCATCTCTACTGATGGGATTGTTGAAACTTTTTTCACTGATGGAGCAAAATACGAAATGTTTGTTTGGCAGAATGATTGGATTAGTCTTGGGGAAGCAATTTCGCAGGATGAGCCCTTCGTTTTTCAAGCTCCAAGTGATGGATTGTACTGGCTAATCGAGCGTGATGGCCAACGCCAGGAACGTATTTTTACCTGGGAGGATGGTCGACAGGTTTGGTGGTAGCGGACCGGAGGTTGAGCCAGTCGAAACCGGATTTGTGGTAAAAGGGGTATAGTGGTAGGGGGCAATTAATCCAGCTCATTCCCACACAGCCTCATGCGGTAGAGAGTGGTTGGTGGAACAGCCCACGACTTCATTCGTGGGTGCGGGTATGGGTGTAGGTGTAAGGTCGTCCCCTCAGATCTCAAGAACCTGATTATTCATCCACCCCTGAATATGTCCCAATTCCTCCTGGCAGATCTCATGCCCCATGGGATATTCGTGATGTTCAAATTGAACAGGAAGTTTGCCCCAGAATGAGACAATCTGACGTCCGAATTCAATAGGAATCACATTATCGTGAGCACCATGTCCAGCGAAAACAGGCATATCTTCTATTGCAGATTCATCACTCAATAACTCAGTGGCCTGTTCTGTTAATCGTCCGCTCATGATCAAGAGTGCTTTGATCAGATCAGGCTGTCGCAAAGTGACTAATTGTGAAATAGTGGCCCCTTGACTAAACCCGCCCAAGATGATCTTCTCCTCCCCAATCAGACCCTGTCCCTGTAGCTCCTGAATTAATGCTATGAGGTCAGAAGCACTTTCCAGAGCTTGCTCAATATTGAATTTGAGACTCCCATCAGCATTCATATCAATATCAAACCAGGAAGCCCCACCATGCATGATGGTTCCCGGACCTCTGATACTTAATATCTGGAGATTTGCATCGAAGTATGGTGCCAACCCCATCAGGTCGTATTCATCCGCTCCATAGCCATGAAGAATCACCAGTGTCCCTTTTGAGTTATGCGGGTCAGCAGGTGGGCGTTGGAGAATTTTACGGCCGGATATAGTGAGATTATTGATATTATTCATTGATGAGTCCTTCAAAATAGATTTACAAGTGTCATGCTGGAGCACAGCGAAGGATCCCTACCTAGCAGGTAATTCCACAACTTGAGATGGAGATTCTTCACACTGTTCAGAAAGACAAACCTACCGTTAGGTGTGACAAAATAAAATACATTCATGGGTGACGAATAATAACCTTGCGGTGGCTGCGAGCCTCCGCAAGGTTATTAAATACGGCTTACTCTTTATCCATAAAGGGATAAGGAAATTCTGTGGGTGGCAGGAAATTCTCTTTAATCGTTCGTTGAGAAATCCAGCGCGTAAGATTGGAGATTGACCCAGCCTTATCGTTGGTACCAGAGGCACGACTCCCACCAAACGGTTGTTGTCCAACAACAGCACCGGTTGGTTTGTCATTGATATAAAAGTTGCCAGCGGCATGACGTAATTTGCAAATAGCCAGTTCTGTCGCGGCTCGATCATTGGATAATACAGCACCTGTCAAAGCATACGGACTGGTACCATCTACCAGGTCGAGGACCTCTTCCCAACTCTCATCATATACATAGATCGTAACGACAGGTCCAAAAATCTCCTCTTCCATGGTCTTGAAATGTGGATCAGTGGTTACAATCGTTGTTGGCTCAATAAAATAACCTACTGAATCATCATAATTACCACCCGTAATGATCTCGGCATCTTTATGATTTTTGGCATAATCGATATAGGCTGTGATGTCTTGAAAAGCACCTTTATCAATCACAGCGTTCATGAAATTGCCAAAATCTTCCACATCACCCATTTTGATTTTACCCACTTCAGCGATGTAACTGTCCTTAAGATCAACCCAGGATGAACGAGGTACATATATTCTGGATGCTGCGGAACATTTCTGCCCCTGATATTCAAAGGAACCCCTGATTATGGCTGTTCTCAGGACTTCCATCTTAGCAGATTCATGGGCCACGATAAAGTCTTTCCCACCTGTCTCACCAACAATTCGAGGGTAAGTTTTATACTTAGCAATGTTATTCCCAACTGTTTTCCACATACTCTGGAAGACTGGAGTTGATCCCGTAAAGTGAATTCCAGCAAGATGTTCACTCTCCATCACCGTAGGTCCAACCATTGATCCTTTGCCTGGGATAAAATTAATAACGCCATCTGGCAAACCTGCTTCTTGAAACATTTTCATCAAGTAGTAACCTGAATAAACAGAAGATGAGGCTGGCTTCCAAAGAGCTACATTCCCCATGAGAGCAGGTGCTGTCGGCAGATTGCCTGCAATAGATGTGAAATTAAATGGAGTCACTGCGAAGACAAACCCCTCTAGAGCACGGTGCTCGACCATATTCCAGGTTCCAGTAGGTGAATGGGGCGGTTGCTGTGAATATATCTCCTGGAGATACTGAGCGTTAAAATTGAAAAAGTCGATCAATTCGCAAGCTGCATCAATCTCAGCCTGATAGGCATTTTTACTTTGTCCCAACATGGTTGCGGCATTGAGAATATGACCATGAGGTCCAGCCAAAAGGACTGCCATTCTCTTGAAAATAGCAACCCGTGATTCCCAGGGCATGACCGACCAGGTTTTCCAGGCTTCCAGGGAAGCCTCAATGGCTTGAGCAATTTCAGCAGATCCGGCCATGTGATATTTGGCCAGGACATGTTTATGATTATGAGGCATCACGTTGGTTGATGTATTTCCAGTAAAAACCTCTTTCCCACCAATTATCAGAGGAATCTCAACCACTTCTGATTTCATTTTTTTTAAGGTTTCGACAAGTTCAACCCGTTCAGGGGAACCAGGTGCATAGTTCAGAATGGTTTCATTTACTGCGGGTGGGACCATGGCCATTTTATCAGACATATTTGCCTCCTATAATCGTTTTAAAATAACTTATTCTTTCAATACCTAATCCGCTCAAAGGACGTCATTCCCCAAAGCAAATAGCAATCCAAATCTCTAACGAAAACGAATCAGGATGGATCTTTCAGATATATTTTATAAAAAAAGTCAAGATCAGCAGGATCAGCAAAAATGCCCAGGACTTCCTCAGGGTAACTTTGACCCAGTGGTACATTGGATCGAACATATAGCTCACCCTGATCATTTCGAAAGAGACCGGAACGAGAAGTCATCAGTTCTTTGCGTAATTCATTATCATATTTTTTAATGATGATGGCCATTTCAGCCATACTGATTGCTTTACTCATTTGGCAATTCCCAATCTGTGGATTGAAGAATTTCATCCAGTTGTATTAATGAATCACTTAATTCCGAACTTAATGTTTTCCATTCTTCACGGCTGGTACCTGGGCCCAGTTTTTGAGGGGTGTCAATCTCTGAATCCAAGACAGCTATATAGCCTTGTACTTTTATGAGATTCACCATAATCCGATCCCTCATTTCTTGAACTGAGGGTGGCTTAGAGGGTGTTTGTGGCATCAAATAATATTGATTTAGTCGTGAGTGTTGCGAGCCTTCATGCGGGCGATAACATCTAAATCTTCAGCTTCTTGATTCTCAAATGTTTTACCTGAATCCTCTTCATCAAGATCAGCTTCATCTGTGGTTGGCTCTGGAACACGCTCAATCTGAGGCTCTTCTTCGTCAAAGATTTTCCCTGCTTTGAGCTTGCCAATTAAACCACTGACTTCCGTATTGTAATCTTCAACTGTCTTTTCAAGCCGCTGGAGAAGTTCTTCCATGAGATCTTGGCCATAGACATTATTTATTCCGTCTAATAAATCATTGAGTTGAGTTTTTAGAAAGTTCATCCTGCTTTCAGCATTATCAAAATCGACCGCTTCCTCAGTTGCATTGGCTTCTGGAAGTTCTTCACTAATATCTGACATACAACACTCCTGTAAATTTCACTGAACGATCAACTCGAAAAATAAGTCCCAAATTAAGACGCTTTAAGCTAGGTTGAATCTATCCCTCAGGCAATTCTTTCGTGCACTGCTCATACTGGATTTACTACCGAATGGGATAGGTTCATTTTGACTAGATTTGCACTGTGTTTTAATCCAAAGTGGATAAGCTATTTCCGAGGCGGTCTTCTCAAATAAATACCTTCCAACTCAATATGCCCCTGCACTTTATCCATATCGGGTTTTGCAGATAAAAGCGAAAATTTTAGCCCTGTGATCGCATCAGCATTTTCTTGTAAGCAAAGGTAGAGCATGGATCGCAGCAAATCCTCAGCAGAAGCATCCTGATTACCAATAATTTTAATGTATCCACTTTCAATGAAAGCCTGGGTAGCTCTGGGAATGTACAGGACTGGAAAATTACTTTCTCTAAACGCTGGTTTGACATTCCAGGGGGTTACAGTATAATCCACAATCGCATCCTGAATTAATTCAGGATCAAATTTGCGTCCCTTAGTCTTGAATTTTATAAGGGGAACTTTATATGGGTTCTTTTCAGGATTTCCCCCAGGTAAAGCAGCAAAACCAGCAGGACCAAATGACGCACTGATATAGTACACCAGTGTATCCACATTCATAAATGCTGCAGGAATGTCACAAAACCAGGCCTCTTCCTGGGCATAGAAATTCAATTCTTGATACATGCTTTGGCCATTTGCCTTCAGGTACAAACGCACAAAATCTGGTGAATCTAGATAGTAGGGAGTAAGGACTTCTAGCTGTCCAGGAACGCCTTGTAGAAAGTTTTCCGGCGCTTCATGATAAATCTCAAAGGCCTGACTCGTTGTAAGCAGTCCCAGAGATAATAGCGTCCAAAATAGAACTTTAGGTATCACTAAATTGGATTCCAGCCTGGCTAAGATATTGGTAAAGTCTAAAATTATAGTCATCGATGAGTTGACGCATGAGTGCGGGACTTGCTATAGATTGTTGGTAATATCGTTCGCGGAGAGCTAGTGTTTCTAATTTACGACTCTCCCAATAGCGAACTCCAGAAATTGCCAATGCTGCAAATCCAGGAATTTGGTAAACCCACCCCTTGTGCCAGGCAAACACCAGATAACTCGCTCCTCCAACTGATGTGACAATCGAAAAAACTCGATGTGATCGGTAGTCTTTAATGTACTGAGCTTCCTTTTCTTGATGATCTGTATAATCCACAATCATTTTTGATTGGCTCAGTAGTTTCATGGCATCGCTAAAGTTGAGCGCCTGGTCCCCTCTATATATTTGCCAACTTGAATCGGAATACACTTCCATTTTCAGGCTACTCTTTTGAAATGCTTCTGGAACATTCAACCGAAGTAGTTGACTGTCAAAGCTTGGAATTGAATCATAATTAGCGAATTGGCTATACCCAAAGCTTACCAAACAGAGTTGTAGGATGAAGAGTTTAGAGAGATTTCTAGTATAAGCATGTACCTGCATATTAGCACCAATCTAGTCATTTTCAGTCATGCAGTTAAGGTTTTTTATGGACACTGGAGTTTGTATTGTTTGCCCAGTACTTTTTAACCGTGAATTTAGAATTCCTTTTAGCGGTTAACGAATTGGATAACTAATCTGGAGATAATCGTTATGAAGATACGATAACGCCCTACGTTTTAGCTGCTTCGTAAAAGATTCTCATTTTGTAAGGTCAGTGGATTCCCCAGCTCAACCTAATGTTGGAGAGTCAGGCCTGACCTTTGTTGTAAAGCATTGGATAAAATTATAATAACTAGAAAAAGGTCGAGTGTGCAGTTTCAGAATTTATAGTGCTTGATTTTCTTCGTAATCAATAAATAGGATGTCTGATTTGCATTTAAATGTTTCCTCTGTTTTCCGCCAATAGAATTCAATATCCATAGATTTGTTAGTTTCAGCAATATCTGATAAGTGAGGATTAATATTTTCTCTCAAGTATTTAATGTTTCTCTTTATCTTCCAACTCTCAGTAAAATTAGAATTATTTATTAATACCAAAAAGAATCTGTTCGAAGCATCGAAACGCATTTCACCTTGATTCTCATAAAACCAAACCATAAGGTCATGTGGATTATTTCTATATTGATTAATTATTTGCATTTTTCTGAATTTTAAATCTTTCAAGAATCTCTTTGCATGTTTTGAGGTACTCTCATTTAAAATTCTTTGTAAGTGTAATTTTAAATATTCATCTTTCATATCTTTCGGAATTGGAACTTTTTGTACTCGACAAATTTTCTTGGTCTCAGTTAATTCATTTCCAAAACCAGTATTTTTTAATTCATCTTTTATTAGCTGTTCGGGAAAGTAAGTGACTTTTAAATCAAAGGGGACATCCTTGATAAAAAAATCAATTTATTTGACTAGGCCCACTGTAGGAAGCACATTATTGTGATCTTTAAAAATGTCCTCGATTAAAATTGAAGTCCAATGATTATACCAGGAATTAAGGGTATACCCTTTGAGACTATGGAAAAGAGAGCCCTCAATAGCTTCGCTAATTTTCTCATAAGACTGTAGCTTTTTTACGTAATTATATACAATGTTCTTCTCTAGACTATTTCCACGAGATCCCCCCCAGTCAAAGATTGGTAATCTATTGAGCTGATCAATTAAATATTCTTCACCTCTTTTCCTTTGCTCTCGCTCTACTAAATAAGCTTTCATAATAAATAAATCTAGCTGTTCTTCGGTTAGCGTAGAATCATAAAAAAGGGATTCAAAGGCTTGATTAGCATTTAGACCAGAAATATCCATTGAATAACAATCAGCAATTTCAGAAAGCGTTGCTTTCCTTGAAATACTTCGCAGCTTTAACCACCGTGAACCAAATTCTTCTAACTCTATCTCTGGAAATTGATTATTCCCAAAATACTTTTTTAATCTCAAAAATAGATCAATTGCCATCATAAACTCCATTTACCATTTTCATGTTTTGCAAGCCCACTTAATATTTCAAAAAAGTTGATTCCATTAATAATTATTCTTTCTTCATAAATCTGTTTGACAATTCTAAGAAATATATCATTTGTTTGTTGTGGAGATTTAGAAATAATATTTGTAATCCAGATTACAATTGTACTCTTCAGTGTCTCTTTTTCTAAATACTTTATCGGAGGCAATGCTCTCGACTTTTTAAATGTGATTAATATATCACCTTTGACTGATTTAGCTCTATTCAACTGCCTTGGAGTAAAAGTTTTCTGAACTAGCCATTGAAAATCATGGAGAGTAAAACCAATTTCAATGCAGGCATTATTTAGAGCGTTCCACTCCAATCCAGACAACGAATGAAATGTAATAGAGAAGTATTTTTCTGGTTTTAATACCCTATATATCTCAGAGATGGCTTTTTTCATATCAATCATATAGTTGGTGCTATTCTTATCTCTGGCTTTACTATTTGAGATAATTATCTCATTTTTATAGTCCACACTAGATTTTAACCAGGAGTTCCAAATAATACTTTGTTCAAAATATGGGACTGAGTCACCATATGGTGGATCCGTAAAGATATAATCGATGCATTTGTCAGGTAGGTCGATAGATTTTATGTCATCAGTTTTCACTAAATAGCCTGGATATGGTGCCGTAACTAGTTCATCAAAATTTTTTCTCTTTCCTAGTTTTGAATCATCAATAGAATTAAACAGGTTATCAAACTCGTTCAGATACTCCTGTTTCCCCTTTATGACTTTGTTTAGTCTATTCTCAAAATAATGGATAACATTGTTTTCTAAATAGGTTGCACCTGTATAAAAACCTGTCATCCAGGCTCCAGGAGCCATTTCTCCTCTACTTTTTATGGGTGGGACTAAGCGAGAACAATTTGCCAGATTTGCTGTAAATGTAAGTAGAAACAAATTCAATTCTGCTCCACTTGAGTTTCTATTTATTGACTCAAAGAGTACAGAATGGCAATCAAGAGTTCTCTTGGTGAATAATTTCTCAATTTTAGTGCCTGGCTTAACCGTAATTCTCGAATTTTCCAGCATCGTATCCGTTGGATACCAAGTTGCAACATGAAAGTCATTTTCAAGTATTTTAAAATCAATTATCTCGCTGCTGGTAAATTTATATTCAGGATTCATCTTTGTATTATTTTTGTATTTACACCTCACAATGTCATCATTGTTCGTCCGTAAAACAGATGTAATGATTTTATTTTCACCATCATTTCTAAAAGAAAACCAATTATTAATATAACTACCGACATCGTCTTTGATAATATTCCACTCAATTTTTAACTTATCAATACTGACATTTCGCTCCAAAACGTTCTTTTGGATGAATGAAGCAATTGGATTAAGATCATTCAACACTACTTTTCTATTGGTTACATAAGCTTCGATACAAAACACACCATAGCCGGCAAATGGATCAAATAAAATATCGTTTTCATTTGAGTACTGTTCTATTAGAGTCTTCAAATCTTTGGATGGTTTCTTCCCCCAATATTTGTGCATTTCATATCTATCTTTTTTCATGTAAACTCAAATCTCCGCTAACGATATCTTTTTTCGGTTACTGCGCATTCCTGGTACTGAATTACAAGCAAACAATGTAGAAAATATTAGGGGGGATTAGCTGACTTTCCTTGCGCATTTACTTATGGCTAAGTAATAAGGTGTTGCATCGGCTGTATCACGCAAAGGTTTCCCTTGAAAAACGATAACTAAAAGCTCCCGAGAAGGAAATTTTATTTTACCTTGGGACAAACAAAATGACTACACCCCGGTCAAATTAAAGGAATCATACGAATGGATCCCGTTACCCTTGGATTTATCCTCTATCTGATGCTCATCATGGGAGTAGGCTTCTATAGCGCCCACCTGACCCAATCCATGAAAGATTTCGCACTGGGTGGTAATCGTCTTGGCCCCTGGGTCATTGCTTTTTCAGAACGTGCCTCTGGCGAATCTGCCTGGTTGATTCTAGGCTTACCGGGAGCCGCACTTCTCGCTGGTTATTTGGAATTGTGGACTGTATTGGGCTGTGTAAGTGGTATCACCTTCTCCTGGTTTGTCATTGCCAAACGGCTACGAATAGCGACCGAAAAATACGATGTTTTGACCCTCCCCGAACTATTCGCAAAACGATTTAAAGACCCCCGGGGGAACATTAGAATTTTGGCCTCCCTGATTATCACCTTCTTCTTCACCTTCTACGTGGCTGCTCAGTTCTCAGGTGCCGGTAAAGTCTTAAACGTCACCTTTGGAATCACTCAATTTCAAGGGATGCTCCTTGGCGGAGTTATCATAATATTTTACACCTTGATGGGTGGATTTTTAGCCGTTGCCTGGACAGACCTGGTCCAGGGGATTATCATGATCGGGACATTGGTGATATTACCGTTGGTTGCATTTATTGAAATTAATGCGCTCCCAGCCACCACTTTTGAATTTGATATGGCGAGCTTGTATGGTGGCAAGACAGGCATGGCGGCCTTTGCTGCCGCCATTGGCGGGCTGAGTTGGGGATTGGGCTATATGGGCCAACCACATCTGGTGACGCGATATATGGCCATCGATAAAGTTGAAAATATAAAAATCAGCCGCCGCATCGCCATCTCATGGGCGGTGCCTGCCTTTTTTGGTAGCCTCTTTATCGGCCTGACGGGATATGTTTTACTCAACGCAGGTGTTTTAAGTTTTGAAGGAGTAGTCTTAAACTCTGTAGCGGCTCTTTCTGACCCTGAAAAGCTGATGCCCATTATGGCGCAAAATCTGCTTCACCCTTGGGTTGCCGGTATTTTTATCTCGGGAGCCATAGCAGCAATGATGTCAACCGCCGACAGCCAATTACTCGTGTCAACAACCGTTCTGACTGAAGATTTGATTGCCAATTACTTTCGAAGCATTAAAGAACGTTTTGACCTACTTCTAGTCGGGCGGATGCTCACGATCCTGATTGGTCTCATTGCTTTTTATCTGGCCTGGCAATCAGAGGCATTGGTTTTCGAGATGGTCAGCTATGCCTGGGGTGGTTTGGGGGCCTCATTTGGGCCAGCACTCCTGCTCACCCTCTGGTGGAAAAAGGTCAGTAAAGCAGGTGTGATTGCTGGGATGTTGTCAGGCACTCTTTTTACCGTTATCGATCTTTTTGGCGATTGGGTAACTGCCCGATTCTCAGCCTTTGTGATCGCCTTTCTGGCAGTCGTTGTTTTTTCCTACCTCAAACCAGATAATGAATAGTATCCTAATTCGTTGAATTGAGATTCGCTGGAATGTGGTCCGCCATGTGCATTTCAATCTGAGATATTATATTTCTAGATCTGATGTCATCATTCAAAAATGATGGTTTTTTTGCCCTTCACCAACACACGGTGTTCAAAATGAAGTTGTAAAGCACGAGCCAGCACCAATCGCTCAAGATCTCTGCCCTTGTGTATCAGCCGTCGTAAGGTGTCCTTATGTGAAATCCGGATGACATCCTGATCAATGATGGGTCCCTCATCCAAATCCTCAGTTACATAATGACTGGTCGCCCCAACAATTTTGACGCCTCTCTCATAAGCTTGTTTATAAGGATTACTCCCGATAAATGCGGGTAAAAATGAGTGATGAATATTAATAATCCGGTGAGGATATTGTCTCACAAAATTCGGTGACAAAACCTGCATATAGCGAGCTAAAACCACTGTGTCAATTTGATTTTCCACTAGCAGATCGAGCTGTTTCATCTCTTGTTCCTTTTTATTCTTTTTGTTTATAGGAATATGATAAAAGGGTATCTCATATTGGTCAGCCATGGGCTTTAAATCTGGGTGATTTGAGATAATAAGCGGTATTTCAATATTGTACTCACCCACATTATGGCGCCAGAGTAACTCCAGAAGACAGTGATCGTATTTTGAAACAAAAATGGCAATGTTTCTTTTCTTTTCCAGAAACCGAATCTTCCAGGTCGCCTTGAATTCTTCGGCAATCGGTGCAAATGTTGTTTTTAATTCGGAAGGTGAAATTGCAAACTGCTTCATATCCCAGGCCACTCTAATTGAAAATACCTGTTCCCTACGATCGACATGTTCATTCAGATCAAGGATATTACCTCCATATTCTGAGACAAAACTTGATATTCTTGATACCAAACCAATGCTGTCTAGACAGGAAAGGAGTAGGATGGCTGTTAGCTTTGAACGATCCACATCATCTTTCATAGGCAAATGTCGGTAACAATCCTAGCGTGCGTAAATCTTGATTGTGGCGCTAAGAGAATTGGCCAGGTCGCTTGCTGCCTGACTCACCATTTCCTCAGCCACAGGAGCCAAGACTTCCCCCTTTTTGGCCAGCTTCTTCGTTTTATACTTTAAAGCACGCTCATCACCTTTAAAGGTTGCCCATTCTGCACTGAAATCCGCTTTCCCTTCAAACGCTTCACTCCGGATCAATTTAGATGTTCTTACATCAACAATTTTATAGGACCCTTTGATGACAGCTTTTGTGGAGCGTGTGTTGTGTCTGACGCGTGCATCGACATCACCATAAATTTTACGGGTCTTTGTTTTGCCCTCTTTATCTTTATACTTTTCAGATTTGATGACAATTTTTGCAGTTTCTTTATAGTCACGATGAACAGTCTGAACGGGTGTATAGATAATCTGAGTAATTTTCCCGGTTATTATTTCATGCACCCCCAGAATAGCCCCCACTTCCATGGCGGTCTCTTCGTTAACCATGCCTGACAACCCAAGTTTTTGTTCCGTAAGCACACGATCCAATTGATCCCGACTGATGAGCTCCAGGAACTCCGTCGCGGACGGATCCTTCATAACTGATGTAACCATTTGATCAACAACCAACTCTTCCACAGATCCGTATCGTTTCCGCTTACCACTTAAATCATCAAATGGAAAAACGGCTATGCGTTTTATCCCAGCCTTCCGACTGTCATCGTATCGTTGAGCAGCATCTTGATAACCGGCAACAAAACTTAATGACTTTTTAAATTCCTTTGCTGCGGCTTTTTGATCATCCATAGTACCTGATGCTGAAAGACGTTCACCGGCAGAATAATGCGATGCTGCTGCATTCTCTTTTGCAATCTTCAGTTGGGGGGAATAATTCGTAATTTTGAATTCGAGTTGAACATTTATTTTTGGATGTCGAATGGGGGGCAAGTTTCGGACAGCATCATGGAGATTGATCAGTGACTGATACTCTCGGACCAGATCATCATATTTAAATTCAGCAGCACTCTCTTCAAGTTCCTGAATCTGATTTTTATGCATACGGTTTGCCATCAGAAATGCATCTACAATCAATACTTGGCTTTTTTCATATCCCTGATCGATCTGCAAGCTACGAACTAACATAAACACTGCTGTATCATAATCGGCACGGGCATAAGCATCCTGGGCACTGCGTTCCAATTTACCATACTCGCTTAAATAGGCACACGAAGACAGACTCGCGATTACCAAAACGAGTGCGATCAGTTTAAAACCTGTTTTAATTTTCATACAATTCTCCAATACACATTCCATACTCTATTCTATGAATAACAAGACACTCGGTATTCATTATCGTTGAATGGTAAACTAACCTTGTACTGAGTTTCATCAACCAGTGAATTTTAAGATATTTTGAACCCAAATTATTTTTCTTTGATATTAGCAACATAAATCATTGACATTCGCCCTATATGCTACTATTTTTATCACGTATTTTACAGGGACATCGGTCTGGTCGTATTCCCCCGCTTCCGGATTTTAGTTGTCCCTGTTTCTTTTCCCCACTGGGAACCAATAAAAAAAGCGACATCGTCGCTTTTTTTATTACCCAAATTTTTATAGATATCTTTAGAGAATCTCATCCTCAGTGTCAATAATCTTGAACACATCTTCTAGCTTTGAGATTTTAATCAATGATTTGACTTTTTGCTGAGGTTTGACCAGATAGCATTCTCCGCCCTTGATGGTTGCCTGCCTTTTTGCAAAGAGCAAACCGCCCAGTCCTGTGCTATCTACCATGCGGACATTTTCCATGTTTATCAAGATATTCTTGAACTCTGATTCCGCAATAGCCATGAAAATATTACGCTTAAAAGCTTTCACCCCACGGATATCAAAGGTCGTATTTTTAACCCTCACGATGAGAGCATCATTTTTTATTTCAGTTTCGAAAGTCGTTTTTTTGGGATCCATAATACCACACGAAAGCTTAAGAGCTATTTAATCAATATTTAATTTCTATGTTTCTCAGAGACCAAGCGGTCTTCCTGTCAACAGAAGCTTGAATATATCCGATGATGTGTAAGAGGGCAAGGTGATTAGCCCCAAGCCCAAATATAATTTGCCAATGTTAAATCTATATCTCCAGGCTAATATTTGGTTAATATGCAGGCATGGCTGGAACCAAACAACGCTTACAAAATATCTTTGGACTACTTTTAAAGCTGACCATCTCACCCCTGGTGTTTCAATTATTGAGTTATCTTGATATTCTTCAGCCCGACACATTCAGCATTTCCGGTGTTGCTTGGCTTCTGATCTCTGCTGGCCTATTGGGTACCTTATTCTCTGATCTAATCATGATCCGGTATGGTGATGGGAGGCTTCAGGCTTTCGCAAATGCCCAGCGTCTGGTAGATGTTGGTCTGTATGCCAGGAACCGACACCCTTCATTTTGGTTCTTCTCCATTTATCAACTTGGTATTCTCCTACTCTTCCTCGGATTCAACAATTTGACATTCATCATTTGGCTTGGACTATTTGTAATTTGCATTTTGTTTTTGATTTTCATTCAGGAAAAGCGTTTAATCCGGTCCCTTGGCGCGAGATACATTAAATACAAAGAGTCCATTCCCTTTATTTTCTGGAAAATTAAAATCCCCGAGAATCGACGTATTAAATTTTTACCTCAACTCGTTTGGTTATTCGGAATTACGGTCCTGCGCTATTGGTACAAAATTAAAATTAGTGGTACGGAGCATATTCCTCATGATAGACCATTTATAGTTGTAGCCAATCATGAAAGTTATCTTGACCCTGTTCTTTTCTCAATATTTATTCCTTTTGAAGTTCAATTTGTGACGACTGCCGATGTATTTACAACCCCTCTCATGCGTTTTTTGCTCAAGGGAATTGGCACTTTCCCAATGCGAAGACATCGCCAAGATCTCAAATCCATTCGCACCATGCTGCGTTTGATTAAAAGTGGTCAAATTGTTGGAATATTTCCAGAGGGAGGCCGATCTATTGATGGTTCGCCACTCCCCATATTGAAAGAGACCTTGAAACTCATTCAACATAGCAAAGTACCAATTCTCCCCGTTCATATCGATGGAGCCTACGAAATATGGCCGCGTTGGGCACCAAACCGACGCCGGGGACAAGTGACGGCGACCTTCAATCCGATTATCCCAGTTGCAGATCAAGCGGATTTAAGTGAGCTTGAAGTTCATATTCAAAAATCCATATTCGCCGAGAACAAAACCTTCATTCCGGTCAAATCTATAAATATTGCTTCAGGTTTGGACAACTTCCTATGGGCCTGTCATAAATGCCATACCCATAATAGTATAGAAGTTAGCTCGAAGAATAGCATCAGTTGCCGGGCCTGTAGTTCTAGCTGGCAGATAACTGATAACTATACACTTATCGATCATGATTCTGCTCAATCCAGAACTCTAATCACCTGGATCGCAGAATTAGAATCATCAATGCTGGCTCATCAGGAGGAGCTTCCCCCTGGCCTCAAAATCCCTAAGCAGGATCGCATATATCTAAGTTCTAAGATTAACAAATATATGGGTGAAGATGGTTCAGAACTCACCGGGGAAATCTTTTTATTACTCAGCGATAACAATTTATTTTTAATCAAAGATTCTGTAATTATTAAAACCTGGCCTATGAAAAATGTTACTATTTTCACAATGGATTACCACAATGCTGTATCTATCGGGGTGGGTGGCATTCGGCATACATTTTATCTCCCCGAAACAGAAATCGCTTTAAAATGGCAAATGTATTTTGATACGCTTTATGCCAGAGTATCTGCATCTACCAAGGACTCAACCGGATAATTAAAGAGTCCTAATTTGTTTATTAAATTGGCTCTAGACAATCGTATGAGTTCATGTTCGTCATCCCGAGCGGAGTCGAGGGAGGGGAACGACCGCGACGATCTCTAGATTTAGGCAAGAAATTGGAGATTGCCTCATCCGGCGGGGACTCGACCGATCTAACTGTTTCATTTATAATCAGTTATATATTTATCATGCAAATTCTTATTTATCAGTATCTTGCGTCTCTGCGAACTCTACAAGAGATAGTTTTTACGAGATCATAAAATTTGGCGAAACTGCCGAAAGTAGCTGAGAAATCATAAAGTCATCCCTAGAGCCATTAAACACAACAAGATATCGCGAATATAGCTAATCCTATAAATATTAACATTTTGCGTCCTTTGCGCTCGGAGCCTGTCCTGAGCAAGGTCGAAGGGCGGTTAGATTATTTACGGTGCCATCAAATTTGAAGGTTCTAAAACGATAAAATAAGTTGAACGTATAATGCATGTTTGAAGTCCAATCGGAATTTCACCATTTTTTCGCTTCAATTATCACTTTCCCTATTTTTAATTCTCCTTATCTTTTAGGCTAATCATTATGAAAGGGATATCGTGAATAAGCCACTACCTGAAATTACTGTTAAAGCAGTTCTGCTTGGAATTATATTATCCATGGTCCTGGCCGGAGCCAATGCCTACCTCGGTCTTTTTGCTGGAATGACAGCCTCTGCTTCAATCCCGGCTGCAGTTATAAGTATGGGTGTTTTGAGCTTGTTTAAGAAACACAATATCCTGGAAGACAATATTGTTCAAACGGCAGCTTCAGCAGGGGAATCTCTGGCAGCTGGCGTTATTTTCACCATTCCTGCCTTAGTCCTCATGGGATACTGGGAAACCTTTGACTACCTAGAGGTTGCAAAAATTGCCAGTGTGGGTGGATTAATTGGAGTTCTATTTACCATTCCATTACGACGCGCTCTGATCGTTGAGGCAAAGTTAACCTATCCTGAAGGTATCGCTACAGCCGCCGTATTAAGAGCTGGACATGCTGACCAAAATTCAGGTGAAGATGAAGTCCAAGGTGGATTAAAATTGCTTACACTGGCTAGCATCACAGCCGCACTTATGAAATTGGGCCAACAGGGTTTTGCCCTATGGCATTCTGCTCTGGAAGGGGCAACTCATCTGGGCCGATCGGTTTTTGGCGTTGGAATGGATCTTTCCCCTGCTCTTATCTCGGTCGGTTACATTGTGGGTCGCAACATCAGTATTCTGGTTTTCGCTGGCGGTGTCCTCTCCTGGTTTATCGCTATTCCGATTTACACGGCAATATATGGATTTGAAGGCAATGCGCTGGAGGCTGCAAACACTATTTGGGATACAGAAATTCGTTATTTAGGTGTTGGTGCCATGGTAGTTGGTGGAATATGGTCTTTAATCAAACTGTTCAACCCTTTGATGCTGGGAATCAAATCTAGCTTAAAAGCCTATAGCAAAATCAAGGATGGCCATACCCCTAAGCGAGAAGAAAACGATATTCCGATCAAGTATGTGGGAATAGCCCTGTTGGTTCTCATGATTCCCGTTTTCATGATCTACAATGATATCCTCCCAACAGGTCAATTGGCATTCCTGATTACTGTGATAATGATGGTATTCGGGTTCTTCTTTTCAGCGGTTGCCGCCTATATGGCTGGTGTGGTTGGGTCATCAAATAATCCAATTTCCGGAGTTACCGTTGCCACAGTCCTATTCGCCTCACTCCTCCTCCTGGCTATCATGGGTTCAGGGTCGCTTCAAGGTGCTGCGGCGGCTATCATGGTTGGGGCTGTGGTGTGTAATGCGGCAGCAATTGGTGGTGATAATCTACAAGATTTAAAGACGGGACACATTATTGGCGCAACACCATGGAAACAGCAAGTCATGCAAGTGGTTGGTGTCCTGAGTGCTGCCATTGTTCTGGGACTGGTTCTGGATATCCTCCATACAGCTTACACAATTGGATCGCCTACTTTATCGGCTCCCCAAGCAACGCTCATGAAAGCAGTGGCTGAAGGTGTTTTTGAAGGTAATCTGCCCTGGAACATGGTCATATCAGGTGCTATCCTTGGTGTCATAATTATTATTTTAGATATCCGTCAGGAACGCAAAGGTTCTGATTTTAGAATTCCCATTCTGGCAGTAGCGGTAGGGATCTATCTCCCCATATCACTCTCAACACCCATCTTTATTGGTGGGATGTTAGCCCACACCGGTGACAAAATGGGCGCAACTGAGATGACTCGCAAAAAAGGCCTGCTGCTTGCTGCTGGTTTGATTACAGGTGAAGCTTTGATGGGTATTTTTGTAGCCTTGCCAATTTTTCTCACTGCCGATAAAGATTGGTGGCCAACGATTAGTGGATTTGGTTGGCTCGGTTCTATTCTAATCATTGCGATCTCTATCTGGTTCTTGATCACCCTGAAATCTGACAAAACTGAAATTGGAGTCAACTAATGAAACCTGTACGCAGAGATTTTCTACTGGAATTGCCAAAACCTGAACTTCACTGTCACCTCGATGGTTCCCTTCGCATTGAAACAATGTTGGATCTTGCTCAGAAGGATAAAGTCAAATTGCCCTCTAAAGATCCTGATGAATTGATCAAAGCGGTTGTTGTCAAAGGTCGGGTCAAGAATCTCGAAGAATATATTGATAAATTTCAGATCACACTTTCAGTTCTGCAAACACCTGAAGCTTTACGGAGAGCCGCCTTTGAATTGGCCGAAGATGCAGCTACAGAAAATGTGAGGCTGCTCGAAGTTCGCTATTCCCCCATTCTCCATCAAGACCGAGGCATGACCCCCATGGAATCATTAGATGCCGTCATTGCAGGACTCCATGAGGCAGAACGCGCATTCAACATTACGACAGGAGTCATCATTTGCGGTATTCGTAATTTTTCGATTGAATCATCCATTCAACTGGCAGAATTGGCCATTGCCTATAAGTATCGAGGCGTTGTGGGTTATGATTTGGCTGGAGCTGAAGAAAATTTCCCGGCAAAAGATCACCTCGAAGCTTTTTATCTCACACGTAATAACAATGTGAATGTCACCCTCCATGCTGGAGAGGCGTATGGTCCAGCATCTATTCACCAGGCTATTCATTATTGCGGTGCCAATCGGATCGGGCATGGCACACGTCTGCGTGAAGATGGTGATCTGATGAATTATATTAATGATCACCGCATTTGTCTGGAAATTTGTTTAACCAGTAATGTGCAGACCGGATCTGTTGATAAGCTGGAGAATCACCCCATCCGATTTTACCATGATTATGGATTGAGGGTCACTCTGAATACGGACAATCGGCTGATCAGTGGAACGACCCTGGTAGATGAATATATGATTGCCCACAAAGCCTTTAACTTCAATATGGCCGACTATAAAAACTTTATCATTAGCGGTTTTAAAAGTGCCTTTTTAGAGCACCGGGAACGCACCAAATTAATCAAAGAAGTGGCCCACCAGATCGATGATTATTTAGGGGAAAGTGGTAAAAAATATTAGGGAAGTACAGCACTTCGGGTAATTAATCCTAATCAATTACCCCGGCATGGTTTGTCCCAATATTTGGTTCCAGATAATCCTGGAGACATATATCCCTCGACTCCGCTCGGGATGACGGGCGTTAGATTCGTATGACTATCTGCCCAGATTAATCGATGGATTAAAGTGGTTTGATATTTCGGATAAACTCGATGGATGGGTTTTCGGGAATATTAGTATGGCAGGAAGATTTACAGCCCGAGCAACTGATGGGTTGTCCATCAGCAGGAGCCCTCCCCAAATCGATAAAATATTTTGCAACCATTCCAAGGGCAACACCCACAATACCTGTTACCAGTGCTATATCTATTAGCTGAGCCATTGAAAAAGCCCTCCAAAGTATTGGATACCAAAGGCCAGGGAATACGCCAGACCGAGTGAATATACGATTGAGAATATTGTATAAGACCACGTCCCAGTCTCACGCTTAATGGCTGCCACAGTTGCCAAACAGGGCGTATAGAGCAATGTGAAGACCATAAAACTAAGAGCCGCCAGCGGTGTCATGCCAGAGGAGCGTAAACCTGAGATCACTCCCTGACTCCCCTCGTCCACATCCTCACCGACGCCAAAGAGAACACCGTAGGTTGAAACCACAATTTCCTTGGCCACAAATCCAGTGATGAGAGCCACACTTTCCCGCCAGGAAAAGCCTAAAGGAGCAACAATTGGCTCAAAGATTTTTCCGATTTTTCCAATCCATTTTTGTTCAGTAATGTCACCAACCTCCTGTTGACGCAAAGCATAAAGCTCAGCCGTCTCCAGCTCTGAATTCTCTTGCTTCAGATCATTGAATTGAGTGAATAATTCCTGATATCTCTCACTCTTTTCATAAGGTACCATCACGGAGTGGTAGGCTGTGCTGCTCTTTAAGATTGAAGCGTCATATTTTTCAGTGAGCACATCCATTTCTTGTGAGTAATGAGCTGTTATTACATTTCTTTCGCTATTGTAATCCCGCTCTACCTCAACCTTAGTTGGAAAGTAGCCCAGGGCCCAAACCAGAATAGAACCAACCAGGATTACGGTTCCCATCTTTTGAATGAAGAGATAACCACGCTCCCAGGTATGCAACATCAACGATCTCAACGTGGGGCGCTGATACGGTGGCAATTCAAGTACAAAGGGTTTTGACATCCCTTTCAAGATCGTTTTACTAAAGAGCTTCCCACTGGCGATGGCGACCACAATACCGAGAACATACATGGAAAAGATTATGCTGGCTGCGTGCTTTGGGAAAAAAGCCCCACCAACAAGTACATAGACAGGCAGGCGTGCTGAACAACTCATGAATGGGTTTATGAGAACGGTTAAAATTCTGTCTCGCCGGGATTCCAAAATACGGGTCCCCATAATGGCTGGGACATTACAACCAAACCCCATAATCATAGGGATAAAGGCTTTGCCATGAAGACCGATATTGTGCATGATCCGATCCATGATAAATGCGACTCTTGCCATATACCCAGTGTCTTCCAGGATGGCGATGATAAAGAATAATATAAAAATATTGGGTAAAAACACGGCAATCGCTCCCACCCCACCGATAGCGCCATCAACGACAAGGCTGGCGAACATACTATCCGGTAAAAGTCTGGAGAAAAAGTTCATCAGGCCGGCAACACCTGAATCGATGAGATCCATAGGGATGGCACCTACATCATAGGTAATCTTAAACATGAGCCACATGAAAAGGCCGAAAATGGGGAGTCCCATCCAACGATGGGTAAGCACTCGGTCTATGCGACGACTATAGTCCACTGAATCAACAATTTTTTCTACAACACATTCACGAATAGCGCCTTGAATAAATCCATAACGGGCATGGGCTAGAACTGCGCGCCCTGTATCTTTAAACAGCAGCTCAATGCGTTTAACGGATGTGTTGACCTGGTTTAAAATGGCTTGTCCAGAATCTAAAGCCCTTATGTCATCACGGGTTTCTTTATCCGATTCCAGTAGTTTCACACTTGTCCAGCGGGGAGAAAATCCACTTAAATTATCTTGGGCTAGCAGTGCACTTACTTTCTCAATTTCAGTTTCGATGTCTCTGGGATAGGATATTTTTATAGCTCTAGATTTTTCAGATATTTCAGAGACAACTCGGAGGATCTTCTCTTTTAAAAGATCAATACCTTCACTATTTCGACCAACAACAGGTACAACAGGTGCACCCAACAAGGTCGCCAAAGTATTGGTATCTATTTCCAAACCTTTTTCATCAGCCATATCCATCATATTGAGAACGATGACCATGGGTCTTCCTAATTCAATGAGCTGTGTCGTTAGGAATAGGTTTCGCTCAAGATTGGATGCATCCAACACGTTGATTACAACATCTGGTTTGTCATCAATCAAAAATTGTCTGGTAATGGTTTCTTCAGCTGAAAATGCTGATAAGGAATAAGTCCCAGGTAAATCGATGACATCAATTTTATCGTTGGAGTATTTATACTTCCCCGATTTACGCTCAACGGTTACGCCAGGCCAGTTCCCTACATGTTGACGAGCACCGGTCAGAGCATTAAAGATCGTCGTTTTTCCACAATTGGGATTACCGGCAATAGCGATTGAATAATTCATCTTAGCTCAGACGCTCAATGGCTATTTTTTGAGCATCGATACCCCGAATTGAGATATGATACCCTCTCACAATTAATTCGACAGGATCACGGAGTGGGGCAAATTTATCTACACAAACTTCTGCGTTGTTGGTCAGTCCCATTTCGATCAAGCGGAGTCTAAATTGTTCACTCCCCCCTATTTCAAGAATCCGACCTTTTTCACCGGGTTGCAAATCACTGAGACGATCTGCACTTTGATTTTCTTTGGAGAGTTTGTGACGTGGAATTTTTGAGTTCAACATGTATTTATGTAACACTTTCTACTTATATATTGCTGACGTTGAGCATTTGAGCATTGCTTTAAAAAGCATTGTCGTGTGTAGAGTACTCAACTTGAAGAATTATCATTTTTTCTCTTCTGACAGTCTGAACAGGTCCCAAATATGTGCATGGTATGGGTGGAGGGTGTAAAATCGTGTTCCTCACAGACGGATAATTGCTGTGCTTCCATTTCCAGATTAAAAAACTCGATCACCTTACCACAGCTTTCACAAATCAAATGATCATGGTGTTCATCCTGCCCCTGGCTACGTTCATAACGCATCCGTCCATCTCCAAAGTCCAACTTGCTCACTAATTCTTGCTCTACCAAAGCTTCCAGGCTGCGATAAACAGTTGCTCGACTGACATTTTTTTGTGCCTGACGAAGTTCCAGGTAGATTTCTTCAGCATCATAGTGCTCTCTAGTACTATCTAAAAGTTTTAAGAGGGCCAGTCTTTGGGAAGTCGCTTTTAGCTCATGTTCACGGAGCATATTTTTAAGGTCTTGATTGGTAGTTTCTGACATCTTCATTGTCCTCCTGTCCGAAAATAAGACTGATTCTCATTTACACAAGTGCAAATAAGTCTCATTTAGATTTAAACGGGAATAAGGGATTTAAAGGAATCGGGATAACTGGTTTTATTTAGAGGCCCTGGTCAGCCTTGGACTTAGTCGAGCATATCCAAAAGCTAGAAGACCGATAGCTTCTTCCTGCTTCAAATCGAAAGCTATTTTGTGTGACAAAAAAAAGAGGTCGGTAAAACCGACCTCTTGATATCATATTAATTTGAAGCTATTGAATATTACAATCAATCCTCAATATCAAGATTGGCAAATTTTGCAATGAGCTTCTTCTTGACATTACCTTGAAACATAACGGTAACCTTGGCCTCAGGACCTGCACCATCCACCTGGAGAACCTTTCCCTTACCAAAAATTTTGTGTTCAACTTCCATCCCAGCTACATACTCACCAGATTCCTTATCATTGAGGGTACCTAGGGCACGTTTCATCCCCACACTATGCTTCTTCTTGGGGGTAAAGGCTGCTGTAGATTTCGTTCGGGTCACTTTAACGCTCTGTTTCTTGCGAAAACTCTCTCGAGGGATTTCGCGAATTGGTTTGGTCGAATAATTTAGTAAATGTGCTGGAATCTCTTCCAGGAAACGTGAGGGACGACTATACAATGTCTCACCATAACGTTGTCTCATTTGAGCACCACTTAAATATGCAATTTCCATGGCGCGTGTCAAGCCTACATAAAAAAGTCTACGCTCTTCTTCCAGAGCCTCGGTTTCTTCAATGGATCGTTGCAGGGGAAAGAGTCCGTCCTCCATTCCGGTTAAGAAAACAACGGGAAATTCTAATCCTTTGGCACTATGCAGCGTCATTAATGTGACCTGTTGTTGATCATGATTGAAGCGATCGATATCTGTGAGGAGGGCCACTTCCTCCATATAACCAGTTAGCGTTGGTTCTTCAGCCCGTTGCGCGTACTCTGAAAGTGCAGAGACCAATTCGTAAATATTATCGGCTCGAGCTTCGGCTTCAGCTGTGCCCTCCGCCTTGTATAATTTCACAAACCCCAGTTCGTCAACAAACACACGCGCCCATTCTTCCAGGTTTAATTCTTTTAATAAATCTGAATATTTGGCAATCAATTGAACAAATTCGATTGTCCGGTTAAAGGCTCTGGCAGGAATCCCAATTTCCTGTGCGCGAGTGGCTGCTGAAAATAATGAAATACCCTTATTCGCTGAAAATGCAGCGATAGCTTCCTGGCTGGTCTTGCCAATACCCCGCGTAGGTTTATTAATAACCCGCATAAAGCTCACATCATCCAACGGGTTTACGATCAGTCTGAAATAGCCGAGGACATCTTTTACTTCAAGTCGATCATAAAACTTTGTACCCCCAATGATCTGATAGGGAATTCCTGTTCGGCGTAAAACATCTTCCAAAGGACGCGATTGGGCATTGGTCCGATAGAGCAAGGCAATATCCTGAAAGCCGTGGCCTTTCCGACGACAAACCGATTGTATTTCCTCAACAATCAGACGGCCTTCATCCAGTTCATTTCGTCCCTGGAGAACCTTAATCAACTCCCCGTCCCCACTCTCTGTGAATAATTCTTTAGCGGCTCGATTTTCATTCAGAGCAACGACCGCTGAGGCTGCACCCAGAATAGTTTTAGTTGACCGGTAATTTTGCTCCAGTTTGAAGACTTTGGCACCTGGGAATAATTGCTGAAAATCCAGAATATTGCCAATATCAGCCCCGCGCCAACCATAGATGGACTGGTCATCATCCCCTACGACACACAGATTTTTATGCTCTTGTGCCAAGGCTTTGACCAAAAGGAACTGTGCCTTATTGGTATCCTGATATTCATCCACCATAATAAACTTAAATTGGTTTTGATACTGTTTCAGGATGTGTGGATTTTTCTCAAACAGTTCCAGAGGCTTCAGAAGTAGGTCATCAAAATCCATGGCGCTGCTTCTTTTTAACTCGGTCTGATAGATGGCATAAATCTGAGCCACACGTTCATCGAAAGTCGACATGGCAAGATCAGCCGCTTCAGCAGGGAAAATCATCTGTGATTTAAACTGCTTTATATTGTAGAAAACTGAATTAGGCTTCATCACATCAGTAGCAATATTCAGATTCTTTAGAATCCTCTTAATGACCTTTTGTCCATCTTCATCATCATAGATACTAAAACTCTGTTCGTATCCGATGTAAAGAGCTTCTCGTCTTAATATCTTAGCACAAATAGAATGGAAGGTGCCCATATTTACATGGGAAAGATTATCCCCGAGCATACGTTTGATACGTTCCCGCATTTCACCAGCGGCCTTGTTGGTAAAGGTAACTGACAATATTTCATGGGGAGCTGCTGTCCCACTGTGTATAAGATTTGCAATCCGGTGAGTCAAGACCCGGGTCTTCCCACTACCTGCGCCTGCAAAAATCAGGACAGGACCTTCTAGAGCTTCAACTGCAGCTTTCTGTTGGGGGTTTAAACCCGCCAGGACATTATTCATCAATTAGATCTCCGACGTTGATAGCGATTCACTTTATTATTGTGTTCGCGGAGGGTTTTTGAGAAGTCATGAGCACCCGTTCCATCATTTTTCCCAACAAAATATAAGTAGGGAGAAATAGCTGGATTTAGACTCGCTTGAATACTTGCCAAACCAGGATTAGCGATGGGTCCTGGTGGTAGACCTCTGTATAGATAACTGTTATAAGGATTCTTAATTGAGAAATGTTTGCGACGAATATTACCATCCCATTCACCTCGCAAGACGAGCATATAGATGATTGTCGGGTCACACCCCAAGAGCATATTTTTCTTGAGTCTATTATGATAAACGGATGCCACTAACTGGCGCTCATCAGATCGGCCTGTTTCTTTCTCCACCAGAGAAGCGAAAGTAATCAATTTGTACAAATCAAAACCATATTCCTGAGCTTTTTCTAGCATCTCAGGCTGGATACTCCGCTTGAAATGATTCACTAGCTTCTTCATCACCATAAACTCAGAACTGTTTTCTAGAAATCGATAGGTCTCGGGAAAGAGTGTGCCTTCAAGATGTTGAAACCCATCTCCAGCAATTTGCAATAGAGTCGAGTCCGTCAAAAGGGCTGTTAGTTTTAAAGAATCGAGATTGAGTTCTTTGGTGAGTAATCCGATTATTTCATCAGAGCGTAAACCTTCAGGAATGGTAACCGAAATTTCAACTGCCTTTGCATGGGCCAATGCCTCCAGGGCTTCTGTATTGGTCAATTGGGTCTTAAGTGTATAAACACCTGGATAGATCGCCCGTGTTTTACGAAGTAAACTGGCAGCAATCTTAAAGGCCGTTGGTGAGCTGATCACCTTCATTTGATGGAGCTGTCTGGCAATCGTACTGAGAGTGGCCCCTTCTTGAATACTTAGTTCTATTGATTCGTCATTACCGGCCAGGGGTCGCGAATCAAATATATAATACAGTGATGTGATTCCCACCAGCAGCAGAACAATGAGGATTGATAGGCCAAACCGAATAACACTTTTCAAACAAATTTCCCTTTCTAAAGTCTGTCAATATAGATGGGGGTCTAAGTCATGTCAACGATGGTAATATTTTGAATTAATAATGATTTTTATTTGCGCACCTATAATGCGCCATCTATATTCGCCGCGCTATGAGAAGTGAAGGTAACAACGACAGTAAACATTGGCTCTCCGAGCTACCTTTCACGCGAACAAATTATATTCTCTTCGTAGCCGGGCTTTTTGTCATTATTCTTGGATATGTTTTGATGGGTACAGGTGAGTTGAACAGCACGCAATCGCTGACCGTCTCCCCTATTGTCCTATTAATTGGTTACCTCGTTATTTTTCCAGTAGCCATCATGTACAAGAAAAAAGACTAAGCCGTTTGAAAATTTTGGGATCGTAGTTCAGTTGGTTAGAACGCCGGCCTGTCAAGCCGGAGGTCGCCAGTTCGATCCTGGTCGGTCCCGCAAAAGCCTTTGATTACTCAGAGGCTTTTTTGTATCTACTATGATTTATATCGTTTACATATTACAAAATCCAAAAGGAATATTTTATAAGGGTCATACTAGTGACACGAGTTATAATACTCGGTGCTTATTAATATTCCTGTCGATCCTTATTCGGAGTGATTCATGCAAAAACGATTCGTTTTCCTGATTTTCTTTTCACTATTGCTTTGGTTAAATGCGTGTACATCTGGTCGCGTTGATGATAAATCCAAGGATTACTCCCACTTTGACCGCACTACGAGAAATGCCTATGTAGCAGTTGATGAATTTCTCCAGGAGGGCATTGCCAACGGCACTCCTGTTCAATTGCACAAATATAGCAGAATTGATACAATTACTATTAATCGAGACACCAAGCAGATCGATATTTTCCTGAATAAGGCAATTGGTACCATGCCTCTCCGTCCCCAAAACACGGCTGCCCTATATGGTGGAATGAAACAGGCTTTGGGTCGCAAATTTAAACACTATTCTATTACAATTAGCAGTGGTGGTACAGCTATTGAAGAACTCATTCCAAATTATTATCGCGGTAGCAAACGAAGTTATGATCTGAGCAGAATGCCACAGGCGGAGACACAAGCTCAACCCATTATTCGTAACCTGAGTAAACCTGGACATGCAAGCGAGGGATTATATAACCGAAATATTGCGTTATGGCACAGTCATGGTTGGTATTATGAGCAAAAGCTAGATCGTTGGGAATGGCAAAGAGCGCGGGTATTCCACACCGTGGAGGACTTGTTGCCCATGTCATTTACACTCCCCTACCTTGTGCCAATGCTTGAAAATGCTGGGGCTCAGGTCTTTCTGCCTCGCGAAAGAGATACCCAAACTGAAGAAATTATTATTGATAATGACACCCCTATTAAAAATAACCCATACCATGAATATGACACCAGAGCAAACCCATGGACACCAAGTTTAAATCCTGGATTTGCGATTGGAACCCCACCCTATGTTTCAGGTGACAATCCTTTCACATCGGGAACATCCCGTTCGATAAATGCCGACACCACGGCAACGGCCAAGATTCGCTGGTTGCCCAATGTTACAAAGCCAGGTAAATATGGAGTGTATATTTCTTACGCATCCTCTGACAGGAACGTAACTGATGCTCACTATTCTATTTTTCATGCTGGAGGTCGAACTGATTTCCTGATTAATCAACAGATGGGTGGAGGTACTTGGATTTATCTTGGTTCATTTTTCTTTAACAATTCGTCTGATATGGATATCGAGCGTATCGAGCTTACCAATTTAAGCCGGGAGACTGGCGAGAGTGTCTCTGCTGATGGCGTTCGGTTTGGGGGTGGCATGGGCAATATTGCTCGCAATGGAGCTACCAGTAATCGCCCAAGATTTACTGAAGCTGCCAGATATTATCTTCAATTCGCAGGGATGCCGGATTCGCTGGTGTATAATTTAAATCAGGATGAAAGCGACTATAAGGACGATTATCAGTGCCGCGCTGAGTGGGTTAACTATTTAAAGGGATCGCCTTCTGGACCCAATCTTGATCGAATGGCAGAAGGTTTGAAGATTCCCATTGATCTTTCATTCGCTTTCCATACGGATGCGGGATTCACCCGAAATGATACGGTAATTGGAACCCTTTCCATTTATAGTTCAAAAGGAGCGAATGATTCCCTGTCTTTCCCGGATGGAATGTCCCGCCTTGCCAATCGAGATTTTGCGGATATTCTCCAAACCCAAATTGTGGATGATATACGTTATAAATATGATCCTGCCTGGACCAGGCGACAACTCTGGGATCGAGGCTATAGTGAGGCGTATCGACCCAATGTTCCTGCCGCTTTGCTCGAACTCCTTTCTCATCATAACTTTTTAGATATGAAATTTGCTTTGGACCCTCGTTTTAGATTCGATGCCAGTCGTTCGATTTACAAAGCAATGGTAAAATTCATCGCTACCCAACACATGTTGAATTACACGATCCAGCCTCTCCCTGTCTCCCATTTTCAAGCAACTTTCACTGGGACTGGTCAAGTAGCGCTCGATTGGAATCCAGTGACTGATCCGCTTGAAATAACTGCAAACCCTGAAAAATATATTCTGTACACACGTTTTGAGGATGAAGCATTTGACAATGGCGTTTTGATTGATGATTCTTATGCATTGGTGGACTCGATCATTCCAGGATACATCTATAGCTTCAAGGTTACTGCTCTCAATGCAGGAGGTGAAAGCTTCCCCTCAGAAATTCTTTCAGTCTGTCAGATGGAAAGCGAAAAGAAACCAGTACTCATCGTCAATGGATTCGATCGAATTTCGGCTGCTGCGACCATCGAAACTGATGAATATCTTGGATTTGCAGACTATTGGGATGAAGGGGTGCCTGATAAATATGATATCAATTACATAGGTACCCAATATGACTTTTTGGCCAGTTCTCCCTGGCTAGATGATGATGCACCGGGACACGGATCCAGTTTTGGAGATTATGAAACAAAAATTATTGCTGGAAATACTTTTGATTTCCCCTATCTCCATGGAAAATCGATCAAGTCAGCCGGATACTCATTTGTATCCACCAGCGATGAAGCAATTATGGATGGAAATCTACAGATAAATGGATACAATATTATTGATTTGATCCTGGGAGAAGAAAAAGAAATCCCAGGTCCCAAGACCACATCTAAAAGAGAATTTAAAGCCTTCCCCAAATCCTTCCAAAAAGCGCTGTCAGCCTATCGTGAGAATGGGGGGAATCTGTTCATCTCTGGTGCTTATGTGGGAAGCGATTTATTTGACAATCATAGTGATTCGCTGGATATACAATTCGGGCAGGAAGTCCTGGGTTATAATTTCAGAACTGATCATGCAGTCAAATCAGGAGGTGTAACTTCCATAGATGCTGGTTTTTACCCCCCAGGACAATCTTTTCAGTTTAACTCAGAATTCAGATCAGATATTTATAAGGTTGAATCACCGGATGCGATTGAACCATTTGGGCCAGGATCGAAGACCATACTTAGATACTCAGAGAATAATACCAGTGCCGCAATAGCCCATACTGGAAAATCCAATATTGTTGTTTTTGGGTTTCCGTTTGAAACCATTTTAAAGCGCAAGAGCAGGGACACTGTTATGCTGGCCATTCTCATTTTTTTAGAGGGTAAATAGTGGTCCAAATCTTTGAGTTAGCTTCAAATCCATTCAATCTGGGTATTCGTTTCTGCTTGAAGTGTCTGCGTTGGCATCCTTAGCCCGCATATTTCACAAGGAAGCACAATCTGACTTGTTGGATGCTTCATGAATTAGGATATTCAAAACTGAGTTGGATTTTGTTCAGTATCGTAATTCTACACTATCTCTTCTCACTCGACCGGATACTCTGGTTATTCAAACAATAATCTTCTAAACAGCCACCCCTAATTAGTGTCTGTCTTTAAGCTCAATATAAAAACCGTTGAAACGGTTTATTGGCTGATAACTGTATCAGTAACCCCCGGCTTAAGTCGAGGGTTATTAACATCTTAACTAACATATAACCGTTTTAACGGTTTAACATAAATTTGTTAAATCATGACATTATGGACAGACACTATTTAGTCTCCCTGATCTCGAAGGGTAATGATATCCTAACCTAAAAGAGGCATTTGGAACTGAATATGGTATTATTTTACGAGAAAATAGTGGTTACCATTTTTTTACATCTGTGCCAATCCGTGTTGATCTAGCCTGCCGAGGCGTAGTTTTACGGAGCCTGGTGGCAAAAAAAAAGTTTTCTCATTATGACTAAATTGGAACTGAAAATGGTATAAACCGCTCTTCGGTATAGGGGATATTGTGCCTGCCCCACCAAACATCTTGCTCCGTTGAGACTTCCTTCACCACATACTTATCATTCGCTGCTCTGGCTGTGTGTTTCCCTGTATAGACCAGGAGGGGACCATTGTGGGCAATTTTACCTTCATCACGATCCAAGATTTCTTCATACAATTCTGATGTGGAAAGATTCTAGTAAATATTGTTTAAATGTTTTAAACCATGGTTCTCCAAACCGTGACTACTCGCCAAGGTATCGGAATATTGCGTATTTTTCAATTCTTCTCGCATATTTCGCTTCATCTCTTCCCTATTCCCCTAGTTTTATGATAAAATATGTCATGTCAAGAATAATCGAAACAGCTTATTTTGCCAAGTTTTGTTAAAAAAAACTCCGCTGGGATAGCGGAGTTATGTAATTAATTGGATGATTAAAATTAAGGTGTTGAGAGTTCAACCTTAACCCAGACTTCTAGATCAGTCTGGTCTGGTCGGCTTCCCTGGCCACCTGAATGACCACCTCCACCACCCCGTTTTCCTCCACCACCCCCACTGCCACGGGACCCGCCTGACATTCCTCCATCTGACATCCCACTCTTACCACCTGAAGGCATATTACTCTTATCAAATTCTGAGTTAAGTCCAACACCAATCGGTTGGCCAGCAACATAGTCCTCACCAAGCAGTGTCATTGGAATTTGGTATTCCATAAAGAGTCCAGCATCGCTAGCAAAAGCCGTAGCAATTAAATCATTCGGTCCCAAGCTCTCGCGACCTTTGGCATCAATAACAATCAATTCAAGATCACCGTTAAAAGGCGATGCATCACGGAACATATCGTCGCGACTATCGGCATTCATTGATCGTTTCATTCGATTGGCAAGTGATCCCTGTCGCCCATCCATTGGAATTTTACTCTGGAACCTTAACCCTAAATTTTCATGCTTCTTGCCTTTAGAATCAATCCAAACAGTAAGACCACGCATGGCGAGTTGTCTCTCAAAGCTTCTATCCATACTGTTAATGGCTAGATACAAATAATTATTGTCGTGGCTAATTCCGATAGCAAATTTTTCATTCTTCGGAATTTCAAACCGACCCGACCAATCACTACTTTCACCATCGATCCGAAAACCGTCTGTCGCAGGTTGACTTAGATATTTGTTACCACTACAGGCTTGGAGACCTACCAACGCTAGGGTGATTATTAGAATATTTATGATTTTAGACATCTCAGCTCCTTAGTTTCTATTAAGTCAACCTATCTTTGATGCCGTAATTCTAAAAAGGTTAAGAGGAAAATTATAAGAGAGCTAAAATAAATTAATTACAGGAGCACTAGTTTCTTCTGTTCTTCGGAATGATGTCGATGAATTTGTCCGCTTAACATATATTCAACATCCTCGGCGATGTTGGTACAGTGGTCAGCAATTCGCTCTAAATATCGCGAAATAGCGAGGATTTCCATCCATTGACTCACTTGTTCAGGATTCGCCTGTATAAAGTTACCAATCACAGTGTACATCGATTCATGCAAAGTGTCAACTTTGCGGCGTTACCGGTCACCATGAGCACAGCCATGGTTTCCCCAATGACCCGCCCCATCCCCAACAGAATTGCTGCTATAATTCCAGGCAAGGCAGCTGGAACAATAATTCTAAAAATGGTTTGCAATCGATTCGCACCCAGGGCCAACGAAGCTTCACGATAAGCCCGAGGTACACTCTGAATGGCATCCTCACTGACTGTGATAACTGTGGGAATGGCCATGAGTGCCAAAAGTATGGCGCCAGTCATAGCTGTTAATCCAGTCGGAAGACCAAAGAGGTCTTTAATCAGTGGGCTCAAGACAATCAGCCCAAAAAATCCGATCACAACAGATGGAATGCCGGCTAATATTTCGATAAATGGTTTTAAGAAACTTCGTTCTCTCTTACTTGCAATCTCTGCAATGTAAATCGCACCGGATACACCAAAAGGAATCATAAGCAGGGTCGCGAGCAGAGTAACCAATACCGATCCTGAGATCAGAGGTAGTAAACCAAAGAGCTCCTTATTGAATGATACAGGCACCCATCGCGTATGAAATAAGCTTGAAATCCCTGGTTCTTGGAGAAAGGGTAAGGCTTCCTTTCCTAAAAACACAAAAATGAGCCCTACAATCAGGATACTGGTGGAAGCAGATGCCACCAGGATTGTATATATCGCTTTATCTCGCCAACCGTGCATACTAATGATTCAAATCTTGTACGGAATTTGTTAATTCAAATGGTGGCAGTGTGTCATACTTGGAAAACCGCGCCATGAGATACAGACGATTCAATGTCACATGAGCCCATGTAAAGCAATTGCATCTTTCCAAAATCATTTGATCACTATTGTATAAAATTAACACAAACCATCTCCAAAGATGAAACATCCCTAATTGACAGGCACGTATCCCGCTTCCAGAACGATGGCCTGCCCTTCTTTCGACAGCACAAAATCAATAAAATCTTTTGTTGCACTAGTGGGGTCACCATTTGTGTAAAAATGAAGGGGGCGTGCGATACTGTAGGTAGCATTCTGTACCGTTTCAACTGAGGCGCCGATCGCTGGTGAATCAGGACCATCCTTCACACCAAGCATTTTCACTTTATCCGAAGCCTTTGTTGCATAACCAAGACCTACATATCCGATGGCCCATGTATCCTGAACGACACTTTGAATAATCGCAGCAGTGGAGGGCATTAACAGGGCTTCTTGCGTATAGTCTTTTTTCTTCATCACCCGCTTTTGGAAAAAAACATAAGTCCCAGAACTGGATTCCCTGGAAAGAATCACAATGGGTTCATCCGGTCCGCCCACATCTTTCCAGGAGGTGTAGGCACCTGTGTATATTTCCCCCAATTGGTCTATACTTAATTCAATGATGGGGTTCTTTGGGTTCACAACGATAGCAATTCCATCCCTAGCTGTCACAATTGCCTTCGCAGAGAGTCCCTTTTTCACCGCTAATTTCTCTTCAGTACTTTTTATTTTTCGGGAAGCGATGCAAATATCTGTGGTTCCATTAAGCAGAGCTGCGATACCCGTTCCTGACCCACCACCTGTGACTGAGATGTCCACATCCTTGTGCTTATCCATATAGGTTTCAGCCCAATTGGCAGCGAGGTGAACCATGGTGTCCGACCCTTTTATAGAAATATACTTTACTTCAGATGAACCGTCGTTCTGTGAAGTCTTTTCCCTGCCACAACTTATCAAAAGTGACAAGGTCAAGAGTGTCAAGCCCAAGCCATTTATAATTTGTTTCATTTTCTCTTTCTCCTCAAACATTTGATATTCCCTCACGCATGCCCGCAGTGTGCGATTTGAATGTTTGATTTGTGTGAGGGTTTGATGAGATTCCTGCTTGATCTTTCATCTGATCGATCCGGTAGACACGAATCATCATGAGATAAAAAGGGACTCTTTTGGGATTGTATATTCAGCTTCTAACCCAATTCGAGTGTTTCTCTCACCGAATCGATATTCCATGCTAACATACAAATTGCATTCTCCTTCCGTCACGAAAGATGATAGGCAATAACTGTGTGTAAAAAGGGAAACCTAAATGATCAGAACAATCGATTTCTCACAATTTTCGAAGGGACTTTTGGCTCTGGTGATCTATGGTATTAAGGAATCATCATCCACTAAAGGTTCTGATGGTGAGCCACAACTTATGCAAAGTGATGCAATGAGAATAAACGCTGTTATAAACACGAACTTTGCACGAGAACTTTTCAAAAGACCCAAAATTTTATTGTTTTCGCGACTCCTGTTTTCATCGAGGTGAATTATTCAACTGACCTTAGCCTGTCTAAAAGATGACTATTCTACTGTACATAGGTCATCACTTCAGTAAAACAATTTTTCTTGAAAGTGAGTTATCTGAATCTGAAAATCTAACGATGTATACTCCTGAATCAGATCCAATCCCCTCTGAGTTCGTTCCGTTCCATGAATAGGTATATTCACCAAAATTTCTCTTAATGATAGTCTGGGTAACCAATTTTCCATTTAGATTATAAATTGTGATTGTCATATTGGTCTTAGCTTTAATGCTGTAATCAAATTGAATCATTCCATTAAATGGATTTGGAAAAGCACTGTTGATGCCAAAAGCTGCTGGTACAGTGATATCATTGCCAATAGATCCCTCAGGCATGTGAAATGAATCTTTGGCCCACCAAATTTCACGACCATTCTCACCCTCATGCTCCCAAAATACTGCAATGGTATCCATCGAGAGAATTGTAGTTCGAGGATTAAAATCATTACCCTGTAAATTAGATATATTGAAACTAGGAATGTTTTCTAATAGGCTATATGCATATATTTCACTATTCCCAATCACAGAGTCACACTCATAGAAGACCATCCAACCATCAATAACTCGATTCACTGGAATAGGAAAACTCAGTAAGACTGGTTTTTGGGCGTTTGGGATGTGAGCATGGGCAAAATCCTCAATAACAGCGTTCCATACATTATCTTCAAGTGTTTGATAAACAACGCCTCCTGAGCTACCAAACTGGGGATATTTATTAATTTGATTACTCGTGTACCTCCTGATATCACATTCAAGTTCACCCGTCCTTTTACTCGCGATAAAAATCGATGTGGTATCTTGATGTTGCTTCTCATAAGTAACGTTCCAATATGAAGAATATGCCTCTGGATTTAAATCAGGGTGATTGATTACACCTGAATCAATGAGCACCGTTTCCTGGTTATACAGGTTTAGATAGATCAACTGATCATCTTGAACAAAAACTAGATTTGAATTTGATAACGTGGGTTGTGTTGAATTTTGTGTGTGATCTGTTAGAGTTACTGTATTCCCATTTGCCTCTGAGAAATACTTCAACACCCAATTACCATTTTGTTTCTCTTGCCAAACGACATCGCCAAGATAATTCACTTCTGGATTCAGCAATGAATCATTTGAAGAAGCGATGATTTGAGGTGACCCTGAATAAGGTGAGATGTCCATTCTATAGATGTTAAATCCAGATGTATCATTATGATTTTCCCAGCATAAAAATACTGGGGATTCATCAAAAATATATCCTGCACCTATTTCAAAGTTAGTGTTTACACCTGGAAGCGTGATCAGTTGCCGAGGTACAAAGTTTGCTTGGGAAAAGCCATTATTTAATAGGCAAATCAACAGTAAATACTTTAGTAAAAAGGTTTTTCTCATGATAATCTCCCCCTGTGTTCAGCTTGCGCCTTTCTATTAGGGCTAGCGTGAATTCCAAAATTGGCAATTCTGATAAGATACGGCTAAGCTTAATTGAAACTGTTACAGACAACAAGTAACAATTTGCCAAGTGTTGTTTTACACAATTTCCACCTTCTAGAAAATTGATAATCCTATTATACCAATATCGTATCAATAACCCCATGCTTCAGCATAGGGATTTTAGAACTCTAAGCAAATGGGGCTTTAGCCCAAGCTGAAGTGAAACTTAAGCTGAGACTCTTGAAAAAATATTTTGATTATACTTGTGGGTCGTGGAATGTGGGAGTCAAACCTATTGATCTGGGAATGATCCTATGCGCCTGGGAAAAAGATCGCGAAGGTACTCCCTTTGCCAAGTATACTGTTAACCTGGACTTCAGCACCATGAACTCGCGCTATGTGTTTAACAATTGATAGTCCAAGACCAGTCCCACCAATATCTCGACTCCGCCCCTTGTCAATTCGGTAAAATCGTTCGAATATCCGAGACAGATGTTCCGCAGCAATTCCAGGCCCCTGATCCACAACTGAAATCTCAATTCCTTTATTGTGGTAGCGACAACGAATACTGACCTCTGATTCACTCCTGGAATATTTGAGAGCATTTTCCAACAAATTACCCAAAGCAAGAGACATCAGTTTTGGTTTTTTCACACAATTCTCATTTTGCTTATGGTCATCATAACTTAATCATATTTATTAGGTAAGATCAGGCGCTACACCTCTTCAACCGGTTCTACAAATCGGTAACCAACCCCTCGAACGGTTTTCACAGCTTCACCAACTCGTCCCATTTTTTTTCGTAGTCCGACAATCTGAAAATCCACGGATCGTTCTGTAACAGGATAATTGTCGCCCTTGACAGCTTCAATAATTTGGGCTCGAGTAAAAACCCAATTGGGATTTGAGGCAAGGAAATAGAGAATTCTAAATTCAGAATTGGTAAGGACAGGCTCACCACCTACCAGTACCTCATGCCGACCTTTATGGATGAATAGATTGTGATATTCTAGCACCCCATCGCTACTTCTTGAACCTGTTGTTCTTCTGATATTCGCTCTAACCCGAGCAGTTAAAATTCCTGGACTAAAGGGTTTGGTGATATAGTCATCAGCACCAATTTCAAGACCTCGAACAATATCCGATTCTTCGCCCTTTGCGGTGAGCATAACGATACAAATATCTTCAGTTCTTGCATCATTCTTCAAGATGCGACATACATCGAAGCCATCTACGCCAGGAAGCATGAGATCAAGAACCAAGAGAGCGGGATGCTCTTCACGTGCCAGGGAAAGGGCTTCCTCCCCCGTTCGGGCACCGATGGTGTCGAATCCAGCTTTATTCAGGTTGTAACGAACAAGCTCGCTAATGTCTTCTTCATCATCAACAACGAGGACTAAATTATTTTCAGGAGTATCATCATCAAAACCTAATAATAATTGTTAGCATTCAATTAGGATTCTAATTTTCCTGAAGGTTTTTAATGGTTCTGATCAAAAGTGATGATGCCTCTTTTACCTGGGCTTCATCGCAAAAACGACCGAGGGAAATTCTCAGAGTACCCAGCTGATAAGGAAGAGGTACTCCCATTGCTTCTAAAACACCTGATCCTTTCCCATCACCACTATGGCAGGCTGCCCCAGCAGAAATCATGACCTGGTCTAATTGGCCCATGATATCTAGAGCTAATATGTCCTTAAAGCTAACACTTAAGGTATTGGGAAGGCGATAAGCTCTAGAGGCATTCACCCGCATTTCTGGACATGCTTGTTTGAGACTAGCCTGCAACCTATCTCGCAAATGGCCAAGACGTTGCATCTCCTCATCCAAATCTTGTTCGGCGAGTTCTGCAGCTTTACCTAAAGCAACTATTTGAGCTACATTCTCAGTCCCAGCTCTGAGACCTCGCTCATGATCAGCCCCGTGAATAAGCGGTTCTAGTAGTGTACCAGACTTAATGTAGATGACACCCACCCCCTTGGGTGCATAAAGCTTGTGACCAGCAATACTTAGTAAATCACATCCCAATTCATTCACATCTACCGGTATTTTTGATACGGATTGAGCTGCATCGGTGTGAAAGATAGCCCCTGCACCATGTGCAATATCGGCCAGTTCGCGAATAGGTTGAATACTGCCAGTTTCATTGTTGGCATGCATGACAGAGACCAGGATTGTTTTTGTGGTAATTACTTCTTCTAGATCAGCTGGACGAACCACGCCATGATCATTCACCGGTAAGTACGAAACACGAAATCCCTGATGGGAAAGATAATTTGCCACCTGGGTAATTGCTGGATGCTCAATTTTGGAGATAATAATATGTTGTCCCTGGTCACCATATTTTACGGCAATTCCTTTCAGAGCCATATTATTAGATTCTGAGCCACCTGAAGTAAAAATTATTTCCTCGGGGTAACAATGCAACAGAGAGGCAACCTGAATGCGGGCATTTTGAACAGCTTCTTGTGTACGCTGCCCCATCGCATGACTACTTGATGGATTTCCAAATTCCGAGACTAAGAAGGGTTTCATCGCTTCCACCACCCTGGGGTCTGTGGGTGTGGTTGCGTTATAATCTAAATAAATATCTCCATTGGGAAGCTGCATGGTTCACTCCTTTCTATGTGATCTGAATGAACGTTTGATAATAAGCCATAAACAGGAGCTTCTTTAGAAAAAAGTAGGCGCCTTAACCTTCTTGAAGATCAAGCGTCTAAATACACAGAATTTAAAAAAATCATTCCAGAAAGGATGAATTATGAAACAAACCTTGATAAAACCGGCCCTATTGCTTGCTTTAACCCTAGTCGTTGCCATTCCCGCAATTGCCCAACCTCAACGAGGATTCCGAGGAGCTGGAGAAGGCCGTGAAACAATGGTCACAGAACTGAAACTTTCAGCAGAGCAAGAGCAGCAAATGCAAGATTTACGCTTTGCACGAGAAGCAAAGGCCATTGATCTACGGGCTGATTTACAGCAAGAACGTCTAAAATTAAGAAAATTGCGTCAAGCAGATGAACCGAATAAAAAGAAATTGTATGCCCAGGTTGAAAAAATTGGCTCTGTTGAAGTCAAAATGGATAAATCCAGAATTGACCACCTCCTGGCAGTCCGGGGCGTATTGACAGAAGAACAGTTCAAAATATTTAACCAATCACTGCAACGTCAATTCGGTCAACGTGGAGAACGTGGAGACAAGCGAGATCAACAGTCCAAGCGCTTCCACCCTGACCGATTCTAAGAGTTCTTCCTCCCTGTTGAACGCATCGTAAGCGTCCTGGTTAGCCAGGGCGCTTTTTAATTTCAGTTCGTACACAATTATCTTCCATATCCAGGGACATCCCTGAATCGCTCAATTTCAAATCCTGCTTACCAGCCACCTCATTCTTTAAATTTCATTCAGAAATTGGCAGGTGTTTTCACCGCACAGCATTCTATATTGTCCCAAGTCCATTTTACTATAATGCGAAACAGAAGGTGAGTTTATGTCCATTTTGCGTCAAGGATTTATGAAATTTTGGAATCTCGAGTTGTATTGGAAGGTCTTCATTGGGATGGGTGCAGGAATCATCTATGCCTTAATCATGGGTGAAGCTGCCATGAATGTGGCTCCCATTGGTGATATGTTCATGCGACTACTTAAAATGGTCATCGTGCCACTTATTTTCTTTTCCATTACATCTGGAGTTGCTGGTATTGGAGAAAATAAGAGTCTGGGGCGATTGGGTGCCAAAACTTTTGGCTACTATCTCCTAACTTCCATGTTAGCCATTCTCATTGGGCTAACCTTGACCAATATTATCAAACCAGGGGTTGGTGTCGATATACAGACAGATGGGAAAGGTTTTGATCCCTCCAGTCTCACTCAACCTGGTAGTCTGGGAAATGTTTTACTACGTATGATTCCGACAAATCCTATTCAGGCAGCAGCAAACGGGGACGTCCTGGCTGTCATCTTTTTCTCAATTGTGCTTGGCATGGCAATTACGACGCTACCTAAAAAGCAATACAAGGCCACCAAAGACCTATTTGATACTTTTTTTCAGATCATGATGAAAATGACACAAGGCGTGATCCTGTTTCTGCCCTTTGGTGTGTTTGGATTAATTGCAAAGGCTGTAGCAAGTACGGGTTTCACTCTTTTTAAAGCTGTCGGGTGGTATATGGTGACCATTGCAACGGGACTCACCGTGCACATCTTTGTGGTATTGCCGATCGTCTTTTGGCTTTTTACCCGAATCAATCCGCTCAAACATTATAAAGCCGTTGCATCGGCTATGGCAACTGCCTTTTCAACAAGTTCATCAGGAGCCACGCTCCCGGTAACCATGGATTGTGTTGAGAATAAAGCAGGTGTTTCGAATAAGGTCACCAGTTTTGTACTCCCCTTAGGGGCAACCATCAATATGGACGGCACAGCCCTTTACGAATGTGCAGGTGTTTTGTTTATAGCCCAAGCCTTAGGATTTGACCTCACAATGATGCAACAACTCCTGATAGTGATCACTGCCTTCCTCGCATCTGTCGGTGCTGCGGCCATCCCATCAGCTGGTTTGGTCATGATTTTCATCGTTCTAGATGCAGTGGGTCTTGGCAATCATCCTCAGGCAGCTGTCATCGTGGGAACCATGCTCGCCGTTGACCGCCCTCTAGATATGTTTCGGACCGTGGTAAATGTTACCAGTGATACCATGGGAGCAGTTATTGTTGCCAAATCTGAAGGAGAAGACGTCCTCTCAAAGCGTTGACCCATAGTTTTTGATGTTGGTTGCTTAATAAATAGTGTCTTCAATTGGGGTAACTTTGAACACCCCATACATAAGGTCTAGCCCCAACCTTCGATATTTCTTTTTTGGTCTTTGAGTTCGATTGTCAAATGGCTAAATTTGTCGGTCACGAGACCACTATTATTTCATGTTTTTTTTACAATTTTGACTGCAACAGTGTTGGCATTTTTTGAACGAGACTTACTAAACCGGGAACCTCATCTCCTTGCTGCTAAGGCAGGCCTTTCCCTTTGCAGGGATGAAGGAAGTCTGATCTTTAAGGGCGGTACCCACCGTGAATAAACACGGTTCAAAAATGTTGCGTTGTTGCAGTTTTTTTATACTCTTCAATCACAAATTAAATATTTCAATACCCTCTAATGAGTCAGCTGGTTCAATCCCAAATATCTTTGAATAAAAATAGAACTCACTCTCAATAGCCTTCACAATGGTAGATGCCTGTCTAAAGCCATGCGATTCTCCAGCAAAAGGCACATAGGCCACGGGGATACCCTTATCTCTTAGTGCAGCAACCATGGTCTCCGCTTGATTTGGTGGGACAACAGGATCATCCAAGCCCTGAAGGAAAATGACCGGACAATCCAATTGATCAACGTGTTGAATGGGCGATCGCTCCTGATAAACTTGCAGGTCTTGAGGATACTCTCCCACTAACCGGTCGAGGTAACGACTCTCAAACTTGTGCGTATCCGAAGCCAGTAGTTCCAGATCACCAATTCCATAATAACTGGCCCCAGCCTTAAAGACGTCGGTAAATGTTAGAGCTGCCAGAGTTGTATATCCACCAGCACTCCCACCTTTGATTATAAGTCGACCTGAATCTACTTGTCCTAATTTGCAGAGGTGTTGTGCAGCAGCTGAACAATCCTCCACATCCCGGATTCCCCATGTCCCATTGAGACGTTCACGGTATTGACGTCCAAAACCTGTACTGCCACTATAATTCACATCCACAATAGCAAAACCACGAGTTGTCCAATACTGTACAACAAGACTGAATGCCCCTGAGCTATAGGCAGTTGGTCCACCATGGCTGAGCACGATTAGGGGTGGCTTTTCATTAAGGGGTGCTTGATACATTGGATTCTGAGGAGCATAATACCAGGCATACGTCAATTCGCCAACACGTGGCTCAAAAGATATTAGTTCTGGTTTGGAAACATAACCTGCTTCCAGATCAGTTTCAGATGCCTTACGAAGGATGTGAATCTCTTCTGATGACAGATCCAACGCAACTATTTCTCCTGGCTGCTCTGAAGTTCGCCCGATAAATGTGGCTAGATTACCGGCCCCCCTGATCTGATCAATATCCGTATAGGGTAGTTCTAATTTTTGCGAGGTTCCAAGCTCAACATCAATCTGGATCAGGTGAGAGCCTGTCATATCTCTAAAATTAGCAAGCAATTTACCCGTAGCGGTTACGGCATAGGTACTCATCCCAAAAACCCATTGGGGTAATCCGAACTCGGCTTCCATTTCATACACGGATGTAATTGAGCCATCAGAATACTCGTAAATATTCCACCATCCGTTTTGATCAGAAACGAAGTAAAGCTTCCCACTCGGGTCCCACAATGGTTGGAATATGGATTCCTCGGGTCCCCCTGCAATCTTTTGAAGCTGGTGTAAGCCACCTTCACTATCAAGCTTACCCAGCCATAGTTGAGTACCATCCCAGGGCATATCCGGGTGGTCCCAGGTAATAAATGCAAGTTGACCACCATCAGGACTAAGTTCAGGATTGGAGTAAAAGTCATGTCCTTCCGCAATCACCACCTGCTTACCTCCATCGAGAGGAATACGGAGGAGCATATTTTTAGTAATTTCGGGGTCCGTATGACCTTCGCCAATAGCATATAATTGCTGACGTTTTGCATCGAGGGTTAAATCAGCATAACGAAAATTGTCTGTATAGCTTATTTGGCGACGGGACCCATCATCAAGAATTTCATATATTTGCTGATCACGATTATCAACATAAAAGCGACGTGCCTGGTCTACGAGGAAGGCTCCGCCCCCGTATTCGTGAGCACGTGTTCTAACATCCCATTCAGGTTGACTAAGCTCTTGAATATCTCGTGCCCCGGAACTCTCCATGAGGGCAGTACGCCCTTTTTCAGAAGGCCGGCCTTCAGTCCAAACTACCTTTTCCCCATCGATCTGGAGTTGACCCAGCCGCAAGCTGGATTGGACAAGTGATTTGCCTGTGATTGGTGATTTCCAGGAGCCATAAGGTTTCGTCTTTTTCAATTCAGGTACTTCTCCGTCTCTTCAGCCAGCACCTTGATACCCTGAGCATAAGTGCGGGGATGATCGGTTAGATAGAACTTAAACAAGGAACTGGCTTTGTGGTTTGTGCTAAAGAAATATGCGTCTTCCCCCTCCATCCGTAGAGAATCCTGGATGGTGATGACAAGAACTGAGCTCAGCAAGACTCACGTCAGGTTACTTCGGAGTTAATCCCGACCTGTATTGTACTTCAAACGTTCTACAGCGAGGTTTCTATCTTGTTTCCCAATATAAACTTCCTTCGAAAGGAGGTCCTTGCGACCAGGATAGCCTGCTTTTGATAAGGTGGTTATTTGATCCTCTTCATCATCATTGGGACAAAATGAACAGGAGGCATCTTCACCATCCAGATGGCTGGTGGCAGAACAAGAACTATGTACTTTATTTTCGCCGGTCAGTAGTAAAGCAATACTCATGATCAGCATTGCGCCACCCATAACAGCAATTGTTAGCATTATTAACATCATTAGCCTTTCACTTCGTAACCTTCATTGCCTAAGTATAGTCTAAATCGGTCACGATGTTCACCCTGGATTTCGATTTTCTCGTCTTTTGTCGTGCCGCCGGCACTTACAAGATTTTTTAAGGCCTTCGCTAATACCTTCATGTCAGGTACACCCTCCATATCATATAAAATGGTGGTTGGCTTGCCTTTGCGCTTCTCCATCCTCAATCGAATGAGCTTTTTTCCACTTCCCACATTTCCGGCAACGGGTTCTGGTGCTTCATTAAAGCTCCATCCTACCCCACTACTCATCCGTTTTGATCGTTTTGCACTCATGCTGGCAATTTATTGCTGATTAGCATAAATAAAAGAAAACTGTACCGTGGAGACCTGTAAAATTTTGAAATGACTAGGGCTTAAATCTAATCGATGAGGCGAGGGGATTTGAATCTCTAGGCTGGGATTTGAATCCCAGCCTGGAGATATAACATTAACTATTCTTTACTGCATCCTCGAGTTCTTTGAGGACATTGGCATTCAAAATACTGGCCAGGGTTGGAGACCCTATTTCCTGAAGTTTATAGGTTACCCTAACGGAGGGTTTCTCAATGTTAATAATTCTGCGTAGGTCAATAGGTGTTCCAATGACCACAACGTCACATTCCACCATATTGATGGTTGTTTCAAGATCCTTCATCTGATCTTCACCATACCCCATCGCTGGCAGAATTTCACCAATACCTGGGTACTTATCAAATGTTTCAGATAGCTTACCAACAGTCCATGGACGAGGGTCAACCAATGCTTCTGCACCATATTTTTCTGCTGCAACAACACCGGCTCCATACATCATCTCACCATGGGTTAGGGTTGGTCCATCTTCCACAACCAAAACCTTACTTCCAGAGATCAGGTCTTCATCATCAACTGAAACTGGGGAGGCTGCATCGACAACAATTGCATCTGGATTGACCAGACGAATATTCTCACGCACAGTAGCAATATCGTCAATATCAGCAGTATCAATCTTGTTGATAATGATTACATCAGCCATGAGTAGATTGGTTTCTCCAGGATAATACGCTAATTCGTGGCCTGCACGATGAGGATCTACCACAGTGATCATGATATCAGGCATATAGAAGGGCATGTCATTGTTTCCACCATCCCAGATGATGATATCGGCTTCCTTTTCAGCTTCTCGCAGAATAGCCTCATAATCAACGCCTGCATACACCACGGTGTTATTCACAATATGCGGCTCGTACTCTTCCATCTCTTCAATCGTACAATCGTGTTTCTTTAGATCTTCCAAAGTTGCAAAACGCTGAACCTTTTGCTTTACAAGATCACCATAGGGCATGGGATGACGAATCGCTACGACCTTTTTCCCCTGGGCAGTCAGATGGTCACATACAGCCCGAGTTGTCTGACTTTTTCCACATCCAGTTCGGGTTGCGCAAATGGCAATTACCGGTTTAGTGGAAGGTACCATTGTTGTTTTTGCCCCCATAAGACGAAAATCAGCTCCGGCATAATTTACCAGGGCTGCTTTCGACATGACGTATTCATAGGGAAGGTCACTATAGGCAAAAATGACTTCATCCACATCCAAATCATAGATTAAATCTTCTAATTCTTCTTCATCATGAATTGAAATACCTTCGGGATAAAGACTTCCCGCCAATTCTGCAGGATATTTCCGACCGTCGATATCAGGAATTTGAGTGGCGGTAAAGGCCACCACTTCGTAGGCCTCATTATCTCTAAAATAAACGTTAAAATTATGGAAATCCCGTCCAGCGGCACCCATGATCAATACTTTGATACGATCGCTCATTACTACTCCTTAGACTTTATAATTGAAAATATGAATCCACTTATCATTGGCTTTCATCAAGCAAATTTCCAGCCAAATATTGATGTGTCGATATCAATTATTATAATCCTATTTCTGAATAAGAATAGGGATTGTTACCAGATTATAAATTGAATAGGTGTATCGGGATATCTCGGTAGAGCCGTTACATGTAGCGGCTCTACAGATAGAACCAATTTTCAATAGTTATCTTTGCTACCGGGAACGTTGGGAAAAAGAGGGCCTTCTTCACGATATGCGTAATTGGCCAATTCATGGTCAACTTCCAGCTCATCAATGATTTTATTAAGTTCTGCATCCATATAATCAAAATCCATGATGGTATAAAGACGCTGGCGGTAGGCCGAGGCACCTGGGAAGCCTTTGAGATACCAGCTTAAATGTTTTTTAATATAGTTTGTCCCACGGAACTTGCCCAAGGAGAGGCCTTCCATGTGTAAATGTCTGTGGCATAGTTTTACTCGATCCAGCAAACGAATCGCATCTGGAACCACACCTGTATTTAGATATTGATTTATTTCATTAAATATCCAGGGGTTTCCTAAAGCACGGCGACCAATCATCACTGCATCACAGCCTGTTTCATCCATCATCCGCTTGGCATCCTGGGCACTTTTGACATCACCATTCCCAATTAGCGGGATGTTAACCGCTTTCCGGGTCTCAGCGATCAAGCTCCAATCAGCCTCACCCGTATAGAGTTGTTTCGTGGTACGGGGATGAAGCGTTATGGCAGCGATTCCTGCATCCTCTAGGGCGGCGGCGGCGGCTGGTGCAATGATACAGCCACTATTCCAGCCAGCTCGGATCTTAGCAGTCACGGGAATAGATACTGCTTCAACAACAGCTCTGGCTACGTCATCCATGAGCGGAAGATCTTTTAGAATAGCTGATCCACCCCCTCGTTTTGTAACTTTGGGTACTGGACAACCAAAATTCAAATCAATGATATCAGGTTTAACTGTTTCTTCAATATATTTTGCACTGCGAGCAAGGATATCAGGGCTTTCACCAAATATTTGAACTCCAATGGGACGTTCAGCCTCTTTGAATTTCATCATATCCAAGGTTTTTTGATTCTCACGGATGATTCCGTTGGCACTCACAAACTCAGTATAGACAACACCGGCCCCCTGCTCTTTGCAGAGTACCCGGAAAGGATGACCCGTTACACCCGCCATAGGTGCCAGGATCGCTTTCGAATTTATTTCTATATCTCCAATCTTCCACATATCCTGACCAATCTATACAGAAACCACGGATTACACAGATTTGACTGATACATCCTTACAAAAAGATTTATCTGTTTAACTCTATATTATCCCTGGATATGACCCGCTTCCTATGAATTCTGGATTCTGACTTCTTACTACTATTTATTCTTTGACACCCGTCTGTCGCCGTCTATATTTGCGCGCTTTAGAATGGGAGTTTGAAAATGGCAAAACGTTGTGATATATGTGGAAAAGGCCCTACTGTAGGGAATAATGTGAGTCACTCACACAAGAAATCACGTCGTCGTTGGTTACCTAACCTACAACGCGTTCGAGTTCTAGTTGAGGGACAAGTAATGCATCAAAAAATTTGCACGAGTTGCATTAAATCTGGTAAGGCTATTAAAGTAGCTTAATTAACTGGATCATTGAGTAATTGAAAAGTCCCATTTATGGGGCTTTTTTTTTGCTCATAATCCAACTTATCCAACAGATAATTTAGCCACAGATGAAACACGGATGGACACAGATAGCCTTTTATATCCCAAAATTCCTTTAGAAGCACTTCGGTATACCCAGAGACCACCACATTAATTATGGCTGTTACCAAAGCCTTCATCAGTGGACATCTGTGTTCAATCTGCCTGTCCGGCGAAGCTCATCGAGCGTAGAGGGGTGGCAAAAAGACTATTTATTGTGCAGATATCTTGCTTTGTGACATCGTGTTTTTGTGGCGGTAGCAGTGGCAATAGAGCGTATAAAGATTAAGCTAAATATTCCTTTGGACTCAAAACGTTCGGGGTAGATTTTTCCATGACTAAAGACTACGATTATATCATTATTGGATCAGGCTTTGGCGGTTCTGTCTCAGCCTTGCGTTTGGCTGAAAAAGGTTATAAGGTTGCTGTACTCGAAAAAGGTAAACGTTATCAACCTGAAGACTACGCCAAGACCAACTGGAACCTTCGAAAATATTTTTGGTTACCCCAGCTAAAGCTTTATGGTATCCAGTGTATGACCTTACTCAAGCATGTCTTTATTCTCCACGGTGCTGGTGTCGGTGGTGGCAGCCTGGTCTATGCCAACAACCTCCTGGTTCCCCCTGACGAGGTTTTTGAGAAACCTGAATGGGGATCAAAAGGATGGAAGAACCGATTGGCTCCCCACTACGCGACCGCTCAAAAGATGCTTGGGGCAACCCCCAGTCCAACCCTTTCCCCCACCGATGAATTTTTAGCTGAAGTTGGTAGAGAATTAACAGGTAAGGACACCTTTCATATTAATGATGTGGGTGTTTTCTATGAAAAATCAGGAGAAACAGTTCCAGATCCCTATTTTAAGGGCGAAGGACCTGACCGCATCGGCTGTACGCTTTGTGGTGCCTGTATGGTTGGTTGCCGTGACGGTGGTAAAAATACCCTGGATAAGAATTATTTGTATCTCGCTGAAAAATTGGGAGTGGATATTTTACCCGAAACCGAAGTAACCCAGATTCTCAATAGAGGTGATGGATATCGCATCATTACCAGGAAGAGTACTGGTTTTCGCCATCCGGTTCAAACCTTTACAACCAAGGGAGTGATTCTATCCGGTGGTGTTATGGGAACTGTAAAATTGCTCCTGAAATCAAAAGCTAATGGTGACCTGCCTCATTTATCCCCTACTCTGGGCGATTTGGTTCGTACCAATGCAGAGGCCCTTATTGGTGTCAAAACGAATCGTAAGGATATCAATTACTCCAAAGAAATTGCCATCACATCGGGGATTTATCCTGACCCAAACACCCATATTGAAGTTGTCCGATATCCCAAAGGATCAGATCTGATGGCTATGCTCACAACCATATTAGTGGGTGGTGGCGGCAAAATACCGAGACCTCTCCGATTCCTGGGAACTGTTATTCGTCATCCTTTAAAAACACTTGAATCACTCAATCCATTCCAGTGGGCTCATCGCACTGCCATCCTTTTGGTTATGCAAACCGTTGAAAACTATATGCAGTTCGACTATAAAAGGCGTTGGTGGCGGTTGGGTGCCCGAAGCATGAACTCAGCCAAGGCTCCTGGTGTGCCTATGGTTCCTGCTTATATCCCTGTGGCCAACGAAGTTGCCAAAAGAATGGCGGAAAAGATGGGCGGGAACGCTTATAGTGTTCTCCCTGAAGTTGTGTTCGATGTTTCCTCTACGGCTCATATTCTCGGTGGATGTGCCATGGGAACTACGGAACAAACTGGCGTTTGCGACTTTGAAGCTAAAGTGCACGGCTATGAAAATATGTATGTAATCGATGGCTCTATTATTCCCGCGAACCTGGGGGTGAATCCAAGCCTCACCATAACCGCACTCGCTGAATATATGCTCTCCAAATTCCCAAATAGAAAAGACTCTCCAAAATATGACTGAACCATCGGTAGAAACTAATCTACCAAAAACAAATACAGCTCCATCTTTGCAAGCTTCGGCCCTTGAATGCCATGGGATTTCAAAGCGTTTTAAAAACATCCAGGCCCTCAATAATGTCTCATTGAGTGTTCCTGTTGGGAGCATTTTTGGATTTCTTGGCCCCAATGGTGCTGGAAAATCCACACTCATCAGAGTGCTTGCCGGCTTGATCAAGAGTGATTCTGGTCATTTCAATATTTTTGACCGATCCAGCTATTCAGGTCACCTGGTTCGCCAGGATATGAGTACACTTGTTGACCGGGCAGACTTTTACAAAAACCTGAGTGCGACACAAAACATGAAGATTTTGGGTCGCCTTACAGGACACGATCAAGATGATCACATCAACGGACTCCTGGATCTGTTAGGACTCTATGATCGTCGCAAAGATAAAGTGAAGACTTTCTCTCAAGGCATGAAACAACGTTTGGGTCTTGCTCAAGCATTACTTCCCAATCCAAAACTTTTAGTGTTGGATGAACCGACCACGGGCCTTGATCCTCAGGGTATGCATGAGATACGTGATTTTATCTTTAAAATTGCTGAAGAACAGAATGTTACCGTTTTTCTTTCCTCCCATTTACTCCACGAAGTCGAATTGATCTGTTCAGATATTGCCTTGATTTTTAATGGTAAAATTGCTGCACAGGGATCGTTAAGTACCATTTTTCAAGATATGGATGAGGTGACGGTTGAATTGGAAGTGGAAGATACTCTGGCCACCATGAAATTCTTAGAGGGATCAAAGCTAGTCCGAGATGTGAACCGTTTATCAAATGCAATTGGCGTGAACATCAGCTATACCGATATCCCTGAACTTATTCGCGATCTGGCCACCCAAGGATTCGATATTTTCTCCATTTCTCAACGCAACCGACTGGAAAACTTTTTCCTTTCACTCATGGAGGAAAAATGATGCTTCTCAAACTGATCCAGAATGAACTCTACAAAATATTTTCACTCATGCGTTCCTATATCGGAATTGTTCTGTTTACGGTCATTGTACCACTGATTCTTTGGGGTTACGGCATGGGTACCTCCCATATTCAGGGACAAATCGAGGGTGCGGTTTCAGAGATGTTCTTTATTGAAGGCTCTCCAACAAATGGTTATACCGCTGCCTATTTTATTATGAATTTCTTTTGGGTACATATCCCCTTCTTGATAGCTCTGGTAGGTGGCGATGTTTTTGCCGGTGAACATGCAAATGGAACCTTTAGGGTATATGCAACAAGGCCCATCTCCCGCTTGAGTATTTTTGTTTCAAAAACGATCGCAACAATGATTTATACATTTATTTTTGTGCTCTATTTTGGGCTACTCACTCTGGGACTCGGGTTGATCTGGCATGGTGGCGGAGATATGCTCGTTTTTCAAGATGGAATCTTGATTTTGGAGTCAAGTGACGCGATGCAACGCTTTTTTATCGCTTACGGATTTTCCTTTATGAACATGGCGCTGGTGAGTGCCATTGCTATATTTTTCTCAACCATGGTTCGCAATGCGATTGGCCCCGTTATCGGTACAATGGCTCTAATCATTTTCTTTCTAATGATTACAACCTTACCCCTTGATATCTTCCAGAATGTCCAACCCTATATGTTCACCACCTATTTCTCGAATTGGGAGTTAGTATTCTTTGATCCAATACCATGGGACGAGCTATTCAGAGGATTGGGTCTCATTGTTTCAAATCTGATTTTTTTCCTGGGCATTGCCTTCATCATATTCCGTAGAAAGGATATCCTTTCATGAGTTCCACAAGAAACTTGCTCTCTTTTTTAATATTGGTGAGTCTTAACCTAAGCCTCTTCGCAGTTGAGCGAACCGAGGAAATAAATATCTCCGAGCTAATGACAAAAAGTTGGGTACAGATTGAGGACTATGAAGTGGACATCAAGCTCTCACTCAATATCCCCGGTTTTCGAATGCCCTCTCGTAAAATTCATTATCTCTACAAAGCCCCAGATAAAAGTAAGGTCGAGGTCAAAGGATTTGCAATTGTCCCCAAGCAAGGGATAAAGCCATTTTTTACTTTTTTGAATGACTCAATTTCTTTCGAGATCACTGCCGATACGATCATAAATAACCAGCCCGCTTTTGAAGTAGTCATTGAAGATACTTTCATGACCAGGGCGGCTCGAATTGTATTTTATGTGAATCAAAATAGCGGTGATATATATCAGGTCAGCGTCACTCATGAAGGGCATGAATACTTTAGGTTGGAATCTGAATATACTGTTGTTAACGGAATTTCCCTGCCCCTCTCCACCGAAATTAACATGCAATTTCCGCCCCAGTTCAAGAACATCCAGCGTTTGGGCAAAAAGCCGACTGAGATGAAATCCTTTAATGAGACCTGGACCGATGAATGGGTTGCAGGCTCCGTCAAAATTAAGTTTGATGACTATAAGGTAAATCAGGGCATCCCAGATTGGGTTTTCGAAGAGAATGAAGAAGATATTATCCAGGATTAAGCTCTAACCTATTTTCTGAGTACACCCGCATTATACCAAATGCACTTCCATTCTGTGCATAGATTGTTCCTCAGCCACCAGACTTCGCAAGGCTTCGCCCCGGCAGGCTAGATGAAACACAGATATTCACAGATAGATAGAAAGGCTATCTGTAGGATGATTCTAATATGACTCTATTCCATTCCAGTAAAACATATCCGTGAGAATCTGCGTGTATCGGTGGCAACAATACGTTAATGACCATGGCCAATTGGAAATTAAAGTCGGTATTATATACAAAGTTGCAAGCCCTTTCCCCTTCGATTTCTGCCGTCGTTTAGTTGGTTTTTGGTCAGAATATGACAACGATTGAAGACGTAAATCTTCGTTAAAATCAAGTGGATTTGAGTTGAGTTTCATATCATTAGAAATACATTACTTTGCTTATAAATTTGAAGGAGTAAATATTGCGGAAAGCAGTTGTAGCGTTGGGTGGAAATGCCATCTCTCCTCCAGGGAAAGTGGACTCGATAGAAACCCAGTTCAAAAGGACTCGTGAAAGTCTAGATGCCGTCATTGATTTATTAAAACAAGACATCATCCCAGTGATCACTCATGGGAACGGACCACAGGTTGGCAATGCAGCTTTACGGACTGAGCAAATGTCAGATTCCCTCCCTTATTTACCGCTTGGGATCAATGTTGCAGATACAGAAGGTGGCATGGGCTACATGATTGAACAGTCCATGATTAACCGACTCCGTGAGGAAGGATTGAACCGCCAGGTTGTGACCCTTATCTCTCAGGTCCTGGTAGACGAGAACGACCCATCAATTCAAAATCCGACCAAATATATTGGTACTGCACTACCTGAAGCTGAGGCTAAAGAGAAAGCAAAACAATTTGGCTGGACCATCAAGTCAGTTGAGAATGGAAAATGGCGTCGTGTGGTGCCATCTCCAGAGCCCATTGATATCATCAATTCAAAAGTTGTCAGCCAACTCATTGAGCTTGGACATATTGTCATCGCTGTTGGTGGTGGTGGCGTTCCTGCGTTCAGAGATATCGAAGGCAATTTAGAAGGTCTTGATGCAGTGATTGACAAAGACAAAGCATCCTCCCTATTGGGCAACCAAATCAACGCTGAATTACTATATATTTTTACCAATGTGGACAAAGTTGCCTTGAATTTTGGTAAGGAAAACGAAACCATTTTATCAGAGCTCTCTCTTAAAGAAGCAAAAGCCTACCTGGCGGAGGGTCACTTCCCTCCTGGAAACATGGGTCCAAAAATTGAAGCCAGCATTAGCTTTTTAGAAGGTGGTGGTGAACAGGTCATCATTACCAGTATCGAGAGCATGATGCGAGATTCAAGTGGTGCCAACGGGACGATAATTAAGAAGTAAGAAGTAAGAAGTAAGAATGCTGTCGATAAGTGACCAAATATATAACTGAAAATCTTTGCCTCTGCGCGCTCAGCGAGAATCCAAAGAGTAAGAATAGAAACAAAATGAGGAAATAGTACATGAATATTCATGAGTATCAGGCGAAAGAGATCTTTCGAAAATACAATGTCCCCGTTCCAAACGGTGGTGTTGCATTCTCGGCCGAAGAAGCCTTAGATGTGGCCAAGTCTCTTGACTCCAACATCTTTGTTGTCAAAGCCCAAATTCATGCCGGGGGACGCGGCAAAGCTGGCGGTGTAAAAATTGCCAAAAATCTTGATGAAGTAACCCTTTACGCAAATGAGATTCTGGGAAAAACATTAGTAACCCATCAAACGGGTCCAGCAGGGAAAAAAGTTGGTCGCCTTTTAATCGAAGAAGGCATTGATATCGCCCGTGAATTATACATGGGAATTGTGCTGGATCGTCAGACAGGAAAATTCGTCTTTATGGTTTCTGAAGAAGGCGGCATGGAGATTGAAAAGGTGGCCGCTGAGACGCCAGAGAAAATCATAAAAGAGTGGATCGAACCAGGTATCGGTTTGCAGGCTTTCCAGGCTCGTAAATTAGCCTATGCCCTTGGTCTTGAAGGCATTCAAGTTAAGCAGGGTTTAAAATTTATGTTCGCACTCTGGGAGGCTTTTAAAGCATCAGATGTTTCATTGGTAGAGATCAACCCTCTTGTCGTTACTGGTAGCGGAGATGTGATGGCTCTCGACGCCAAAATGAATTTTGATGACAATGCACTTTATCGCCATGCAGATATTCTTGAATACCGTGATCTGAGTGAAGAAGAACCTTCTGAAGTGGAAGCATCCAAATATAGTCTGAACTATATCAAGCTTGATGGTAACGTCGGCTGTATGGTCAACGGTGCAGGCTTAGCTATGGGTACCATGGATATCATAAAGCTGTACGGCGGTGAACCGGCAAATTTTCTGGATGTCGGTGGTGTTGCTAATCCTGAGACAGTTGCCAATGGTTTCCGTATCATTATGAGTGATGCCAATGTTAAAGCCGTTCTGATTAATATTTTTGGTGGAATTGTTCGTTGTGACCGGGTTGCTTTGGGAATTATCCAAGCCTTGAACGAGGTTAAGGTAACGGTTCCTGTGGTCGTCAGGCTGGCAGGTACAAACGCTGAAGAAGGGTCTAAGATCCTGGCTGACTCAGACATGGATTTTATCGTGGCCCAAAGTTTGGCCGAAGCTGCAGAAAAAGTAACTGCAGCCATTAAGGAGTAATCTGATGATTCTAATAAATAATGACACAAAATTGGTGGTCCAGGGTATCACGGGTAGTGAGGGTTCTTTCCACACAGCCCAGATGCTTGAATATGGTACCAAAGTCGTCGCTGGTGTGACACCCGGTAAAGGTGGTCAAAAAACAGATGCTGGCGTTCCTATCTTCAATACGGTACAAGAGGCCAAAGACCGAGCCGGTGCAAACGCATCTGTAATCTTTGTCCCGCCTCCATTCGCAGCAGATGCAATCATGGAAGCTGTCGATGCTGAGCTAGATCTTGTTATTTGTATCACTGAAGGCATCCCTACAGCAGATATGGTCAAAGTTAATGACTATATGGCTGGTAAAAAAACCCGTATGGTAGGTCCAAATTGTCCTGGTGTTATTTCACCTGGAGCTGGTAAAGTGGGCATTATGCCTGGCTTTATTCATCAACCTGGAAAAGTTGGTGTTATTTCCCGTAGTGGAACACTTACCTATGAGGCTGTTCACCAATTAAGTTCTCGTGGTATTGGTCAATCAACCTGTATCGGAATTGGTGGCGATCCTATTATCGGTTCAAATTTTATCGATTTGCTCAAACTCTACAATGAGGATGAAGGCACTGATGCAGTTGTTATGATTGGTGAGATCGGTGGTACTGCCGAAGAAGAAGCCGCTGAATGGGCTCAGAAAAACTTCACCAAGCCTATCGTGGCTTTTATTGCTGGCACAACAGCCCCTCCTGGTCGCCGTATGGGCCATGCAGGCGCTATTATATCAGGTGGTAAGGGTACAGCTTCAGATAAGATTGCAGCCTTAAGAGCAGCTGGAATTGCAGTCTCTGAGAGTCCTGCCGGGATTGGCGAACTTATGGAAGAGATTCTTAATAAATAGACGTTTTTATATTAGTATATAGCAAACATATAGGAAGACCAGCCTGAAGCATAACAACTGGTCTTCCTTTTCCCCAAAATAGGAGTATTACACCTTGGGTAACAAAACTTTCGCAATGATCAAACCAGATGCAGTAGCCTCTGGCAAATTAGGAAAAGTAATTGACGCAACCCTGGCCGCAGGATTTAAAATCAAGGCAGGTCGTCTGACCCTCATCACGAAGGCTCAGGCACAGGACTTTTATTCTGTCCATGCCGAGCGTCCTTTTTATGGTGAATTGGTTGATTTCATGTCATCAGGCCAAACTTTTGTCATGGCTTTGGAAAAAGATGATGCTGTCCAGACCTGGCGTGACACCATCGGAGCCACCGATCCTGCTGATGCTGCAGAGGGTACAATCCGTAAAATGTATGCTGAGAATAAGGGGCGCAATGCTGTTCATGGCTCGGACTCAGATGAAAATGCTGAAAAAGAGATTGCATTCTTCTTCAGTGGCGCTGAAATTATCGCCTCGAATCTCTAATTCTTAGCCTGTATCAGGAGGCAAAAATGACTTGTTCTGTTCATGTAAAGCGCATCGCCCTAAGCTTGTTGTTGATAAGTGCTTTAATCAATTGTGATATGTGGAATGCTCAGTTCGGTCGAGAAGAAATAAATGTTGGTGGATATGTCACTCTGCAGGTTGAAGAGCCTGTAGATGGTCAACAGACACTTTGGATTTTTGCTCAACTCCCCGACAGTAGCAAACTCAGTGGTTTTCTACCTTCTGATACCCTTAATCTCGTTTCCTTCAAACCTGACGTTCCTGGTGAATATGATATCCTGTTGCAAGTTTCTCTGGGCGGTGAGGTGGAAGAAACCAGTTACTTTTACGATGCCGTTGTAGCTGAAGATAGCAATCTGGTTAACAGTGACCTCCCAGATCATTTAGCCAATTCAATCTATACGGAAGATACGACAGTGGCCGATACTGAATCCATGGTGAGTATCACCGATAGTGGCGACCAAAGACGATATTTGTCTAAAGTTGTTTCACCTGGTCAATCCAGTTCTTCAGCGAAACGAAAGATTGCGACTACCTCTAGACGGTCAAGTGTGAAACCAGCAAAACTCAGTCGCGGGAATCTCATACCTCGGGCCGCCAAAACATACACGATTCAAGTATCTTCATGGCCATCCTTAGATGAAGCCCAGGCTGCATCACAAGAATTGTTAGATAAATTTGGCATCGAAAGTTATATCCAAAGGGCCTTCTTCAAGGATAAAGATGAAATATACTATCGGCTGAGAATAGGTAACTTCCCTGAAGAAGATGCCGCCAAAGCCTATGCAAAAGAGATTCAGAACATGACAAATCTGCCTGTTTGGGTTGACTATATTCGCAAAGAGATGTGATCTCAGAAGTCAGAAGTCAGAAGTCAGAAGTCAGAAGTCAGAAGTCAGAAGTCAGAAGTCAGAAGAAATTATCATCCATTGGTAAAAAGACGTTACTCTTCTGGTTATTTTGATCAGCTAAGCACTCAT
>Ga0307989_1000038_pt1 | contig 119259 bp, 101 predicted proteins | sample EllFjometagen185_FD_203164 | JGI IMG/M metagenome (GOLD analysis project Ga0307989, IMG submission 203164) | Marine microbial communities from Ellis Fjord, Antarctic Ocean - #185 | ecosystem: Environmental > Aquatic > Marine > Unclassified | place: Southern Ocean | collected 2014-10-08 | reverse complement strand
GAATATAGATTAATAAATTGTTACATACAATATATCAGTATATTAACAAATATTTAACTGTAATTCAAGATGATATTTAAAATTTTTCATAATTGTGACACAGTCTGGAAGGCCGGAATCCAGTAAATATTTGGACTGGACCCCGGCCTTCGCCGGGGTGACATTGTTTTGGATTTCAGCGAAATGAATTATAGATTATCTTGAAACGTATCCGCAATTGCAACGGGTTTATTACAGACACGGGATTTGAGCAAAAGTTAACGAGTCACACATTCTACAGCAAATTGTTCAAGACTTTCGGCTAAAGCATTCACATCCGTTTTATTGTTCAACCAATGAACAGTCTTATTGTCAAAGGATCCCTGGTCAACACAAGCGGTTTCACACCCGACAACGATCAGGATGTGATCGGCCGCTTCGTCCTCCCAGGAGACAAACTCCCATGAATCGAAGAGTATAGTCCGAAGCCTCTCCACGAGAGCGACGCGGTCAAACTTTGGGCCGCATCCACCGCAATACTTGACCCCTATTTTTCGTCGGTGGGCTCTTCCTTGATTCCGCATAGCTTTTTCGCAACTCGTTGTTTTTCTTTCATATTCACCTGTCTGGAAATCATGATCCGTTGCGCTTGAGGCGAACCGGCACCATGCATTGATTCGGTCAGGTATCCAACTGCTGCGGTACCCAGGGTCAGGTTTTCAATCAAGCGCAGGATTCTCATGCGATTTTCAGTAGAAACCGTATCGTTCCCTTTGTAGTACTTTTCCATCCACTTCCCAATTGTCGGTGATAGAAAATCCTTCTCCGACGGCAGGGTCACCATCAAGCCACCGGCCACATCCTGGGCCAACCTGGCGATATCATATGGAAAGCGGGTAACATTCTGCTTGCAGACATTAGCCAGCAGCGTATTGACAAGATAAGTCCCACTCGGTTCCTTGTGTCCTTCTGAGGCACAGGCAATAGACCCGCAGTAGAGGGTTTCATTGAGGTGGTTCATCTCAATGATTTTGTCCTTCACGTGGGACGCTTTAGCTGCACCATTGTATTCAGCGACTGTCTGGGTAGCGCCAATCAGCACATCCCCGACACCGGATTTACAGGCATAACTCTGCCGGTGGTAGGACGCAAACTGCTCAACCAGCTGGCCGGCAAATTCATACTCACGACACATGAAAATGCGCTCACGGGGAACAAACACATCATCAAAAATCACCAGCGCCTCATGTCCACCAAAAAAGAGGTTCCCCTGGTCCATGTTACCGCCTTCCATTTTCCGTAGATCACATGACTGCCGCCCCATGATGTAGGAAATTCCTTCAGCGTCAGCTGGCACCGCAAAAGATACCGCATAGTCCTTATCCGCTTCACGCATGGAGATTGTGGGCATGACAATGATTTCATGGGAATTCACAGCGCCAGTCTGATGCGCTTTGGCTCCTCTGACCACAATCCCATCCTCTCTGTCCTCAACAATCCTGAGAAACAGGTCCGGGTCCTTCTGTTGATGGGGCGGTAGTCCACGATCACCTTTGGGATCGGTCATGGCACCGTCACAGATCAGGTCCTCTGCCTGAATATAGTCGAGGAACTTCAGAAAGCGCTGATTATAGTCGGTTCCCAGTTTGGCATCCATATCAAAGGTCGTCATGGATAGCGCGTTCATGGCGTCCATACCGACACAACGCTGAAAGCAACAACCGGTCTGAGACCCCATTAACCGCCCCATCTTGGTTTTTTTCACCAGATCGTCAACCGACTGGTGAATATGGGTAAACCGGTTGACTTTCTTACCGGTCCGATGAGAGGTGGCTGTCATGATATCTTCGAACTCGGGCCTACCCGCCAGTTCATAGGTCTTTGCCACGGCGTTCATGGAGGGTTTGATGATCGGGTGATCTACTACATTGTCCACCCTTTCCCCGAACATATAGACAACCAGGTTCAGTTTCCTCAAACTGTCGACGTACTCTTCAGCTGTTTTCATCTTTTAATCTGCTCCCTTAATCGTTTAAATTGAATTGTTGTTTGCCATTCTACCTTGACAGGACAGGACTGACAACCCGGTTGGAAACAGTGGAATGGTTCCGGAACTGCTAATTCCGGAATCATTTAAAAAATTGTGGCTTGCCGGGAATCCCCTCACTATCCCCAGCTGAGGATTAACCCTTGATAATGCGGGGAAGCATCATATGATGCTGCGGGCAGATGGACTTCGGATTTTGGTAGGCAGATCCGGCAAATGCAACCAGGTAGTTTCTGACGCTGTCGAGGGGGACGATCTCATCAACCATTCCGGTTTTTGCGCAAAACAGGGGTCGGGATTTTTGATGATATTCGTCAGCCAGAATATTCATTTTTTCAATTACCGGTTCCAGCGGACGACCGGCTTCTTTCTCCTTGACCAGCCGACGGGAGTAAGTTGCCACGGCTGCTGTTTCGCCGTGCATGACGTAAATCTCGGACGCCACCGTACCGATAGTGAATGCATTGTGCCGGTTGGCTGTCGGCCCGCCCAGGACATAGTGCGCCGCAGCGGTACCCTTTCTCAGCAGCACCAGCATCATCGGCACATCGGTCTGTTGAATGGAGTAGACCAGCGATTGCCCCAAACCCAACAGTTCAGCCTTTTCAGCAATATCACCCACATCAATACCAGAGGTATCCTGAAACCAGACAACAGGTACCCGGTCACGACCACACTGGGTCACAAATTCGTTCATCTTGATCAGGCCCTGTCGGTAAAGCTTCCCGCCAATTCCGGGATAATCCGCATACTCCGGATACCCCTTTCCCAGGTAGCCCTGCCGGTTTCCGATACAGCCAACCAGAAACCCGTCGATCTTCACCAGACCGGTATACATCTCCGGCCCGTAATCCGGGCGATACTCCATGTGTTCGTTGTTATCCACCAGGCGCGCCAGAATTTCATCAAACTCGTACACCTTCTTCGGATCCAGCGGCAGAAGCCGATAGAGGTCATCCTGCTCGAATTTGGGTGCTGCCGGTTCTGCGACTCGGAAGAACTCGGGATCATAGGCCGGTATTTTCTTCATGAAATCCTTCAATCCGTCTAGAACTCCTGTTTCCTCTTCATAGACATAGCGGAAAAATCCGGTCGCATCATAGTGGGTACTGACCGCTCCCGGGGGCTTGGCTTTGAAGTGTTTTGACTTCTCAATCAACTCCTCTGCCGAATCCAGGTCAAAACCGCCCTTGGGGGCCATACCGCTGACAATACCCGCTCCACCCACAGCAATGTTGCAGTCCTTATGGGCAAAGAGGATGGTCGGACTTACAGCTTGATATCCGCCACCCGCCGGGTTGGTCCCGTAGATTCCGGCCAGCACGGGGATTCCCAGCTGCTCCAGTTCGGCATGCCTGAAAAAGGGCGTTCCCGCCCCCCGCCGATTTGCATAGAATTTCTCCTGCTCGGTCAGTTTGGCACCGGAACAGTTTACCAGCCAGACAAGGGGGATATTCAAGCGTTTGGCCAGATCCTGCACCCTGAGAATATTTTCCGACTGTCCCGGCAGCCAGGCTCCTGCCATCACCTTGTTGTCGAAGCCGATCACCACTGCCCAGCGGCCGGAGATCTTACCGATCCCGTCGATAACATTCGTGGTTCCCTCTTCATTGTCCGTGGGGTTGAAGAGGGTGTGCAGAGGGGACCAGGTCCCCGGGTCAATCAGGTATTCCAGTCGCTGCCAGACAGTCATCTGGCCACGGGCATTAATTTTTTCCTCGGAGAAGCCGACATTTTTAACCTTGTCTACTTCCTTTTCAATTTCAACTTCTGAATCCTTGAATTTCAACCGGGCATCTTCGGTTCGTTTTATCTGACCTTTTTTCAGGTCTTTGCCCAGCTCTGGCATTTTTTCAAAATAGGGTCTCATTCGTTTCTCATTTTGCTATAAGTTCAGTGCCTGTATTTTCAATCACAGTTATTCGACTGTGGTTACCTCACCACATTCAAACCGCATGGGGAGCACCGTATCAGTATCTGGATGATGGAGCGTGTCAGGAATGTTGCTGTTTTAAGAGCGTGCACCCCGTATTTCTTAAAGTGGGGTGCCGGCCAGGGTTATTCCTTCCTATTCTATAACAGCCAGCACATCATCCTCCTCGACCTCATCTCCAACCTTTGCTTTAATTTCTGCAACCTTTCCATCACAGGGTATGTAAACCGATGTTTCCATTTTCATCGCTTCGATTACAACAGCATCGTCGTCTTCTTCCACTTCCTGTCCAACTTTAATGTCTATTGAAATGATTTTCCCGGCCAACGGGGCAATAAGATCTTCTGCCATTTTTTAAATCTCCTTTAATAGTGAGTATTCCATTCAACGTGCATGTGTTTTGAACCATACCGGCTCATCAGAAATATCTGTTCAGTTTTAATCAACAAGATGACTGTTTTCAGTAGCACAACGGCCGGACTCTTAGGGGACCAACCGATCTACTTTAGAAATGTCAGAAAAATTCCCGCCGCAATAACAGTCCCGATGACACCGGCTACGTTTGGCCCCATGGCATACATCAGGAGATAGTTTTTCTTATTCGCCTCCGCTCCCACCTTATGTACCACACGAGCCGCCATTGGAACAGCAGATACGCCTGCGGCACCCAGTAGAGGATTGATTTTCTCCTTCCGGAACAGGTTGAAAAATTTTGCCAGCAGTACCCCTGAGGCAGTACTGATCATGAAAGCAAACAGTCCAAAAACAAAAATAAAGATCGCCTCCTTCCTGAGAAAGTTTTCAGCACTCATGGTAGCCCCCACCGATATTCCCAGAAATATCGTCACAATATTCATCAACTCATTCTTAGAAGCGGTTGTCAGGCGTTCAACCACTTTTGACTCGCGAAACAGGTTTCCCAGCATGAACATCGAAATCAAGGGCGCCGAAGCAGGGATGAGCAGGATAATGATAAAGGTAGCCATAATTGGAAAAAAAAGCTTTTCCAATTGGGACACCTTCCTGGACTTTTTCATCTTGATCATTCGCTCTTTCTTGGTGGTCAAGAGCTTCATGATCGGGGGTTGAATGATAGGCACCATCGCCATGTAGGAATAGGCTGCCACAGCACATACCCCCAGCAAATGGGGCGCCAGTTTAGCCGCCAGGAAAATGGTGGTCGGACCGTCTGCTCCCCCGATAATTCCGATGGTGGCTGCTTCATTGATGTCAAACCCCAGGCCGAATGCAGTGAAAAAGGTAATGTAGACGCCCACCTGGGCTCCAGCCCCCAGAAAAATCAGCACCGGATTGGCCAGCAACGGCGCAAAATCGGTCAACGCCCCCAGGCCCAGGAAAATAAGGGGTGGTATGATCTCCCATTGAATGCCGTAATGATAAAAGCGCCAAAGCAAGCCTTCGCCTTCTTGCATGAGACCCGCCAGGGGCAGGTTCGCCAGAATAATACCAAATCCTATGGGGAGCAGCAGGAGTGGCTCATACTTCTTTGATATTGCTAGATAAATTAACACCAAGCCAATCAACCACATCACAACGATCCCCGGTGTAATGTGAAGGTAACCGGAGGAATGAAAAATCGTCAGAACATCCAGGTTCATTTTTCTTCCTCCTTAGATTCCAAACGATTGGCCACCTGGGCTGAAATTAAAATGCCGAGATACAGCAACGCCATACCGACAAAAACACCCCCTATCCCGGAAACAAAAATCGTTATCGCCTGATCCACAGTATACTCCTTGGTATGTTTTAAGGGTCACCTTCTAAAACGCTATTGCATTCAGCAACAAATCAGCGGTACAACTCCACTAATGGGATACTGCTGATAATGTTCCATATCCTACCGATTCGCCTTGCGATATCCCAGTTTATCACCGGCGATAATCGTTTTGCAGATATTGGAGGAACCCTCAACGATAATGTAGCTGGGGATATCCCGGTAAAAACGTGCTAGCGGATACTCGTCAGAATACCCATAAGCACCCATAATCCGCATAGCAAAATTCGCACACTTCATAGCCGTTTCCCCCGCAAACAGTTTTGCCTGGGCGACTTCATAGCCATTGGCCAGGTTACCCTGATCTTTCTGCCATGCAGCCCGATAAACTAGAAATCTCGCCGCTTCAACGTCTGTCACCATTTGTGCGATCATGTCCTGGTTCATCTGGAATTTCCCAATTTGCTGTCCAAATTGAACCCGTTCGTTACAGTAGCTGGTTGCAATATCCAGACAGGCCTGGGCAACGCCAACCCCACCAGCTGCAGCTGAAAGGCGGGTCTGGTTCAGGGAACTAAAGACAATCTTCGCGCCATCGCCCGGCTCACCCAGAATATTCTCCTTAGGCACCTTGACATTATTCAGGAAGAGTTCACCGGTGGGAGAGGAGAAGGATCCCATCTTGCCCAGGTCTGTGGTGGAAATGCCTTCAAAGTTTTTCAATTCAAGAATAAACGCCGACAGACCCTTACCTCTTTTGGATTTATCGGTATAGGCATAGCAGATCACAACATCTGCCTGGTTGGCGTTGGAGATCCAGGTCTTGGATCCGTTCAGCAGCCAGTGATCCCCTTTGTCTTCCGCTTCTGTTTCGATGGCCATTATGTCCGATCCCGCATTGGGTTCGGTGATGGCAAATGCTCCCAGCCACTCAGCGCTGCATAGTTTCGGGATGTATTTCTTTTTGACCTCTTCTGTTGCGTAACGGTAAATGGGAAAAGCTGTCCCCAGATCGAGCATGTTATATTGCACGCGCAAAGAGCTTGAGACCTTTGCTATTTCCTCCGTTATTATCACAGACCCCATAAAACCCAACTCTTCACCACCATACTCCTCAGGAATCGCGGCACCAAAAAAACCAAGCTCACCCATTGGCTTCAACACCTCTTCATGAGGCAGATAGTGATCCCGGTCCCATTCATCAACATACGGTGCGATTTTCTTATCAGCAAATTCCTTTACCGCCTTCTGCAACATCTGAAGTTCCTTCGATAATCCAAAATCCATTATACTTCTCCTTTATAGTTATCATGAAAATACTCACCACAGAGATGAATAAACTGTTTCAAGTGTCTGTCGCGAAGCTTTTTTCAAGTATTAACTTGCAATACCCTTAGCAATTATACTTTTTCAAAAACACCGGCGATTCCCAATCCACCACCGCCGCAAATACATTCCAGTCCATACTTGACATCCGACCGTTGCATCTCATACAGCATCGTCACCAGCACACGGGTTCCAGTACAGGCAATTGGATGCCCCAGTGATATACCTGAACCGTTAACATTGATCTTTCCATAGGCCTCCGGTCCTATTCCCATCTCTTTCAAATCGGCAAGAACCTGCGCGGCAAAGGCCTCCTGAATCTCTATCAGGTCCATTTGCTTGAGATCCAGTCCGGCAGCTTTCAGTGCCTTCTCTGCAGCAGCCGGTACGGTCTCATAAGCCCTTTCAGGACTTGCACCTGCTACCGACACGGAACGGATAATCGCCAGGGGTTTGATATTAAGCTCTGCAGCCTTTGCAGCAGACATGATCACCACAGCTGCAGCCCCGTCGTTTTCAGTTGATGAATTCCCTGCTGTACAAACGCCATCCATCACAGGCTTGAGCTTTTCGAGCCGCTCCATTGAAGTATCCGCCCTGGGGTTCTCATCTTTGTCAATAATCTCAGACTTGCCCTTTGGCAGGGAAACCTCAATCGGTATAATCTCATCTTTAAACTTCCCAGCCTCAATCGCAGCGCAAGCCTTCTGGTGGCTTTCCAGCGCCCATTGATCACAGGCTTCCCTTGAAATATTTTCCACTCGGGCACCTGTTTCAGCCCAGGCCATCATGGAGGGCAGCACGCCGTATCGTTCCTCAGGTTGAGACATGACACGTGCACGTTGAATCCGGTCATAAAACGGCAGTCCCCAGATGGAGAGATCGCCATGCCCTCTCGGCATTCCCTTCTGTCCGCCAACACCCCACTTCATGCTGCCCGGCAGATAGAATTCAGCGTTGCTCATGCTTTCCACACCACCGGCTACAATGATCTCCGCTTGGCCGGACTGTATCAGGGAGGCCGCAAGCCTTATCGATTCAAGCCCGGAGCAGCAGCGACGATCCACAGTCAGGCCGGAAACCGTTTCCGGCCATCCTGCTTTCAACAGGGCCATCCTGGCGATATTGACATACTCACCATTCTGGTATGACTGACCCAGAATCACCTCATCAACCTGCGACGACTCCAGACCGACCCGCCGGATGGATTCCGTTAACACTTTTTCAGCCAGATCATACGCCTCTATCGTCTTCAAACCTCCCATATACCGACCTACAGGCGTTCGTACACCACTGACAATTACCACTTCCATTATATTCTCCTCTCAGCTCTTTAAAATGCGTTGTTTGGAATGTCCAGGATCTCTCTTCCATGACGCAGACAGGTCTCCATGTTCACCAATGTTTGAGGTAGAACTGTATCGACATAGTAACTCGCCTGCAAGATTTTACCTTCGAAGTAATCCCTTTTGGATCCCTTTGCTTTTTCCACCTGTTTTTCTGCAATCACCGCCAGATCCAGCAACAACCAGGAGACAACCACCTCACCGATACTCATCAGGGCCGGATAGGTGTACGAAGCCCACTGTAAGACATCTTTCTCCTGCCGCTCCTTGAGTTCCAGGGCAATATCACTGACCCGTTCCATCACGCCGAACAGGGCGCGGACCTTATCCCCAAAACGCGGATGATCCTTGTGCTGTTGACAGAATTTGGAAACCTCTTCCCGGAAAAATCGGAATGGCTTCCCATCGTTCATTTTCATCTTCCGCCCCATCAGGTCGATGGACTGAATACCGTTGGTTCCCTCATACAGCGACAGGATTTTCACGTCTCTGAGATACTGTTCAATGGGGTAGTCAGCGCAGAATCCGTAACCGCCCAGGCACTGCATGGCTGTTTCGCAGACTCGAAAACCGATGTCAGAGCAGAACGCCTTGACAATAGGGGTGAAAAACTCCACAAGATTAACGTAACGGTCCTTGTCATCACCTTCTGGAAGTCCCTCGGCCATATCAGACCAGAAAGCGGCCGTATAAATCATGGATCGCATACCATCCACATTTGCCTTCATCCAGAGCAGCATACGCCTGACATCCGGGTGGTCAATAATGGGGACATTCCCTTTTTTCCGACCGGCCAGATCCCGACCCTGGAGCCTGTCCCTGGTGTATTCCAGCGCGTTCTGGTAAGCGGTACTAGCCAGGGCCATGCCCGACACCCCAGTATTGATCCGAGCCTGGTTCATCATTTGAAACATATGAGCCAACCCCATGTTTTCCTTTCCACACAGATACCCGATACATCCGCCACTGCCTCCGAAATTCAGAACTGCCGTGGGTGATGCGTGCAGTCCCATCTTCTCCTCAATACTGCCACAGATAACATCATTGGCTTCGCCAGCGGTTCCATCAGGGTTGATACGCATTTTCGGGACAACAAAGAGTGAAATTCCCTTCACGCCTTCAGGAGCCCCCTCAATTCGTGCCAAAACCAGGTGGATAATGTTATCTGTCAGGTCGTGATCACCCCAGGATATAAACATTTTCGTTCCCTTGATGTTGAAATGGTCTCCTTCCCTATAGGCCATGGTTTCAACATTCGCCAGAAAGGATCCTGCATCAGGTTCTGTCAGGCACATGGTTCCAGCCCACTGACCGGTATACATCTTTTCGCAGAACAACTCTTTCAACTCATCAGTGGCAAAACTCTCGATCAGGTGAGCCGCACCATGGGTCAGGCTCGGCGCCATGTTGAAGGACTGGCAGGCACCGTACATTATATCATTAATGATGATTCTCATCATGTTGGGAAAGCCCTGCCCACCATATTTCGGACTGCGTGCAGCAGCTGTCCAACCGTCCTCACCGTATTGCCGAAACGCCTTCTTAAACGCCTTCGGGCAGACCACCTGTCCATTCTCAAGTCTCACCCCTTCCCGCTCACCAATTTCGTTTAGGGGGTCTACAACCCCTTTCGCAAAAGTGATCGCTTCATTGACAAGCATATCCAGGGTTTTTTCATCCAGATCATTGTACCGATCAAAAGAACACAAACTTCCGTAGTTCAGCTGATCTTTCAATATGAAGAGAATATCTTTTTGATTGATTTTAAAGTTTCCCATAATCTCACCATTTATAAGTCGTTTAATATCAGACCTTCCCAAGTCCCATGGACCGGGTAATCTGTTATGGTGATACCCTGTTGCAAAGATCTGACCGGATTCAATAATATGTCAATTAACCTTTAAATACAAAAGCTTAGAAATTTATGAGTATGTATCATTCTTTCATGGCAGGTTAAAAATGTATAGTTTTTTATACACATCATGACAATTGATCAGGACACTTAATCGAAACACCAAATGTTGGGGGTACAGCGGAAGGTGAGCAGGTATGTGGGACAGGGCGACCCTGGAGATGATCTGCCAACTGAGTCATCAGTCAGCCACCGGAAAAGAATAAAATATTCTACATGTATATTTTTTTATACACTAAGATTGAACTATAGCATCCCTTTTTCCCGTTTTTTCTCGATCAGGTTCTTCAGATAGGTTTCATCAAAGACCTGGGTAGTGAAACCGGCACCCGGCACAAGTGCTGCCCAGCGGTAGATCAATTCGGGATCAATCTGGTTACCTGCCATTAAAGGGGGTTCCTGGCAGACAGCATCCAATTCTGCGACGATCCCGGCGGCAACCTTCGTATATAGATCCTGGATAACCGCCTCATCCGACGGGTTTTCAGCCTTGGATTCCTTATACCAGGCCATGGCATTGTATTGAAATGAGCGTGTTCGCGGAAAAAATGAGAGCATCAGGTTCCAGTCGTCTCCCGAACTCCCCTGATCCCCGGAAGAGCGGAAATCGGATCTGAAAATAACTGAAGGAATATCCATGAACTTAGCGAAAATGAACTCCGCGACGGTTCCTGAATCCAGCTCGTTACCGTCGAAGTTGAATAGCGCCAGATCCGATTCGAGAATCTCCTTGTAGTTACGGTTTCGGATACTTTCCGGGTCGATATCCTCGCCCAGATCCTGGGGCAGACCGCAGCGGTATCGCCCTTCCGATACCTTCTGGAGATACGACTTTAAAATGGTATTCCCAATCAGGTCCTTATGGTCAAACAGGTCCCCTGCAAAATAGACATCCAGAACTTCTGTCATCATTCCTCCTTTTATGTCGATCTCAATTCTGCATAAAATAAAGCCTCCCGGCCGCTAGCGGCCGGGTATCACTTGTCATTCCGGCGAAAGCCGGAATCCAGGGACATGCTTGACTGGATCCCGGATCAAGTCCGGGATGACGAGACGCCGCAAGCTGCGGGGTATTATACCCATGGTCAGATAATACCGTGCTTCTTCATTTTCTGATACAGGCCGGTGCGGTGAATGCCCAGCATCTTGGCTGCGGCAGCCCGGTTATTCCCCGTGAGTTTCAGGGCTCCTGTAATCGCCTGTTTTTCTGCCTCAGCCATGATATCCTTCAGCATCGACAATGGTTGTGAACCATCAGCAGCAAGTTCGACTTTTTCTCTTACGACTGGGGGCAGATCATTCAGGGTAATCAGTTCACCCCGTGAAACGATCAGGGCTCTTTCGGCAATATTTCGCAATTCCCGCATATTCCCCGGCCATGCATAATGCTGCAGCAGAGCCATGGCATCAGGCGCGACCGGTTTGACCGGTTTCTTTAGATCACGACTCAAATCCGCCAGAAATTCATTGAAAAACAGCGGAATGTCCTCTTTGATAGAGCGCAACGGCGGCAGGGCAATATTCATGACGTTGATGCGGTAATAGAGGTCCAACCGGAATTCTCCGCTGCTGATCATCTTTTCAACATTTCGATTGGAGGCACAGATAAATCGGAAGTCGATCTCACGAGGATTTCGACCACCAACCCGTTCAACCTCCTTCTCCTGTAGTACCCTCAGCAACTTGACCTGCATACTCAATGGCATATCGCCGATTTCATCGAAAAAGATGGTTCCCTTATCTGCCAGCTCGAATTTCCCGGGTTTGCCCTTTTTATCCGCACCGGTAAAAGCACCAGCTTCGTATCCAAACAATTCCGACTCTATCAGCTCTCCAGGAATGGAGGCGCTGTTGACTCGGATAAAGTTCTGGTCCGATCGTCTCCCGGCCTGGTGAATCGCGTGGGCAAACAATTCCTTGCCAGTACCGGACTCACCACTGATAATCACCGCTGAATCGGTTCTGGCCGCCTGTAAGGCCATCGCTTTTGCGTTCTGTATGGCATCCGACTGACCGATGATGTTATCGAAATTGTAGCGGCTGCCAAGGGACTGGTAGAGCTCTTTTTTGTAATAATCCAGGTTACTTTCGAGGGTTTCGATCCGGCTATAGAGCTCTTTGATCTTTTCAGGATGGGCGAACATCACCTTGCCGGCGGCGCCGATGACCTCACCCTCGTGAAAAATAGGAATCCGGGCGATAATACGATCTTTGCCCCTCATCGTCATCACACGTCCAATCTCCGGCTTACCGGTTTTCAGGGTTTCAAGCAGTTCAGTATCGGGGTTGATATCAGTTACATGACGACCTATAGCGTCTTCCCGTTTAACCTGGAAAAAAGTCTCATTGGTGCTGCTCAGAAATCGGACGATTCCCTCGCTGTCTATGAGGATCAGACTTTCATTCGGGTTATCGAGCAACCCGAAGAGCAACTCCTCTGATACTTCCTTCAGTAGTTGGATTTTCCGGTTCTGACTTGTTTCCATTCGATCACCTCTTGGCCAGTTCAACGTAACCTCAAATAAAGGCCGATACACCAACATTCAATTAAAAAGACAGGTAAACCATAGACTGACTATACCGCATCGCGTTCTCCATCCTGTTTTTTACTCACTAAAATCCAGCCACCTAGCAGGATAGCGACAACCAGGAGACAGACCACAACCAGAAATGAATCCTGCAGTGCCGATATCTGCGCGGCAATCGGCGCCCGTGTTGCTCCACCTTCGAGATTCGATCCGGCATAGAAAAAGGTTCGACCGGCCCAGAAGGCCCCCAGAACTGCAATTCCAATAGTCTGCCCCAAGGTGCGGGCAACAGATACCAGCCCTGACGCAACCCCGAGATGATGCATCGGAACCGACCCCATGATCGAACTGTTATTTGGTGACTGGAATATCCCCATTCCCAGTCCTATGGGAACAATGCGCAGAATATACTCAACGGTTGATGTCTGGCCGTCCAGCCCACTGGCTGAGAGAAACCCGAAAAAGGTGATTACCAGCCCGATCATTGAAATTTTTTCCGTACCGAACCGGTCCGAAAGAATGCCAGCTAATGGAGAAGACACCCCCAGGGTAACGGGCGTTACGCAAAGGAGTAGCCCCACCGCCAGCATATTGTACCCCAGAATATTATACAGGTAAAACGGCAGGAGGATAATGGTACCTGAAACACCGATAAATGCAATAAAGCCGTTGACCAGGTTAATGGTAAAGGTACGATTTTGAAATAGTGCCAGATTGATCATCGGCTCCTGTGTTTTCATTTCAGCACGGGCGAAGAGATACAACAGAACCAGCCAGCTGCCCAGCAGCAGATAAACCGGCAGTTTAAAAAATCCGATTTGCTGCCCTATTGTCATGCCCAACAGCAGGCACAAAATTGAAAAAAACAGGATAATGGCACCCGCAAAATCAAATGTCTGTTTTCCACTGGGCTTTGTGCTATGCACAAAACGGAAAACCATCATTGACCCCAGAATACCGACCGGCAGATTAACGTAGAAAATCCAACGCCACGAGAGCTGACTGATAATCACACCACCGAGACTGGGACCGATTGCAATACCAACCGAGACAACCCCGACGGATATACCCAGTGCCATCCCGCGCTCCTCTCGCGGAAACGCCTCTGTAACAATTGCCATCCCCAGCGACATGATCATAGCTGCCCCGACACCCTGTAGCACCCGAAAAGCGATCAGCCAGTAAACATTTGGTGACAGGCCGCACAGTACCGAACCCAGCGTAAAAACCAGAAACCCGGAGTTGTACAACTTCTTTTTCCCAAACATGTCTCCTAGGCGGCCGAAACCAAGCAACAATGTCGTCACAGCCAGCAGGTAGCTGAGGACAACCCACTGAATCACAGAAAAATCTGTCTGAAGCTCTTCAACAAGGGTGGGAAGTGCCACATTGACAATACTGCCATCAATGGTTGCCAGAAAAATTCCCATGGAGACAGCAGACATAGTTAACCATTTCCGACTGGTATCGACAGGTGCGTTGTCCATAAAGATTCTTACCGGGTGTAAGTCATCAGAAGAAAGGGAGGCTGAGTAGGAATGCCGCCGCGGGTCATCTTAGAAGCTTTCAGGCAGCAGGGCTGAATATTTTTTCGATTTTGGCCAACAAGACTCGTACGGTGATCGGTTTCACAATGTAATTTGCAGCCCCGGCCTTAACCGCTTTCAGTATATTCTCGGTGGCAGCCTCGGCAGTTACCATCATGACTGGAATATGCTTGAGTTCCTCGCTTGCCTTGATATGGGTCAACAACTCAAATCCGTCCATTTCAGGCATCACCCAGTCGGTAATCACCAGATCAAATTTATCCGCTTCCAGTTTTTTTAGTGCATCCGCGCCGCTTTCAGCGTCAACCACGTTTGTGAAATTCAACAGCTTCAAGCTCTCAAGCATGGCATTTCTCATGGGAAGAAAATCATCCACAACCAGTATATGAATATCCGTATTTACTGCCATAAAAATCCATCATCTTTCAGGTTCACCACATGTTGTCACCATTTCTGTAACAACCATAAACACCGATACAACAGCAAATAGTAAAGGCTTAAGACTTTCTTACGGGCAAATCGGCTCAAGCCACAATAGCCCTATACCAGCTGTTATTGTAGATTTTTTTCACACCGAAGACCAGTAGATAATGTGGCTGTCACCTTATCTACCTGTTTATTAATAGATTGGATCGATCATGTCACCACTGACGATTCAACGACAGCGAGTCATCAAACCAGGTAAGAATGGAGGGGTTCTCTTCACGTGGATAGGTGTGCGACAAATTCGAGATTTCCTGGAAGTGAATATCAGCTCCAGCTCCTTTCAGTCGTGCAAAGGCATGGTGCGCATGATGAACTGAAAACATCCAGTCCAGTGTACCGTGTACCATGTAAATCCGTTTTCCGCTTGTATGGGACAGATCAACCGGATGCAGAACTCCTGAGACAGGTGCAAGGGCTGAAAAAGGGGCATCGGGGTGCAGCCCGCAGATCAATGAATAGATCGCTCCATCTGACATACCGGTCAGCAGCATCCTGCCGTTGTCCACCCGCCACTTCGCCGAGACCACATCTATCATCTGCAGTATCGCATCTGCATCCGTTCTGTCTTCAAAGGACCAGGTCCGATCCGTTGAGCTGGGAGCCAGAAGCAGAAAACGGCGACTACGTGCCTCCCGCATCCAGAGCCAGATAAAATCCCGCCCCCTGCCACTACCACCATGCAGAGCAACCACCAGCGGCCAGTCGGTCTGCCCATCATAGGATTCAGGAACGTACAGACAGTAACCACCTCCAATATCCTCTCCCTGATCCAGAAAAAGGCCTGTCAGGGTTTCATCCACCGGCAACGAATTAAAGTCCTCCAATCGATCCCGCACTCCGGGCTCCAGGAAATATCTTCCCACCGGTTTCAGCCCGAGAATCAGAGGATAGAGATGTTCCTGAGCGCGGTAGTGCTGGCGCATCGCCTTCATCATCTGGCCGATCGCCTCCTGAGGATGATCCGCCCCCATGATATAATCCAGAGAACGCTCTGCTGCTTCAGCTGCATTCAGCAGTTGGTCAATCACGACATCACCGTTAATACCGACAACCATATCTTCAAACTGCTTCCGAGATAGCTTAAGACGACTGGCAAACGGTTGCAGCGCTTTCTGAATGCCGGGAATCTGGGGAGGATGAAACTGTCGCATGGCACTTTCAAGACCGTTCGATACAGAGAGTATCGTCCCGCAGAAATCCCCAATACCATTCAGCAACCCATCCGGATATTGACTCAGATCGATTTTCAGGGGCTTGAGGTGTCTTTTCATTTCTCACTCAATCGTTTCAGGATTCCTCTGTTTCGATCAGGAGCCCCAGAGCTTTGAGTCTGCGGGCAAACAGCCCATCGCCGTCTATAATCGTATGGGTAAAGGTCCCATCATAGATGTTACCATATCCGCAGGATGGCGAGCGGGCTTTCAACAAGGCTTGTGTGCACCCTGCCATTTCAACCAGTCTGACTGCTTCATCCACCCCTTTTTGAAATTGTGGTGTGACGTCTTCACCCTTCTCATTAATGACACGGTCCCCTGAGATTTCAGCCGGAATACGGGGAGTGGTCAAGCCTGCCAGTTGCTCAGGGCAGACCGGAATTCCCTTCCCCGAGCGCAACAGCTCCATGGCTTTTTCACAGGCATTGTTCTTTCCGGAATAGGTGCAATTGGTCCCCAGCAGGCACATGCTGATCGCTATCATGTTTACCCCATCAGTTTTTCCACCACCCGTGGCAACACAGCGGGCAGTGAGTAAATATCGTTGATAACCAGGTAACTGCCGGGATCAATCATCTGACGCAGGTAATCATCCCCACAACGGTCAATGGTGATGCAGAAAGGGCGGATTCCCGCCCGCTTCGATTCAACCAGCGCCATCATCGTATCGTGCAGTGCGTAGGTCTGCGAACTCCGATCCTCTCCATAGTTCATATCCTGTGGATAGCCATCGCTCAGCATAATTAACAGCTGGTGATCAGACTCCGTCTCTTTCAATCGGTTACTTGCGTGCCGGATAGCCGGCCCCATGCGGGTGCTTTTGCGGGGCTGAATACCACAGATCCGATTTTTGGTCTCCTGTGAATAGGTATCACTGAAATCCTTAATGGAAAACAACTCTACCTGTTCCCGGCCATAACCCGAAAAACCGAAAATCGCATAGCTGTCATCAAGGGCTTCCAGCGCCTCAGCCATGACCACCAGACTCTCAATTTCAATATCAATTATCCGTTTTCCATCATCAATCACATCGGACGCCCTTGAAGTGTCGTCTGCAAGTAGAGAGGCTGCCATCCGGTCTGTGGAGGCGCTCATATCAATCAGCAGGAAGGTCGAAATCCGTCGCTGCTTTTTTTCCCTCCTTGAGAATATCCGGTCCGACGGGGTATCCCCCAGTTTTCGATCGACAACATTCTGGATCATGGCATTGAAATCAATTTCGCTGCCCCATTCCTGTCGCCGGATCGGTTCCATTTCCTCCGGACGGATTCTCTGAAACTGACGCTTCACATCCCGGATCAAATCGCTGTATTCATCATAAATTTTTTCATACAGCCCCGTTGCGGCAGGTTGGACCTGTACCTCACGCAGGCAGCACCACTTCTTGCGATAGGCTCTCTGGAGATAATCCCATTCATCGTAGAAAAAAGGCCCTTTGCGGGTTGTGAGTTTCGGAAGCCCGGCCCGGGAGACAATCCGCTCTTCAGGCCTGGGATCATCGTCATCTGCATCCTCCAACTCTCCAGTTACCATGGCAGTCAGCCCCTCAATCACAATGCCCTTTCCACCTTCCCCCTTTTCGATGGGTTCAAGTGTGGAAATCTCCTTCAACATCTCAATCAGCTTCTCCATCTCCTCTTCCGTGAGTTCAACACCGTACCCGTCGCTCTCTTCACCACTCTTGAGGTTTTCACCCAGCTCATCCCCCTGCCCCTCAGCTACCAGCTCCAAGTCTGACAGTTCCAGGTATTCAAGTGATTCAAAGGGGAGATAGGGCTCCTTCGGAATCAGATCTTTCAGCAGGTCATAAATATCAGCTGCCCTTAAAAACAGATCACTGAGCCGTGTGCGGGGGGTATAAAGATCAGCCAGAAATTCATTGAAAGAGGTGAGATAGGGCTCAAGCCAATCAGGCAGAGCGTTCTCATCCAGACACTCATAAACAAGACGCAGCAAGACCTCCAACGCTAAGTGCAGAGGTACGTCAACAGGCAGAACCCGTTTTGCCATCTGGGTTTGCAGCACGGCATCGAGGTCCAGACACAGTCCCCGATAGTTAGCTCGCAGGCAGCGATCCACCCGACCGTTCTCCAGGATAAAAAAGATGTCCCTGATCAATTCCGGAAGATGAAACGCACTAAACGAAGCTGCAATCTGATCATAGCCCGGTCCGAATGTGCCAAACTCTATGTATGCGGACTGATGAGCCACCGCCACCTTATATAGCCTGAAATTGTTTGCAGCGCTCGTCTCTTCGGCGATAAAGGCCGGGAGGTAAAGACGGTCACCACCATCCTCAGGCTGCTGCTGAAAGGCCGGTTTTTCTTCTCCGTCTTCGGTTTCCCTGGCTTTCAGGCGTATGGCCTGTCCACACAACGCTCTGGCATAAACTGACAGCTTTTTTTCACAGGTTTCCAGAAATACCGCCTCCTTCCATTTTGCCAATGCTTCCCTGGATTCCGCTGATTGAAAGCTGAAATAGTCAATGCCCGCCTGCTCAGACTCTTCCAGCCTCAGGCAGCCCTGTGCCACCCAATAAGGGAAAAAAGAGCCTTCAACCGACTTCAGTAGAACCGCCGCATTCTCAAAATACGCATTTGATACAGCAGCTGAACAGCCACCCAATCTGGTTTCGCTATTGATAACCGTTTCCTGATCCGGGTAGGACAGTGTTTCAATCCCCTTGGCGAGCGTATTGAAAAGCGTCTGCACCTGTTCCGGATGACCCGTTGAATTTTTCCCGGCAATATCCAGCACCCTCTCCCGCACATTGGGATTGAGATTCAGCAATGCTGTCGGGGCGGATTGGTAAAACGCAACAGCAATTCCGGGCAGTTCCCTGGCAATTCTCCCGGTCAGGTCGAAAACCTTTCGCATCTCTGTCTGATAAAGACCAACCAGATTTTCAGGCAGTGCTGAAAAGTAGGCTTGTGCCATACCCGTCGATTTCCGCATCAGTCTAAATCCTGCTGCATACCAGTTTTGAAAAATGCGATAGGATATTTTTTCCAGCAACACGATACTGGAAGCGATAAACCCCTCAACCACCTCTTCTGCATCTGCATCAACAACCAGAAACGATCCGATTTTCTCGCCCCACTCCCTCAAATGCAGCAGGCTGTCATGACTAACAAAACCAGGGGCTTCCTTCAGATACCAGCAGGCGGACGTAGTTGATTTTTCAGCAATGCGAAGCGCCTCAGAAACCCAGATATCCAAACCGCCAAATGCTCTGGATGAGAAAAACAGGGGGCTCGATCGGTAATATGCGTCACACAGAAGCGGTTGGGAGGGGTGGGTCTTTTGCAACCGCCAGCCGCCATCGATCCACTCCTGGATCTCTTTTCTGGACAACCCCGGCAATGCCGACTGAAAAGAGTCGAGAAAACCAGCAAGACAGTCGGGCAGAAGCTGCCAGACCGCTTCAACCTGCTGCAGGATAGTCGCCCTGCTCAAGCCGCAAGGCCACGTATCCCGTCTGAGGATACCACCGGCGTGTGCGATGCGTGTGTATATCGCGGGGTCCAGATCCAGAAGTACCTGCCTGAACCGGTTAGATAGTCCTTCTGTTTCAGTCAGCACTTCAGCTGTCTTTTCAAGAAAAGTTGAATGGGCCTCGGAGGGGTCCGATGACTGGGATGGGCTCTCTGCCCCTGTGAGGCTTGAGGAATGACTTGCCATGTGGCATCGCTAGGTAAAGATGGATGTAACAACTTCGTTGATCGCCGCCTGAACTTCCTTCTCATCAGTGAGGATAGCGGTCAGGGCAACCTCACAAGCCTTTCTTGCCGGGATACCACCGCGAATCAGCTTTCCGCAGTAGATCAGCAGCCGGGTACTGGCGCCTTCCACCAGTGCATGACCCTTGAGATGCCGGATTTTCTCCCCCAGTTTTGCCAGATCATAAGCGATCTCCTGGCTGATATCGGCTTCATGCTGAACGATCTGTGCTTCCTGCTCGCGGGTCGGATAGTCAAAATCGATGGCGATAAACCGCTGTTTGGTACTCTGCTTCAGATCCTTGATCAAGCTTTGGTAACCGGGGTTGTAAGAAATCACCAGAAAAAACCCGGGATGGGCTTCGATAATCGTCCCTTTTTTATCAATGGGCAACATGCGTCTATAGTCCGACAGAGGATGGATGATGACCGTGGTGTCCTTCCGCGCCTCGACAATCTCATCCAGATAGCAGATGGCACCTTTTGTCACTGCCTTTGTCAGGGGACCATCCACCCAGATGGTTTCATCCCCTTTCAATAGAAACTTTCCAACCAGGTCGGTTGTGGTCAGGTCTTCATGGCAGGCAACCGTAATCAGTGGAATATGCTCGTTCCCCGCTTTCTCCTCCAGACTCAACTCCCGGCTCATGTGATAGGACATGTACTCAACAAACCGGGTCTTCCCGGTTCCGGTTGGTCCCTTCAGCAGTACCGGAATCCTGGCGTGAAAAGCAGCCTTGAAAATAGTGACCTCATCCTTGACCGGCAGATAATAGGGCTCCTTTTCAATATAGTACTCTTCAAAATTCAGCTCATGCTTCTCTGTTTCCATAACTTTCCACCACACCGTTTATTTGATCCTTTATGTCAGCCAGATATACGCCTTAACAACCGTTTCGAAGCTAGATATAGACCTTTTCATGGCAAAATACCAGTCCAAATACCGGCTCCCACCTTCCTGAAACAATTGGTCACTGCTCCTCAAATCCCTGCCTGATCTCGTCCAACTCCTCCCAGCGTTGATATAACCGTTCAACTTCCTCCTGGCAAGACTGCAGGGTTACACTGCACTGCCTTAACTGCTCGGGGTCGCCAACCACCTGCGGATCGAGCATCCGGTTCTGACAGGCTTCGACCTCGGTTTCCGCTTCCAGGATTTTCTCCTCAATATCATTCCACTCTCGCTGATCATTGTATGAGAATTTCTTTTTCTGTTGCCTGGGCTTGCTCTTTCCACTTGAAACAGACTTACCCTTTTTTTCCACTTGCTGTGCAGAGAGCCATTGGGAAAAATCCGCATACTGGATAGACTCACCACTACCCAGGCCGATAACTGCATGTGCCAGCCGATTCAAAAGAAAACGGTCATGGGTCACCAGCACAATACTGCCCGGGAAATCCCTGAGGTTCTCTTCCAACACCTCCAGAGAGGGAATGTCCAGATCATTTGTCGGCTCGTCCAGCAACAGAATATCCGCCGGTTTCAGCATCAGACGCGCGATGAGAATTCGTGCCTGCTCTCCCCCCGAAAGCTGTTTGACAGGCATCTCCAGCTGATCCACTCTGAAAAGAAACCGCTTGGCCCAGCTCACGGCATGAATCGATCGCCCCCGGAATATGACCGAGTCTCCCGCCGGACACAGCGCCTGGTGGAGAGTTTCCTCCTGATCCAGCGAGGACCGGTCCTGCTCAAATAAAACAGTCTTAACCCCATCCGCTCTCTTGATCTTTCCTTCATCCGGCTCATTCAAACCAGCCAGGACATTAATCAGGGTACTTTTACCGGAGCCGTTTCTGCCAAGCAGTCCCAGGCAGAAACCCGGTGTCAGGGTCAGGCTGAAATCGGAAAAAATTGGTTGGTCACCAATCGACCGACTGATTTTTGTAGCGGTCAGCAGTTTTTTCGTCTTGCGGCGTGTACCGTCAAAGGCAATATCGACTTGCTGAGTCTGCATGTTGCGGCCCTTCACTTCAGTCAGTTGATCTTTTAACCGGTACGCCTCTTCTATTCGAAAGCGTGCCTTGGTTGAGCGAGCCTTGGGCCCCCGCTGCAACCATTCAGTCTCCCGCCGAACCTTGTTCGCCAGAACCGTTTCCAGTTGAACCTGAGTGTTTAAAAACGCCTCACGGTAATAGATAAATTCACTGTAACTGCCCTCAACCTTCAGAAAACCGTCGGGATAGCGCTTGTTCAATTCGGCTACACGATTGGTAACCGTTTCCAGGAAGTAGCGATCGTGACTGACCAGGATAAAGGCAAAAGGGGGATCAGTAAGAAGTGCTTCCAGCCAGAGAATACCGTCGAGATCGAGATGGTTGGTGGGTTCATCCAGTAACAGCAGGTCCGGCTCCAATATCAGGGCTGAAACAATAGAGAGGCGCTTTCGCCACCCCCCAGAAAGCGTGGCAACCATCTGATCAGCATCCTGAAAACCGGCCCGGCCAATCCAGCGACGAACACGATTATAGCGATCGGCATCTCCGGATGACTCATCGGCCAGACAGTTCAATAGAGTGGATTCTATGCTGTCATCCGGATTGAGTTGGTCCTGCTGAGGGATGTAGGCATACCGGACATTTTTCTTACGGCTCACCTCGCCTTCATCCGGGGCGTCCAGGCCTGCCAGAATTCGAAGCAGGGTGGATTTGCCCGATCCATTTGGACCGATCAGGCCGAGGCGTTCATCGTCATAAAAAGAGACGGAGATCCCTGAAAACAGGGCTTGTGCACCAAATGACTTGCTGATGGATTGACAACTGAGGATGGGGGACATGGCAGAAAGTGGTATTTCAAATTTCCAAAAGACCTCCAGGAACTCTGAGCGTCAGCCAAACCTACCTGACACGCCGGTGAGTTCCAGAAGTCCCTTGATGAATCGTAAACCTTCATTAGACCAGAAATCTGAAATTGACGCCAGTCCAACCCGCTATAAATTCGCCACTGCAGCAGCCACTATCTGACGGTTTTCTTCGGATGAGAGCGAGCACATTGGCAGCCGGAACACCTCAGTGCATTTGCCGGCCATCGCCATGGCCGTTTTGATCGGAATCGGATTGGTCTCAACAAACATCGCCTGAAAAAAACCGGATAGCGACGCTTCCAGTGCCTTCGCTGCCTGAAAATCACCCTTGAGACCGGCATGGATCATCTCCACCATTTTTCCGGGAATCAGATTGGACGCTACCGAGACAACACCGTCGCCTCCCGCCTCAACCAGTTGCAACGCTATATTATCATCTCCAGACATGACGGCGAACCCATCCCGCCTTCGTTCAATAACAGACCTCATCTGCTCCATATCTCCTGAAGCCTCCTTGACAGCAATAATGTTCTGGCAGGCATCACAAAGCTCCATCAGGGTATCCGTTTCCATGTTGACAGCTGTCCTTCCCTTAATATTGTAAACCATACAGGGGATATCAACTGTGCTGGCTATCTCTTTGAAATGAAGAAACAGTCCCTTCTGCGTTGGCTTATTATAGTAGGGATTAACCAACATCACACCATCAACTCCCGCCTTCTGGGCATGAGCCGTCAGCCTGACCGCTTCCTTTGTTGAATTACTGCCGGTTCCCGCAACCACCGGGATCCGTTTATTCACCTGTTCCACTGTAACCTCAATCACCCGGTCTTGCTCTTCATGAGACAACGTCGGGCTTTCACCAGTTGTTCCACAGGGAACGATGCCGTCAATACCGTTTTCAATCTGAAAATCAATCAGATTCCGATATGTGGCTTCATCAAAGTTCCCCTGCTCATCAAAGGGCGTGATAATCGCCGTATAAACCCCTCTCATTTGAAAACTCATTGGAATCCTCCTTTCAGGAAAGAACAGGTTAAAAAATAGTTAATCACCCATCAGCCTACCAGAAACCCTTTTCAAGCATAACGTCAAGCACTGGTATTCCGGTTACTATTGCACACTGCAGGGTGCTTATCACATCATAAAATTACCAAAATTGATTGCTGACGGAGTAGTTTTGAATGTTCTATATATATATCTACCGCCTGAACCAAATCAGAAAGTCGAAAATTCGACGTTTTTGTTATAATAATAACTAAATGTTAAAAAATCAACATGAACGTTAGTAAATCAGTCAAAAAATTAGTAAATGAGCAACCATTTCTGTTAGAGGCCTTGAACAGAGGGATTATCCACTTTGGAAATCTGGCTGCAGAGTTGAAACCGAAGATTGAGTCCGAGTTGGAGAAGCCGGTCACCGAATCATCGGTAGCCATGGCGTTGCGGCGGTATGCCGGGGAGATAAGGGACAGGATTGGTATTATCAAGCCCCTGGGCCTGGACTGTGAGGTGACAATGAAAACAAACATCTGTGACTTCAACATCGTCAAAACCAACACCTTGCTGCAGCAGTTGAAAACTTTCTATGGGATGGTGGACCTGGGGCGAGGCGATTTTCTAAACATCACCATCGGCAACCGGGAGATCAGCATTGCCATCAGCCAGAAGTATCGCGACGAGATTGAAGCCTGCCTGAAAAAGGAGACTGTCCTTCACAAGCAGGAGGATTTGGTGGCTTTGACCATCATCTTCAACAGTGACTTCTTTCATACACCAGGCATCACCTACCAGGTATTGCAATCTCTGGCCTGGCAGAATGTCAACCTGTTGGAAATCATATCGACACTAACCGAGCTTACGATTGTGATCGAGAAAAAAGACTCTATCAAGAGCTACACCGTCCTGCATGAATTAATCGAAAAATTCGAGCAGGCCGGGCAATAGGGACACATCAATATCGGGTTCCATCAAGTGCAACGAAATCGGAAGGAACTATGCGTCACTGGCTATTGTCCGAGCTTCCTGAACCATGGCGATCATTTTTTCAACGGCCTCATCCATTCCCCACATGTCTTTTTGCTGTCCGTCCCGGGTTTTGAACTCCACCTGTCCTTCGGCAACATTCTTGGGAGAGACAATCAGCCGGAAGGGAACCCCAATCAGATCGGCATCATTAAAGGCAACACCCGCTTTTTCGTTGCGGTCATCAAAGAGTACGTCCACACCTGCCTGGATCAGCTCATCATAAATCTTCTCAGCCGCTTCTCCCACTCCTTCTTTATTAATGTTCAAACCGCACAGATGAACTTCGAAGGGGGCAATAGCGAAGGGCCAGATTGGGCCGTACTTGTCATGACTCTGCTCGATGACAGAGGCCATGCTGCGTTCGACACCAATTCCATAGCATCCCATGATCATGGGTTGTGATTTTCCCTGTGTGTCCAGGTATTTACAATTCATGATCTCACTGTATTTGGTTCCCAGTTGAAAGATATTTCCCACTTCGATGCCACGTTTCATGATCAACGGCAGGCCGTCCAACGGATCCGGATCACCTTCACGGGCATTGGCAATATCGACCACCTCCACCTTTTCCGCAAGGTCCCCCATATCCCGTTCAAAATTGAAGTTCTTGAAGTGAAAATCCGACTCATTTGCCCCAACAACCAGATTAGAGGACTGTCGAGCAGAGGGATCGAAGATCACCCGGACCTTGCTGAAATCGATATTCATGGGAGAAGCGTAGCCGGGGGTTGCCCCGATGGATTCGATCTGGGCATCTTCTGCAAACTTGAGTTCCGCTACCTGCAGGTGATTGGACAGTTTGATTTCGTTCACCTCAAAATCACCGCGAATCACAACAAAATAGAGTTTCCCCTCATCATCTGAATAAAACACAGCCTTTCCGGTCTGTGATGTTTCGATCTTCAGGAACGTCGCCAGTGCATCGATGGTTTTTGCGCCCGGGGTACTGACCTTTTCCAGCGGCTGAGGCTCTTCCTGCTTGAATTCAATCGCGCTGGTCGCAACCTCCCGGTTGGCCCGGTAGGTACCATATTCTGTCACAAAAATGGTGTCTTCACCCGCGTCGGCCACCGCCATAAATTCGTGAGCCACTTTTCCGCCCATCATACCAGTATCAGACTGAATAGAAATCACTTCTTTCATACCCAACCGTCTGAAGATACGGGAATAAGCGCCATGAACCTGCTCATAGTGCGCATCCAGATCAGCTGAATTCACATGAAACGAGTAGGCGTCCTTCATTCTGAATTCCCGAACCCGCAGCAATCCCGCTCTGGGACGGGCTTCGTCCCGGTATTTAGTCTGGATCTGGTACACCATAAAGGGTAGCTGTTTATATGAGCTGACATCACTTCTCACCATATGAACGACCGCTTCTTCATGGGTCATCGCCAGCACCATCTGCTTATCGTTCCGATCTTTAAAGCGCAACAGCTCCGAGCCGACGGTGTCATAACGGCCACTCTCCTGCCATAGCTCAGCGGGGAGTGCAACCGGCATCAGGACTTCCTGCCCGCCCACCCGGTCCATCTCCTCCCGGATAATCTTTTCAATCTTCTTGGTTATTTTCATGCCCATTGGCAGCAGGGAGTAGATACCGGCTGAAACAGGGCGCGCATAACCGCCTCGCAACAGGTAGATATGGCTGATGGTTACGGCATCTTTTGGTGTTTCACGCAAGCTGCGACCCAGTAATTGTGATAATCTCATATAGTTTTATGGGATGAAGTTGAGAACAGGACAGACCCCCTGCCTGTATCCTTACAAGGGTAAAAAAATTCCACTATTTTATCAATCAGTAAATCAAGCGGGAATGGGGTCACGGTCATGAACTGATTCACGAAGCCGCCTGATCCGGTGGCTTTTTTGAAAATCGCTGAATCAGGATACTCAGTGTAATAAAAATAAGCCCCACCAGTGTTGACGGTCGGATCTCCTCCCCCACCAGAAAATGAATAAACAGGAGCGACAGAAAAGGGGACAAAAAGATCAGGTTCCCAACCTTAGCCGTATTGACTGAATATTTAAGGGCGTACAGCCAGCAGACAAATGCGGCACCCATTTCAAACAGGCCCACGTAGGCCGCTCCCCAGATCCCGACGGGGTGCTCCGGAATGGGATCAGAGAAGAGCAAACAGGTCAACAGAATCAACGGAAACCCGGCACAGAAATTCAGGAACAGCCCGATAACCGGATCGAGATGACTTTTCTTGTTATAAATCCAGTAAAGCGCCCAGAAGATCGTACTCCCCAAAGCCAGTGCCACCCCGACACTGTTGGTAAAGTGCAGACCCAGGACATCGCCGTGCGTCGAGATCACCACAACACCGAAATAGCCAACCAGTCCCGCCAGGATATCGCTGGCACTGACCCGCTGCTTCAGGATAAATATGGACAGGAACATCAAAGTCAATGCCCATGTATAGTTGATCGGTTGTGCCTCCTGGGCCGGAAGCAGTTCATAGGCCTTGAACAGAACGATATAATAGAGAAATGGATTTAAAACACCCAGCAACAAGGCAAACACGATCTCTTTTCGGCTGGAATGACGAAAAAGGGGGATCTTTTTCTGGACTATGATCACAGCAGCCAGTACCAGAAGGGAACAAAAACAGGCATAGAGCAATAGTTGAAGCGGATCCAGGTATCGCAACGACATCTTAAATGCAGAAGCGACCGTAGACCACATCAAGACGGACAGGATTGCAAAAAAGTAAGCCTTTTTCTGATTTATCAAGTTCATTCAAGTGTTAAATTTATGCAGAAACATTAACAGGCTGGGTATTTTTATCCTGTACAAGTCGCATAATCACAGTCACAACGACATTCCGCTTGCAATTTTTAAATACGATATTATAAGTTAGGGGTGACGTTCGAACGATAGTGTTGCTTTTTTTAAAGAGCAGGTTTTTTCAATGATAGGCATTGGCCCGTTTGCCTTTCAGGTGAATTCAGCTAAATCGATTACAGTGCAGCGCCGAACGCTCTTCACACCTTCATATCCACCATGAAGGTTGAACCATCGTACAGCTGATGATCATTCAGATAAAGCGCGATCTAATGAGCTTTGTCAAGTCTGGACAACGAAAGGACGGATTGGTTATTAACCTCACTGAATGACTCTATTGTTTTTATAGAACGCCTGCGGATTGATAACAGGAAGGTTGATGGCTGGTCTGATGGACATCCAGCCTTGACATACAGCATAAAAACAGCACCATGGATCTGGAAAAACTATATCATGTGGGTCTTGATATTGGTTCAACAACCGCCAAAATGGCTATCATCGATGAGGCTGGGGAGGTTGTCTATTCAGCCTATCGGAGGCACCATACCAGAATCTATGAAACGGTAAACGACATCCTGGCGCTGGCAATTGAGCAGATGGGTGACTGCACCACCACCCTTCAGGTCACAGGTTCCGCCGGGATGGGTGTCTCAGAAAATACCGGTATCCCCTTCATTCAGGAAATTATTGCCACCGATGTGGTAATCAGGAATTTCTATCCGGAAGTCAGGACCCTGATCGATATCGGTGGTGAAGACTCCAAGATGATCTTCTTCAACGACCGGAAGCTTCCCGATATGCGCATGAACGGGAACTGCGCCGGTGGGACCGGGGCATTCATCGACCAGATCGCCACCCTGCTGAACGTTGAACTTCAAGCCCTGAACGATCTGGCGGCCAATCACCAGACCATCTACTCCATTGCGTCCAGATGCGGTGTTTTTGCCAAAACTGACGTCCAGAACCTTCTTTCCCGTAAAATCCCCAAGGCTGATATTGCCGCCTCGGTTTTCCATGCGGTTGCTATCCAGTGTATGAATACGCTGGCCCGGGGATTTGAGATCAAACCCAAGGTGATGCTTTGCGGAGGGCCCTTTACCTTTCTTCCAGAAATGAACCGGATCTTCCTGAAGGCTATCAAACTGGAAGCGTCCGATCTGGTGGTTCCGGAAAGGCCTGAACTGCTGCCAGCCATCGGCGCTGCCATGGACAGCTCGGCAGAGCCCTTTAACCGGCGATTGGCTGAGCTCCAGACAATACTGGCATCTGCAGGGAGGCACCCCCTGAAAGCTGAAAACCGGCTGGAACCGCTTTTCAGGAACAAGGCAGAGTTTGACAGCTGGAAAGATGCCCATGCCAATATCAATATTAAAAAGCTGCCACTGGCTGATTACAAGGAAGAAACCTGCTTTATCGGTATCGATTCCGGTTCCACAACCACCAAGATAACCGTCACGGGACTGGCGGATGAACTGCTTTTTTCCTGGTACCGAAACAACCGGGGAAACTCTGTCGACACGGTCATCCAGGGCCTTGAAGACCTCAGGGATGAGATTGATCGCCACCACCTGCAACTCAAGGTTGGCAAAACAACCGTCACGGGCTACGGCGAAGACCTGGTCCGTGCTGCTTTCGGAATGGACAAGGGGGTGGTTGAGACCATCGCGCATTTCACAGCGGCCCGTCATATCAGCCCGGATGTCTCTTTCGTTCTGGACATCGGTGGACAGGATATGAAGGCTATCTTCATTGAGGACGGTGTCATCAACCGCATCGAGTTGAATGAAGCCTGTTCTTCCGGCTGCGGGTCCTTTATCGAAACCTTCGGAAATTCGCTCAATTACGAGGTGCAGGATTTCGCAGAGATCGCCTGCAGTGCGGAAGCCCCCTGCGATCTTGGAACCCGCTGCACCGTTTTTATGAACTCCAAGGTCAAGCAGTCCCTTCGGGAGAATGCTTCAGCCGATGAGATCAGTGCCGGATTGTCTTACTCCGTGATTAAAAACTGCCTCTTCAAGGTCCTCAAGTTGAACGACATGTCCGAGCTCGGTGACCATATCGTACTGCAGGGGGGCACGTTTAAAAATCTCTCCATCGTCAGGGCCCTTGAAATCCTGTCGGGAAAAACGGTCATGTACTCCGATATTCCCGAACTGATGGGTGCATATGGGGCAGCCCTGATTGCCCGGCAGACATATGAAAAAGAGAGCCGGGAATCATCCTTTATTGGGCTCGCCAACCTGGATGCGGTCAACAACTATACAACCCGGCAGGTTCACTGCAAGGGCTGCGAAAACAACTGTGTGATCACCCGTTTTCAATTCGGGAAAAACCGGTCCTTTTTTTCAGGGAACAAGTGTGAGAAGTTTTTCAGCAGCATGGGACAAAAATCAGAGCCCGGCATTAACCTGTTTGAGTATAAGCAGGAGCTACTCTTTAGCCGGTGTGCAACAGAAGTGGAAAGTCCTCTTCTGACGATTGGCATTCCAAGGGTGTTGAATATTTTTGATAACTTTCCTTTCTGGCATACGCTGCTTACCCGCTGTGGGATCAAGGTCTTGCTCTCAAAGCCCTCCACCATGGACATTTCGGAGAAAGGACTGGGAACGGTAATGTCCGACAGCATCTGCTTTCCAGCCAAGCTGGTTCACGGGCATATAATGGAACTGGTAGAACAGAAAGTTGATCGTATCTTCTACCCCATGGTGATCCACGAAAAAAGGGAGTTCAGTGATGCCATTAACACATTCAACTGTCCCATCGTCAGTGGCTATCCTGAGGTGATTGATAGCGCCATTAATCCCGAGCGTCGGTTTGGAATTCCCCTGGACAAACCGGTCATCACCTTCGATGATCTGTCGTTGCTGAACCGGACCTGCTATCGCTATTTGAAGCAGTTCGGCATTTCAAAGTCCACGGTTAAACAGGCACTGGAGCAAGCCCTGGCAGCTCAGCGGGAGTATAAGGCGCGGTTGAAAGAGAAGGCCGGCGACATGATTCAGTCTGCCAGAGAAACCAATAAATTGCTGATTGTACTAGCCGGCAGGCCCTATCACGCTGATTCCCTGATTAACCACAAAACCCCTGAGATACTGTCCAGCCTCGGGGTTGATGTCATCACCGAAGATGCGCTGCCATTGATTGAGGAAAACCGTTTCGACCCGGTTCATGTTATCACCCAGTGGTCCTATCCCAATCGGATATTCAAAGCTGCCCAGTGGACCATCGACCAGCCGGATAATATCCAGCTGATTCAATTCAACTCTTTTGGTTGCGGTCCCGATGCACTGGTAACTGACGAAACGAAGGAGATTTTGAGATCAGGGCGAAAAAACTATACCCTGATCAAAATCGATGAAATCACCAGCACAGGATCCGTCCGGCTGCGGTTGAGATCCATGGTGGAATCGCTGAAGTTAAAAAAGCCAACGACAAAATCAGCACCATTGGAACGAAAGTCGACACCACCTTTCCTCTTAGAGGATAAAAAACGGACCATCCTCGCACCTTTTTTTGCGGACAACTACTCTCCCCTGATTCCAGTTATATTTAAGCTAGCGGGCTATAATGTCATCAATCTGCCCAAACCCGACCGGGAATCCGTTGAGACCGGATTGCGGTACGCAAACAACGACATCTGCTATCCCGCCACCATCCTGATCGGGGATATTATCAAGGCCCTCCAGTCTGGAAATTACAACCGCGACGAAATTGCTGTTGGGATTACTCAGACCGGCGGACAATGTCGGGCTTCTAACTACCTGTCACTCATAAAAAAAGCCATGTTGGCAGCCGGATTTGATGATGTCCCGGTCATCTCGGTCACAACCACCTCCGCCAAGGGCTTGAATGATCAGCCCGGTTTTGAAATTGATTGGTTGAAGATGTTGAAGGTCCTGTTCCTGGGCTTAATGGTCGCTGACAGCCTGGCAAAAATGTACTATGCCATTGCACCCCGGGAGAAAAAACGGGGAGATGCAACCAAATTACACCACCAGTATCTGAAAGAGGCGGAAGGGGTGCTCCTGAACAGGGACTATTCAGGTATATACGCAATGTTGAAACGGGCCGTCACCGATTTCAACCAGATTGAGATTATCGAGGGAGACTACCCGAAGATCGGTATCGTAGGAGAGATCTATGTGAAGTACAACTCTTTCGGTCACCAAAAAATCGTCGACTGGCTGATAGAAAACCGAATTGAGGCGGTGGTTCCACCTATCATCGATTTTTTCACCCAGGATTTCATCAATGTCTCTGCAGACAGGCAAACCAGCCTGAAAAAAGCGGAGTTTTCCGACGTGCTGGTCCTCGTATTACAAAACTACGTCAACTTTTACCAGAGAAAGGTCAACCGGATTCTGGCCAATTTCAGGTACCCATCAGCCTTTCACAACATCAAGGATGTATCCAAAAAGGCGGAAAAAATTCTGAGTCTGGCCAACCAGTTTGGTGAGGGGTGGCTGATCGCGGCAGAGATTGCCTCCTTCGCGGCAGAAGGGGTTAATAACGTCGTCAGCCTGCAACCTTTCGGCTGCATCGCAAATCACGTTATTTCAAAAGGGATCGAGACCAGGATCAGGGACTTCTACCCGGATATGAACCTGCTCTTTCTTGATTTTGATTCCGGGACCAGCGAAGTCAACGTTCTCAACCGGCTCCACTTCATGGTTAAGAACGTCGCGCCCAAAAACGCTTCTGCTTAACTCCCCGACTGTCAGTTGCCTCGAAGCCCCATAATCGCACGGGCTTCATCTGGTGTCGCCGGCTCGCGGTTCACGACCTCAGCAATTCGAGCAGCCCATTCCACCAGCTCGTAGCTCCCCTTGGCAAGTTCTCCATTCGGTACCCTGACATTGTCTTCCAACCCGACCCGCATATGCCCTCCAACCATAGCTGATTGCATAATGCAGAGAAATTCATCCGTCCCGACACCACAGGTGGTGAAGCTTGAGCCCTGTGGCAGTGCATGCACCAAAGTCATGAAGGCTTCAGGCCTGAACCGCATGCCACCGGCCACACCCCAGACGAAATTATAGTTGACGGGATCCGTGAAAAATCCCTGTTTCGCAATCAATTTAAAATTATCATAACCGCCGATATCGTAAATTTCCACTTCCGGCTTCACGCCGTTCTCTTCCATTGCCTTACCAAAATCCTGGAGCATGGTGAAGGTATTTTCAAAAATGCTGTCAATCAGAATTTTCCCCGATTTTCGATCAATAAAACTGAAGTTCATGGTGTTGGTGTTCAACGAAGCCATCTCCGGCTTCACAGCCACAATCTGAGCAATCCGTTGCTCGGGTGTTGCGCCGAACCCAACTGCTGAGCTGAGGTTGACAATCAATTCAGGGGTTTTCGCCTTGATGGCGTCGTAGGTAGCCTGGATTCGGTCTATCTCCGGTGTCGGCACACCTTCATCATTTCTGGCATGAATATGCACCATGGCAGCTCCAGCCTTGTAGCAGCGCGCAGCTTCATCAGCAAATTCCTGGGGGGTGTAAGGAACAGCGGGATTGTTATTTCGATAGGTTCCCGCACCGGACAGTGCAGCTGTAATGATTATTTTATCTGGCATCGCGTATTCTCTTTGATCAGGTTGATTGCTCGATATTTTTGATCGGTTTGTTTCACTTTATGGATAAATGGACCACACAAAACCAACCGTTATGAACATATTACTTTATTCAGTAAGTAAAAAGCCGTCAAGGAGGTTCAAATTCATTGGAAACCTTTTGTTTTTTTCCGGATCCACAGATCCACGCCATCTGCTCCCAATAGTCAGACGCCTCACTGTGCTCTATCAATGACGAAGACGAGATCAAGGGGGCAATCAGCAATCTTTCATATGCGCCCAAGGTTTTCAGCCACCTTAGCAAAGCGAATATTGATCACAAACAACAACGGGTGGACTATGAGTGGAAAATCCTCCTGCAGTGATCAATGATGGAGCCCTTTACGAAATGGGAAAACTGACATTCGACGCTGCATACGAAAGCAAGCAGGATTTCAAATCCTTCCAGTTTAACGGTTATGGATGTCCCGCGGGCTATCAGGAAGCCAGCATGGATGGTGGTGTTAATTATCGATGCTGGGCTGCCGACGGCTCAGGTGGTGATGCACCAAAAGAGTATCTCACTGGTGACGTAGCCATGGATCAACCACCGGTTATGACGATTGGGGTTGGCTATACCGATAATCAGTTGAAAGTGGCTGCTGATATCTCCATCATTCAATGGAGCGAAACCCTTGGCAAGAACAGCCCGGAATCGACCTACGCAAACTATGTCTGGAATATGAACTGGTCGGATCATGATCGGGCATTTGAAACGCTGATGTATCCTGGTGTAGTAGAAACACACTACACCCTGGGGGCCAGCTTCAAAACCAGCAAGAAGAACATGGTCAACATTGGATACATGATGGTTCCCAAGAAGAGTGTCAGTGGCGATAACGCCCTGCAGGGAATCACCGGTTACGAAACCAGTCTTTCCGAAAACTCACTGGAAGTAGCCGTTACCAGTTATTTCTAGACCTCGGTAACAATAAAGATGCATTTTCCATGGGAAGCAATCATGGAAAATGCGTTCACCCCTTCAGCAACTGCACCTCACCTGCAAAATGGCAGGCAACCAGGTGCTCTTCATCGCCCGGTTGTTTCTCGAGTAAGGGAACCATCGTGCGGCAAACGTCCTTTGCTACCGGACATCTGGTATGAAAGGCACACCCCGGTGGTGGATTCAGCGGTGAGGGGACATCTCCGCTGAGGATAATCTTTTCTCGGCTGGCCGTGGGGTCAGGTACCGGAATAGCGGAAATCAGGGCCTGTGTATAGGGATGCAGCGGACTGGCATTGATCCGTTCAGACGACGTCATCTCCACAATCTTCCCCAGATACATCACAGCCGTTCGGTCCGACATGTGTTTAACCACTGCCAGATCATGGGCGATGAAGAGATAGGTCAGTCCCATCTCTTCCTGAAGTTCGATCAGCAGGTTCAAAATCTGCGACTGGATGGACACATCCAGGGCCGAAACCGGTTCATCGCAGACAACCAGGGCCGGTTTCAGGGCAATGGCTCGGGCGATGCCGATCCGCTGTCGCTGTCCTCCAGAAAACTCATGAGGATAACGTTGGCCGGCAGTGGGTGACAGCCCGACACGATCCAACAATTCGGCTACTCGCTGCTGCCGTTCCTTGCGATCACCGATCTTATGGATGATAAAGGGTTCCTCCAGAATCTCACCAACCGTATGACGGGCATTCAGTGACTCGAAGGGATCCTGAAAGATCATCTGCATCTCCCGCCTCAGATGACGAATCTCTCTCTGTCGCTTACGGGTAATATCAATCCCGTTGAAAAAAATATTCCCGGCTGTGGGTTGATATAGGCGCATCAGCGATCTTCCCAGTGTGGTCTTGCCGCATCCCGATTCTCCGACCAGTCCCAGAGTTTCCCCTTTATTCACCGCAAACGAGACCCCGTCCAATGCTGACACATTCCCGATCTCGCGGAACAGGATGCCGCCGTGCACTGGAAAGTGCTGCTTCAAATTTTCGACTCTCAGGATCTCTGTTGACATGAAACTGTTTTCTCCGCTATTCAATTTCCCGCCACCGATAACAGGCGACGCCATGTTGACTTGAAACAATCTCTTCGGGTGGTGGTGCGGTTTTGCACCGTTCCTCCACATACCGGCAGCGATTCTGAAAGCGACACCCCTCCGGAATATCCTGCAGGTCCGGCACCATTCCCTCTATGGTCGACAGTTTCTGCTTGGGGGGAATATCAAGCCGCGGAATCGATTCCAGCAGGCCCCGTGTGTATGGATGCCGGGGTGATTGAAACAGCTCGACAACCGGCGCCCGCTCTACCACCACACCGGCATACATAACCACCACATCATCACAGGTCTCGGCAATCACACCCAGGTCGTGGGTAATGAAGATGATGGCCATTTCCGTTTCCTGTTGAAGCTGTTTCATCAGGTCCAGGATCTGCGCCTGGATGGTCACGTCAAGGGCCGTCGTCGGCTCGTCCGCTATCAGGATTTCAGGACGACAGGCCAGCGCCATGGCAATCATCACCCGCTGCCGCATGCCCCCGGACAGTTGGTGAGGGTATTCCCGCAACCGCTGCTCCGGACCGGAAATACCCACCTTGTTCAAGAGATCAACAGATGCCTGTCGGATCTCAGTCCGCTTCATTTGCGGAAAATGGAGGGAATAGATCTCTCCCAGCTGTTTATCAATACGGTGCACTGGATTCAAGGCCGTCATCGGTTCCTGGAAGATCATGGAAATTCGGCGCCCACGGATACGGCGCATCTCTTCAGCCGGCAATTGGACAAGGTCCTGTCCACCAAAGTGGATCTCACCCGCCTGAATATTCCCGGACGGTTTCGGCAGCAGGCGCATGATTGAGAGAGAGGTCACACTTTTTCCACATCCCGATTCTCCAACGATTCCCAGCGACTGCCCGCGGCTGACAGAAAAGCTGACCCGGTCAACAGCCCGCAGCGTTCCCGCCTCTGTGTCGAAGGTCGTCACCAGATTCCTGACATCCAGTAGTTTTGAATCAGTCATAGTGGGTGAACCTCTTAGTCCGCCTTGAAGGTTTTATCGACACGGGTTTCCGGCTTGAATGTCTTTCCGGACTTCATAGCGGCCAACGTCTCTTTTCTGAGATCTGCATCCATCCAGAACAGGCCGGTTCCCAGCTCCTCAAAGAGATCCCCGGAATGTTTCGTCGCCGGAACTTTCGGAAAACGCCACCAGCGCCAGTAGGTCAGCCTGAAATACCCGACCTTGTAGGCCGGAACAAATGCCCCGATCTCGAACAATTTTTGCTGGATCTTCATGGAAAGGGCAATCCGCTTTTTGATCTCAAGTGAAGACCGGTACTGCTCAATCATCCGGTCGAGATCCGGATCGGAAGTATTGGTAAAATTATTGGTTTGAGGCTTAAACGCGTTATCTGAATGATAGTGTTCCCAATAGGCAGGTCGCAATCCGGTGCTGAAGCCGGTCCAAGCCACTTCGTGTTTTTTCTCCAGGTTCAGCTTCCATGAGGAGCTGCCATCAAGCCGTTTCAGGATCATCTCAATCCCCGCCTTTTTGGCCTCTTCCTTCAACACAACCAGTCGTTTGGTGTGCAGTTCAGCTGAGTAGTTGACGTTTACCGAAAAACGTCGCTTACCTTTTTGCCAGATCCCGTCCGGTCCGCGCTGCCATCCTGATTTCATCATCAGCGATTCCACCCTGCCGATGTCATAATGCCGGGCTTTGATATCGCTGTTGGTGTATGGGCCATAGCCGGTATAATGGTTGTGCAGCCTGGAATAATCGCCTCGCAGGACCTCGTTCAACAGCTTATCCATATTGATGGCATGGGCAAAGGCATACCTGAGATTGCGATCCTTGAACAGGTCATTCGCCTGATTCAGCCAGAAACCGATGGAGGGCTGCTGGGTGTTATTGTAGAACCACATCTTCCTAACATATCCCTTCTGATATACCTTCATCCCCTTTGCCTTCTGATGCCAGAAAGACGGTGAGGTCAGTGGAAAGCTGTCCAGCCGGTTTTTCTTGAAGTACTCAAAAGTGGTATTCAGATCTCGAATGACGGTATAGCGGATCGTGTCAACGTTGTATCTTCCTTTGAAATATCGCTTGTCCCTTGCCCACCAGTTTTTCTTACGCTTCAGGGTGATGTACTTTCCCTTTTTCACCTTATTGATGTCATATGCACCTGTATTCGGGGCCGTTTTCCAGTTGAAGCGCCGTACGAAGTCCTTGGGGATTTTTTTATAAAAATGTTTAGGCGTCGGACTGATGGCCACCTTCAGGTGCAGCTCGGGGACCGCTTTCCGGGAAACCACTGCAATGGTATGGGTGTCATATTTGATCACGCGCTCGATCTCTTTGGTGTAGTAATTATTGTACCAGGGAGCAACGATATTCTTGGAGCGCATGAATTTGAGGGTGTAGAGGTAGTCATCCGCCGTCACCGGCTTGCCATCCGACCATTTTGCGTCGGGATCCAGCCTGAAATACATGGTGCGGTTGTCATCGTCAAAAGCCCAGTGTGTAGCCAGTTGCGGCAGAATCTCTTCAGTGTTGGGGTGAATTCCGACCAGGCTGAGATTCAGCGAAAAAATCACCGACGCAAAAGCGCCATTTGCGTCAGGGCCGACGTGCCGCAGGGTCAGCGGAAAGGACATCATAGAAGAACGATAAGTTCCACCTTTGACAGCTTTTGGAGAGGCAAAAAGGGAAGCGGTTCGGTTGGTCTGCCACCGAATACCATCCGGCAGTGTTGCCGCCGCCAACTCGCCTATCTGAAGAGAGGTCAGCATTACCACAACCAGTGACAGGTGCACGCACCATTTTTTCATTTTGTTTCTCCAGTTATCAGGCCGCATGTCAGCCGGTTATTCATAGGTACTGTGCATTTTCGGGTCGAAGCCCTCTCTGACCGCCTCACCGATAAAGGTGATACTCACCATGACCACAACCAGCGCCACAACCGCGGATGAGATGATCCAGATGGCCTGCAGGTTGTTCGTCCCCTGCTGCAACAGCTCACCCCAGCTAGGGGTGGGAGCCGGCAGTCCGAAACCCAGGTAGTCCAGCGCCGTCAACGCACCGATACCACCAGCAACAGAAAAGGGCACAAAGGTCACAATCAACGAAACCGCATTGGGGAGAATATGTCTAAAAATAATCCGGCTGTTTGAAGCACCCAAGGCCCGCGCCGCCATCACATAGTCCCGGGCCTTTTCTTTGTATGTCGCTGTCCGCATGTACCAGGTAAGACCCATCCAGCCGAATATCACCGAGATCAGGACCAGTATGATCAGGTTTGGAATGATGATGGATGAAATAATCATGATCACATAAAGGAACGGGATGGAGGACCAGATCTCGATCACCCGCTGGAACAGCAGATCAAATTTCCCTCCGACATACCCCATCAGGCACCCCAGGGAGATGCCAATGCTGAAGTTAATCACAAGAAGTAACAGTGAAAAGATAATGCTGATGCGAAACCCGTAAACCAGCCTGGCAATCATATCCCTTCCGATTTCATCCGTCCCCAGGTAGTGCCGGTCTTGAAAAGAAGGCGGAAACGGCGGATAACTCCCATCCCGCAAATCATTTTCAAAGGCATTGTAGGGAACCAGCGGCATCACCACAAATCGATTCCCCCCGGTTTTTCGGTAGATCCCCTGCAGATCGCGGTAGTTGGTCTCATACTGATATCCCAGTCCAAACTGACTGCCGGGAATTATGTCCCCATAGGTGGGGAAGTACACATGCTCCCCATCGTACACCACCAAAGCGCGATTATTGATTAACAGCTCGGCAAAAACCGCAATCAACAGCAGCAACACAAACAGCAGAAAAGAGTAATATCCCCGCTTGATGGACTTGAAGCGCCTGAATTTTTTTAATGTCAGTGGATTAATTTGCATACGTCCGTCTAGTCAAATTTAACCCGGGGATCGACCAGTGCCACACACAGATCGGAAAGAATATTTCCCAACAACCCCAGAAGGGACGAAATAACAAGAACACCCAGCACAACGGGATAATCCCTCTCAACAAGTGACTCAAATCCCAGCAGCCCCAACCCGTCAATGTTGAACACCTTTTCAATCAGGAAGGAACCTGCCAGAAACAGCCCGATATTGTTCCCGAAATGGGTCGCTAGGGGGATAATACTATTGCGGAAGGCATGATTGAAAACCGCTCTATTAAAGGAGAGTCCCTTTGCAATAGCTGTACGGATATAGTCTGCAGCCAGATTGTCCATTAACGTATTTTTCATCAGGAAGGTCATAGTGGCCAGACTACCGACCATATAAGCAATCATTGGCAGTACCGAGTGATGAAAAATATCCCACGCCTGCTCCAGAAATGCCAGGTCCTCAAACTCATCGCTGACAAATCCGCCCAGTGGAAACCAGTCCCAGCGCGCAGCCGGCCAGACAAACAGGATAATCGCCATGATGAAACCGGGCAGCGCATATCCGATCAGGACCAGCACTGAAGAGGTGTTGTCGATGAATGTTTTGTGCTTGATCGCTTTCAGCACCCCCAGGGGAATACAGATCAGGTAAGTCAGAATGGTTGTCACCAGTCCGTAATAGATAGAGACAGGCAGTTTGTCCTTGATGATATCCCAGACCGGATCGTAGTAGCGGGTGGAGGTTCCCAGATCAAACTTCAACACTTTAACCAGCCACGTGACATAACTGATCAACACCGGCTTATCAAAACCATAGAACGCCTTCAGTTCCTCAATCTGCTCCGAAGACAACGGAGACGCATCCTGATCTGTCTGACTGGTTGACTGCCCGGTTTCACCTCCTTTCCCGAAGCTCATCCGCTGTGATTCAGAGATGATTTTATCCACCGGACCGCCCGGTACAAAGCGCGTAATGGTGAACACCAGCAGGGTAATCCCGAGAAACGTCGGTATAACAAGCAACAGTCTTCGGATCAGATAACTGGTCATTTAATTCTCAATTGATCTTTCGTCACTTTTCACAACTGAATCTCTAAGAACACGAGGCTGAATACAAGGTGGAAACCCGCAGGCATCGCTCCCATCACAATATCAATAAATTAAGGGCCCGGGCCGGGATACGTCAAGTGAATTATGGTGGCGTCTGCCAAGGGGATCCATCGCCCAATCTCAGACATCACTGTCAAAGTCGAAACAGGACTCATCCCCTACCGGCAGGCTTTCCGTAATGGCCAGCAGAGCCTCCATACCCCCCAGCGGCCTGGCCAGCAGGATCCGGGTTGCCCGTTTGGCGCCGATTCCCGGTATTTGAGAGAGCGCGATCTGTCCCAGCCGGTTGATGGGAATAGGCCAGGTAATCCCCACCAGACTTCTTTCTCGATACCCGGTAACAATCACATCCAGCGGCTGTCCAGTCTCGAGAGCGGCTGCAGCTACAGGGTCCGAAATCGGAATTTTGATTGTCACAGGGTACGAACCCAGCTGCCTGCCCAATATAAACCCTGGATTGCTCGTTTCAGGAATCACTTCCTGCAACACCGTCCCCGGTGGAAAAACAGCCTTCAGCATGGGACGATCAATCTCCTGCCTGATTCTATCCCGGTAGTAGGTAAACTTCTTTTCCAGCAGTGCCGGTCTGCGATGCTTCTTGGACACGCCGCTGCCCTTGAGCAGCTCCGGATTGCTATGGAGCTTTTCTGCCTTCGTTTTCGGATGAATGGTGATCTGACGGATATTAATCCGTCTGAGCAGCAGTGATTGATCGAGTACCGATTTCAGGAAGCTGTGGTTCAGCTGGAAGGTTTTGTCGGATTCTCCCGGCAAGCCGCGGATAAAGTTCAACCCGGGCAGCAGTTTCGGAACACCATTTTCCCGTCTACCACCAAACCGATTGATGACCTTGATGGCCCTCAGAGCTTCTTCCGGGGTACATTTCAGGTCATTAATCCGGCAGACTAGTGGGTCAGCACTTTCCAACCCCATGGCGGCAGTATCCCCCGCGGTATTGTGCTCGCTGATGATATCGATGATATCGCCCGCCTCTTTTTCAAACGCAACAATCGTTCCCGGGTTGATATTGTCCAGATGCAACACCTTCAGTTCAGGCGCCACCCTGCGGATTCCGGCATAGAGTCTGGCAAGTTCCGAGGGACGCGGCCGGGGAAAACCATTCTGGTAATCCCTTAGGTCGGCACCAAAGGTCAGAAGGTCTGCCTGCCGACCCAGCCTGAAATACCGGTTGCCAACCCCGTAAAGCTCCCGAACCTCATCGAGAATTCCGTCCACACTTCGAAAAACCGGTCTTCCATAAAAAACCTCCGAGCAGAATGAACAGTGGTTTTTACGGGTACATCCGCGATAGGTTTCCAGTTCCAGCATCAGATAGGGGTAGTTGGGATGGCGCTCCGATACGAAGGCTCCCGCAGCAGCCCAGCGGTCAATCTCTCCGTAATTTCGGCGCGGAATCCGGAGGCTGGCTTGCTCCTGATCCTCCAGAAACCGTTCTGCTGCCACGCGAATACCACGAGGATCTCTAATTACCTGGTCAACCGCAGTCTCAATGTCTCCCATCACCACGATACCACCTAAATCGGCAATCGTTTTCAAGACCTCAGGAGGCGCATGTCGGATTGGACCACCGATCATCGTCACCGTTCCCTTCTGGTAGCGCCTGCGATAATTCAGAAAGGTGAGAATATCCGAAACCGTGCCGATTTTTCCGCCCAGATACTTACCGGGAACCGTACTCCCAGCAATCATCACCACGAGTTCCGGTTCGTCCTGCAGGACCCTCCCGGCGTCCCGCCATTGATCAACGGTCATATAACCGATTTTTTCCGTGGATATACCGGAATCTGCCAGGACCCCAGCTATATAGCGGCAATAGGGCGACAGGTATGGCGGAACACCCAGACAGGCCGGTTCATCCACATAAAAATCGATAATCTGAATCATGATTTATCGATCTCCCCGTGCCCGGCAGATCTTAATTTCCCTATCAACATCAATTCCTGGATGATGATCCTGCCCATTTGCTTCAACCTGTATTTATGCCACATTAAGAGGTACCATTCGTCATTCCGGCACTGAATGCGTGAAGCTTGCAGCGCAGAACCGGAATCCAGGAACATATTTGACTGGATCCCGAATCGAGGTCCGGGATGACTGCACACAGCGGATGATTAAACCCAAGCTATGCAATGAACAGATGTCTGACAATATTGTAAGTTTCAGGAAGCGCTTCTTCCCGGACGCCACCGATGACCAGTGGCAATCCTGGAAATGGCAGCTACAGAACCGGCTCGACACACCTACCAAACTGGCCCGCATCTTCGAGCTGACCGATGCTGAGCATACCGCTTTTAACAACAACCGGCAGCGTATCCCCTTTGCTGTCACTCCCTACTATATGGGAGTTGTGACTGCGGTTAATCAGAACAACGCATTGAGAAAGTCCGTGATCCCGGTTGCAGACGAATTTAGATGTCTTGCAGATGAAAGTGGAGATCCCCTCACAGAAGAGGCGCATTCACCTGTTCCCGCCATTGTGCATCGATACCCGGATCGGGTGCTCTTTCTGGCGACCGGTCAATGTGCAGTCTACTGTCGCTATTGTACACGTGCCCGCATTTTTAGCCAACCGCTTCCAGCCATCAGCCGCACAACACATTGGAAAGAGGGTCTGGACTATATTTCACAGAACAAACAAATCCGGGAGGTGATCATCAGTGGGGGGGATCCCCTGCTGTTGGAGAATGGGACCTTGAAATCCCTGTTGCAGGCAATACGGCAGATACCCCATGTCCAGATCATCCGGCTGGGTACCAAAATCCCCATCGTTTTGCCCCAGCGAATCACAGCCGAACTTGTCGATATGCTACGCTCCTTTCATCCGCTGATTGTCAGCCTGCATGTCATTCATCCAGACGAACTGACTGGGGATGCGGCTCAAGCAATCACTCTATTGGCTGATGGGGGAATTGTCATCGGATCGCAAACAGTCCTGCTGCGCGGTGTTAATGACAGCGCTTCTGTGATTCAAACACTGATGGAGGGACTACTCAGGCTGCGGGTAAGACCTTATGCACTATTTCAGTGCGACCCGATTCTGGGGGCGGGACACTTCCGAACAAAGCTGGAAACGGGTATTAATATCATTGAAGAGTTGCGACTGCGGACCAGCGGGTACGCCATTCCCCACTTTATTGTAGACCCGCCCGGAGGTAAAGTAACACTGGCACCGAACACGTTGGTCTCCAAAGACTGCTCAGGGTACAAATTGAGAAACTGGAAGGGAACACAAATTGAGTACGCAGACCCGGCATCTGGAGAGACGTAATCCCTTCATGCCATATGTTTATAAGTATTTAGCGGATGCTGCCGACAGTCAGGCGCTTTATCCCCTTACCTGAACCGTTGTTCAGGGTGGACAGTCAACAATCGCTAATTATTTAGTTGGCTTCTTAATGCGGGCCCGCAGTTGTAGTTAGTTCATCTACAGGCAATTGCACAGTTTAAGTTGCGCGTATTCGTGATTTGACAAAATCACCCCAGACATTAGGTACAGATTCCCTGGAGATCATCAATTTTTTGATAATACCACCCTTTGCCAGAAACTCCTGTTTTTCTTTTTCGAGGTCTGCATTGCTTGGCCTGAAGCCCCCTGTTAAATGACGTAGTTCTTCTCTTCTTTTCTGGTGAAACTTTAGCATCTCGTTATTAACTGATTGTCCCATCTAAAAACCTCCTTTTTTTTAAACCACCAAAAATCAGTAACGGTAATTAGAACATCTCACAACAACTGCGATACGAGCACTGAGTGATACTGCGCTGTTTTCAATGAACCTGGCTGATGCCAATCAACTGAGAACAACTTCTTTATAGTGCATATCGGAGCAAAAATAAATAAAAAAATAATTTTTTTTTGCTGTGCATGCAGGCTGGAGCCGGTTTTTACCATTATCCCAGTTGTTTATCATATTTGATATGTGAATAAATATGTGGAAAATGACTTTAGGAGATCGCTGAAAATTCTGTCTTGAGAAAAATATGTCGAATCAGGGGAGAAACAGCTGCTCGACTGGTACGATCAAAAAAAAGAATTTATGTGGATTTTTTCAGAAGTGTTTTTGCCAATTCATAGGCGTCCGGTGTGTTGATATCGCTGAACAGCATCGGGTTATCAGCCGGAGCTGGCAGCCGAATAATTCGATGCCCATCCACCAGTACCATGCAGCTTCTTCCAGCTGCGACCGGGACCACAGACTCAGCTACTAGTCGTCGCTGGTAGACTGCCAGCAGGGGATTGACCTTTCGGGTCCCTTCCGCACATACCCCATCGATATCCGGCGTCAGAAAACACCGCATCCATTCCAGACTTTTCGTTGTTAAAAAAGGGAGGTCACAGCTGAGTACAAACAGGTTGCCAACGTCAGGCTTCAGCAACGTCATTGCATCCGCAATTCCCTGCAGGGGCCCCTGGGCAGGGCTGGAATCACGACCGATTTCAATCCGGGCAAACAGGTCGACAGACAGCTGCGGCACATCCTGAGTGGGTGCCAGCATCACGATTGTCTGGCTGACCAGTGGGGTGACAGTTCGGATCAAGCGTTCCAGCAGGGTCTGTCCGTCCAGAAACAGGCCGGCCTTATCATGTCCCATACGGGAAGACAGGCCGCCGGCAAGCAAAATGGCCCCGGAACGGCTCATGGCTGAGTGAAGGGTGTTGAAAGGTTGGTTACAGTTGTTCGCACCTGAGTACCAAACAATTCCAGGTGCCACTGTTTTGAAGAAGAGTCGTCATTAAGCCGGGTTCTGTCCCTCGGTTAAACCGGGGTCATAATCATTTATCTGGGAGCACGGTTACCCGTACCCTCTTGCATCCTACCCGGTAGCTAGGCGAGCAACCATAAACGCTACCCTATTTGGACTTGCATCAGATGGGGTTTACCTTGCCAGGCGTGTCACCACTCCTGCGGTGGGCTCTTACATTAAAGAACCGAAATTCTCCCACCATTTCACCCTTACCTGTTTCCGGCGAACCGGATCATCGGCGGTATATTTTCTGTGGCACTTTCCATGGGGTTGCCCCCTCTGGCCGTTAGCCAGCATCCTGCTCTTTGATGCCCGGACTTTCCTCTGTTAACTTGCGTTACCAGCGATTACGTTTCGAACTCTGCTTCAAACAGTTTCCGGTCAGTCTGGCTGGTTTTTTCCATTTTCCAAACTGCCTCGGACTTTTTAGTATCTCGAAACTAGAAGAAAAAATCAACCCGTTCTGATCAATTATTGGTTGGTGTAATCTTCAGTACTGTTTTCCACAACAACCAGCTCAATTCCAGCCTGAGCAAACATATCCCGAGTCTCCTGGGCGGCATGGTATTTTTTCTGCGCGACAACCTTGGTAATCCCGCAACTGATGATCAACATGGCACAAACACGACAGGGCTCCATTTTGCAGTAAAGGGTTGACCCTTCAAGTGCAATTCCCAACCGGGCTGCCTGGCAGATAGCATTCTGCTCCGCATGAATCGTCCGAACACAGTGTTTTCGCACCGTACCATCCTCATCAATCACTTCTTTCATCAGGTGCCCGACTTCATCACAATGGGACAAGCCCGGCGGACTACCCACATAACCGGTACTGATAATTCTCTTATCTCTGACGATCACGCATCCACTGCGTCCTCGGTCGCATGTTGCCCTATTTGCCACAGTATTCATCAATTCTAGAAAATACTCATCCCAGGGAAGTCTTCCCATTTCTCGTCTCCTTATCTATGCCAAACTATACCTGAACACCCACTGTCGGCTACCTGCCATCACTGGGTTCTGCTACCGGGTCCAATCTTTGTCCCCGAAACCGTTTGTGCCCACACCCTTCCCATTTCCCAGGGGTGCTTAGGGATCATACAAAAATAACTTGGCATAAGCTGGCCACAAAAGTCCCATAAAGACCAGACATTTTGCCGGCAGAATGCCAAGTAATTTTTGAGCCGACCCTTATATCCATTTGCCGTAATTCTCCAGCGTCAGAAAACTCTCTGTAGAGACGATGGAATCCAGTTTACCCAAATCATTACAGATAAAATTGATGACTGCGTAGGGCTCCAGAAACAGCTCTATGATCAGATCATACCGCCCGGTCACAATCGACGTAGACTTCACATTTGGCAGTTGAGCCACATCCTTTGCTGCCCTTTCAAGATCCTTGCTGACTGCCACTTTTGCCCCAAGAAAAATAACCCGTTTATCCCTGACCAAACTGGGGTTTATCAGTCCCTTGACCTTCAGAAAATTATTCTCGGTCAGCTTCTTGATTCGGTTCCGAACCGTTCCCTCAGAGATCGACAATCCAGATGCGATTTCATTGTTGGAAATCCGCCCGTTCTGTTCCAGATACTTAATTATCGCATTATCTACATCATCAACTTTCATAAGGCTCTCAAATAGATAGGTCCGTTTATGTCCCGTTGGCATCCGTTGGAATACCAAATAATACCCTCATTCATAACTGAAACGTTTCAAATCGATCAAGCCCAAACTGGACGCATCAAAGCCTTGCAGTTGTACCTGCCAGCAGAGCAGGATGAGCGCCATGGCCATCATCCACGCAACCACCTGAATCAAGGGATTCTGTACTATCCGGGAGCCGGGCAGAGGGGTTAGTATGAGACCGATCAAGGCTCCGCTGATCAACCCGAAAACATGTGCCATGACATCACTTCCCGGGTGGGTTCCCAACATGGCAAACAGTCCCAGTGCCCCAACCAGCGGGATGAAAAACCGTTTTCGAAACTGCTTATGAACAAGATAACGTCTGACACCAAAGGCGCCCATCAATCCAACAGCTGCAAATACAGCTGTCGATGCCCCCACAGAATTGTGAGCTGACTGGTAGAAAAGGGCAGTCCCAAGATTCCCGACAGCCCCGGAAAGCAGTACCAGGAACCAGGAGAGCCCGGCTCCGGTGAATTGGTGAACCCCGCCAACGAAAACCAACAGCCCGAACAGGTTGCCCAGCAGGTGGGCCGCATCCGCGTGAAGCGTCAACGCAGTCACCGTGCGATGCCATTCCCCGGACAAGACCTTGTCGACAGCAAGCATACCGCCCTCAGTCCACAATCGGGGATCTGGAGTCCTGCTCAGCCACCAGTGAAAAAACGTCAATGCGATCAGCATCCCGAAATGAACCGGTGAAAACCGAAACAGCAACCCTTCCTGTATCGTCATTGCCGGTGGCCAATTCCGGTTCTCCTTCCGGAACGTTTGGATCTCGTTCATGGTCATAGACTCATGTTCGAGCGGCACATAAAAATTTCCAATGGCAGAACCACCCTGAACAGAGAAGGGAATAGAGCGAGAAAGCAGCAGCAGCTCAATCTCCTTGAACTCTTTTCGATTCACGGCCCGGATAATTAAAAAGGCATCATCAGTCTCGATTACCGGCATTTATTTACGTTTGTTCTTTCAGTCATGTTTCACCTGCTTTGCTGCCGCGGGGGATTAATCCAAAACCCGGAGCAGGGACTGGACGGTTGTGCTTTTCTGTTGCCGTGGATGCAGGGGATCAGGCAGTAATCGGCATTTGTCCGAATATCATATTTCTTTTATACTTCATTGTCATTCAGTGAATTCTGACCCATCAGCATCCGGCGGAAGAATCCTGTGCCGGACAGACCGCTTTTAAAATCAGGATCATGGAAAATATTGAACACGATATGGAGAGTACATGGACATCTTGGAAGCCATAAAAACCCGTAAAAGCATCAGGGATTTTAAACCGGATCCGGTTCCACGGGAGTTGCTGGAGAAAATTCTGGATATCGCTATCAGAGCTCCTTCAGGCGTCAATAAACAACCCTGGGAATTTGCCATTCTTTCCGGTTCGGTCCTGGAGAAGGTAAAGGAAAAAAATGTCGAGATGTTTCATTCGGGTCAAAAAGGACAAAGCTTCGGCTCAGGGATTGACCGCGAAAGTGCCTATCGCAGAAGACAGGTAGACCTGGCCAAACAGCTTTTCGGTTTGATGGATATTGCACGCGAGGATAAGGAGAAACGGATCAAATGGACGGAAAGAGGCTTTTACTACTTTAATGCGCCGACCGTTATTTTCCTGCTGACAGATGAATCCCTTCCTCTCGAACGGGTGATGCTGGATATTGGAGCTGCCATGCAGACCATCTGTCTGGGTGCACTGGCACAAGGCCTCGGCACCTGTATTGAGGGTCAGGGTGTCATGTACCAGAATGTGCTGCGTGAGTATGGCGATATTCCGGCCAACAAGCAGATCATCACCGCAATCGCCATCGGTTACCCAAACTGGTCATTTCCTGCCAACAACATTGAAACCCCCCGGGAATCATTGGAGAACATCACTTTCTGGCGAGGTTTTGATTGACGCCTTTCACTTTATATGTCAATAATATCGAGGCTTCCAAGCAGATTCTCAACACTTCAGGCGACATCTCACAACCACATCACACCTGGGCAGGGCCATCTAATGAATGACAGTTGCTTAACCATTTTAGACTGGTTATTGACAGACGGAGGTTCCGAACAACAGACCCCGATCGAATCAATACGGGACTGGAAGAGTTGCTACGATAAAAACGCTGAGCGATGGCAGGAACCGGTCGATCGGGCTATCAGTGGTGGCTATAAAGCAGATCGGACGGCTCATGCGTTTCTGGCAGGATTTTTTTCGGCACTGCAGCGCCTGTTGCCGGGACTCCCGAAAGATCACATCACCGCTTTCTGTATCTCGGAAGAGGGGGGCGCACACCCCAGGGCCATTAAAACCCGGCTGGAAAGGATGGACAGCCTGGATCCGAACGGAAATGCCTGGCGTTTAAACGGCAGAAAACAATTTATTACCTGCGCCAATGATGCCGATTCAATCCTGGTGGCTGCTTCAACCGGAACCGATACCGAAGGCAGAAACTGCATTCGCCTGGCTCACATTGATCGGAATTCAGCTGGGGTTAAGATAGAACCCATGCCGGATCTCCCGTTTATACCGGAAATCCGACACGGGGTTGTCTTCCTGGAAAATGTAGCAGTCGCTGATTCACAATTGCTGGAGGGTGACGCCTATCCGGCTTACATAAAGCCATTCCGCACCATTGAAGATATTCATGTCTCAGCCGCCATTCTGGGATACCTTCTGCGATGTGCCGTTTTATTTCAATGGCCTCTTACAACCAGGGAATCCCTATTGGGACTCATAGCTGCCATTCGGCCGCTGGCCAAGGCGGATCCACTTGCCCCATCGATTCACATTGCCTACGCGGGCCTGCAGCGGTCTATGGGCTTGATTGTTTCCGATCTGGATCAGTATTGGAAAAATGCACCGGATGCAGATAAAAAGGCCTGGGAACGCGATCGGGCGGTGATGGGAATTGCCAGAAAGGCAAGCACCATTCGCCTGGAGTCCGCCTGGAAAACCTGCGCTGCATCACAACCAGTTACTCCCGGATCAACACCGGGCTGAAAAACAGGAACAAAGAAGGTACTGATGACACATGAAAATATAGTTGCTGTAAAAGAGAGCCTGGAAAAGGCCGGCTACATCTGTTCGAAAACTGTCGCAACGGTCGTATTTCTGGCCGGAGCCACACAGAAACCTGTTCTGGTGGAAGGACCCGCCGGTGTTGGTAAAACAGAACTGGCCAAGGCTGTGGCAAATAGCCTGGGTCGCGATCTGATCCGGCTGCAATGCTATGAAGGTCTGGATGAAGCCAAAGCACTGTATGAATGGGAATACGCCAAGCAGTTGTTATACACACAAATGATGAAGGACCGGATCGATGAGGTGATCTCAGGTTCAGGTAATCTGACCGAAGCTATTGACCGGATAGCGAACGAGGAGGACGCCTTTTTCTCAGAGCGTTTTATCCAGCCGCGCCCGCTGTTGCAGGCAATCAGTTCCCCCGAACCCGTCGTTCTGCTGATTGACGAGGTGGACAAGTCTGATCCGGAATTCGAGGCCTTTCTGCTGGAAATACTCAGCGACTTCCAGGTCACTATTCCGGAACTCGGCACCCGTAAGGCGATCAAGATCCCTTTTGTTTTCCTGACGTCGAACAATTACCGCGACATGAGTGACGCTCTGAAAAGACGCTGCATCCACCTTTACATCGATTATCCGGATGTGGACCTGGAGATGCAAATCGTAAAGCTGAAAGTTCCCGGTATCAAAGACCGTTTGGCAGAACAGTTGATCAATACCATACATGAAATCAGGTCCCTGGATCTGAAGAAAAAGCCCTGCACCTCTGAAACCCTGGATTGGGCGCAGTCATTGATCGCCTTGCAGGTCAATCAGCTGACACCAGAGATCGTTACCGACACCCTGAACATGATCTGCAAGTATCGATCTGACTCCGATCTTGTCATAGAGAACATCGAGACCATTGCCAAAAACGCAGGACTGGAATGCTCGATCTGATCCTAAATTTCGTATCCTGTTCCCGAGCCTCTGGGCTTCGGGTCTCCTCCTCAGAAGTGTTGGACTGCGTCAACCAGCTGGAGCTGATTGACGTCCTGGAAGAGCCGATGTTTAAAAGCGTGCTGCGGGCCAACTTCGCCAAAAGCCGCCGCGAACAGGCTCATTTCGACCACATCTACCACCTCTTTTTCCACGAAATGCGTAGTGAGCTCAGTATTCCGCACTCCGCTTCGCTTGAGGAGTTGATGGAACAGGCACTGGATTCTCTGGGAGAGGAATTGGACCAGGATGCCTCTTTTCAGGCGGTCCTTGATTTCATGCAGGGAAACCCCCTGGCCTACCTGAAAGAGATGCGGCGGCTGCAGTCTGACATGGACGGGGATGCCCCATCCGGGATGGTCAATACCTTCGGGCCCCTGGTCAGACGACTCCAGATCATGTCGCAAATCAACAGCATCGGAAGCGCCATCGCCAATTTCATGGCTGCCAACCGGCAGACGGTCCACTGGGAAGACCGCAAGGCGATGACCATCCATTTCGATGATCGCCTTGAGAATGCCCGGCGCATGCTGCGCGAAGACCCGAAACCGTATAATGCGGACCAGAATCTCGTCACCAGCTATGAGCAGCACTTGAACAAACTCGGCGAACGGTCCTTCTTCTCCCTGACCAAAAGGGAAATGGAAGAGATGCGTGATGTCGTCGAACAGCTGGTTCGCAAGCTAAAGGACACAGCACAACGCCGATTCAGCCAGCACAGCCGTGGTGTGCTTGATATCAAGAAAACCCTGCGCCTTTCAGCCAAGTATCAGGGAGTACCCATGGAGGTGGTCTACAAGCACAAGCCCAAACGCAAAGGCAAAATTGTCACCCTCTGTGATGTCTCCGGATCTGTCTGGACAGCCGCCAAGTTCATGCTTAATATGCTCTACTCCCTCCAGGACTGTTTTCTGCAGGTAAGAAGCTTCATCTTCGTCGACGAACTGGAAGAGGTCACCAAGACCTTCGAGAAACATGAGATCAATGTGGCTGTGGACAAAGCACTGAATGAGGCGGGGATCAACTACCAGGCCTCAACGGACTATGGCAGCACCTTCCGGCAGTTCAAGCGGGAGTATATGGATATCCTCAACAAGAAAACCACCCTTATCATCATCGGAGACGGCCGTACCAACTACTCAAATCCAGAGGAGAACATTCTGGATGAAATGCGGGAAAAATGCCGTCGAATAATATGGCTCAACCCTGAATCACTGGTTTTCTGGAATACCGGCGATAGCCGCATGAGAACCTACCAGCGCTATTGCAATGAACTCAGGCATTGCCAGAACCTCAACCAGTTGTTGGATTTCATCAAAACCCTTGTCCTGTAAGACCCTGTAATCCAATCTCTTTCCCCCTCTTCCCCCGCCCAGTCCGGCACCAACACCTTACGCTGTCAGAAGATAAACCACGCGGATTAACCAGAAAAATCTTGCTTTTTTGATCATTGATACATTAATATCAATACGCCCCAAGAGATCAATTCCAGACAATCAGCCTTGGTTTTTGCCCGGAGAGGGCTATCCGGCAGACCGGTCACCCGCAGAAGAGATGAAATGGTGAAGAAACTGCGCTTGATTCTGATTCTCAGCATCGTGTTCTTATCCATTCTGGGCTTCGTCTATCCCAATCCTCATCCACATTTCTGGTGGCAGCAAATTCCTGTCTTCGACGTAGTGTTCGGATTTTTCGGTTGTATTTTGATTATTCTGCTCTCCAAGTGGATCGGCCATTGCTGGCTGATGAAGGACGAGGGCTACTATGATTAACGTCGTCCCACCCGTCTTAATCTATCTTGTCGGGGCACTGCTCCTGCCCCTGATTAAGCACCGCCGTCTGAACCAGGGCGTCGCTCTACTGATCCCCGTTCTGGCATTTGCCAACCTGCTGCAGATGCCACATGGAACTTTCTGGACGGTCGATTTTTTGAACTACCAGCTCGTGTTGGGACAGGTTGATGCTCTGGCCATGGTGTTCGCCTATATATTCGTGATCGCCTCCTTCATCAGCATGCTTTATGCCATTCATATCAGGGAGGTCGGCCAGCACACCGCTGCCTATCTGTATGTCGGCAGCACCCTGGGGGTCGTATTCAGCGGTGACCTTTTTTCCCTGTTCCTGTTCTGGGAACTGATGGCGGCTTCATCAGTTTTTCTAATCTGGTATCAGCGAACAAAAGCCTCCCTGGATGCCGGTTATCGCTATCTTCTGGTCCATGTCACCGGAGGTTGCATCCTGCTGGCGGGTATTGTTATCCAGGTCGTCGAGACAGGAGACATCGCTTTTAACCTGGTCAATTATCAGACACTGGCCGGCAAATTCATCCTCTGCGGATTTTTAATTAACGCGGCAGTCCCACCCCTTCATGCCTGGCTGGCGGATGCCTATCCGGAAGCCACCATTACCGGGGCTGTCTTCATGACCGCCTTCACCACAAAGAGTGCTGTTTACGTCCTGGCTCGCGCCTTTCCCGGCGTCGAAATTCTGGTCTGGCTCGGCGCCATCATGGCACTTTATGGTGTGGTCTATGCGGTATTGGAAAACGATATCCGGCGGTTGTTAGCCTATCATATCATCAGCCAGGTAGGTTACATGGTTTGCGGCGTGGGGCTGGGCAGTGAAATGGCCATCAATGGTGCCAGTGCCCATGCCTTCTGTCACATCCTGTACAAGGCGGTGCTGTTTATGGGTATGGGGGCTGTCATTCACGTCACCGGCCGCAGAAAAATGACGGAGTTACAGGGCAGGGCCCTCTATCGTAAAATGCCCATTACCCTGGCGCTCTATATGGTGGGTGCCTTTTCCATCTCAGCCGTCCCCCTGTTCAACGGGTTTGTCAGCAAGACCATGGTGGTAGCCGCCGCCGGGCAGGCCGGCAGACCCTTCATCGAACTGATGCTGCACCTGGCGTCCGTCGGGACGTTTCTGCATACCGGGCTGAAACTGCCATGGGGCACCTGGTTCGGTATTCGGGGTGAAGATGCGGACGACATACCCGAGGCCAAGGAACCGCCCCTGAATATGCTGCTGGCCATGGGACTGGGCGCCTTTTTGTGCATATTGACCGGTGTATACCCGCAGCTATTATATAACCTGCTGCCATACCCGGTGGATTTCCATCCCTATCAACCCAGTCATGTCGTGAGCATGCTGCAACTGCTTCTGCTGACGGCGGCTGCGTTCTGGATCTATATTGAAAAACTGGGTGGAGAGCCCTTTATCAGCATCGATACAGACTGGTTTTACCGAATTCCCAGCAGGGCGCTGGTCCGCTTCAGTGAAAACCAGATGACATGGATTCGGGAACGGACCCTGAAGCTGTTTTCAGGCCTTATCGGGAGAATTAGCCGACTGAGCGAAAATCCCTATGTCATCATCGATTGGGTCGAAGGCCGACAATCAACGGCGGTCCCGCCCAAAGGGGTTACAAAGGAAGTGACTCATCGCTTGCCCATTGGATTTGGTGCCTGTATATCACTCATCCTGCTTAGCCTGTTCATCTGCCTGGGGTTGCTACAACCCTGACAGGAAACTCAGCCACAAAGGCGTTATGTCGACAACCGATAAGAAAAAGGGAAAAAGCAGCAGCCGCTTCGGCCTGCCCTTTCTACTGACATTCATATTGATGTTCCTGTCCTGGGTAATGCTCTCAGGAAAGTTCGACCCTTTTCACCTGGGACTGGGTGTTATCTCCTGCCTGCTGGTTGCCTATTTCAGCAGCGACCTGCTTTTTCAAACCGTCGATTTTGGCAGAGTCCGGACCCAGTGGCCACGATTTTTTGTTTACATTCCCTGGCTGCTGCTCCAGGTATTGAAGGCCAATATTCATGTGATGATATTGGTCTTTCACCCCCGTATGATGGAGCTGATTGATCCGCGTATTATCAAGTTTCGCAGCCGGTTGAAGGGGGAGCTTGCTTTGGTGACGCTTGCCAATTCCATTACACTCACACCAGGAACAATTACTGTCTACGTCACAGACTACGGCGATTTCGAGGTCCATGTCATCGATAAACCATCGGCCGAATCCCTGCCGGGTGACATGGAAAACAAAATAGCAAAAGTATTTGGGGAATAATGAACGACATCTTTTTTTACGTAGCCTTACTCATCTGCCTGATCATGGTGCTGTCCCTTTACAGAGCTGTTTTCGGCCCGACAGTTCTTGACCGGCTGATCGGGGTCAATGCCATCGGCAGCAAGACAACTGCCCTGTTGATCGTGATCGGATTGCTCTATCATCGGGTGGATATGTTCGTGGATATCGCCATTGCCTACGCCATGCTGAATTTCATTGCGGTGCTGGCGGCATCCAAATATCTCCAAAAACGAAAAGGCCTGAGAGATGATTAGAGAAATAGGTTTTGCTGTAATACATCGGATCAGGGGTAGTGAATCGTTTCAGCCAAATTGACGTCATTCCGGTACTGAATGCGCGAACCTTGCAGCGCAGAACCGGAATCCAGATTAGCATCAACAAAGGATTCCTGGATCCCGTGTCAAGCACGGGATGACAGGCATTCTAAAACATTACTGGTTTTTGATCCTAAATTTACCAAGGTGATAATGAGCATAATAAACATCTTTGTCATTCTACTTCTTTTCCTGGGACTCTTTTTCTTTTTTGGAGGAGCTGTGGGGATCCTTCGGTTTCCGGACTTCTATTCCCGGCTGCACCCGGCCGGAAAGCTGGACACAGCCGGCCTGCTGTTTACGATGGCCGGAATGGCCTTGTACACAGCCCAGGACTTGACACTTGCTTCGATCCTGACGGCGATTAAAATCATGATGATCGTGGTCTTTGTTTTCCTGACCAGCCCGACAGCCACCCACGCTATTATTGATGCGGGGTTTATGGCCGGACTCAGACCCTGGACGAAGGAACAGGAGGCGGAAAAATAACATGGTCTGGCAACTCGATATCATTATCCTGACTCTGGTTATTATCAGCGGCATCGCAGCCATCACCATCAAGGACCTGTTGAGTGCGTCCGTGCTGTTCGGCGCATACAGCTTTCTGATGTGCCTGCTCTGGGCCATTATGGGAGCCGTTGATGTGGCGTTTACTGAAGCCGCTGTCGGGGCTGGTGTCAGCACGGTTTTATTTGTTGCAGCTGTTTTTCAAACAACCAGGAGGAGCAAGGATTGAAAACCGTCGCCCTGTTAACCGTCTGTCTCTGCGGAAGCCTGTTCATGTTCTGTACGATGGAATTCCCGAATTGGGGAGATCCCGCAGCCCCAGCGAGTATGCATCTCTCGCCCTATTACATCCAGAACGCCGAAAAAGACTCTGCTGTTCCCAACATCGTCACCGCTGTTCTGGCAGACTACCGGGGATACGATACCATGTTCGAGACGGCAGTCATCTTTGCTGCTGGACTGGCCTGCTTTTTCCTGCTGCGAACCTTTACCCGGAAGCGACGAAATGAGCGGCTGTTTCGCCACATCTCCACCGGTATTATATTGAACATCAAGGAGGGTGGAATAATCCCTGACAACCCGACTAAATTTGAACGCATTGACAGTCACTGGACCCCAAACGATCTGATTATCAAGACCACCTGTCGGCTTATTATCCCGTCCATCCAACTTTTTGCGCTTTATGTTATCGCTCACGGTCATCACAGCCCCGGTGGCGGTTTTCAGGGAGGGGTCATCCTGGGAGCGTCTTTCATCCTGCTGGCCATCTCCAATGACCTGAGAAGCACCGTGAGACGGCTTAGCGAACGTACCAGCGCCATCATGGCCTCGGCCGGGGTCTTGATATACGTAGGCACCGGCTTACTTTGCCTCCTACTGGGAGCTGTTTTTCTGGACTATGGAGCCCTTTCCCCTGTTCTGCGCAGCGGGGCTGTCATGGCACGTTCCCATGGCATACTCATGGTAGAGATCGGTGTAGGGCTTGCCGTGATGGCAGTGATGATCTGGCTGTACTACAACATCTCCTCGGCCGGTAAACACGATGAAGGATTGTAGCAGATGACAAATGACCTGATAACGCTGATCGCAGCAAAATACAACTACTGGGCTTTTATTGTCCTGATGATGATCGGACTGTACGCCATGATCGTCAAAAAAAATCTGGTGAAGAAGATCATCGGGATGAGTATTTTCCAGACATCTATCATTCTTTTTTATATTTCTGTTGGCGCCAAGGAGAGCGCCACGATCCCGATTATAGCGCACGGTCATCAGGAAAAGGTAATCCAGGCGACCGCCTATATTAATCCACTGCCCCATGTGCTGATGCTGACAGCGATTGTGGTATCAGTTGCGACCCTGGGGGTTGCGCTGGCCCTCGCGATTCGTATTTATAACCAATACCAGACACTCGAAGAGGACGACATTCAATCCCAGATAAATCAGATATGACTCATCACCTTCCAATCCTGATTATTATCGTCCCACTGATTGCTGCTCTCCTGATAACAGCTCTCAGTTGGATTAATCGAAGATGGTGTTTTTCCGTGGCCTGTGCCGCCTTCGCTATCTCTCTGGCGGCATCGGCAGGAGTGATGTCTGAAGTACTGGAAAAAGGAGTCGTCACCTATCATCTGGCCGGCTGGCGGCCACCTGTCGGTATTGAGTTACGGTTAGACCACCTGAACGCGTTGGTGCTGCTGGTAATTTTCGGTGTGGCCCTGTTGAACCTGGTTGGTTCCCGATTAAAAGTCCAGGCAGATTTCCCCAATAAGGCAGGCACTTTTTACGCACTGTCCGTCTTGTTTGTAACCGGTCTGGCCGGGATCACCATAACAGGAGACGCTTTCAACCTGTATGTGTTACTGGAGATCACCGCGCTGACCGGATATGCACTGATTGGAATGGGTCAACAGCATGCCCCGCTGGCCGGGTTGAACTACCTGATTATGGGCACCATCGGCGCCAGCTTTTATCTGCTGGGGGTCGGATTTCTTTACATGATGACGGGAAGCCTGAACATGGCAGAGCTGTCAACGCTGCTGCCGGAACTTTACGGCACCCGGGTGGTCATGTTCGCCTTTTTTCTCTGCCTGGTCGGACTTTTTATCAAAATGGCGCTCTTCCCCCTCCATTCCTGGTTACCCAATGCCTATACGTACATGCCCACTGCTGCCAGCGGTCTGATCGCCTCATTGACCACCAAGGTAATGATATACGTCATGATCCGCATATCACTGCTGGTTTTCACGCCGGCATTCTCCTTCGGGAATGCCATGCTGATGAATGTACTGGTGTGGGTGGCGGTGATATCCATCGTGGCAGGTTCAATTCTGGCACTGGCACAGAAAAGCGTCACACGCATGCTGACGTATATAATTATCGCGGAAGTGGGCTACATGGTGGGCGGCTTCTGGCTGGGCAATCGGGACGGTGTCACCGGCTCTGTTCTGCACCTTGTCAACGATGCTGCCATGACCCTCTGCCTTTTTCTGGTGGCGGGTAGTTTCCGGTTCCGGTTGGATAGCGACCGGTTTTCAGAACTGTCCGGATCATTCCGGCATATGCCTTTCACCATGATCGCATTTGTGGTGGGGGGCTTGTCCATCATCGGAGTGCCGCCGACCTGTGGATTTTTCAGCAAGTGGTACCTTATCAAGGGCGGATTAGCAGCAGGCAGCTACCATTTTGTTGCCGCCCTGATTTTCAGCAGCCTGATCAACGTGATTCTGTTTTTCCGGATCATTGAAATCGGCTTTTTCCAAACGCTACCGCACGGAGAACCAGTCAGTCAGGGGGTTCCAGCTGCCCACGGTATCAGGGAAGCACCAAGGGGAATGGTAATTTCCTCTCTGATTGCAGCAACGTCATTAATTGTACTGGGACTCAGCACCAATGTCCTGGTCAGCCGGGTTATCCAGTTTGTTTTTTGATTCACCACAGAGACACAGAGAACACGGAACTACGATTAAGAGTAAAATCATCACGACTACCTGGACATCACATGGAAAGTATTGAGTCCATCAGACCATTGCTGGCGATTCTCATATCGCTGTTAGCCGTTCCCTTGATTATTCTGTCCGGGAAACGACCTAATCTGCGTGAAAGCTGGACCTTTGTGGCGGCAGTCCTGAAGTTCTTGCTGGTGCTTTCCCTACTGCCAATCATCCTCAGGGGGCAACAGGTCGAATTTACCATAGCCCAGGTATTGCCTGATATTGGCATCAGTCTGCGAGTGGATTCCATGGGCATGATATTCGCGTTGGTCTCCTCTTTCCTGTGGATCATCACATCGGCTTACTCAATAGGCTACATGCGCAGCCTGAAAGAGCACAGTCAGACCCGCTATTTCTGTTTTTTCGCCGTTTCGTTGTCTGCAACCATAGGTGTTGCCTTTTCAGCGAACCTTCTGACCATGTACCTGTTTTATGAGATGCTTTCGTTTGCCACCTATCCCCTCGTTACCCACCACCAGGACCCTGAAGCCAGAAATTCCGGGCGGAAGTATCTGCTCTATATCGTCGGGCCATCCATCGGGTTGCTGCTCCCAGCCATGCTGGTCATCCACCAGCTGACGGGGTCGCTCGAATTCACCAAGCAGGGGGTTTTCAGCGGAAATGAACCCGCACTTCTGATTCTGGTGCTGCTGGTTGTCACCCTTTTCGGATTCGCCAAGGCCGGTATCATGCCTTTTCATTCCTGGCTGCCGGCTGCCATGGTTGCACCAACTCCAGTCAGTGCGCTTTTGCATGCCGTTGCGGTTGTCAAGGTAGGTGTTTTCTGCATCCTGCGCGTCACCACCGGAATTTTCGGAACCGATCTTCTAAACATGCACGGTCATGGGACAGTTATGGCCGTCATTGCAGCTGTTACCATTATCACCGCATCGGTCATTGCGCTCTCCCAGGACAGTCTCAAAGGCAGGCTGGCATTTTCCACGGTGAGCCAATTGTCCTATATCGTGCTGGGAGCCGCGTTATTGACACCACTCGGTCTGATGGGCAGCATGTTGCACATTGCCATGCACGCTTTCGGCAAGATCACCCTGTTCTTCTGTGCTGGTGCCATTTTTGTGTCCACTGGCGTCAAGCATATCAGCCAGATGGCTGGAATCGGAAAGAAAATGCCGCTGACCATGACCGCCTTTTTCATCGGCTCCCTTAGTGTCATTGGACTTCCGCCGGCCGGAGGCTTTCTCAGCAAATGGTACCTGGTGCTGGGCACACTGGAAGCCGACCAGATGGTCATGCTGTTTGTTCTCCTGATCAGTTCAGTTCTCAACGCCGCTTATTTTATGCCCATCGTCTACCAGGCTTTTTTCTGTGCCCCTGAGGATTCAAAATTCCAGGGCCCCATGGCTGAAGCGCCTATCTGGTGCCTGGTTCCATTGATCATTACAGCTATCTGTTCCATCATTCTCCTGTTCTTCCCACAACCCTTCTTCACCCTGGCAGAGATGAGTGTCAACACCATTTTTCAAAGTCCGAATTAGTCACTGCGGAGCAACTTATGATACCCAAAGAAGACCTCCAGAAAATCATCATTATGGAAACCCTGACCGATAACATGCTTGAAAAGATTGCCCCCGCGATTCAGCTGGTTCAGGTAGGAGATCAGGAAACCATCTTTGAAGAGGGAAAGAAGGCTGACCGGTTTTATATGCTGAAAAGTGGTAAAATCCTGCTTGAAAAGCAGATCTCCAGTAATGTAACTGTCTCCCTGGGAGCCATCAAACCGGGATACTCATTCGGCTGGTCGGCGATTTTCGGTGAGCCATACAGTTCTCTGGCTGTCAGTGCAGAAGAGAGTGAAATCTTTACCATAGAGGCGGATACCATCGTCAGCGTCCTGGAGAGCGACCACTCCATGGGGTTTCTGGTAATGGGCAGTTTGACACGGATGATGAAAAACCGAATGACCCGGATCGAAGAGCGGTTTCTTCGTGCGATTCGGGAACACCCCGATATTGATTCCCTGCTGTCTTAGGGTCGGCTCAAAAATTACTCAAGTGTTTCCCATTCAAGTGATTCCCATTAATGTCAGGGAATCGCGTTGCAGGTGAAAAGGAAACACGTTGCCTTGGGTTTCTGTCTGTAAAATGTCCAGTTTTTATAGGACTTTTGCGGACAGATTATGCCAAGTTATTTTTGTACGATCCCTTAATCTGGGACAGAAATTTTCCCCAGGAACCAGCCAATGCCGAAATTGCCTTCATGACGTCAGCCACAATGATGATTAATTCGAACCTAATCGCATACCTTAGGTTTTAGAGTGCGGCAACCATTCTCGATCAATAATTGGTCAGTTTTACAATTGACAGAAGACTGTCTGGTTTTTATGGTTTAATGGGAGTAGTAAACGAAACGACGGTTTTATAGCCTATAATTTCATTAACTTACCAAACAACTGATTTTTCACGCCATTTGTTGGGTAAAAGCTCAATTTTGCACCAATAAGATTCTTTGAATCACTACAAATAAAGCCTGACAAAGAGATGTGTTATGAATGGCGGTTGATCATTCAAAACATATCTCTTCAAGGCGGTAAGAGACTTGAGCACAGACTTAACTTTTGTAAGAGGATACAAAATGTTGGCGAAGATTTTCCCATTTATACTCTGGTTTAAGGATTATAACGGTGGTAAATTTAAGATAGATATCGTTGCAGGAATTACGGTTGCAATGGTTTTGATTCCCCAGTCAATGGCATATGCTCAATTGGCAGGACTTCCCCCCTATTATGGATTGTATGCGGCCTTCCTGCCTCCCATGATAGCAGCGCTGTTTGGTTCAAGCCGGCAATTGGCTACCGGACCTGTTGCAGTGGTTTCACTATTGTCTGCAGCATCTCTTGAGCCATTGGCCACTGCAGGTGGAGCTGAGTTCATCGCTTATTCTGTGATCCTTGCCCTGACTGTTGGCTGTTTTCAGCTGTTTCTGGGTGTCTTCAAACTGGGACTCATCGTTAATGTCATTTCCCACCCGGTTGTAAATGGTTTTACAAACGCTGCAGCCATCGTGATTGCCTCTTCACAGTTTTCAAAACTGTTTGGTGTATATGTCGATAAGGCGCCTCACCACTACCAGACGATTGTTAATGTCTGTATATCAGCCTTTCACTATACCCACCTGCCCACTCTGTTAATGGCGGTGTTGGCCATTGCCATCATGGTAATCCTGAAACGGGTGAACCCAAGAATTCCAAACGTTCTGGTCGCTGTAACCGTTACGATTCTGCTCTCCTATTTTACCGGATTTAACAATGACAAATCTGTAACCGTTGAGAAAATACAGGCTCCAGGTGTCGAAGCTGCTATTGACTCCTTCAATGCTGATATTAAAGAGATTGAACGATTAGGAACCAAGCGCGCCAACCTCAACAATGTTCTTAAAACAGTTGATGAAAAAGCCAAAGCCGATGGTCTCTCCATCGCCACAACCGAACAACTTGATCTTAGACATCAACAGGCCGTTCTCAACGCACAAATTGACACAGCCAAAAGGACTGCGCACGTGAAAAGAGAAGAACTACGCCTGATTCATTTCCTGATTGCAGAGGATGCGGGTGATAATCCGGTTTTCTACATCGAATCCACCCTGCCAAAGGGAACTGAAACGGACGGCCACAAGTGGCGGTTGAAAGTGAAAAACAACTTGCTCAATCCGGAAAAGCTTTTGATGATGGGTGCAGGTGCCGTTGTTGGAACCGTCCCAGAGGGGCTGGTTATCGGAATTCCAAGAGCACCTAAAAACACCACCTACCTGTCTGCTTTTTTGCAACTACTGCCTTTTGCGATCATCATATCACTGGTTGGTTTTATGGAAGCCATTGCCATTGCAAAATCAATGGCAGCCAAAACCGGGCAGAAACTCGATCCCAATCAGGAGCTCATCGGGCAGGGGCTGGCAAACATCATCGGATCTTTTGGCCAGAGTTACACGGTTTCCGGTTCCTTTTCGCGCTCCTCCGTCAACCTGCAGGCAAACGCTGTAAGCGGGGTTTCCTCGGTTGTCACCAGTCTGGTAGTCGGCATCACACTGCTCTTCTTCACACCACTTCTTTACCATCTGCCCCAGTCAGTGCTGGCTTCGGTGATTATGATGGCGGTTATTGGTCTCATAAATGTTGACGGGTTTGTTCATGCCTGGAAAGCCAAACGATCCGATGGTATCATCTCCGTGATTGCCTTTGTCTGCACCCTTTATCTTGCACCTCATCTTCATGAAGGTATTCTGGTTGGTGTTGCCCTGACCTTTGTTGTGTTTCTATACAAAACACTACGACCCAAAGTAGCGACGCTCTCAAAGGATGAGAAAAATATTTTTCATATCGCCAGGGAGAATGAAAGGAAATGCGAGCACATTGCAGTAATCCGATTTGACGGCGCACTGATCTTTGCCAACGCCACTTACCTGGAAGACCGGGTACTCGAATATATCGCCGAGACCCCGACTCTCAGACATATCATCATTGCCGCATCCGGCATCAACGATGTTGATGCATCGGGTGAGGCCGCTCTGTCCATCCTGGTTGATTCGGTTCGTGAAAGCGGTCGCCACATCTCTTTCTGCAGGGTTAAGGAAGACGTGCTAGCGGTAATGGAAAGAACACACCTGCTGGAAAAAATCGGTAAGGAAAACATATATATTGATGGGCGTTCAGCAATTGCTGCTGCTCACCATGCCATTCATGAAGAAGATGGATGCAGCCACGACTGTCCGCTTCTTACTGTTGACTAACTGCTGGCAGATTTTTGTGAAATTCCTGCTCAAATGATGTTGGTTTGAAACCTTTTGAGCAGGGTCAAACATGATAAGCTGAGGACCATATGGATCTTTTTTTTCTTTCGGAAATATTGATCATTTTTGGAGGGGTTGCTGCTCTATTATTACACAGACAATTCGCCCTAATGAAGATGGCTGCTGTCCTCCTCATCTGCGCTGGCAGTCTCCTGGGGCTGTATAGCTCCCTGGTGATGCTTTACAGTGAGGTCGTGGCAACCTCATTCAAATACCTGAATGTTTTCACCTTATCATTTAAAATCGATAGCCTCTCCGCATTTTTCCTGGCGGTCATTTTTACCGTTTCTGCACTGGGGACCCTATATAGCTATCACTATCTGGACAATTCGAATAAAGCATTAAGAATAGCGGCCAACTATCTGTTTTTCAGTTTATTAATCGCTTCCATGGCTCTGGTTGTCACAGCAAACAACATGATTACGTTCATGTTTTGCTGGGAAATCATGTCACTTTCATCCTTTTTTCTGGTTATCTACAACTATGAAGAGGAGGAGAACAGAAAGGCTGGATACCTTTATTTTGTGTTCTCTCACGTCGGGGCCATGTTTATTTTTGCAGCTTTCGGGTTGATATACACTTATACTGGAAGTTTTGCTCTTTCACTAAACGGCGAACTTCCCGAGTCTGTGAAAATCCTGGTTTTTGTACTCAGTTTCATTGGATTTGGATCTAAAGCAGGTGTATTCCCGTTTCATATCTGGCTACCACACGCACACCCTGCCGCACCCAGCCATATTTCAGCTGTCATGTCCGGCGTCATGATCAAAACAGGCATTTATGGCATTTTAAGGATGTATGCCATCCTTGATTCGCAGACGCCCATTTTGGGAAATATGGTTCTCATATTCGGGATAATCTCAGGCATTCTGGGAGTTGTCTATGCACTTGGGCAGCACGATCTGAAGAGATTACTTGCTTATCACAGTGTAGAGAATATCGGTATTATTTTAATCGGAATCGGGTTGGGAATGATTGGCGTATCCAGCAACAACCCGACCATGGCTATCCTTGGCTTTACAGGAGGGCTTCTTCATGTCCTGAATCATGCCCTTTTTAAATCGCTTCTGTTCATGGGAGCGGGTATGGTCCTGCATAAAACCGGAACCCGATCCATTGATGCGCTGGGGGGTCTCCTGAAAAAGATGAAAGTCACAGGCACCACCTTTTTAATAGGGTCATTGGCCATCTCCGGTCTTCCACCATTTAATGGGTTTGTCAGTGAGTTTTTTGTTTACATGGGGGGATTCAATGGCATTTCAATGGACAGGACACCTTTTGTATTGAGCATCCTGGCGATTGTCAGTCTGGCCATCATCGGCGGTTTAGCCCTTGCCTGCTTCACCAAAGTCGTCGGGGTTGTTTTTCAGGGTGAACCGAGAAGCCCAGCCGCCGAAAATGTAAATGAGGACGGACTCACCATGCTGCTTCCCATGGGTATTCTGGCTGCTCTTTGTATCATCATCGGAATTTTCCCTGAGATCTTTATCAGGCTGTCAATCAAAGCGGTCTCCACATTGGGGCCTGGGCACTCACACGCATCGATTGCTCCCCTGATTGAAATGACAGGAAATATCACGAGGTACAGCTTACTGTTCATCGCGGTACTGCTGATCATTTTCGCGATCAGAACCCTGATTTACAAAGGAAAAACGATCACCCAGTCTGGAACATGGGGGTGTGGTTTCACTCAACCAACCGTAAAAATGCAATATACCGGATCCTCTTATGCAGCATCCATACTCGCGTTTTTCAAACCCTTCGCTCCTTTAAGGGAAGACCATCCAGCCATCGAAGGTCGACTTCCTGAAAAGACACACTATCACAGTCATATTGATGATATTGCGGAGCTTCATCTGGATAAAATCACGCGTCCGATAACATTTTTGTTTGATAAACTGCACTGGATTCAACACGGGGATATCCATTTATATATCGGGTATATTCTGCTGGCTATTATATTGCTTCTGTTTTTTGTATAGGAACCTTTTATAACAGCGGCATATCATGCATATGCTCCCTGTCACAAGTGAGAAATGACTTATGATTGAATCGATAATCTTATGGATTCTGGCGATATTGACAGCCCCGTTTTTTTCAGCCCTTATCCTTAAGGTTAAGGCCTTTTTCGGGGGGAAAAAAGGGCCCCCGCTGCTGATTAACTACTATACACTGATCAAGCTTTTCAAAAAGGGATCGGTTTACAGCAGAAGCACCACCTTTGTCTTTAAAATGGGACCCATGGTCTCCCTGGGAGTTGTGCTGACCGCACTGATGTTCCTGCCAATTGCCGGGCAGGCACCGGTATTTTCATTCAAAGGGGACGTCATCTTTGTCCTGTATCTTCTGGGGCTGGGTCGGTTTTTTGTTATTGCCGCAGCGATGGATACAGCTTCTCCTTTCGAGGGCATGGGGGCTGCCAGAGAGGCCTTTTTTCCGATTATCTGTGAAGCGTCCATGTTCATGATATTGATCCTATTCTATTCATTGACGGATGAATTGCAGTTCGATGCTTACTTTTCAGGCAATAACCCATTGGAACTTTGGAAAACGGCAGGTTCGCCCCTTATTTTTGTCGTTATCGCTTTTTTCATCATTCTTCTGACCGAAAATTCAAGAGTCCCTGTTGACGATCCTGCTACTCATCTTGAACTGACAATGATTCATGAGGTGATGGTACTTGATCACAGTGGTCCCGATCTGGCCCTGATCGAACTGGGATCTTTCTGCAAACTCTTCTTTTACGCTTCATTTATCGCAAGATTGATTTTCCCGTTTAATATGGAAAATCCGGTTCTGAACGGGTGTGTTTTCGGTGGGGCACTTATTCTGGTTTACGGTGCTGTCGGCATTATGGAGTCTGTCATTGCCCGTTATCGAATGGATAAAGTCCCTCATTTTGTCCTGACGTCATTTGCCATGGCTCTGTTTGCAATCGTTATCACACTGGAGTTTGTAAAATGATACAATCCGTTGATACCATTTTGTCCCTTGTGCTGCTGTCTGTTTTGTTCTCTTTCGGCTCCAGCCGTCTGCCGGTGCTTATAAGAGTCGTTGCGTTTCAGGGAGTCGTTGTCTCACTGGTCCCTCTCTTTACCAGTCATCACATCACGACAGAAAGCCTCATATTTTCACTGGCAACCATGTGTATCAGGGGCATTATTATTCCTCTCAGCATTCATCTGGTGATTAAAAGAGTCTCCATCAACCGGGAGGTTGAACCCATCATTGGATTTAATGCTTCTTTGTTCGCAGGCCTAGGCTTAATTGTATCTGCAGCGTTTGTCAGCCACAGGCTCGATATTCCGTCTATCAGTTCCAGCGCCCTTCTATTGCCAACAGCGATCACCATATTGATATCCGGCATGTTTCTGTTGATTGCCAGGCGAAATGCCATTGCCATGGTTCTAGGATATATTGTGATGGAAAACGGCATCTATCTTGTCGGCACTACCTTTTCCAACCGTACTCACCACATCGTCGAGTTCGGAATTCTGCTGGATGTGCTGGCAGGGGTGATGATTATGGCAATCATGCTTCAAAATATCAGAAAGAGTTTTGATGACGTTGATACCGTGCACTTAAGAAAATTAAAAGAATAGGTGGTAATATTATGGTTGAACTGGTCTTTCTGGCCCCTTTTCTGATTGGCATTGTCTCTTTTTTTCTGCCAAAGAAACTTGGACGAGCGCTGCTTATTTTTACGGGTTGTATCCATCTGATTTTATCAGCATTGTTGTGGTATTATCGGCCTGAGGCGGCATTCCCTGAGTATTTTTCAATCACACCCGAGGGGTTGTTGTCGCTGATTGTCATATCACTCCTGTTTTTTCTGACCTCAATATACACAGCTTCCTATCTGAAAAAAGAAGCCATTCAATCCGAAAATATATTTGTCGGTTCTTTGTTACTGTTTCTGGCCACCATGACCATGGTGACCATTTCAGATCATATCATGGTGATGTGGATCGCCATCGAAGCAACAACCATTGCCAGTGCGCCCCTGATTTACACACATCGGTCGAAAGCATCTCTGGAAGCAACCTGGAAGTATGTGCTCATCTGTTCCGTGGGTATTGCGATGGCTCTTTTAGGGACCGTTTTGATCACCTTGGCCATGGACGTCGGAAATGTCGATGTTCCCCTCTCTTTTTCCGAGCTGTCAGCAGCGGCCAAAGACCTGGACCCCATGTGGCTGAAGTCTGCTTTTGTGCTGATACTTGTTGGATATGGTACCAAAATGGGCCTGGCACCGATGCATACCTGGCTTCCGGACGCCCATAGTGAAGCGCCAAGTCCGGCATCTGCTCTTTTATCCGGCGTTCTTCTCAATTGTGCCTATCTGGGTATTTTTAAAACCAACAAAATAATGCTGGCCGCGGGACTGGGTGATTTTTCTGGAACCATTCTGATCGTTTTCGGCCTGTTGTCCATTTTGGCAGCAGCCACATTTATTCTGAATCAAACCGAATACAAAAGGCTTCTTGCTTACTCAAGTATAGAGAACATGGGAATCATCGCCTTCGGGACCGGAATCGGCGGTTTGGGAGCCTATGGTGCTATTTTATGCCTGATCCATCACAGTCTGATAAAATCCTCTCTGTTTTTAACATCCGGCAACATTCTACTTGGCTATGGAAGCCGGCTGATTGAGGAGACCGGGGATCTGGTTAAACTGATGCCCAAAACCGCCATAGCCTTTTTTACCGGTTTCGCCGGGATTTCAGGATTTCCGCCCTTTGGCATATTCATCGGCGAGATGTTTATCATTGTCGCTGCTTTCCGGTCAGGTCACTATTTTTTCACCGTCATCTTTATAGTCAGCCTTTGTGTTGTTTTTGCAGGTTTTGCTAAACAGGCGATGAAAATAACCTTTGGTACCGCTGAACCAACTACTCAGATAAAAATCGACGAATCTGCCAGCATGATATGGCCCCAGTACATACTCCTTTTTACTTCCCTCGTCCTGTGTTTGTGGATGCCGGATACCTTATATCAAACAATCGTTGATGCTGTTTCTGCTACTGGTGGAGGATTCTAAATGGATACAGGTTTTTTAAAGATTTCGAATGGGTGTGCGATACCCAGGAGCGACATTCCGCAGCTGTCATTTGCAGCATTTCGTGAAAATGCCTTGAGCATCGTCAAAGGGGGAGGGAAGGTTGTCCAGTATTTTGGATACAAAGAGAATGACACCGTTAAACTTCTGGCGGTGCTGCGAACCGATGAACTCCTGATTGCCGGAACCGATGCCCCGGACTCGTATCCTTCGTTTACCAATGAATGTGAGCCCTTTCACCTGTTTGAGAGAGAACTTGCGGAGCAGTTTGGAATCCGACCGGAAGGACATCCCTGGTTGAAGATGGTTCGGTATCATCCCAATGAAACCGGAAAACCTGATGTGTTTGGTAACGACTATTCAGAAGATATTCCGGGACGATACGACTATTACCAGGTTGATGGCGAAGAAGTCCACGAAGTAGCTGTCGGCCCTGTTCATGCGGGTGTTATTGAACCGGGCCATTTCCGGTTCAATTGTATCGGCGAGCGGGTCTTTCATCTTGAAATCCAGTTGGGGTATCAACATCGTGGGATCGAAAATCTGTTAACCAACGTTAAGAACAAACGACTTCCAATCATTGTGGAGAGCATCGCCGGTGATACCACTGTTGGAAATGCCACGTGCATGGCCCAGGCTGTGGAAGCGTTGACCCAGGTTGAAACGGATGCAGGATCCAGAATCATCAGGACCATTGCCCTGGAGTTGGAACGCATTGCCAATCACACAGGAGATCTGGGGGCTTTGAGTGGAGATGTCGCTTTTCTGCCACCGGCCAACTACTTTGGCCGTATGCGGGGGGATTTTCTAAATATGACCCTGCTACTCTGCGGAAACCGCCTTGGCAAAGGTGTTGTGCGACCCGGCGGTGTCCGGTTTACCATCGACGATGACATCAGAAACGAGCTTATGAGGCGGATTAACGAACTTGAGCCGCAAATGAAACATGTCATTGATCTTCTATTCTCAACCCCGAGTGTCAGGTCGCGATTCGAAAAATGTGGAACTGTCAGCACAGGTGATGCAGAAAAGCTTGGCCTTGTCGGACCAGCAGGCCGGGCCTGCGGCATTCAATTCGATGCCAGGCGTGAATTCCCAACAGAAGCTTATCAAAACATAGACATTCCTGCATTTGGCGAACCCACCGGCGATGTCTGGGCCAGGGCAAGAATTCGAGCAGATGAGGCCATGCTGTCCATCAACATGATAAAAACCCTGCTCAAAAACAGGATTGAAACCCAACCCGTGGATTTTGGAAACTACAACCTTTCACCTGAGTCTTTCGTGGTAACCGTCAATGAAGCCTGGCGGGGAGAGCTTTCTCACTGTATATTAACCAATGAAAACGGTGAAATCGCCCGCTATAAAATCAAAGACCCTTCCTTTCACAACTGGAACGGCTTGTCCATGTCACTCAGAGATACTGGTATATCTGATTTTCCATTAAATAATAAGAGTTTTAATTTGTCTTATTGCGGATTCGACCTTTAATCTCCTTCGGGTGAAGTTCCCTGAAGACAGACACGACAATTATTTCGATCATAATGAGAGTCCTGAAATGCTCAACACGCTAAAGAATCGATTTGAACAAGGATACAAAACCACAGGTTATCCAAAAACCAAAATTGAACTGGTTGACCGTTACCGCGGACTTCCTGAAATCAATAATGATGTTGCGAGTGACGTGGCGCAACAGTGTGCCTCCGAATGTCCTCAAGATGCAATAGACGCCGAAAAGAAAACCATCGATTTGGGGCGGTGTGTTTTTTGTGGGGGATGTGAACGCTTATCAGACGGGAAATTCGTTCAATTTACGAAGCGGTTTGAAACTGCAACTTCCATGCGGGAACATCTCTATACAAACGGCAGCCTTCCAACCCTCGCTGAGCATTCAAAGAAACACTTCAAGAAACTGTTCGGCCGCTCTCTGCAATTACGTCAGGTTTCTGCCGCAGGCTGTAACGCCTGTGAAGCTGATTTAAACGTCCTTGCAACGCCCTTCTTTGACCTTGCCAGGTTTGGGATAAACTTCGTTGCCTCTCCCCGTCATGCGGACGGGATCGTCGTCACCGGCCCCATTTCAAGAAACATGAAAACAGCTTTACTTCAGACGTTTGAAGCGATTCCTGATCCAAAAGTTGTTATTGCTGTGGGCAGTTGTGCCATATCGGGTGGCCCGTTCAGGGGATCTCCCGAGATAACGGAAGGTCTGGATTCGTTAATTCCAGTCGATCTTTATATCCCCGGATGTCCGTCCCATCCGATGACAAATCTGCATGCACTGCTGAACTACTTCAAATAGGGTTGCAGGGAGAAGTGACTTGGCAAACAGACAAGAAACAGAGTATTCTTAATAAATAAGGTTGTCTGCCGCAATAGGATCATCACCGGGTAACCCCCACTAGCGGAAACGATGTACCTGAAATGAGATGCCGCACCAGAGGTATCGCATTCCAGGAAACACATCAATCCATCCCTGGAGTCGAGTGTTTCGTCAGAAACACGTTGGTGAGGCCATCCCTGGCTTCAAAGTTCTTGATCAGCGTATTGCAATCAACTAAAACACCATAACTTCTGGTGTTTTACGAATATCTTACCAAACAATTACATTTATTTTTTTTTTAGTCTTGCCGTTTTTGAATGCCCGGTATAATGTCTTCAAAGATTGGCAACAGAAGCCAAAGGGAGGAAATAATGCCTATTATTACAATATCAAGAGGTACATACAGCAAGGGGAAGGAAATTGCTGAACAGGTTGCGGAAAAACTGGGGTATGAATGTATTGCCCGGAAAATTCTAATTGAAGCCTCAGCCCAGTTTAATATTCCTGAAATTAAACTCACACGCGCTCTGCATGACTCGCCAGGTATATTCAACCGTTTCACGCATGGGAAAGAAAGATATATCGCCTTTATCCGCCAGTCTTTTCTTCAAAACCTGCATAAAAGCAATGCTGTTTATCATGGTTTGGGGGGTCATTTTTTTCTCAAAGACATATCTCACGTATTGAAAATCAGGATAACGAGTGATCTGGAGCAGCGAATTCAGGAAGAAATGCGGAGAGAAAAAATCTCTGAAAAGCAGGCACGGCACTTGTTGGCAAAGGATGATGAGGAACGGCGGAAGTGGAGCTTATTTCTTTACGGAATTGATACCTGGGATCCCAAGCTTTATGATCTATCCCTGCACCTGGACCGATTATCAGTAGATGATATGGTGGACATCATTACAGACGTTTCCAAACGACCGTGCTTCCAGGAAACGGATGACTCCCTGAAGGCCTTTGAACATTTATTGAAAGCAGCCAGGATACAGTCATTGGTTGTCGAAATAATACCAACAGCAAAAGTTGTATGCAAAAACGAAAAAATCTATGTATATTTTGAAGGAACATTCGGGCAGGAAGAGTATATGATAAACAACATTAGGGAACTACTAAGGGAAATTCCCGAATATGAAGGCACTGACATTGTAATAGAGTCAGTGGCAACCTTGAGCTGACCCGTAGGCGGCTAAATTCAAAAATCAAATAGACAACACCCCATTAAAAACCGCCTCGGATAGGGCAGGGCCCATTTTCAATGCGGCCAGGCTCCCCGAACCATTACCCATCTCAAGGCCCTGATAACTGTCGTGAAGAGATTGACAGTGCGTCAGTACTGACAGACTCTGAATCGTTCCTGATCACCACTATCTGCAATTTATACAACTCATCGGAAAACCACGCATGGCGATCATCACCATTTCCAGAGGCAGTTACAGCCGAGGAAAAGAAGTTGCTGAAAAAGTGGCGTCACGGTTGGGATATGACTGTTTGTCTCGTGATATAGTCCTGGAGACAGCAAAACAGCTGCACATTCCCGAAGTAAAGCTTATTCGGGCACTGCATGATGCCCCGTCCATATTGGATCGGCTGATCGGTGGCAGAGAAAAATATGTGGCCGATTTTCGAAGAGTGCTGCTGCAGCATTTAAAAAAGGACAATGTCGTTTACCATGGCCTGGCGGGACAGTTCTTTCTAAAAGGTGTCCCCCATGTCCTGAAGGTTAGAATACTGGCAAACAGGGATCAGCGGGTTCTCGAAGAAATGGCGCGTGAGAATATTTCCAGTGCAGAAGCACTGCGAATCATTACAACAGATGATGAGGAGCGCCGCCAATGGAGCCAGCATCTATATGGAATTGATACCTGGGACCCCGATTTGTACAATATGGTTTTAAAAATTGGGAAGCTAACCATTGATAGTGCGGTTGAAATCATCGTGAACGCCGTCAAGCAACCCTGTTTTCAAACAACCGAGGAATCCCGGCAGAAGCTGAATGAACTGGCTTTCATTGCTGAATTGCAGACACAGATCGACGAGTCATCTATAGTCGATGTTGCCTTTGCAAATGGGGAGCTGTCTGTCACGCTGAAAGCGCCGGCAAAAAAACGGAATGACCTGGAAGTAAAGATTAGACGCATTACAGATGGACTGCCGGATGTTAAAACGGTTTCCATTAGTTTTGAACCATTGTCTCCCTTCTGATCGGTTCTAAGGGTCGGCTCAAAAACTAATTCACATTCTGTTTGCAAGATGTCCAGTGCTTTTAGGACTTTTACAAATAGATTATGTGACGTTATTTTTGAACGATCCCTAAAACAGGACTTTTTTTATGATTAGACATGCGTGGGTTTTTCGTCTGTTCCCGTTTCTTGCCTGGAAACCGCTGATAAACGCTAGAAACCTCAAATCTGATCTGATTGCGGGTTTGACGGGAGCCGTCATCGTTCTCCCCCAGGGGGTCGCATTTGCGATGATCGCCGGATTGCCCCCGCAATATGGCATGTATACAGCGATGGTCACACCAATCGTCGCCGCTCTGTTTGGATCCTCCAGGCATTTGATCTCCGGGCCGACCACCGCCATTTCCATCGTGGTGTTTACGGCCGTCAGCCAACATGTCGAGCCTGGTTCTGCTGAATTTATCAGACTGACGCTGACGTTAACTTTCCTGGCCGGTGTCTACCAATTCGGCTTTGGGCTGGCACGCCTGGGAGCCCTGGTGAATTTCGTCTCTCCCAATGTGATCATGGGCTTCACAGCCGGGGCTGCCTTGTTAATCGCCACCAGTCAAATTCAACATGCGCTGGGAATCGTGATTCCCAGGGGTGAATCCTTCCTTGAAACTTGGTGGACAGTGTTCCAGGACCTGTCATCCGCTAATCCTTATACATTGATCATAGCTGCAGCAACACTCGCCTCGGCCATCATCATCAAACGGATTATTCCAAAAGGACCAATACTGCTGCTTGCCATGCTGCTCGCCAGTTTGCTGAGTATCCTCCTTAACGGCGAGAACCATGGTGTCCGGATGGTGGGCGAGATTACCGCCTACCTGCCGCAGATGAGCCTCCCGGATTTGTCTGTGGGTTCAATCCGACTGATGGCCCCCAAAGCCTTCGCTGTTGCTTTGCTGGGGTTGATTGAAGCAGTCTCAATTTCCAGATCCGTTGCAGCACTTTCCCAGCAGAAAATAGACGGGAATCAGGAGTTCATTGGCCAGGGGTTGTCCAATATTGTGGGAAGCTTTTTTTCAAGTTATGCCGGCTCCGGATCTTTCACCCGAACCGGGATTAATTATTCAGCTGGCGCAAAAACGCCCCTGTCTGCCATTTTTTCAGCGTTTTTCCTGTTACTGATCCTTATTTTCCTGGCACCCCTGATGGCATTCCTGCCGATTGCGTCCATGGGAGGTATCATTCTGCTGGTGGCCTATAACCTGATTGAATTCAAACATATAAAAAATGTTATTAGAACAAGCCGCACGGAAGCGCTTGTGTTAATGGTCACTTTTTTTTCAACACTCTTCCTGGATTTGGAGTTTGCCATCTACAGTGGCGTTCTGTTTTCCCTGTTTTTTTACCTGAATCGAGCCGCCAAACCAAATATATTCAGCCTCGCCCCGGATCCGAAAGAGGCCAGGCGAAATCTCGTCAATCTTGAACGGAAAACAGTGGTTGAATGTCCCCAGTTGAAAATCATCCGCCTCGACGGATCACTGTTTTTCGGCGCCATTCACCATGTGGAAGAAAAACTTGAAATGATCAAGGAGCAGGGGCTGCGTTACAAACATATACTTATATTAGGCGGAGGTATTAATTCCATTGATATGGCAGGCGCCAATATGCTTGCACAGCAGGCAGGTCAGTTACAGAGTAAAGGAGGAGGGCTCTATCTTGTGGAATTGAAAGCGGAGGCTACCAAAATTATGCTCAAAGACCCGTATATCGATGCCATTGGGAAACAAAATATTTTCGATTCCGTATCTGAGGCCTTAACAAGCATCTATCGAAAGCTGGATATGGAGAAATGCTACCTGTGCCATCGAAATATATTTAGGGAGTGCCTGCCAAAGAAATCCTAGCTGAATATACCCCCCCCAGGATTATGGGATTCCTCCTAAAGAGGGCTGTGACGACTCGAAGGAGGAGATCTCTATATGGGTACATGCCCTGATGCGGCGCCGTCGGTTATGGTTGAATAATTATTGTCGGGTACAAACCCTCTAAATCTCCCTCGGGGTATGGCTGGATAGTATTGAAAGACATGTTCTGATTCTTTTGTGCATGCCCTTTGTTCTTTTTACCATCAAAAAAGGCACCGTTGGCTTCCAGGATGTGATTAATCCGATCTCTGAACGCCGCCACAAAATTAGCACCATTCCCCTCAAAAACCATGTCGCCCTTTGAATATCCAGCATCAACTTTTTCAAATTCCGCAATGGGAACACTGTTCTGTTCCAGGTCCTTTTTATTCCGTATTAATCCCCAAACCAGGGTATCATCCGGGATCGTCAGCTGATCCTTGATATCAATAATGGTGTGCGGCATGATGATACTCCCTTTGCCGACAGTCAAACGGCTGTTGGATTTCTCATTCGGCGTTCCTCTCAGGAAGCTGTTAAATCCAACGAACACCTTTTCACCCAGATCCGCTTCAATGATCTTGGCGCCATGAGCGGTGACATTATAACGTTCCAGCCTTGAATTGATGATGATGCTGTTTTCCTGGGCATTTGCCCCTTTACCTAACCAGGCATTCTGTAGAAAGGCCCGCTGGGAAACCAATACATTCTCATTAATATGATTTTCCGATTTGGTAACCGCATACCGATCAAGGGAGGCACTGTCAGGCACCGTAACCGTCTGCTCTTTGTTGACCGTCTCAAACACCCGTTGAAAATCCTCTTTCCGAACATTTACAAAATCCATAAAGAGTCCCTTTGGATCTTCCCCTTTATTAAACTCGATATAGTCCTTCAATTGATCCGGCGGGAACTGGTACATAAAGTTGAAATTGTCGGGTACCCGAACCCATACCGTTCCCGGTTTTATGTTGAGACGGCTGATTTCACCAGCCTGCACATAGGAATATGCCCCTATCACACAGTCTTTCATTGTTGTCAGATCCACCGTGGAAAAAGGCTCCAGAAAACAACCCCGGGACGGCGATCCGTGAATATTGGCGAAGTGCAGAGAAACCGTATCTCTGATGTAAAATATATCCGGTGTTTCAGGATCGTGTGAAAAATTATGGACAAGCGTCTTTACCAATAAGCTATTTTGAATATCCATACTCTCATCCCCATTAATTGGGATGATGAAATTGCCAAACCGAAATGAATCTCCTTCTTTCTTGAGTTCATCCCCCCTGATATCACTTTTGTACAATAGGGAGTTTGTCACCTTACACTTTCCTAGAAAATAGCTGCCCGAGAGATTAGAATGTCTAAACTGAAAATCAATCGGATGGTTTGGAGATATGCCGTAAAAAGCATAAAACTCGGTCAGTTTCTTTAAGGGAATAAGCCCTTCAATTTGAGGGCTAACATCAAATTTGAGTTCCCGAAGATTAATATTGGTTCGTTGGATTATTCGATCATAAAGTTTTTGCAGTTCAATCATAATCGTCCCTTTTTCCTATTTGTTCGCTTTATTTGCCTTCATTGCATCCACCACAGCCAGAAAAATATCAGTCAGCCGCAGAATGCCAACAGCTTCCTGGTTCCTGACAACCATTAATGATAAATAAGGTCCCGCCATCAGTTGATAAATGGCAACGTCCAGTGATGTGTTTTCTTCAACATATTGGTTCTCTGAAGGTGTCTTCATAAACTTCTCAACCTTCATTTTGGCCGGCTTGATGCACATTTTTTTAAATGAAATGTCCTTCAACCGGGACCGTTCCCGCAAATTTGCAACAAATTTAGTACTGAAACCGAATTTCTCAATTTCGCCAATATGATCTACCCCATCATTTCCCGATTCAAGCGCCCTCAGCACATTCAACTGGCTGAGTTTACCCACTATTTTATTCTCTTTATCCATAACCAGAACCGCGCGATGCTGGGTTTTGGTTTGATCATAGTTCTCCTGCGCCTTTTCCAGAGCAAGAACAGCCTCAAATAAGGTCGAACCTTTACTTACAGTCGCATATTCCGAAATAGGGACCATCAGGTCTTTTACCAGTTGATTCATCGGACACCTCTAGCGTTTAACAGTTGTTGTTTGGTACAAATAAATACAATCACTCCACTTGATCATAGCCATCACGAACAATCTCACCATATAATCATTCACTGGTCAAAGCCCGACTTCTGCCTCTGTTTGCGGGGAAGTCAAGCGTCAGCATTGGACGCCATTAAAGCCATAAGAACGAATTCCCAGGAAACGTCGCCACTGAATGATTTAATTTTTTTTTGCTCATAATACAATGCTGTATAGCGGAAAAGCAAAAGATACGCCAAAAAAAAACCTCCTGTCTCTTCATTTATAAAGAGCAGGAGGTTTTTTAGCGGCTATAACCAATAAAGAATCTAACCTTCCATCAGAAACTCGTCAGCGGAACAATTGGACTCACTTACAGAGACAAAACTCTCATAACTGCCGTTCACACGTTCAATTCGTTTGATGGTACCGCCCTCTTTCAGATAATCCTCCACTGATTTCTCGACGTAAATGTGATTTGGATTGAATGAAACCGACCTTCTTCTTCCCCTGCGCTTCTGATTCTTGAACTTTTCCATTTTTTTCTCCTAGAATTGTATTTTAACTACTGTATTTAAAGTCTTTTTATTTTGAAACAGCTGTTCCGATAAAAACGGGAATTTTTATAAATTTCTAAATCTATTTTTTTATAAGTTTTATTATTGGCAATAATATTTATATATCTAATTTTTTGTCAACAAAAATATCACTTAGAACATATCCCCATGTTTTAACTAACTATTTTTTTTGCAAAAACTTGGTAAAAAATCAGGGATCAAGACGTCAAAAAAGTAATTATTCAGGAGTTTCATCAATAATACCTGAAACGGATTTCACTGTTCATCAGTTTTGACTCATGGTGCGACCAACAGGGTACAGGTTGAACAGTGCGACCATAGGGATGAAGACCGGCAGGGCTCTTTAAATCATCGTATTGCTTAGACAGAGAGGTGGGGCTCATTTGCCTATCCCGGTCAAATATCTTATGATAATAGCGGTTCAAGGGTTGAATTTAACAGGTCACAGCAAGGAAATATCTGATGTCGCAGAGACTGGCACAAAAAAGAACAAGCGTAGAGGCAGCTCAATGGGAGCAGGTACGAGAACTGATGCCGCGTCGGCAGGGTACGCGGGGTATTCAGTATGAGGCCTTGGAATACCTTTATGAAAACCTCTATGAAAAAGTATCCGAGGAGCAGCTTCGGGAGCATTTTCTGGCAGTAAGGGGCCAGCTCCAGGAAAAGGGTGATCCGGTAAAAAGTGCCATCAATCTGGCCATCAAGGAGCTTCAACGACTTAGCAAGCCGACGTTTGAACTGATCAAGATTCAGGAAGCTTCTCTGGTTGGAAAAACCAGACGGTATGTTCAGCTGAATTTCACCGGTTTTGATACGGTTATCAACTTCTCGGAGTTCCAATCTTACCTGAACGACGTCTTGTCCGAGGAAGAGCTTCCGATCTTAAGAAGTGTTTTCAACGACTACCCCAACATTCAGTCAACGATATTTCCCGGCCTGCAACCGGATTGGTTAATAAAAATTCAGTCCTATGCGCTGATCAGCTCTTCCAGGCAGATCGGCGAACAGGAGCCCCGAACCACCTATTCGATCATTCCGGATAGTCATTGCACTCATAATTTTCTGCTACTCTATGAGAACGAACAGAGCCCCCTTCCATTTCTGGCCTTCGTCACCGATATTGCGTCTGTAGATTCCGTGGAGGATTCTCAATATTTAATGTATAGGGGTGGTGAAAAACGGGAGCGTCTGGAGTTCTATCATCAGATCTGGATGCGCCTGAATGAGACCTCATTGACCATTGAAGAGGCATCAGAGCTTTGGGAATCCGCAGAAGCGATAGCGGGTCAGCATGATCTAGTGAACGAAAGGGCGTTGCGAAAAGGGCTTATCGCCATGAGAGTTCGAGAAAAGTGGCAGAACCTCCTCCAGAAAAACCAAGAGTAAAGTTTTCCCTCCATTTGCCGATAAGGTGTTAATTGTTCATTTTTTTTGAGAAAAAACACTTAACTCGGATAAGCCAAAAAACCGTCCGGAGCTCTCTAGAAAAATTGTATAGCCACAGTGCACCAGTCTGTCTTCAGCTTGGTTGCCTGATGCCTGTACAGTTGTTTCTGGGGTGTCGATGGATGTTTTTCGGTTATCCCATAACAAACATCAAATTATATGGAGTCAATTAAAGTCAAGGAAGCTTTAAACACTGCGTTGATGCTGGGGGAAGTCTCTCAGACCACGCATTCCGTCGAGATTGATGGTATCGGAGAGGTACAGATCGATGGAGGGCAGGTCAAATTGATGTCACGGGCGGGAGAATGGAAGCAAGTCACCCGGGACAATCTTGAACAGAGATTGGATGAACTCATGCAGGAATCATTTGAAGAACGGGTCAAGCGAAGTATCGGACACCTGATCTTCAAGACCTGATCTCAACGCCTCTTAGGGATCGTACAAAAATAACTTGTCATAATCTGTCTGCTAAAGTACCGAAAAGACTGAACATTTTTCAGACAGAATACCAGGGCAACGTGTTTCCTTTTCACCTGCAACGCGATTCCCTGATATTAATGGGAAACACTTGAGTAAATTTTGAGCCGACCCTTAATAACCTGATGAAACCGGTAACAACATCCACAGAACTGGGTGACGTTATCCGGTTTCAGCCTTTACGCTTTTACCACCGCCTTAAAGAACAGCCAGACTGTTTTCCACTTGATCACCTTTCCGGTCAGTTCACTCATCAGCACAGCCTGAACCTTTTCTATTTCAGCATCGGACAGGGTTCGACGCAATTGATCGGCGTATGAGGCCTTATCTCCACCACCCGGTTTAAACCATTCATCAATTTTTCCGGAAGAGATCAGCACCTCATTCTGAAATCGAGTTGAGGTATGGGTTTTAATATGAAAGCCGGCTGAGCTTACCCAATCCATCATCGCCTGGCTATCCCAGTTGGTGCGATTGTTGTCCGGGTCCTGATATATTGCTTCTTCAGCCTCCAGGATTCGCTCTCTGAGATCCGCATCCAATTTGGACTCTGGCATGAACTCGGAAAGCCGTTGACCGTCAGCCGGAATATTTTCGGCCAGTACCAGGATTCCATTTTCCGACAGTATCAAACTGATCTGCTTTAACATCGCCGATCTATTACAACTGCGTGACAACACCGCCTGTCCGAATACCGCATCGAACTGCAGATTCTCCCGGATCAAATCACCCAGATCCAGAACCCCCTCTTTTTCCGGTACACGTGTAATGATCGGTCTCAACAGCGGGTCCCGATCCAGAAACCGGCCGGACAGGTTTTGTTCAGCTTCTTCGCTGTCTACAACACCGTAAACGGTCCCTTCGGGAACCTGCCTGAGCGCCTCGCTCAGCATCAATCCATTTCGGGCATTGAGATCAATGACCATATCACCTCTGTCCAGGGACAGGTAAGCAAACAGGTGGTCCCTGATGCTGCCCAGGATTTCACCGGTATTCCCCAGCGTCCGTCCCTGCCACTGTTCTTCCTGCGTCTGCTTGTCGGATGCGGAGAGTTCCAGCGTGGCGGCCAGTTGAGCCTCCCGCCGCCGGATCACCTGATCCCTGACGTTTGCTTCATAGCCCTGATCCGACGGCTGGTAAAACATCCGTCCCTGCAGCCCCTTCGGCAGGTATTGCTGTGAAACCCAGTGGTCCTGAAACGCGTGTGGATAGAGATAGCCCTTACCGTGCCCGAACCCCTCCTTATCACGATTACCATCTCGCAGATGGTTGGGCACCTCATCAATTTTTTCGTTTTGAACAGAACGCAGGGCGTCGAAAAAGGCAAAACCGGAATTGCTTTTAGGAGCTGTCGAGAGGTAGAGACAGGCCTCAGCCAGATGGAATCTCCCTTCCGGCATTCCCACATAGTCAAATGCCTGGGCTGCACTCATAACGACCTGCAGGGCTTGAGGGTCTGCCATACCAATATCCTCCGAGGCAAATATAATCATCCGCCGGAAGATAAATCGGGGATCCTCCCCGCCATAGACCATTTTGGCCATCCAGTAGAGTGCGGCGTCCGGGTCCGATCCTCTCAGAGACTTGATAAAGGCCGAGATGGTATCGAAGTGCGCGTCCCCGTCCTTGTCGTACAGGACCGCTTTTTTCTGGATGGACTCTTCCGCCACCACCAGATCCAGATGAATGGGGTTCTCCCCATCGGTATCACTGGACATTACGGCCAGTTCAAGTGCGTTCAGGACCGCCCGGGCATCGCCATTCGCCACCCGGACCAGGTGATTCCGGGCATCTTCATCCAGCTGAACATTTAAGTTACCATACCCCCGCTCCCGGTCTTTCAAGGCGAAATCAATAATCTGCCTGAGATCATCATCCGTTAACGGATTCAGCTGGAAAATCCGAGACCGGCTGACCAGCGCCTTGTTCACCTCGAAATAGGGATTTTCGGTGGTTGCCCCGATCAGGATGACCGTCCCATTTTCCACGTGCGGCAGCAATGCATCCTGCTGGGCCTTGTTGAAACGATGTACCTCATCAATAAAAAGGATAGTTCGCCGCTGGTGTTCCTGACGAAAGGTCTCCGCCTGGCTGATGCTTTCTCGGATATCCTTGACCCCCGACAGAACTGCGTTCAATGACAGAAACTGCGCCCGGGTGGTGTTGGCAATAATTCGTGCCAGCGTGGTTTTACCGGTTCCCGGCGGACCGAAAAAAATCAGACTCGACAGCTGATCCGCCTGAATAGACCTCCTGAGCAGCCGCCCGGCTGAAAGAATATGAGACTGCCCCGCAAATTCGTCCAGGATTCTCGGCCGCATGCGGTCGGCCAGGGGTGCATCCTTTTTTATCTGCTGCTGTAATGAATAATCAAACAGGTCCAAAACCGGTTTATGGTTCGAGTTCGCGAAAAATTAAGTTCACCATGGAGACATAGGAGTGTTTCGTTAGAATCACTCCTGTATATTCCATCGTTCTAAATCATGACTCCCCGGCTGTACGAAATTGCTTAATTTGCAACCGAACAGCGCATCCACATCATATTTTTCCTCATTGTAATCACGAAAATGGCAATATGAAAGCGGAATTCTGCTTTAAAGTGTTTTTTTACTATTCAACTAACGCAGGATTTGAGAAAATGGTCGTTTGATATTCAAAAATATCCGAAGAACCCCTGCTGGGGGCAAAACCAAAAAGGAATCAAAAGGGTAACGGAAAGAGATGGGGTCAGTAGATAAGCCATTCTGGGAAATAAAATCGCTCGACGAGATGTCTTTCGAGGAATGGGAATCACTTTGTGACCGTTGCGGACAGTGTTGCCTTCACAAGACAGAGGATGAATCCACCGGCAACGTTTTTCACACCATCATCGCCTGTCGACTGCTGGATCTTGAGCAATGCTGCTGTTCCGATTATGAACATCGTATGGACCAGGTTGCCGAATGCCTGAAAATTACCCCTGTTGGTTTTAAAAGAATGCACCTCCTGCCGGAATCCTGCGCTTACCGACGTCTGTCAGAAGGAAAACCGCTGGAATGGTGGCACCCATTGATTTCAAACGACCCTGAAACTGTTCACCTGGCAGACATCTCTGTTCTGGGAAAGGTCCTATCAGAAGATAATATTCATCCCGACGATTTTGAAACATACATGACAGATCAGTAACCCGTCCCAATTTGAATCATCCATCCGACTCGCACCACATTTTTTGAAGGCATCATGAAAAACCAGACACAAAACACATCACTCCGAAATATTGCTATTATTGCCCATGTCGACCATGGGAAAACCACCCTCGTTGACGCCATGTTCCGCCAGAGCGGACTGTTCAGAGAGGGACAGGCTGTTGATGACCGGATCATGGACAGCATGGATCTCGAACGAGAACGAGGAATTACCATTGCAGCCAAAAACTGCTCCGCTTTATGGAACAATGTCAAGATCAACATCATCGACACCCCGGGCCATGCCGACTTTGGCGGAGAGGTGGAGCGGGCGTTGAGCATGGCAGATGGAGCGCTGCTGCTGGTGGACGCTTCGGAAGGCCCCCTGCCCCAAACCCGATTTGTCCTTGAGAAAACCCTGAAACTGGGACTGAAAATAATTGTGGTGATCAACAAAATCGACCGCAAGGACGCTCGAGCTGCCGAGGTTCTTGATGAGGTCTATGACCTGTTTATTGACCTGGACGCCTCCGAAGATCAGTTGGACTTTCCACTGCTCTATGCCATCGGCCGGGACGGGATTGTTAAAAAAGAACTGGAAGATGAAACCGATAACCTGCATGTCCTGTTTGAAACCATACTCGACCAGATACCTGGCCCGTCATATCAGGAGGGAGAGCCTTTCCAGATGCTGGTGTCCGATCTGGGGTATTCTGATTACCTGGGACGACTGGCCATTGGGAAAATTCTGAACGGTAAAGTCAAATCCAATGACAAATTGATTCGCATTAACGAGAAACAGGCACATGTGCCTTTGAAAATCTCAAAACTTCAGATCTACGACGGGCTGAAACTATCGGAAGCAGCTGTGGCTGAAGCGGGAGAAATTATTGTGCTCTCCGGCGTTGATGAGGTGAAAATTGGCGATACCATCTGCAACGTCGCATCACCCAAGGCGCTGACACGCATAACCGTTGACGAGCCAACAGTGACCATGCGTTTTATGATGAACCAGTCCCCTTTTGCCGGGATGGAAGGAAAAAATGTGCAATCCAGTAAAATCCGGGAGCGGTTGATCCGGGAAACCCTCAGAAACGTTGCCATCCGTATGGAAGAGACCACCGATAATGACGCTTTCATCGTCAAGGGTCGAGGTGAGTTCCAGATGGCCATCATTGTAGAAACCATGAGGCGGGAAGGATTCGAGATTTGTGTCGGACGCCCCGAGGTGATCTACAAAACCGAAAACGGCCAGAAAATGGAGCCCATCGAAAGGCTGTTCATCGATTGCGATGAAAACTTTATCGGGGTCGTCACCGAAAAGCTCTCCATCAAGAAAGGTAAGATGATCAACCTGACCAACAACGGTACCGGCCGAGTCCGCATCGAGTTCAGCATCCCCTCACGCTCACTGATCGGGTACCGGGACGAGTTTCTGACCGATACCAAGGGTACTGGTATTATGAACTCCTACCTGGCCGGATATGAGCCGTTTCGGGGAGATTTTCCCACCCGTTCCACGGGATCATTGGTTTCCGACAGGCAGGGGGTATCAGTTGCTTATGCCCTGTATAACCTCGAGCCTCGCGGCCGGTTGTTTATGGAAGCGGGAGCCCCCTGTTATGAGGGAATGGTCATCGGGGAGCACAACAAGGATGGCGACCTGGGTGTTAACCCGACAAAGGAAAAGAAACTCTCCAACGTCAGGGCATCCGGTAAGGACGACGCCGCCGTACTGTCACCGATCAGGCCGATGACCCTGGAAACAGCCATCAACTACATCAGTGACGATGAACTGGTGGAGGTCACACCGAAATCAATTCGAATCCGAAAAGCAGTCCTGTCCGCCCAGAAAAGGCACCAGACGATAGGCCAGAAAAAAAGCCACTGATTTTCCCGGGGATTGCGGAACTTGCTGAGAACGAATATAATGAAAAGACATACATGGTGAGCACAGAGAAGAATAAAAGTGGCATTTTACCGTGCAACTTATTCTTCTCTGTGTGCTCTGTGCCTCAGTAGTGAATGCTTTTTTATCAGCCAGGATCTAACTTCCAGTGAATGAGAATGACATGAAAATACAGCCAGCCAAGCAAAAAGCCCTTTCGTTCCTGATCGGTTTTTTCTGCCTGCTGATTCTTCCAGCGGTAGCGATTGGGGATTCTCAAATCGGTGGTCTGACACCAGATGAACAGAACAATATCGATGTGTTTCAGCGAACCAACAAATCGGTGGTATACGTCACTAATTCACAGATTCAGAAGGACTACTTTACCCTGAATATTTATGAAATCCCGGCAGGTGCAGGTACCGGATTTGTGTGGGATCGCAGCGGGCTGATCGTTACCAACTATCATGTCATCGAAAACGCCAGCAAGATCAAAATCACCCTCTGGGATCGCAGCAATTGGGACGGGAAGGTGGTGGGTATCGCCCCGCACAAGGATCTGGCCGTTATTAAAATAGACGCGCCGGCCGATAAGCTGTTTCCCATCATGACCGGGAATTCGGACACACTTAGTGTCGGGCGTAAGGTCCTGGCGATCGGCAATCCATTCGGGCTGGATACGACGTTAACTGTTGGGGTCGTCAGTGCACTGGGTCGCGAAATTAACGCCGGTGGGCGAAAGATCAAGGATCTGGTTCAAACAGACGCGGCCATTAATCCGGGGAACTCCGGTGGACCGCTGCTCAACTCAAAAGGTGAGCTGGTCGGGGTCAACACCATCATCATCAGCCGAAGTGGATCGAGTTCCGGTGTCGGGTTTGCGATTCCGGTCAACACTGTCAAATCGATTGTCCCGCAACTGATAGAGCATGGAAAAATCATGCGCCCCATCATCGGGATCACAACGGTGCACGACTCTGTCGTTCAACGCTACCGCATCAAAGGAGTGGTCATATACCAGGTACCGAAGGGATCAAACGCTGAAAAAGCGGGTATGGTAGGGGTCAGGCAGGATAGAAAGGGAAACGTCATCTGGGGGGATATCATCACCAAGGTCGAGGAGTTCCCGATTCAAAACCAGAACGACCTGTTCACTGCCCTGGAAGAATTCAAACCGGGAGACCAAGTAACCATTGAGACGCTTCGTGACAATCGAAAACGAACATTCAACATCCGATTAACAGCACCGGAATAACGGTGAGTCGGGGCAGACTCGCCCCGCTTACTTCTTCTCCTCTTCCACTTCCTTCTGCTCTTCTGCTTCCTTTTCTTCTTCAGGCTTATCTTCGATCTTCTTCTTCTTCCCGTCCGGACCTACTTCTTTTTTGAAGTTGCGGATTCCCTTACCCAGACCGGCTCCGATTCCTGCCAGACGACCAGCACCAAAAAGAACCACAACAATACACAGAATTATCGACAACTCACCAACACCTAATCCACCAATCATAGTTCCTCATCTAGTTGATTGTATTTTTAACCGTATCATTCCAGACTCCATCCGAAATCTGTTTCAGGCAAAAACAGTAGCATCACTACCGCTTCACAGGCCATCATTCCGGACTTGATCCGGAATCCAGTTGCAAAGTAACATTTACACCCCTGGATGCCGCGAGCACCGTGTTTCGAAACGAAACACTTGGATCGGGTCCGGCATGACAAAGGTATTTAAGTCAGTCTATTCCGTATAGGAAATATTTTCAACAGCCTGTGTCATGGCCACAGGTTCCTTACCCTTTTTCTCGGTTATTTCATCAACATAAGCATCAACAACTTTCCAGAATCGGCTCCAGTCACCATTACTGTCCATCCACATCTTTTGTATCACAGGCGAATCCGGTGCGTAGCGTTCGTATTGTAAAAGCCGGGCGTTATTAAAGCGTCTGCGATTAACTGGCAGTTGCGGATACAACTGACCGATTTCCATCTCAAGCTCTGAAAATAGAATCTTCCGTTGAGCAAGAATCACTTCCGGCTGCTGCTGGCGGTCGTACAAATCCCTGAAACGCGGCAGATAGCGTTGCACTGTTTCTGCGAACCGTGTTGATCGCTTTACCTTCTCCCTGAGAGCTGCCACCTGCTCCTGACTCATAGGCTTTGTCTCGGCAAAATACTGCATAGCCCCCTCCTGGCCGACAAAAGAAGCGAGCTGTTCATTAAACGCATCCTCCCCTGACACAAATACCGTCTCGTGCACCATCTCATGTATGATGGTACTGGCCAGATAATACCCTCCTCTCTTCAGCATGGGGGTTGTGACAGGGTCTTTAAACCAGCCCAGTGTTGAGTAGGCCGGTGCGGCAAAAACCCAGGTATCAAAATGGCGGGACTCGAGATTCTCAGCCAGCTCTTCGGCCTCCTTCTGGTTGAAATAACCTTTATACGGTACCGACCCCACGATGGGGAACCACCAGGTATAGGGCGTCAGTTTATCTTTGGGACTCGCGGTCACGACAAAGGTGACCCCAGGTTGGGACGTTTTATAGTAGCCCGTATAGTTATCGCTTTTCCTGAGCAGCAACCGATTTTGCGCAAAGGACTTAATCCGGGGAATCTCTTCGAACAGATGCCGGTAGGTTGGATTGGGTTCCTGTTCAAGAGCGCTTTCAATGGCTATCTGGCTGAATCGGAGATCCAGTTGCCCTCTTCCCTGCTTAAGGTAGTAACAGCCTGACAACCAGATCAGGGACAGACAGACCAACAGCAGTTTACTCTTCAAATGGTGTTTTCCCTTTGACCTCATCGTTTTCCTTAACCAGGACTTCTACTTTTTTTTCTGCCCGACTTAACTCCTTCTGGCAGGTCCGGCTCAGCTTAATTCCCTTTTCAAAAGCCTTCAGCGATTCATCAAGCGTTGCAGTCCCCTCTTCCAGGGACTGAACAATCTGCTCAAGCGCATCCAGGTTCTCTTCAAATGTTGCGACCACTTTTATCTCCATCAGTTTCCGAGTGAATCTACAGTAACTCTCTAACTAAAAATGTACCAAATTCGCCTTGATGTTGACCAGTGGAAAACCAGGGCTGCAAGATCAATTTTCAACATGAATATTTCGTTATTTCAAGTAGAAACACATTTAATCTGAATCAAATCGCAGAAAATTTCTTTCCCGACCGGAAATTGGGAAGTAATTTGCATTGAATCCGATGTTTGAATTGACCTGGACAAATAAATTTATTCCCCTTTCCTCCCAAAAGGGGAATAAATCGAAACGTCTAAAAGAACTGAACAACTGACCCTGTTTTTTACCATGCGGAAACCCATTGTCCTGATGCACGTTTCAGATCTTCATTTTGTTGATGATTCGCTGCGTTTAATCGATTTGGTAAGAAAGGAGGGGATTACGTCCAAACGGGTCATCGGATGGATGAACTATCGATTCAACAGAAGGGGTCAATTCACCAACAGCATCCGAACACAATTAATCGAGTACCTGAAGACAAACGATTGGGACTATCTGGTGATTTCAGGCGACCTGACAAACCTGGCGCTTGAAACAGAATTCAGAGCAGCCAGAAAACAACTGGAGCCTTTGATAGAGAAAGGAACAGTGATCATGACTTCCGGCAACCATGACCGATATGTCAAGGGAGCTCTTGAGCCTGACCTGATGGCACAAACCTTTTCCGACTGTTTCCCGTTTAATCAGGAACCATTGCAGGGAGGAGAAAGCCATCACCTGGAGTTGGGCGATTCAGCGGTTCTCTTTGAGATCGCCACCGCCTGTCCTCGTCTCCATGTATCATCAAGGGGCAGGATTCAGAACGACCTGGAGGCATGCGAAGCGTTTATTCAGAAAAACTACAGTGACCGACTCAAGCTGGTGGTTGGGCACTACCCGGCATTTTTACCGGAGAACGAGAAAGAGGGCTATCTGCACAGGCTGGATGACAGAAGCCGCCTACAGGATTTTTTAAAAAACAGTTGTACCGACATCTATCTCCATGGGCATATACACAAGACCTGGCAGTCGACACCTCCGGACCTGACCCGTCCAGTCTGCCTGAATGCAGCCGGTTGCTGCCGGTATGCAGATGGAGACTGGTCCGGTTTTCACCGAGTAACGATGACAGGAACCCAATTTGAGGTTTCTCAAATCAGGCTCCCAGTATCAGCCTGAGAAAATTTAGGGATCGTACAAAAATAACTTGGCATAATCTGTCTGCTAAAGTCCAGAAATGACTGAACACTTTCCAGACAGAATGCCAAGTAATTTTTGAGCCGACCCTTAGTCCAACAGCATTGTTTCATAAGCCCGTTTTTGCAATAACAACAAGTATAATAGGAATCTCTCTCAATGTCTGATAACTCATTCCAGAACCTGTTCTCCAATACAAGTGAAAGAGTAGAATATTTGAAGCAAAGCAGGCTATTCAGTCCGTTTCCTGATCACTTGCTGCAAAAGCTGTCACCCCTCTTAGAACTCAGCCAGTTTCCGGAATCCCATGAAATTACAACAGAGGGGGAGTCTCAATCCCGGATGCATTTTTTAATCAAGGGGAGTGTATCGGTTTATTCACAGGGAAAATTTATCCTGTCCCTGAGAAGGCTTGGGGATATCTGCGGCGGGATGGGTTTCATTACAGACAAACCTGAACTATCAACCGATGTCGCCAGAAGTGAAGTGGACATGTTCAGCCTTGACCTCGATGACCTCTGTGACAACCCGAACATCAATGCCACCGAGTTGAAGGACCTGCTCAGGCGTCTCTGTTCAGCTATGCTGGCCGATAAACTGGCACTGACAACAATGAAGGCTGGTCAGTTTGAGGAGAGCCATAAGCGATTGCAAACGGCTATCGAGGATGTGGAGCGGGCAAATCGCACCAAGACGAATTTTCTGGCCAATCTCAACCATGAAATCCGAACCCCCATGCATGGTGTGATCGGTATGTCAGATATTTTGCTGAACACCGAACTGACCCGTGAACAGGAAGAATATGCCAGGATAATCCAGCAGTCAGCTGCCGGCCTGCAAACAATCATCGATGAAATTCTGGATTTTGCTGACATAGACGGTGACACCCTTTCCATCTATAACGAGCCGTTCGATCTGCAACAGCTGATGGATAAGCTTGATTTCGGAATGAGATCAATCGCCAATCGCAAAAAACTCAAGTTCTCCAAAACCATTGATCCTGATGTTCCCCAGCTGTTGAACGGGGATCCGATTCGACTGCATCAAATACTGCTCTACCTGACCGGCAACGCTATTAAATTCACGCAGCAGGGCTCCATCAATATTCATGTTTCCATGAAAGATGAAACAGAACAAACCGTGCTGCTCTTTTTTTCCGTGACAGACACTGGCATCGGCATTGACGAGGCTCATTTCGATCTGCTGTTCAAGTCCTTCTCGCAAGTGGACTCCTCAGCCTCCAGGGCCTATGAAGGCATCGGCCTGGGACTGGCCATGTGCAAGCAGCTGGTCAACCTGATGGGTGGGGATATTGGTTTCGACAGCACTGTGGGTGAGGGGTCAACATTCTGGTTCCGGCTCGACCTCAACCGTCACATTGACAGACGCAAAGATGGTTGTCTGACCACTGCGGGACACCGGGAAGAGGACAGGAACTACCTGCTGGAAAGCGCATCGTCCAATCCATCCCGGATACTGGTGGTGGATCATGACCGAATCAACCGCCTGGTAGCCATCAAGGCTCTGGAAACCATCGGCTATCACGCCGAATCCATCGATTCCGGCGATAAGGCTTACAGTATCCTGGAACTGCTGCCCTTTGATCTGGTATTGATGAACGTCTACCTGCCGGGCAATGACGGATTGAAAACCGCTCAACGCATTCAGCAGCGAGGATCAACTGTGCTTAACCCCAACATCCCCGTTATCGGCATGGCTTCCCATGCAACGGAATGCAGCCAGAAAAAAAGCGAATTCGCCGGCTTTACCGGGCTCATTCAGAAACCCCTGACCAGAGAAAAACTACAGATCTCCCTTGAGCACTGGCTGTCAGAATCCGGACAGTAGGAAGGTGCTTAGGGATCGTACAAAAATAACTTGACATAATCTGTCCGCTAAAGTCCCGAAAAAACTGAACATTTTTCAGACAGAATGCCAAGTAATTTTTGAGCCGACCCTTAACCCTTCAGCAAACCATCCAGGATGTTTTTGTTGGTCAGGGTAGCTGCATGGGTGATGTGAATTCCGTCCTCGGCATAGTCCAGCTCTTCGACACTCGTCAGTTGATAAAAGTGAGACAGCAGTTCTGTTTTATCATAAGGCAGGATAATACACTCGCGGACAAAACTGCTGGCAAAGTGCTCCTTGACCGTCTCTGTCAACAATTCCACCGTTTCGGGGTCCAGGGCTGAGACTGAAATACTTCCCGGATAGGTTTTCAACAGGATCATCCGATCCATATCTTCCTCAACCTGGTCTATTTTATTGAGAACCAGCAGGCGTGGGACTTTTTCTGCACCAATCTCCTTGAGAACCTTTTCCGTGGTATCGATATGCTGCTCTATATTGGGACTGGAAGCGTCCACCACGTGCAGCAGCAAATTGGCATCCTTTACGACAGACAGGGTTGAGCGAAAAGACGCAATCAGGTTGTGGGGCAGGTTTCGAATAAAGCCGACTGTATCGGAGACCAGCAGATCCGGTTTCGTTTCGGTAGGCAGGAGCCTGGTGGTAGATTCCAGTGTGGCAAACAGCTTGTCCTGTGCCAATAGGTCCGAACCGGTCATGCCGTTGGTCAGGGAGGTTTTACCGGCATTGGTATAGCCCACCACACCGACCTGAAAACAGCTGGACCGGTTTTTCGACTGAACGGTTCTCTCCCGGGCCGTCTTTTTCAGGGAATTTTCCAGGCGGGTGATCTTGTTTCGAATCAGTTTCCGGTCGATATTGATCTGCTTTTCACCCGCTCCCCGTGACGCACTGATCCCCCCTTTCTCCCGATCGAGATGAGCCCAGAGTCCGACCAGACGGGGAAGCATATACTTCAGCTGAGCCAGTTCCACCTGATCACGCGATTCCGGCGTTCGGGCATGGTTGGCAAAAATTTCCAGGATCACCTGGGTTCGATCCCAGACCATGCAATCCAGGGCGCTCTCGATGAACTTCCCCTGGTTTGGACTGAGTTCGTGATCGAACAGTACAATATCCACTTTTTTTCGCTCGGCAATCTTCTGGATCTCCTTCAGTTTGCCGCCACCGATATAGCTTCTGGAATCTGGGGTGGACCGTGACTGAATCTCCTGGCCGGCTACCCGAAACCCCAGGGTTTTCGCCAGGGACGTCAGCTCCTTCAGTGAGTCCAGGGTGTTTTCGATCTTTTCCGATTTAAGATGGAGCCCCACCAGAAATACCCGTTGCTTCTCCTGCGAATAGTTAATCAAGGTGCACCTCCTTCCAGCATCTCCCCAGTTTTGACCTGATGACCGTTAACCCAGTCTCCGGCTGCCACCGGTTTTTTATTCTCCGGCTGACAGGAAAGAATGGATACCGCGCCACTTCCACATGCCACCGTCACACCGGAGCTGCCGGTGTCCAGAATGGTTCCTGCGGGTGCTTGCTGTGGTACCACCTCTGCCCGTCGCATTGACCGGATCAATAGTCGTTTCCCTCGAAACTCGGTAAACACCCCCGGAGCAGGCGATAACGCCCGAAACCGGTTATAGACCGCAGCGGCGTCTTCATCCCACTGGATGCGACGGTCCTCTTTGTTCAGCAGCCTTGCATAGGTTGCCAGTTCATGATCCTGCTTGAGCGGCTGAATCCGGTCGAATTGCTGAATAGTCTCCACAATCAGTTCCGCGCCCATCGTCTGCAGTCGTTCCGTCAAGGTGTCCACACACTCATCGGGTCCGATGGGGGTGCTCCGGCTCAGCAACAGATCGCCACTATCCATGCCCTCGTCAATCAGCATGGTGCAAACCCCCGTCTCGGTATCGCCATTGAGCAGGGAGAACTGGATCGGGGCCGCCCCCCGCCATTTCGGCAGCAGGGAGCCGTGTACATTCAAGCATCCTCTCTCCGGCAAATCCAGAATCTCGTTGGGCAGTATTTTTCCATAGGCGATCACCACGCAGAAGTCAGGGCTGTGCTCACGGAGTTTTGCGATCACATCCGGGGTTCGAACGGAGGTTGGCTGATAGACCTCGATTTGATGATCCAGGGCGAATTGTTTGGTAGGCGGGAACTGTACTTTATGCCCTCTTCCCTTTTTCTTGTCCGGCTGACAGACCAACAGGGAAATAGTGATTCCCGCTTTTAACAGATACACCATCGAAGGAACTGCAAATTCCGGCGTACCCATAAAAACGATATCAGGCAATGAGTCTCTCCGAGTAAGGGGTGGCCTGGTTCAGCTTGATACTCTCGGTAATGGCCGACATGACCACTTCGGGGGCCGAAAACCGATGCCGGTCATTCCAAGGATTACCGGCCTTGTCTGGAGTCATGCTATACCTTGTAATATAGCTTTTTTCTTCCATATAGACCAGTTCGGAATTCAATTTGCGAAGAACCCGATACTTGTTGGACGGCGTAATATTGAAGGCGCCACCCTCAGTCAATTCCTTGGTGGTTTTTTCCAGCACCCCCCCGTCACGTGGGAAATCGTTCAACCAGACACCGGCTATAAATGAGGCAATACCCGGTAGAAGTGCATGTTTGTGGATGCTTTCCTGAAAAAATTCCGCCGGAATATGTGTGAGGTGCCCCCCCAGTCGAAACGGATTGTCCTGCCCGGGGCAGAATATAGGATCCAGCAGCAGTTTTTGGATGGGATAGCAGCTGCGCTCGGGGTCCGAATCACAACAGACCGACAGCATGAACGGGTTGGTAAACTCCCGGGGTTGATCCCCGCTTTTCCAGTACCGTTTAACGCGCAGCTGAAAAAGGGTCGCCAACACACCGTTCAAAACCATCTGCTGTTTTTCCGAATAAGTCCCGTTTCGCTTCCTCCTGGTGATCAATTGCAGGTGCTTTTCCGAATCGAATTCGCACAGCCCCGCTGAAGAGCGTTCTGCCAGCTGCCTGAAGATCGCCATCAGGTGCTTGACCCCTTCATGCCAGAACCGTTTCTGTATCATCTTCTGCAGCGACAGCAAGGTCTCCGCCACTGTTTCCGGTAGAAAGGAGAGCTGTGATTGTCTGCTTTCGTCACCTTCAAACTCCAGCCGCAACTCGTCCGGCAGTTCGTCCGGCATCATGGATGCAAAAGAAAGGGAAGCACCTGTCTGCGAGATTTTTCTGGCAGCGGGCCTTTGACGCGCCATTTGTGTCACCACCAGGGATGGGGTTTCCAATGCCTGCGACATCCGGGTAACGATACGGCTCATCAGATGGGAGACACAACAGAGCGGGTTTTTCGGCAACCAGAACGGGTTACTGGCAGCACTGAAGCCATCTTTCTTTTTCCAGATAATTTTCGGAAACTGATTCCGAATAAACTGCAGTTCCAGATTAGGTGGCGGCATTTCATCGTCCTGCCCCAGAAAAAACAGGCCCACCATCTGCAGGGTCAGGTTCAGGTCCGATTCCGGGTTGCCCATCTCCTCCTCCCGGTTTTCCGTTTTCAGTCTGGACAATCGATAAAACAGGATCTGTTCAATCCGCTGCCACTTGCTTTCAATGGACTCCGGCGTATTCAGGCAGCGAGCGATTTTCAGCTTATACCCCCTCTGGGATTTGGCCTGGCAGATAAACCGGATAATATCCCGGGTTCGGAACCATTTTGCCACATTCAGTCGAAACGGACCGCTGATCCGATTTTTTACGCCTGGATTTTGAAAGAGCTTGTTGATCTCCTCATCAATGGCTTTCAGCGCTCGATCCAGGTCTCCCTTGTAATGATCGTAAATATGCAGCCCGGCATTCAGGGATTCCCGAAGAGCAAAGGTCGTGGTGAACCGTTCGGGGGCCCCTTGTTTATTAAAGCGAATTCCGTAAAATTTTAGCATGAGTAAGACGGGTGTTTGAAGCGGTTATTCAGGCTGCATGACAGATAGTTTATGTGTGGATCATTCCATCTCGAATACCCTAGCCAAACCAACCGGACTCCGTCAAAAGAAAAGAAAAAACCCTTTTGGTTGCAGGTGGAAAGCTTCTTCAGCGGGATTGGGTTCCGGTTTTTCTATTGTCGAAATCTGAAAAACCAGCGGCTCTTGATAACAGTTGTATAATGAAGCGGTTAGAGGATTTTCTTTGCTTTTAATCCAATTTCTGATAGGCCTTTCTGTCCACAACCAGCGGCCATAGAGACAGGTCCAATTTGAAACAGAAAAGTTTTTCAGTCTAGTGCTCTCCAGCGAAATAATCAAGAAGAAATGATGGTTCATCAATTAAAAATATTCACCACGGAGGGGAATTTTTATGAGCATCGGGCGTTTGTCATGCCGGACTCCGATCCGGCATCCAGTCAAAATATGACCTGGACCCAGGCTCGTGGGCCGGGGTGACGACTCGATCCGTAAAAAGGGGGAATTCTAGGCCAAAAAAAAGGGGGACATGAAATTGGTCATGTCCCCCTTTTTACGTTGCCCGATAGCCGGATCTTTAGTTCCGTTGCTGCTCCTGCAGCAGGGAATCCTTGTTCAGGTTAAGGTTCTGCAGTTCAACCTGCTTGACCTTTTCCATGATCTCCTGGATATACGGCCTCATGATCTCGTCGCGTTGAACAAACACATTATTTTTTCGAACCATCTGCTGCACCATGGCCTGGGTCGCCTGTGTCAGGTTGGCAATCACCCGGTGATGCAGTCCGTTCTGAAAGCTCGGATTGGGCTGTCCATCAGAAAGCCGAGCGGGGAAAATATCGTCCAGCCAATTCATCAATGCCAGATCCGTATCCTCAATATATTCAAAGTCTAGGAACTGATGCAGGGAATGAATCAGCGACTCCACCATCTGGTGCGGAATCATCCAAAGCAGATGATCAGCGCCTGCCAGTTGCTTGCCGAAGGTTTTACACATTTTGGACACTTTTTGCAGAGCCTTAATGCTTTCGAACAGAATGGTCTGTTTACTTTCGGCTTCGATCCGTTTGAACATAAAATTGTTCTCAGGCGCTTTTTTCCGGTTTTTGTACTTGAACTGCCAGAAGCGATTCATCTCTGTCACAACAGAGTTACAGGAGGTCGTCAGGCGGGTCAGCACGAACTCAACCTCAAGCAGGGTGGAAAATACTTCCGTCGGATTTTCGTTCAGCTTCTCGCAGGAAGCCTCCAGCGCTATACAGGACTCACCATCCCGAAAGCAGTCATCGGCCCGAAACCGTTCATCCTTATAATCGATCCACCAGTAGTAAAACTCCTTGCCAATATCGCGCAGAACAGCGATTTGCCAGGAGAGCACTTCATCTTTCACATCAAAATCCCGGTTTTTCCCGATACTGTTCATCACCTTGTGCTGAACATTTTCGAAATCCTCCTTGGTGGATATCTTCCAGTTACCTTCGTCCTCGTAACCCAGGTCCCGGTGCATTCTCAGGAACAGTGTACTCGACAGGTAGGCCTCGGCTCCAGCAGCTGCTTCAACTTCGTTTCTAACGGTTTCAATAAATTGGTGCATATGACCTCTCAGAGTTCATAATTCGTAATATTTCTGTTTTCTTTTCATTCTGCAGTCAATACAATTGGTACAAAAAGAGTTATTCAAATATCAAACCATAATAAAAATTATTTAAAAAAAAGAGTTTTCCGCTCACCACGGAGACACAGAACACTACACACTGTCATTCCGGGCTTGACCCGGAATCCAGTAAATATATTAACCGTTTACACAGCTGGATCCCGGATCGGAGTCCGGAATGACACCTTTGAAAACCTGAATCCAGTGACGCTTTTCAGATTTCATTGGATAAATTGAAAGATGAAGAAGCACCCCGCTGTATATATACTGGCAAGTAAACGTAACGGTACGTTGTACCTGGGTGTCACATCAGATTTAATCAAAAGAGTATGGCAGCATAAAAATGATCTGGTTGAAGGCTTTACAAAACGTTACCGCGTCCACCTTCTTGTCTGGTATGAGCAATACCCCAGCATGCTTTCCGCAATAAAGCGGGAAAAACAAATGAAAGAGTGGAAACGCAAATGGAAGCTGGAAGTAATCGAACGAATGAATCCCACTTGGGAGGATTTATACAGTAGGATCGCCTGACTGGATTCTAGCTAAAGAAGTTGTTGTAAAATAAGAGAAAATACCCTCCTGTCAGTCATCCCGGACTTGATCCGGGATCCAGGATAGACAAATTGTTAGTATATTTTCTGGATTCCGTGTCAAGCACGGAATGACAAAAAACGGGGTCGGACTTATTCTTAGAATTAGACAACTGTCTCTTTCGCCGGAATGACAACACTTTACCAAGACAATAAAATGCCTGAAAATAGACTGAGATTCGCGCCAAGCCCTACTGGGTTTTTGCATGTGGGAGGGCTGAGAACCGCTCTCTTTAACTACCTGTTCGCACGCCATACCGGCGGCCGCTTCATCCTCCGTATCGAGGACACCGACCAGAGCCGCAAGGTTGACGGCGCGGTGGAAAACCTGATGGAATCCCTCCGCTGGGCAGGCCTGGACTTCGATGAGGGACCGGGTGTCGAAGGAGATTTCGGGCCCTATGTCCAGTCACAGCGCCTGGACCACTACAGTAAATACGCACAGCAACTGATCGATCAGGAAAACGCTTACCCCTGCTTTTGTACAGAAGCGGATCTGCAGCAGATGCGGGAAGAGCAACTGGCACGAAAGGAAGACACTCGCTACGACGGCCGCTGCCGACTCCTGTCACCCGATGAGGTCAGCGAAAAACTGTCTGCCGGAACCCCCCATGTGATTCGGATGAAGATCGATCACGATCGAGCCGCTTATGTGGTCAACGATCTGATTCGCGGCGAGGTCAGGTTCACACCTGATCAAATTGACGACCAGGTACTGGTCAAATCGGACGGATTTCCCACCTATCACCTGGCCAACGTGGTGGACGATCACCTGATGGAGATCAGCCATGTGATCAGGGGCGAAGAGTGGCTCCCGTCGACCCCGAAGCATATTCAACTGTACGAATATTTCGGATGGAAGATCCCTGAGTTCGCTCACCTGCCGCTGCTGCTGAACACCGACCGCAGCAAGCTCAGCAAAAGGCAGGGAGATGTGGCAACTGAAGATTACAAAGGCAAGGGGTTTCTACCGGATAGCCTGATCAATTTTGTGGCACTTCTGGGCTGGAACACCCAGGACGACCAGGAAATATATTCCATGGCGGAACTGATCGAGCATTTCTCCCTGGAACGGGTCGGAAAATCAGGGGCCGTATTCGACGTCAACAAACTGAGCTGGATGAACCAGCAGTACATCAAGCAGAAATCAGAAGAGGAGCTTTTGGAACTTCTTCAGCCCTACCTGCCTGACTATACAAAGGAAACGGCGCCGGAGCAGCTGCTGAAGATCATCAACATCGTTCGCGACAGCCTGATTACCCTTCCGGACATTGCCAGCAGGCTCGACCTGTTCTATAATGACAACCCTGAAATCGAAGACGAAGCACTGCGTGATCAGGTAAAAAGCGAACCCTACCAGCAGGTGTACAAGGGCTTTGCTTCCCAACTGGAACAGGTAGACAGCCTTACCTCTGAAAATTTCGGGGCTATCATGAAAGCGGTACAGAAGGAGACCGGTATCAAGGGCAAAAACCTCTGGATTCCCATACGGATCGCTATCACCCTGGTGGAACAAGGACCGGACCTGTCGTCAGTGGTTGACGTCTTCGGAAAAGAAAGATGCCTGAAGATGGTAAAAAACGTCATAGATTAATCCTCTTAATCGTAATCTTACTCTTAATCATAATCGTTTTTGGGGTAACAGGATGACGAGTAAGATTATGATTACGATTAAGACAAATATAATTAAATAAAGTAACATATCTTCCGCCCGTCATGCCGGGCTTGATCCGGCATCCAGTCAATATTTCTCTGGATTCCGGCTTTCGCCGGAATGACGAAATGAAAATACGAAAAAATCATTAGAATCCCTTTCAAATGACTGAACAAAACGATTCCGGTGCTCCGGAAAAACCGATGCATTTCATCCGCACCATCATCGCTGAGGATCTGAAGACCAACAAGAACGACGGTCGAGTTGCGACCCGGTTCCCGCCGGAACCGAACGGTTTTCTGCACATCGGGCACGCCAAGTCCATCTGCCTCAATTTCGGGATGGCCGCGGAGAATGACGGCGGTGTCTGCTTCATGCGGTTTGACGACACCAATCCCAGCAAGGAGAGCAAGGAGTATATGGAGTCCATCAAATCGTCTGTCCGATGGCTGGGATTCGACTGGGAAGACCGCCTGACATACGCCTCGGATTATTTCGATCAACTCTACGAGTATGCCATCCAACTGATCAAATTGGGCAAGGCCTATGTTTGCAGCCTATCAGCAGAGGAGATGCGGGAGTACCGGGGGACCCTCAAGTCACCTGGAAAAAACAGCCCCGACCGAGATCGGCCGATAGAGGAGAACCTGGACCTGTTTCAACGCATGCAGGCCAGCGAGTTTGATGAAGGGACGTATGTCCTGCGGGCCAAGATCGACATGACATCACCCAATATCAATATGCGGGACCCGGTACTGTACCGGATCCTGAAGGTGTCCCATTACCGCACCGGGGATAAGTGGTGTATCTATCCTATGTATGACTACACCCACTGTATGTCAGATGCTCAGGAAGGCATTACGCACTCGCTCTGTACGCTGGAGTTCGAGGACCATCGACCGCTTTACGACTGGGTGCTGGACACGCTTCAAACCCCCTGTCATCCTCAGCAGATTGAATTCTCACGGCTTTCTCTCAACTACACAGTGACCAGCAAGCGGATGCTGAACCAGCTGGTAGAGAAGAAAATGGTCAGTGGCTGGGATGATCCCCGATTGCCAACGCTGATGGGGATGCGCCGCAGGGGTTATCCGCCTGCAGCCCTTCGGGACTTTACTGAGCGGGTGGGCATTACCAAGAAAGAGAACTACATTGAAATGAGCCTTCTGGAGAACTGTGTCCGGGAAGAGCTTGGCGAGACAACCCCACGGGTGATGGGCGTACTCAAGCCGGTGAAGCTGATTATCGACAATTACCCAGAAGGTCAGGTAGAGGAGCTGGAAGCGAACTATCATCCCAACGACCCGGAAATGGGCTCGCGCAAAATGCCTTTTTCAAGGGAGCTTTACATCGAGCAGGACGACTTTAGAGAGGATCCTCCGAAGAAATTTTTCCGGCTGACACCTGGTAAAGAAGTCCGGCTACGATACGCCTACATCATCAAGTGCGAGTCCGTCGTCAAGGACGAAGCAACAGGCGAGGTCACTGAGATTCACTGCACCTACGATCCCGACACCAAAAGCGGGACGGGAACAGTGACCCGCAAGGTCAAGGGAACCCTGCACTGGGTATCGGCTCCACATGCCATCCAGGCAGAGGTCAGGTTGTACGACCGGCTCTTTACCAAGGCTCGGCCCGCAGCAGATAAGGATGGAGCAGATTTCACCACCTTTCTCAACCCGGAATCAGAGGAAATTCTCGAGTCCAGCTACCTGGAGCCTTCGATGAAGGGAGCAGCGCCCGAAACCCGCTTTCAGTTTGAACGGCAGGGATATTTCTGTGTAGATTCGATCGACTCCACTCCGGAAAAGCTGGTATTCAACCGCACGGTCACCCTGCGTGACTCCTGGGCCAAGATTGAGAAAGCGGAGAGGGGAAATTAGATGGCCCCGGCGGATCTGGCAGCACCGACCAGCGTCCCCGAAGCCGTCTCGCGCGCTTATCGCTCCGGACTGGAGATAAATATCAGCCGCGAGGACATGGCTTTTATTGCCGGGATCTATACTTACATTGACATTCAGCAGGTATTTTCCCTGGAGTCTTCGGATCTGGAAAAGGTCTATCAGATCGTCACCGACATCACCCGCAGCAATCCGGACTCCATCTCCCAGCGTGTCATCAGCGCTACTGAGCGGCTGCACAAAAACCAGCTCCTGATCAGAATCGATGGCGGCGGCCTAAGCGGCCGTCCGCTATATGACATGACGCAACTGGGGAAATCCATCGTCAAGTTTCTAAACGAAACCGAAAAGCTTACCCGTCAAAGTCTGACCATCATCACATCTCGGATCGTCAGTTTCCTGTCCGATATTCGAAAGTCACTGGAGAGTAGCGGTTCCGAAACCTTCTGGACGGAAAAGGTGCAGATCCCACTTGAGGTGATTGTGGGCGAGCTGTTGGAGGCCATCGAGAAACGACAGCGCGGGCTGGACCTGGAGCAGAACGAGGTGCGCTCCCAGATCAGTGAACTGCTGGAGAAAAACTGGCTGGAGGCGCTGGAGTCCTGCGAACAGCTACTGACAACCACCAGCGACACCCTCCAGGAGTTATACCGCACCATTCTTTCCGAAAACACAGCCATCAAGCAGGGGTTGAGCGAGATTTTTGAGCAGGCCGACGACCATCACCAGTCGAAGGTGCTGGACACCATCGACTCAATTTTTCACCGCCTGGATCAGCTGGAACAATGGGGAAAGGAGCGAGTGGCTTCATGGTCACAGTACTACCGGCGCGTCAACGATTTCCTGCAGTCTATTATTCGTTTTGATCCAAATCGCGAACTCTCCCGGAAAATGACCGAACAGCTGCAGACATACACCACAGCCCCCTGGTTTATGCGACTTATCCGGCCGTACCCGTTCAAAACCATGAAAGAGATCAATCTCGCAACCGAAAAGCAGCGGGTCACCCGCACCCTGATCGATCATGGCGAAGCAGCCGATAACGACGACGAAACAAGCAACCGCGTCCTGACCGAACTGATGGCCGACCTCAAAAAGCTCATAGATGAAAGCGTATCAATCGATCTGATCAACCTGATCGAACCATACCTGGAGAAATACCCGATCGAAACCGTCTACCCCCACATCGGCACCATCATCGATCTGATAATCAAAGAAAGCGGCCAGAAACCGATTTTGACGAGTAAATGGGAGATACTGCGGGAAATTCAGCTTCAGAATTTGATAGTAGGGAATAAAAGTTAATTCCCCCTTTAAAGGGGGTAAGGGGGGATGTCAGGAAATTACACCTTTGAAAGGGGACAGGAAATTACACCTTTGAAAGGGGACAGGAAATTACACCTTTGAAAGGGGACAGGAAATTCCCCCTTTGAAGGGGGTAAGGGGGATGTATGAACTACCCCGCCGCAAGCGGACGGGGTATCCTGAGAAGCGTGGAAACGCCCCAAGGGGCGGGGTATTAAACCCAATGCTTCGCAATAAAATATGAAACCTAAGATTATACCCTACAATCCAAGACTAAAAGAATACTCAAGGTACCTGAGAAACAACAGTACCCTATCTGAAGTCATTCTCTGGAATGCACTAAAATCTAAAAAATTGAGAGATTATGGTTTCAATCGTCAAAAACCTTTGGACGAATATATTGTTGATTTCTATTGCAAGGAATTGAATCTGATTATTGAGATTGATGGATTCAGCCACGACTTCAAAGTCAGAAACGATTTAAAAAGGCAACAAAAGCTGGAATCATTTGGTTTGACGATTCTTCGATTTGCAGATACCGCTGTGAAGACAGATTTACAGAATGTACTTTACGCGATTGAGGGTTGGATTATAGATTACGAAAACAAACATCCCCCTTGCCCCCTTCAAAGGGGGAATTAGATAGCTCGCAGTCGCTGGATAACGACAATACCCCTTCAAAGGGGGAATTAGATAAACAATACTCTGGAGATTACAACCAAACTCCTTCAAAACTGGAATTCATACTATGAAATTTAAAAAGATTTCAATGAGTATTTAGATTCCCCCTTTGAAGGGGGACAGGGGGATGTTCAGGATTGGTAAGACATTGGACATTCAGCCAATTCCCCCTTTGAAGGGGGACAGGGGGATGTTCAGCATATAAGAACTGAGTCAAAAGTAAGAGTACGATTAAGATTAAGACCTGAAAAAAACACACCATGAAAAAAGAATATACTGACCTGCATGAACTGATCATGGATCCCTTGTTTCCGGAGATTGACGTGAAGCTGCGGGCGGGGTGGCATTGTGATGAGGAGGAGATTGACGCTTACGAGTTCATTACGCGGGCGCTGGACTGGGTGACCATATACTACGACCTATACGGCAGCGAATTGGTATATGCAGCGGAGGGGTATTACTACCTGCGACCGGTGTCCAAGTTAATCCGGACTTACACCCTCGGGATCGAGTCGATGATCGTCAGCCAGTTTCTGGCTTTAATGAAGATGGATCCGCGCTACCTGGAATCTTCCGGCAGTTTTGATTTTCAGGAGTTGGTGGAGAAGATCGAGCTGCTGCTGGGGAAGAGCCAGATCAGCCGGATTTTTCTGAAGCGCAAGCGGGAGAAAGAGATGGTGGGTGAGCACGACATCACCAACTTTCACCAGGCGGTTAAGAAGTCCCTGCGGGAGCTGGCGCGGTTGGGGTTTGTGACCCTCAATCCGGATTTCAGCCGCATCTATCCGCGGAAGCCCATTTTTCGGTTCATGGACCCTGTCAGGGACCTGGAAAACCCTGAGAAAGCATTGGAAAGCGTCGTACGGGGTGAAGATCCGTTTTTAAGCGACGCTGTTGACGACATAGAGGAAGAGGATGAATAGCAAGAGCCGTATACAGCAGGTCATTTTGATCAACTGGAAGGGGATGTTTTTTCAGCCCTTTCAGCTCGACCCGGGGATGACCATCCTGGAGGGTGCCAACGGGACCGGGAAGACCACCATCATGATTGCGGCCTACACCTGCCTGATGCCGGACCTGAATTTCCTCAATTTCCAGAACGTCTCCACTGTCAACGTCCGCAAGAATGAGGATAAAGGTCTCTACGGCCGGCTCGGTCAGGGAGATCCGGTTTTCAGTATTCTCGACATCCTCACCGCCGACGGGGTCCGCCACCTGGTGGGAGTCCAGTTGATCAAGAAGACCTATCCCCAGGTTCACCTGAAACATTTTGCCGTGCGCAATCTCGACCTCGACGCCGACCTGGAGCAAATTCTGCTGATTCACCATGCCGATGCCAACCGGCAGGAAATTCCCTCTCTGGCAGAAATCGGCGAAAAGGCATCCGTTGCCGGGGGCGAACTGGTCCATTTCCGTCATGCCAAGGATTATTTCAAGTTTCTGTTCGACGCCGGGATCACACCGGTGCGGATGGCGGAGAACGATGAGCGCAAGCAGTACAACCAGCTATTGCACACCAGCCTCTACGGCGGTCTGTCGCGCTCGCTGCAGTCCAGCCTGCGGGACTACCTGCTGCCCCAGGACAACACCCTGGTATCCAGCATCCAGGACATGGAGCAGAACCTGCTGACCTGTCGCCGGACGCGTGCGACCATTCAGCGGTACCAATCGGTCAGGGGCGTTATTCAGGGTGTTTACCAGAACGGCCTGGAGATGTTTTCAGCAGCATGTTATGCCAATCGACTGGCGGCTGAGCAGTCCCTGCGCAAGGCGCTGGATATTCGCAAAGAACGGCGAACCAGCCGGTCTCGCTGGGAAGAACTGTCGGCAACCATCATCGAGACCAAAACCCGGATGTTCGAGCAGGAGGATACCTACCGGCGAGCCGTCGCTGCTCTGGAAGCTGCCCGGGAGCAAATGGCCGTGGCGCACTCCGCCCGCGACATTAAGCAGGAGATTGACGGCAAACAGGCCGTGCAGGTCAAGCAACAGCAGATCGCCAGTGAGGAGCAGGCAAATCTCTCAACCCTGAAACAGGAAGAACGGGAGCACCAGGCTCGGAACCAAGCCCTGACCAATCAGCAGCTGGAGCTAGCCAAAAAGCTTTCCAACGCCGGAGAGGCCTGGGAGACGCTTTCCAAACAGGTCGGGCTGTACCAGCAGGCCAGTAAGCTTCTGTCAGAAACCCGGGAACTGCTGGATACAGACGATATCGATATTGAAGCTATTGATGATTGGACCAACCAGGCCGAAAAGCAGTTTGCAGATGCACAGGATGCCCACCAGACTGCCTACCGACAGTGGCAGGAAACCAACCTGAAACAACAGCATCGCAACCGCTACCTGGAATTGCTGCAGCAGGTGACAGATAGTTCGTCATCCCCGGAAACTGAAGGCGCACTTGCTGTTCAGGCCTGTGACGACTTCCGCGATCTCGAAGCGCGGTATGACCGCCTGAAGAGCATCCCGGAAACGCTTTCAGCTCTGGAAAGCAAGATTTCACATCGTAATGAAGCGCTTGCGCACCTGGCTGCAGCAGAACTGTCGTCCGTCAAGTCCGGTGATGACTTGGAGCAGGCCTGGCAGGAGCTGGTTAGAGAGATCGAAGAGAAAGAAGGGCAACTGGCTGAGCTACGGCAGTCCATTCGCGGCAAACAGGACGAGGTGGCTTCTGTTGATCGGCAGCTGCCGGAGTTGAAGAAAACCCTTGGTGATTGGGAATCCTTTCAGGAGGATCGCAAACAGCTCGAGGACCGAACAACCCGAACCATTTCCAGCAAAAAGGAGCTCTCTTATCTGCGCAAGTCCCTGGACGATCAGCAGCTTAAACTCAATTTGGATCGGTTTCGGTTGGAGGCCGACCTGAAGCAAAAGCAGTTGCTATTCAACACCCTGCTCTCCACCGGTACCACTGATGACAGGCTGAAGACCCTGAACGAGGAGGGGTATGGGACGCTGCTCTCGAACCGGTATGAGGATATTCCCACCGAGTGGTCGGCCAATTTGGAGAGTCGCCTGGGACCCCTGGCCAATGCCCTGGTCGTTAAGAACGTCCAGGCCGCTGCCGAAGAGCTTGCGAACAGCTTCAACCGCCCGGACGAGGTCTGGCTGGTGGAAGAGGAGAAACAGGAGAAACTTCCAGAATCCAGGGAGTTGGTCGACTCCTTGCTGGTCAAACACGGTGATGCCTGGCGGCTCAGCCGACTGTCTGAACACCCGTCCCTGGGTAAGCGCGCCCGCACTGAAAAAGTCGAGTTCCTGCGCGAGGATATCAAGAAAATGACCAGTGAACTTGAAAAGCTGCTGCAGCGAATCAAGGGCGGCGAAGAGAATCTATCACTCCTCAGCAGACTGGTTCCTTACGCCTCATTTCTGGAATCAGCTTCGCCCATTGAAGCCATCGAGACCATTGAAAAATCGATTCCGGCCCTGAACCAGGAACTCCTGGAACTGACCGAACGGGAAAAGCGCCTTCATGGGAAACTGGCAAGGTTGAACGAGCGCCGAACCCGGGTTCAGCAGACCTTTATCCATAAGGAGTTGTTGGGCGAAACAGGTCTGGAATCGACACGGGACGAGCTTCTGGAGGAGCAGGCGCTGGTGGAGGCTCTGGGTGAGGAGATCGAACGCAAGCGGGAGGTGATCAGGGAGCTGCAACAGGGACTGGCCACCCTGAACGATCCCATGACAACCGACGGGCAGCAGTTGGAAGCCACCCTGCAGCAGGCCCGGAAGGAGGAAGACCGTACACGGATGGCGGTGGAGGCTTTGCAGCGACTGGCAGAGAGCAAGTCCCATTTCCAATACGAGGATCAGGTCCCGCTGCTGGAGGAGAAAAAGGGGTTCACCCAACACCTCCACGACCAGCTGACCGAGATCGACGAACAGCAGCAGGCGCTGAAGCATGAATTGGAGACCGTCACCGGGAAACTGACCGAGGCCGAGGCCCTGTCACGTTCTGAGGATAAAAAATTGATTTCACTGGAAGGGCAACTGGAACAGCTGCGGAACAGTCTGGGGAAATTGGCATCGGAAGGCTCTGAAGCGGAGGTAACTCTGGCAGAGGAGCAGGTCACATCGGCAAAAGACCTGGCAAACAGCGAGGAGAAACGCCTGAACGAACTGAAGACCTCAGGTTTTCAGCAGGAGGCAGAGATCAGGCAGGTGCAGGAGACCAAAACCAAGGCTGAGGTCGCCTGGAAGCGGATTTACGCCCAAGCAAGACCGGTGCTGAAAGCCTGGCGACAGTTTCGCAACCAGGCCCGCAGTGAGGGCAAGCTTGAACGGTTGCTGGCTGATTTCTATAGTGAACTGCAGAGCGGCAGCAAAAAACCGGACCGTTTCTGGCGAAAGGAATCGGCAGCGCGGGCGACCCTGATCAAAACCCTGGAGAGCATGAACAACACCCGGGTGCTGCTGGACAGCATCAAAGCCAACCGCTCTGAGGAGTCGGACGAGATCAGCCAAGGCAACGAATGCCTGTTTATCTGGCAGCAGATCCAGGGCTTTCTGAACCAGGTGATTCCGGTGGACCTGCAGACCAGTGACCCGGAAAAGGCCCAGGCCACCATCGCCGACAAACTGGAGACCCTGGAGCAGAATCTAGAGCAACAGGAACGCAGCCTGCGGCAGCATGTGCAGAACATCCCCTCGCACATTCACGCCAAAATCCGCAAGGAGAAAAGCCGGATCCGGCAGCTGAATCAGAAGCTGGAAGCCGTGCGCTTTGGTTTCCTGCAGACCATCCGCATCAACATCGAAACCCAGCCCAAGCTGAAGGCGTTTCTGGACGTTCTGCCCCAGCAACTGGACTTCTTTACCGAGAGTGACAGCGAAACCGTTCCGGTGGAAACCCTGATGGCCAATCTCTACGAGGAGCTGGGCGCTGGCAAGGTCAAGGGAGACCTGCTGCTCGACTACCGGCACTACGTCCGGCTGAATATTGAGGTGCGAAGGGAGGGCAACGAGGATTTTGAGAAGGTCACCTCCACCAACCTCTCCACCGGCGAGTCCATCGGAGTAGGGATTGCGGTGCTGATCATGGTGCTGATGAGCTGGGAGGACCAGGCCAACCTGTTGCGTGGCACCGAGCAAGCCGGCAGCCTGCGGTTTCTGCTGCTGGACGAGTCGTCACGCCTGGACCAGAAAGCACTCTACACCCTCAACGACTTCTGCGAAAGCATGGAGCTCCAGCTGATGATCGCAGCCCCCTCTGTGGAAAAAACCCTGCGCGGCACCACCCACCACCTGACCCGGGGCTACTACGAAGGCCGGGAAGAGGTCATCGTCCGCGGCCGGCGGTTGAATTAGTGTCCTCCTCGCCTCCGTGGTGGAATCCTCCTTCAATTGTGCCCACGAGCCGGAACCCAGTCACAAAGTTTACCGCTTACTCCTCACAATAACGATCCACCCCTTCCTGCCAGGGCTGAATCTCAATCCCCAAATCCGCTTTTATCTTCTCGTTGGACATGGCCGCAAAGAGCGGACGTTGTGCCGCAGTTTTGAATGTACTCATGGGAACCGGGATAACCCTGTTTCCCAGTTTTTTCCGTTTAACAAAATAGTCCGCCAGTTCAAAGCGGGAGGCGTACCCGCTGCTGGTGAGGTGATACAAGCCCTGCAGCCCTCGCTCCAATGCCAGGAGCGTGACCCTGACAATATCATCGGTGAAGGTGGGCACCGACACCTCGTCCGAGCTGATTTTCAGGGTTTCGTTTTTCTCAGCCCAGCCCGAAAGCTTGTGCAGGAAATTCTGTGGTCCCGGGCCGATCACCCAGCTCAGCCGGAACACCAGATGGTTGGACATGGTCTGCCGCACGGCTATTTCACCCTGCAGTTTGCTCTTTCCGTATACATTCAGTGGATTGGAAGCGTCTTCCTCAAGGTAGGGTTCACCCTTGGTACCGTCAAAGATATAATCCGAGCTGTAATGCACCAGGAATATACTACGCTGTACACACTGCTGCGCCAGATTTTCCACTGCCCGTCCATTAACCAGTAAAGCAGTTTCCGGGTCCTCTTCAGCCGCATCCACTGCGTTATATGCCGCACAGTTGATCACAATCTCCGGCTGCACTTTGTCCAGCAGCCGGCCAATGCCATCAAAATCGGTGATGCTGCTAACCTCTTCCGCCGGTGCTATAAAATCCGCTCTCTGAGCTGTCAATGCGCCGGCAAACTCCTTTGCCAACTGCCCCGCCGACCCCAAAATGAGTATCTTCCCAGTCATAATCCTAATTTTACACGTTAGTTATTTTAGTAAGCCCAGTGTTGCCTGTTTCTCAGTGACGAATACAACCATCCTGCTGGAACCAAACAAATAGGGATAATTTCACCAATGATTTATGCAAATATTAATAATCCATCAATATTTTTAAATTACACCATATATGATGTCCATAAATCAATGAACCAATTTTCTCTGTACAGATGTGGGAGGGTCATACAATTGCCCTGCCTTTATAAACCGTTGATTGACGAACCGCGACATGAGTTGATAGTTTATAGGCCTACACAGCAAGTCTTGTCAGGTCAACCAGCAACTCGAGAATGCCTAAAGCGATGCCAAACAAACCAGAACACCCTGGAGACATCAAAAACCAACCGAAGGATCAGCAAATGGTTTACATGATACCCAACCAGGACTTTGAAGAAGATGAAATTGATCTCTGGCAGCTGTTTCTGCCATTGATCAAGTATAAACTCCAGATCCTCCTTTTTCTGATCATTGGATTGGTTATCGGCCTTGGATACCCATGGTACAAGAAACAGCAAATTGCACAGATCAGCGATAAAGACCAGATCAAAACAACATTGGAGCGTTTGAATTTAGAGTTGAATGAGGGAAAGCAAAAGCTTCTTTCATTCGTTGATCAGACTCCTGCTAATGGCAGCCAGTTGCACATTGCCGGTGCAGAATATCAATACACAACCAGGGAAAACCCGGGGGAAGTTCGGATTATCAAGCTGGACACATTTCGCGAACCAAAAATAACATCTAATGCTGACCCAACTAATTCCCCTGACTTGATCCTGACAGTCGAAAGCCTTCCGACAACAGAAATCATCAAAAAACTGAAAAATGCCTACTCTCAGCTTTTTTATTTGGACCAAGAAATTCTGGCAGCAAATCTTAAAAATAAAATTGAACAAAGAAAAATCTACATTGAGGAAAATTCGAGAGAGGCCCTGCCTCGTAGCAGTGTCAGCCGAGAAGTAGACTCCCGACCAGAGCAGACCGAAAAACTGAGGCTGAAACAGACCACTCTACAAATCCAGATTCAAAACCTACACAAGGAACTATCCTATCCAGTTTACTTTGAACTCAAGTATAAAAAGGTTCCCTGGTCCATTTGGAAAGGATTGAAGACTCAATTGAAAGAAGAAGAAGAAGAAGAAGCTAAACATCAAAAAGCGATAAGTATGCAAGCGGCAGTACTAAAAAAGCTAGTAGCAAAAATTGAAAAATATCAGGTGATGGACTATCTGTTGACAAACAACATACATCTTCCGGCAGAAGCATTTCAAGGGTCAAGCATTAAGGCATTGCAGGACTATCAGTAGCTACCTGCCATCCCAAACAACTCAAAAAAAATCCTATTGATCAGTATCGCCATCGCACTATTTATGGGCGTTTTCTCAGTCTATCTGAGAATTTTCGTCGGAAACATCTCCAAAGGAGAAGAATACGAAAAGCGAAAACAGGAATTTTTAAAAGCTCTTCATTATTGGAAGTGGTAATAAAAGTAGAACCAAGGGGAAGTGTCACTATTTTTAGCGCATCAACAACCTCTGAAACCAGAACTGTAAACTTAAAACGTGAAGTCTGATTTTATGAAAGGAATTATTCTAGCAGGGGGTTCAGGGACCCGACTATATCCGGTTACAAAAGTTGTTAGTAAACAACTGATGCCGATATATGACAAACCAATGATCTATTACCCATTATCATCGCTGCTATCTGCGGGGATTCGTGAAATACTGCTCATTTCGACGCCTCATGATCTGCCCTTGTTTAAAAATCTGCTGGGAAATGGATCACAGTGGGGCATTACATTGGTCTATGCGGAGCAACCTGAGCCTAAGGGACTGGCCCAAGCACTTATTATTGCTGATGAATACCTAAGCGGATCTGCTTCCTGTCTGATCCTGGGAGATAACATTTTTTACGGCCAGGGATTGGCAGAGAATCTTAAAACCGGCACTCAATTGACTGAAGGTGCAATGATTTTCGGCTATGCTGTTAAAAACGCCCAGGCATACGGCGTAATTGAATATGATAAAAACGGCAAGGCCATCAGCCTGGAGGAAAAGCCTCGTATTCCGAAATCCAACTATGCTATCCCCGGCATCTATTTTTATGATAAACGGGCGCCAGAAATCGCCAGAAATCTGAAACCCTCTGCGAGGGGGGAGTTGGAGATTACAGATCTGAACCTTACCTATTTGAAGGAGGGAAAGCTCCAAGTGGAACCTTTGGGAAGAGGTATCGCCTGGCTTGACACTGGAACTCATGAAACCATGCTACAGGCCTCGAATTTTATCCGCACTATTGTTGAGCGCCAAGGACTGCAAATTGGCTGTCCTGAAGAGATCGCATATGCACAAGGATTTATTAATGATGAAACCGTACTGCGAGCCGCCGAGGCTAATAATAAAAACGCATACGGAGAGTATTTAAGGAAGCTGATTGATTAACTCCAGAATTGAACTTTGAATCCTAAACGATGAAAATAGAAACGACGAACATTCCAGGCGTAATTGTCCTCACCCCAAGAGTTTTTGGTGATGAGAGAGGTTTTTTCCTGGAATCTTATAACAAGATGGTATTTCAGCAGGCTGGAATTAAGTCGGATTTTGTACAGGACAACCATTCCAGTTCCTCCCAAGGGGTCATTCGCGGCCTGCACTACCAGAAGAAATATCCCCAAGGGAAATTGATTCGAGTGATTCACGGGGAAGTACTTGATGTGATTGTGGATATTCGCAGGGGATCACCAACTTTTTCCAAGTGGACTTCCATCCAAATCACTGCAGCCAATAAAAAACAGGTATGGATTCCGCCGGGTCTGGCACATGGATTCAGCGTCCTTTCAACCACCGCCGAATTCATCTATAAAGTCACTGACTACTATCACCCCGAAGATGAAGCAGGAATCCGATGGGATGATCCACAGCTGAATATTGACTGGCAGGTTCAAAACCCACAGCTTTCTGAAAAAGACGCGAAACTGCCTCTGCTGGCTGATGTTGAGAAAGAGCTACCGAAAATCTAACAAGTCGACCAGTGCTGTCGGTGGTTCCGGTGAAAAAGATCATTAAGTGGTTGATTAGATGTCGGACCCTGCGGATCAAACTAAAACACAAGAGAGATGAAATGAAATGTCGAGTGGCAGACTATATTATATCGGAAATCTACGGAGCCGGTGGGAAAAACGTCTTTATGGTGACAGGTGGTATGATCATGCACCTCACAGATGCAGTATATCAAAATGGTAAAATGAAATTTACCTGTTGTCATCATGAACAGGCGGCAACGATGGCGGCAGAGGCTTACGGAAGAGCAACCAACAAACTTGGTGTGGCACTAGTAACGGCAGGTCCAGCCGCTCTAAACACACTGAACAGTGTTGTGGGCGCCTGGGTTGATCGATCGCCCTGCATTATCGTTTCCGGACAATCCAAGGTTTCTCAGGCTTCGGTAACGACACCCAGACAATTTTCCCTGCAGGGCTTTAACACACTTCCAATTTTCGAACAGGTAACCAAATTTGCAGTAATGCTCGACGATATATCCAAGGTACGATACGAAATGGAAAAAGCCATCTATCTGGCGACATCTCACCCAGTCGGGCCTGTTTGGGTTGAATGCCCGATCGATATTCAGGCAACACTATTTGACCCCGACGATTATGAGGGATTTGTCCCAGTGAAAGATACCAGTTCAGTGACTGAGGTCATGTCCAAACTGGATCAGGTGGCAACAGTGATAAAAAATGCAAAACGACCCTGCATTCTTGCTGGTGCTGGATTGAGACTTTCGGGTGCAATCAACTCTTTTCACGAAATGATCAATAAACACAACATTCCCGTTGTCACTTCAAGGCTGGGAATGGATCTGATCGGCTATGACAATCCTCTTTTCATCGGAAGACCCGGAACCTACGGCGACAGACCAGCCAACTTTGCGGTTCAAAACTGTGACGTTTTGATAACCATTGGCTGCCGCATGGGCATCGGACTAGTCGGATACGACTATGCCGCATTTGCACCGAAAGCCACAAAAATTGTTGTTGATGTTGACGAAAAGGAACTGACCAAACCCTCAGTCATTCCGGATATCCCAGTAAAAGCCGATGCCAAGGATTTCATTGAAATCCTCTCGAAAGAGTTGGGAGATTTCAGATTCAGCAATGAAGAATGGATCATGAAAGCTCGGGGATGGAAATCAAAATATCCCGTAAATTTACCTGAATACAAAGAAGAGAAGGAGGGAATAAATTCTTACCATTTCATCACAAATCTGTCTGAAAAAGCATCAGCAGATGATACCTTTCTTTTGGATACGGGATCCTGCTTTCATGTCCATGGTCAGGCCTTCAAGGTAAAATATGGTCAGAGACATATCGTGACGGGTGGTCTTTCCACCATGGGATATATGCCCGGCGTTCTGGGGCCTGCTGTGCTGAGTGGTGAACGCGGTGTCTATTGCATCACCGGAGATGGATCACTCCAAATGAATATCCAGGAGCTTCAGACCATTATGACTAACAATCTGCCAGTTAAACTGGTGGTTTTAAACAACAATGGATATTTGCTGATCAAACTGACGCAACAGAATTTTTGCGAAGGAAGACTCATTGGGGAAAGCCCTGACACTGGTGTTGGTTTTCCCAGCCTGCAGAAACTATCCGCGGCTTATGGACTGGGTTATATGAAAATCACTTCCATAAATCATCTAGACGAAAAACTGGATGATCTTATTGCAGCAAGAGGCCCGCTCATTTGCGAAGTAATAACACCTTCCCAGCAGCTCCTGATTCCACGGGTCGCGTCTAAACAACTGGAAGATGGCAGCATGATGTCGATGCCCTATGATGACATGTTCCCATATCTGGATAGGGAGGAGTATCAGGCAAATCAGTGTGATTAATCGGATCACCTTTTATTGGGCATTTAAACAATTACAATAAATTGGTACAGGATAGATGAACAACGTTATCTTGAATGACTTAAAAGATATTATTGGTGCTCAGCTACCTTGGGAGACTCTTGAGCAGAAAAGAATTCTCATAACGGGGGCTAATGGGTTTCTGCCAGCTTATATGGTTGAAACGATACTATATCTTAACCGGGTTCGTTTTAGAAAACCGGCTCAAGTAGTTGCTCTAGTCAGAAACAAAGAGCATAGCCGTCAACGGTTTTTACCTTACTTGAAAGATAAGAACTTCAAAATGGTTATCAGTGATATTTCTGATTTCGTTGAAGTTGAAGACAAAATAGATATAATAATTCACGCTGCCAGTCAGGCAAGTCCGAAATTCTTTGGTCTCGATCCGGTGGGAACGCTTTTACCAAATATTATCGGGACCAGGAATCTATTGGAAATTGCCAGAAAAAATACGGTTGAAAACTTTCTATATTTCAGCAGTGGAGAGGTTTACGGGAGCCGAGCCGATAAAACCGTGGGGCTTAGTGAAGAATCCTATGGATTTGTCGACCCGCTAAACGTCCGATCATGCTATGCAGAGAGTAAGCGAATGGCGGAAACAATGTGCATTGCATGGGCTCACCAGTATGACATCCCGGTCAAAATCGTCAGACCATTTCATACATACGGTCCGGGAATGAAACTCGATGATGGCCGTGTGTTTGCAGATTTTGTGGCCAATATCGTCCGGAACGAAAATATTATTTTGAAAAGTGATGGGTCCCACATCCGTCCCTTTTGCTACCTAGCCGATGCCACAAGTGGTTTTTTTAACGTTTTGCTCAAAGGGGAGAACCAGAACGCCTATAACATTGCCAATCCCGGGCAACAAATCAGCATCAAGCAATTGGCAGAAACTCTGGTTTTATTGTTTCCCGAAAAACAACTAAGGGTTAAATATTCTGAAGAAGATAAGAAGGGGTACCTACGAAGCCCTATTTCTGTCAGTATTCCAGATATTACAAAAATCACTCGTCTGGGATGGGCACCCAAAATTGACATAAGAGAAGGATTTGAAAAAACAATACGGAGCTACAATGGAACTTGATAAGATCAAAAATCTCTATATTAACAACAAACTAAACAAAGTCGAATATATCCAGAGAATGCACGAAGTCCATTCCACGCTGTTTGATTACAGCGATTTCATAAAAAATAAGGATATTAAGAAGATTGAGATCTCTGACGAGGGTGTCATCATGACATCCAGAGATTGGGGGGTTAAAATCCAATGTGATGCTGTGGATCATCGCATCGTCCCACTTGAGATCCTCAATTTTGACTATTATGAAAAAGAGAATTCATCCATGATCTTTAATCTGGTGAAGGACAACAGTGTTGTGTTTGATATTGGATCAAACATCGGTTGGTATTCTCTTGGGCTTTCGAAAACAAGACAAAAGCTTCAAGTATTCGCCTTTGAACCCATTCCCAAAACATTCAATTACCTTAAAAAGAATATTGAACTAAACCAGTTGGACAATATTCAAGCATATAACCATGGATTATCCAACCAGAATGCCGAAATTCAATTTTACTACTATCCTGAAGGTTCAGGGAATTCATCACTGGCAGATCTTGCAGAAGACCATAATTCGGTGAAGATAAATTCAACTGTCAAGAAACTGGATGACTTTGTTGACGAAAACGCCATCGATCGGATTGATTTTATCAAATGTGATGTTGAAGGTGCTGAACTAATGGTTTTTCAGGGAGGAGAAAAATCGATTCGTCATTTCAAACCGATCATATTCACCGAAATGCTCAGAAAATGGGCGTCGAAATTTGAATACCATCCAAATGAGATCATAGACTTTTTTAAGCAGCTCGACTACAAGTGCTTTACCGTAATTGATGATAGACTAGTTGAGTTCATCAAGATGGATGAACAAAGCACAGAAACAAATTTTTTCTTTCTTCACAATATGAAGCATGCAGCTGAAATCAAAAATTTCTGCTAAAATATTCTCTTCAAATTGCCATTTGCGTTTTTAAATTATTTTTTTTGCGGCGCGCAGGCATAAATACCCGTCGCTTGCGGCGGGAAGGGTTTCATTCGTTAGATTTGTCAAGAAAGAGTTTATGACAGAGAGCCAGCCAATAGAGCTATCCATTTGTATCCCAACTTACAACAGGGCCCGATTTTTATCTGAAGCTCTGAATAGTATTGCGGCAAATATCGACCCATCAATAAATATCGAAATTGTTATCAGCGATAATGCCAGCACAGACGATACAACTGCGGTTGTTAAGTCTTTCCGGGATCAACTTCTTCCGATTCGCTATCATCGTAACAACCAAAATATTGGCCCGGTTGCTAACATTGTAAATGTGATTCAAATTGCCAAAGGAGATTTCATCTGGATATTTGGAGATGATGACATCATGATGCCAGATGCAGTTTCCTACTTGCTAGCATTTCTCAAAAGAAACAAGACTGTGCAATATGTCTATTACTCAAGAGAATTAAAAACCGTCGATCTGAGCAGCGTGCCCGACGGAATTCAACCAAAGGGCTTAACTGAAGATATCACTTTTAAAAATGGCAATGATCTACTGTGCGCTTGCGATGGACAGATACCATATATTATTGGATTTTTGAGCAGTACAATCATTCGCCGTTCAATCTGGGCAGAAAACGTTCATGAAGTACAGAAAATTGCCAGCAATAATGCATGGGCACATTTAATGATCATACTTCGGGCCATCAAAAACTGTAATTGTGCGATACTGGCAAAAGTGGGGGTCCAGGCCAGGATGAATTACCAGGCATTCAAGCCCAACAGTAGCATAGGCTTCGATGATGGAATTATCTGTTTTATTGACGCCATGAAATTGGGATATTCAAAAAACCAATGCACAACTACAATCAAGGAGATTGTTCGTTTAGAATCAAAAGCCTTTCTTGCGGATCAGGCACGTGGGAACCGAACCGACAGCATCCTGGATTTCCTTTCAAAAAATGGCCTGTCGAGGATGGTTTTTGCTGCCTTTCCCTGGTTCCTGGTCAGCATGCTGCCAGTTTTTATTTTAAAAAGACTTTGGTCTCTATTCAATCTGATTAGACACTGACCCAACTCTCACACATCCATTCCTGATATTCATCGGCTAGCCCGGGACCCATCAAGCTTCATTGATGACCTTATAGAATATATCTTTGACAGGCAGTTTTCGGTATTTAAGGATGGTCCTGCCCTCAAAACAGATCGAATTCGTTACTCCAGCAACAATAATCACAGCCAGGAATAATAGCCAGGAAAACTCTGCCTCCAACAGCATCAGACCCACCCAGAGTATAAAATAAGTTGGAATAAATTTAGCAACTGTTATCAGCAGAGATGGAACAAAACTCAGGACCGAGATATGAATAATATGGGATGCCTTATACCAGGAGTAACCGACTGACAGAAAGCTGGAAGATATAACACTCGCCAGGGCAACACCATTGATACCCCAGAACTTCAAAAATATAATTGAGAAGATAATATTTGCAAGCGCTTCCAAAAACAGAATATAATTTATTGTTTTGATATCTTTTGTGGAAAATATGATATTGATGAAAACCGGCATCATCGCTTCTCTAAGGCAGAGTACAGCCGATAGAAAGCTGAGTATGTTTCCCCCGAATTTGTCTGCCCCTACCCATTGAGGAACAAATATCTGGTTTAAACATACAATGACACCTCCTGAAAAAAGACCAATACGTAAACCTACCCGAAAAAGCTTAATTGCCACTTCATGCAAGCGGTCATAACTCTTTTCCTGAATTAACTGAGCAATACTTGGGAACGCCAGTGAGATAATTTTACCAGGAAAAAATTTGGCAACACTGGCAAGCTTCATCGTTAAAGCATAAATCGTAACATGGGACGTTGATAAAAAATTTGCGATGACAAGTGTGTCCGTAAAATGAAGAACATAGTAGCTCGTATTACCAAGCAAATATCGAAAAGAGAACAGGGAAATTTCTTGAATATCCTTGGATTTAACACGTTTCGGGGAGCATCTGGATCCCAAATAGCGAAATGTTAATGGAACGGTAATAATTATCAATAAGATGCTAACCGATATGTAAGAAATCGGGAACGCAATCAACCCAAAACCACCGAATAGCAAAAGAAGTGGCAGCAATTGTGTTAGTGTTTTTTGCCCAAGGGCAATGCCATTAGAGAGGGAAACCCTGTTTTGACCGTAAAGAATATTTATCAAAAACACCCAAAACGTATTCACCAGCAAATTTCCAGTCATCATAAAATAGATCCGACGGCTGTCCGGAAATTTGCCTGACGGATCCTGAAAAGAGGGGAGCATCCCATATGCCACCAGACATGCCAGCAACATCATACAAATAATAATCATTTGAACAATGATCACTGAACCAAGTGCATTTTTGGCGTTTCCAACTCCTCCTGTTTTTTCTTTCGCTATTGTTTGGACCACGTAAATCCCAATCCCCGCATTCAAGATATTCAGGAAATTCATAAAGTCCAACACGGTCGTCCAGTATCCGTATTCATCCATGTTGATGTAACGGAAGAACAGGGGAGTCACAAGAATACCCAGCACCATAGTGATGGGTATTCCCAGAGTATCAACCAACAACCCCCCCATATAGCTTTTTATTCTATTGTGCATGCCCAGATCTATTCAATGATTCGTGCAATAATATTTTATTTTTGTTTTTTTGGTAACTATTCTGAATGTTTTCCAAAGGGTAATTAAAAGCCGGGGAGATCACCTCTGATTAAAGGCGCAATGCCTCACTAACTCAAATATCAAGATTCAGACAGATCGACTTGCAGAGAACTCAAAATCACTTCAAGTCTATGCTGGTATCCATGATTATTTATTGCAACTTGATGTGATTTTTCAGCAATCTCCCTTCTTTGCTCCTCATTCTCCAAATAGTAATTGATTTGAAGAATCGCTTCATCAATATTACTATAACAGGCTATTTCTTTCCCTATTGTAAAAAAGTCCTCAACCCCCGGAAAATAATAAGAGAGCTGGAAACCACCAAAAAAGGGAATTTCAAAATTGCGAGCTTTTAATGATCCTGAATTTTTCACCCCCTTTCCTTTTGTGAAAATCTTCCTCAACTCTCTACCCTTGGCAACCATGGGGCGGAGTTTTTCTTTCATACTCCCGGAAAACAGACCACGCGCCCGAAGCGGAATATGCAGCAGATATCTAAGGTCGTAACTTTCACTGTTCGAAATATTGAGATTGATTTTTGAATGCATGAAAACCTCATTCATTTCACTGCTGGTCACCTGACCATTTGGCCAACCAATGCCAAAAACAGCGACCTGAATATTATGTTTTTCAAGATAGTGGATAAACCATTGACGGTAAGGACTGATCGCTCCAACAAAAGAGACGTCATGGAGAAATTGATCTTTCTTCACTGGGACAGGGTAGGAGTCAATTGCAGCCCATTGGCTAAGAATTACATTTGTTTGACCGATTTGATGATACTTTGGAATGGCGTGCTTTTCCGTCGTAACGCACCAGGTAAAATGATTAGCCAGATATTTCGAATAGGGTTCGAATCGCCAGTTGTCATCCCCAAACCAGGCAATTGTGCAATAATTTGCCTTAAGGTGGTCCAGCGTCTCAATTTGAAACTGATCTGTAAAAAGAAGAAAGAAGATTAAGTCAGGTTTGCATAAGTCCGCTTTCTGGATCAAGTCCGTCTGCAGTTGATCATGATTTTGTAAATAGTCGTCATAGTAAAAAACATCCAGGTCATGACCCAGATTTTGAAAACCCTTTATAAACCCGTCCTGACCAATATGATTCAAGCCTCTTTTCCGGACACCATAGTCGTAGTAGAGATCAACGTATAGTATTTTCATAATATTACATCACTAGTGTCCATTCTTTTTATTAAATAAAATTAGTCTATTAGCAGCATTACAGAGTGGGTTTTGGGAGTAGTAAAAGTCAATAGACTGTTTTGTTAGACTTTTAAGTTTTACCCACTATCTATAA
>Ga0307989_1000037_pt1 | contig 119558 bp, 90 predicted proteins | sample EllFjometagen185_FD_203164 | JGI IMG/M metagenome (GOLD analysis project Ga0307989, IMG submission 203164) | Marine microbial communities from Ellis Fjord, Antarctic Ocean - #185 | ecosystem: Environmental > Aquatic > Marine > Unclassified | place: Southern Ocean | collected 2014-10-08 | reverse complement strand
GTTACGGCCTGGGTGGTTCCGATCATTTTGACTTCATCAGCTATATTTCTATCCAGAGGAAGAAAATAGTTTTTGTTTTTTGTCATGGTCAGATGTTCTTCAAACCTAAAATCCTTTACTTTATAACTATAACCGCAAATGACGGTTGGATTCTACCAACCATCTGATTTTTCATCCTGTTAAATCAATCCGTTTCTGCCTACACAGTATATGTTTTGGATATTTTATTAAAAATCTCTTCGTTTATAGGGTTTAAAAGGAGTTTTTCCTTTTAAAACTTCGTAGTATATGATATAAATTTTCTCATATAACATATACTACGAAGAGGTCAAGATGATGTCAGATATTAAATCCAGTAAAACCGATTTAGCTAGATCAACAGTTAAGAAGGATATAGTTTTTACACTCAACAGACTGGTTTCTATTTTAGATTGTTCATCCAGAACAGCGCAGACAAAACTCAAATTGTGGGAAACCTACACCAGTTACAATCAAAATGGTAAATATTATACGCTGCCTGAAATGCCTCAATTTAATGAGTATGGATTATGGCGGTATGACAATGCTGCATTTTCTAAACATGGAAATCTCAAAAAGACAATTGTCCATTTAGTCACTTCCGCATCAGCAGGGCTTACCGGCAGACAGCTTGGTGATATTCTTAGCCTTTTACCACAGTCTTTTTTACACCATTTCCGTAAATGCCCCGGCATGCGTCGAGAGAAATTTGGCGGTGTTTATGTATACTTTGGAGATGACAATTCGACATACACAAGGCAAGTGAAGCAGAGACAGTCAGTCCTTTCTCGTCATCCTGTTGTCAACCTTAGTGATCCGGATGCTATAATGATTTTGGTCGCAATCATCAAACATCATGGAATATCACCGGAAGATATTATGAGACTTCCCGAGATCAAGAGGAGTAACTTGACCCGACCGGTTATCGTCGCTTTTATAGAACAACATGAATTGGTAAAAAAAAATCTGGCTTCAACGCTCTGAAACTCCTAAAATTCTATATGAATCGGCTGATTGTGGGAGTTGGTGCAAATGTATTGTTTCCTGAAAAGCCGACGATCCATTTTTATCCTGAAAACAGAAAATGCCCGATATGTAAATCCAGATTACATGTTGGGAAAACTCGTAAAAAGACTCTGATTACAATGGATATTGGTGCATTCCAAGCCAAAGAAACAGTCCTGTTCTGCCCAGATGATCAAAGAGTTTTCCACTCTGAACTACTGCGTCAACTTGCACCCATCGGTGGTACATTCGGCTTTGATGTCATTGTGGAAACAGGTCGGCTTCTTTTTATCCAGAGTCTTGGGAATCAGGAAATCATGAAAAAGCTGGCAGCAAAAAACGTTTTTGTTTCTGAACGGGAAATAAGCTATCTGGGACGAAAGTTCATCATTTATCTTGCGCTTACACACCGGGAAAGTCAGCATCGTTTGCGAAATCTGCTGTCACGAAATGGTGGTTACATTCTTCATGTAGATGGCACATGTGAAGGTGATAGCCCCAACTTGTTTTGCGGGTTGGATGGAATTTCTGAGTTAGTTCTCGATACAATTAAGATTCCTTCTGAGAAAAAGGAATTGCTTATCCCTTTTTTTGAACGTATCAAAGAACAATACGGTAAACCGGTGGCCCTTGTGCATGATATGGGAAAAGGAATTATTGCAGCCGTGGAACATGTATTTCCAGGAACTCATGATTTTATTTGCCATTTCCATTTTCTGCGGGATATTGGTAAAGACCTATTGCTTGATGATTATACTGCCTTTCAAAAACGTTTACGTAAGCTGAAAGTCCGTCCAACGCTCAGGCAGCGATCCAAATATTTTGAATCCAAAATCAACCGTGTCAATCAGACGGTAGAAGAAATCATGGAAAATTTTGAATCGGGAGTCTGTCATGACAATGCTCTGGAACACGTTCCATTGATCACGACATATGCGCTGATTAACTGGGTATTTGAGTATTCAGGAGAGTCGAGCGGTTATGGTTTTCCCTTTGACAGACCCTATCTGGATTTTTACCGACGTCTGAAAAAAGTCCACCGGTTGATTGAGGAGATTAAGGATACTAATCTTCGTGCCGAAATGAAAGATAACAAACCTTTTCTTCAATTTTATAAAGCATTCAAAGAAATCGTCGAAGACAAACGGTTGAATGACCTGAGAAAGAGTCTGGAACAAAAGGCGAAGGTTTTTGACAAATTACGTACTGCTATGCGTCTTGCTCTTCCAGAAGGGAAGCAAGGGCTCAATGATAATGGTGATGAAGTAGATATGAGCACTATCCAGGCAAGAGTAACGCTATTTAAAAATTGGTTGATTAGTGATCCTCGACGGGAAGTAACATATGCCGGGATGATTAAACAACTTGGAAAATACTGGGATAAGCTTTTCGCAGATCCATTACCTATCATAACAGGCAACGGCATTCAATATATCCAACCGCAAAGAACGAACAATATTCTGGAACGGTTTTTTCGCGGTGAAAAACAACGGGGCCGTAAAAAAAGTGGTATGGCATCTTTAAGCAAGACTTTAAAAGCAATACTCGCTGAAACGCCACTGGTTCAGAACCTGAAAAACAAAGAGTATATGGAGACTATTCTCAATGGATGTGCGAACCTGGCGGAAAGATTTTCGAAGATTGATACTCGTTTAGTACAAAAAGAGATAGAGAAAGCCAAAAACAACACGGAAAAGATTTCGCCTTTCATCAAGAAACTAATAACAGGTTCAGATCTGACTCTAAAAATTTCCGCAATGTTTTCTGAAGACAGCAAAAATAGTGCCAACTGTCATTTGCGGTCATAGGTTATTAGCGATGGATCTACAGAGAACAGAGGCAAAGTTACCGGTGTATCCGTTAATTCCGGGACGATTACCGCCACTTATGATGGTATGAGTCAAAATGCAACCGTTGTCGTTACTCCAGTGACTTTAGTATCTATTGATTTAGAGTTTTCAGATTCCAGTACCAGTAAAACTATTTTTGAAGGGGAGACAGCCCAGGCCAAAGCAATCGGGAATTATAATAATGATTCTACAGCAGACATTACAGATACTGTAATCTGGACAGTCAGTGATTCTAATAATGCGAAAATCAACAGCAGCGGAAATATCTATGATACACTTCCTAGCAATCAGAATATCGATATTCAAAATTACAATGGTATAAATCCAGATTCTATCCCGCTTACGATTAATCAAATTTCTGTTGTTACAATTAGTATTAGTCCCGGATCTACCGATAATACAAACCGAACAGAGATTAGCAACCAGGCGTCTTCCCTTTTCAGTTTGAATTGCAACTACAATAACGGTTCGACGGGTGTCCCCTGTGAAGGCAAATGGAGTTTGTCTGACACTGAGGGAAAGGCTCTTGTGACTGAACAAGGGGGAGAGCTTCGGCCCTACGGTTCAACCGGAGATATCGATCTGTCCGCAACCTTGTTTGGCAAAATAAGTAAAGTGTACCTGAAAGGAAAAGAGAAAAGTGTAACTTCCATTCAATTGAAATTTTCCGATTCAAGTACCAGTAAGACTATAATTGAAGGACAAACGGCCCAGGTTCTGGCAACAGCTACTTATGACGATGACTCAACCGCAGATATCACCAATGCTGTAACATGGATAATCAACGACGAAGACAATGCGAACATCAGTGATGCTGGGTATATCGACAATACAGCACCCAGCAATCAAGAAATTAGTATTCAAAATTTCAGCGGAATAGATGCAAATGTAATCGACCTCACGATCAACGAGAAAACCGTTTCCTCCATTGAAGTGACACCTGGAAATCCAACCCTGGTCGAAGGGACACAAATCAAATTGATCGTTTTTGCATATTTTGACAATAACGAGATAATTAGCAGTGATGTTGATAGTATTTTTGCTAGCAATATTACCTGGAGTTCAGGAGAAGTAGGTGTTGCCTCCGTTTATGGTGATGACAGTTCTGAAACGATAACGGCAATGAAAGGTACCATCACAGGAGAATCGATCGGTTCGACAACGATATCTGCTAGTTATGGTGATAAAACCGGAAATACGACCGTTAATGTAATTGAAGCAACGTTGAACTCTATTTCAATTGAAACACTTTCTCTAGAAAACTATCATGATTTCCCCATCGTAATTGATTTGACTAAACCATTACCCATAGGAGTTGGGTCAAATGGTATTGAACCGTTACTAAAGGTAATTGCACATTTTGAAGGCGGAGACCAGCAAGATATTACCAATGATCCCAGTATTACTTGGTCTGACAGCGGAAAAGGGAATATTTCTGTTTATTGCCTTAATGGAAATGCTGATTGCAGGCTTCAAGTCGAAGAGAACTCAGGCTCTGAAACGATTTATGTTAATTACGCTAAAGGTGCCGTCATCGCAAATGATTCAATTGATCTATCTACAGGTAACAAAATAATTTCAAAAATCATTTTTTATTTTGATTTTTCTTCAATGATTACCGGGCAAGAAATAGTTATAATAGACTCCAACAGTGATATAATTCAAAAAGTACAACTGACATATTCTGATGGAACCAAGATAGATATTACTACTTTTAATGAAGCATCCGGACATGATTTAAGTTTTTCCGACCCTGATGTCACTTCTGCTAGTTTTGACTTGGTCTTTTATCTTGATTTTAGTGTTAATACCGGTGATAGCATAGAATCCATTGAAAACGGGACCATTAAAGCTCACAATACCACATATGGAGAGTCAGAAATCAAGGCAACAATGACAGCGGAAAACATTGAGACTTTTTACATGAAAATGTTAACCGCAACAGACAATGTTCTCGTAACACTGGAACCGGTAATAGGTATTGGTAATGTCTTTCATGATAAAACCAGAACCGATCCAAGTGAATTTACATTTAACGTTCCTGAGACAGCGTCTTATACTTTTACTTTTATTCCTGAAGAGACAACACAAATTATACTTGATACGAATATCAACACCACGGGACATGATATGGGTGTCGATTCATGTATTCTGAATATCGAACATCCGTGGCTTAGAGTTGACCTCACTGCTACGCAGGCGGCTCACATACTAGATCATGATATTCACAATAATTCGGCAGCAAATGTAGACTTTACCTTATCAGTAGAAAAAACTTCTGAGGTAACAGAAACTTTTGAATGTCCTTCATGCACGCCATGTATGGAGGGGTGTGCTGCTTCAGAAACTCTTAGTCCTACTATTGATGACTGCGAGTATTACTATTGTGTTGAGGACGATTATGTTACACCAATTACGTGTTGGGAGGATCGGGATCATGGTTGGTAGTTAATGCGGGTAATGATGAATCATAAATAATTTGTTCCATCGTTTTTAGTAATCTTCTTAGAAAAAAAACTGGAGGGGTTAAAATGAAAGTTTTTAAACATCTTTTTTTATTGATAATCGGATTGTTGGTCAGTCTGACCGCCATTGCCCAAATGCCTACTATCTCAAGTTTGACCCAGATAAATGGTCCAACGAACGGTGGTTCGTATGTGGGAATCATCGGATCAAATTTCAAAAAGAGTACGGTTTTTAAATTTGATTCAGAAAGGGTGATCCTTAAACGGTTTATTAATTCCACAACAGTCTATGTAATGACGGTTGCCCACACATCTGGTACCGTTAACATTACTGCAGAAAACAAAGATGATGAGGGCTTTCTTGAAAACGGTTTTGAGTTTGTTGATAACCCGCCATATCTGGACCGTATATACGTCAGCAACGGAATAACTGAAAACAACGGCCCTGCAGAGGGAAATACCATCATTCATTACTACGGAAATTATTTTACGCCAGGTATGGAAATAAATCTCAGTTCGATAAATCCGAATTCATCGGAAACGACTAACGTAGAATCCATACGCCGCCATTTTTACCACTCAAAACGTATGTACAGTTACACGCCGGTTTGGGACCTTGAGGATAATTCAAACAGCAATATTGATATTAATATTGGAAACGCCAATGGAACAAGTACTTTAAATAAATGCTTTACTTTTAAAGATGATTCGCCGTCTATAACGAGAGTCTGGCCTGAATCTGGTATTGTGCAAGGGGGAACTTTATTGAGAGTTTGGGGTAGAAACTTCAGGGCTTCTGATAACTGGAAACTCGGTGGTACTGATATTCAATTCTATTTTCCCAATGACAACCACATCATTAAAAGAGGCCGCTCTGGATTTGTTTATCTACAAACCGAAGAAACAGTGGATACTGGTAAGGTTAATCTGACAGTAACACCTGCCAATCAAGAAATCAGTTCATATTCGAAAGCAAACGGATTTGAATATACATCCGATCCTCCAGAAATTGAAACGATTTACCCCAACAAAGGATTTTCTTCCGGATCAACCGTATACGTCAGGGGCAAAAACATCTCCAGGGATATGCTGATAAACTTCATGCTTGACGGCGACTCCACAACAGATACCACAGCGGACATAACTCGATATTATCATGACGGGCTTATTCGAGTAAAGTCACCCACTCGAGAATCTGTTCCTACAGAGGGAATTTTAGTTGACGTAAAATTAAATAACGACAATGGCAGTGCTGTCAATTATGGTGGCTATACCTATTTAGACCTTTCCCCAAGAATTCACTATCTCTGGCCGAATAACGGGGTTATAGAAGGTAATCAATACGTCTATATACGGGGTAGAAACTTTGAAAAAGACAACACTACAGTCGATTTCATTAACAAAACAAATCCAAATTTGCATCGAGTATACCGATCCAATCTTCTAGCCATTAAGACCCAACCGGATACAACCCCTGGAAACGCCGATGTGAAGATTACCAATTCATTCGGTTTCACGACCCTGTCCAATGGGTATATTTATTCGGAAAAGACACCCCTGATTTCGACGATGCGGCCATCTTCCGGAACAAAAAACGGGGGCACTTATTTGTACATCTATGGGGAGAATTTTACGGATGATACAGAAGTATATATCGATAATCAGTTAGTCCCCATTCATTATTTTTACCATACCAGGGCGATTCGGGTTATTACACCGGTTCATGCGGAAGGCAAAGCGGATATAACAGTAAAAAACCGTGGAGAGTTCTTTACTGTGGAAAATGCGTATAAATTCTATGACGCGCCGCCATCTTATCTTGATGGAGCACCTGTTATAAATCGCGTCTATCCCTTAACCGGGATCATAACCGGCGGTACTTACGTTTATTTATACGGGACGAATCTGAATAAGGACACCAAAGTTCAATTTAATGGAAAACCGGCAAATATAAGACGGTTTCATCACAGCGGTAAGAGAATTACAATTCTGACACCTCCGGGTGATATGGGGTTGGTTAATATTGTTACCTCCAATGATATCGAAGAAATCACATTTGAAGATGCTTTCAGTTACGTCGCAGCCAAGCCAGTAATTAAAACGGTTATCCCATCCAAAGGATTTGTATATGGTGGTGATTATATATATGTTTACGGTGACAACTTTACAAAGAATATGACACTCACGCTGGGTGGAAATCAGGCAATTTTCAAAAGTCTCTACCATAGCGGGGCCGCCCGGTATTTAGTCGCTCCAAATGACGGAGGTCCAGCCACAGTTGATCTAACAGTTGAAACTGTATATGGAAACGACTATTTGGATAACGGCTTCGAGTACGCAATGATAAAGCCCGAAATTAGAGCGATAATGCCGAATCATGGAAAATCAACGGGCGGCACTTGGATCAGAATTTATGGATCATTCTTTTCTCCGAGTATCGCGGTTAGACTTGGGGCCAATCTAGTACCTGTCGAGGATGTCATCTATTATAATCCAAGATATCTGAGAGTAAAAACGCCGGCCTATCCAACAGATCACCATAAGACTCTTGATATTAGGCTCTATTCTCCTGGAGTGCGCCCTACGACAGAAAGAAACGCTTTTACCTATGTTAATCCCAGTGTAAAACTTTCTGAGGCTAAATAAAGAAGATACCAAAAAATCGGTTAATCAGGGTGGGTCCAGTTTACTTGATCCACCTGATCAGAATATGCCTCTTTAAGAAACAGACGATTGACATATCCTCACTCAATGCCATTTAATTGAGCCCTCCAAGAAACCTCTATTGAATAACCCTGAGATCTTAATCAATGTCCTCTTCTTGGCCCTCCTGGCTTGCCAGGCCTTGGACTAGTTTTGCGTGCGTTTTCTTCAGTTTTTCCAATAGATTTTGAGCGTCCCCGGTATCAATTTTATATAAAGCCTGCACAATCAACACTTGTGAAGAACGGTTGGTTCGTGGAAATATATTACCAAACGGTTCAACAGCCCTGTTTTCTTTAGCAGACCCCAGGGCGATAATCGCACTATTCCTGAGATCAGGATCATTGCCGTTTAAATACCTCAAGTATTTATCAATATTGGAAGTATCGTTTGCGGTGGATAGGGAAAGAATAATTTCAGACTTGAGAAAAGGATTTGTCTGGGAGTTTAGTTCCTTGTTTAAATAGCTTTTTGCTTTATCGTTTCCGATATACCCCATGGCTTCGTAGGAGGCCCTGACTGTACTTTCTTCCGCCTTTTCATGAGACGCCAAACCAATAATATTATCGACGGCAGATTCATCCCCTCTTAATCCCGCAACTCGAATAGCGCTATTCATCCGAGCATTGGCTATTCCTGGAACCGTAATTCCATCATCGCCATCTTCATCAACGGACAAATCCATAAAACCGTCTTCCAACATTTCTGAGACCATTTCATCGACTCCCTCCTCTTCACTTGAAGCCAGATCGTGTTCTAGTTTATTTCTCTCAACATCTGTTAATTTGGAAGCGAGCTTGCGAATAATTGCTTTTGGATCTTTAATGGTGATATTGTCATTTTTTCCAGCCGATTGAGCATTCTGCTGTATCTCTTTTTGACTCCCCCCCAATCCATTCGTTAAATGGAAATCTGCCTTATTTTGCAAGTGTAATTTTTCGGGTTTCAGCAATCTAATGTTCGGTTTTGGGTTTTTCTTTGTCTGAACTTCTGTTAAAGCAGTAATAGTTTTCGGTTCTTCCCTCGAAAAAAAGAAACTCCCGATTACAACGATAAATACTATCGTAATTACTATGATAAATGACGGTCTTATTTTCGTTTCCATTCGTTTAGTCTTTTCAAGCGGGTTAAAATCAAAAACAGGAGCAGGAGGAACAGGACTGGGACTTGCTATTTGCAGCATGATCATTCGTGATCACAAAGGGGAAATATGGGCTGAATCCAACCCTGAACAGGGAGCAACTTTATGCTTCAGGCTACCTAAAAAAAGAATCTAAATATGAAGTATAAACAGTTATTTACCAGTTTTCATGAGCTTTCCCATAATCTTCCTCTTCATATCCGGCGTTTGCTTCTGAATTGACCTGTTTTTTAATTCCCAACAGGCTTTTCTCGTAAATATCGGCGTTATTAGCCAACTTCATCAATATTTTGTTGCCACTGGTTGAGCAGATTTTTACTGACCTCAAAAGCACAATAGATTTTTCGATCATTTTTAAATAAACTTCCTTTTTTCTTCTGAAGATATTTTTATAGTTGATCAAAATTGCAGCCTGTTTCAAAAAAGGAAATGCATATATTTCATTTTTTATGGGAGAACGATCCAGTCCATTATCAACAATTGCACTCACACAAGAGTTATAAACCAGATCTCCCAGCACAAACAATTTATTTGCACACTCTTTCGATTCATCATTCCTATAAACTCCGCGGGCAGTTTCCAGCAGAGTCTGTTTTTGGCCAATTATAATTTTATGCTTGAATAAAACCATATCGATTTTTATTTCAGGAATGGCAGCTTTTATTTTTTCCACAACACCTGTCATCATTGGGATTCGAGCAAACAACAATGCATATGTCAAAATAACATTAATCTCGTTCAGCTTACCATCCATATTATCACTGGATTTTTTGTCTCTAAACCGATCAAGAAAAATATTTTTAATATCCTCCATCGTGCAGCCTCTCTGGCCATGTTTACTCATTTTGACATAGGTATCTGAGGCATAATATTCAAACTGTTTGACCTCCCTGTTTTTTGAATCGATAAGTGAGGTATAATGGGGAACTTCAAACTGTTTTCTTTGTAGCTTTTTAATGATTACATTGGCTTCAGGCACATTAGCTTTCATTACCTCTTCCAGCTTACCTCTGGGAAACATCCGATATCGTGAAATATACTCACGATAGACCGATAAGAACCAACTGGCATGAAACATACTCAAACCACCATCTTCATGCAACACCTGGCCGATTTTTGAAAGACAATCCAATAAGATAATCTGTTTATCAGTGACCATTGCACTGTTTCTCAAATCAACAAATTTGATCACCGCCGCTAAGGCATGATGGTTATAATCGGTATCTGCTGTCTGAGTCGCCTCAAAAATCTTGACCCGAAAACTGTTCATGGCAGCAATGCTCATTATCTGGCTATCTTTCTTTTTTTCCCGATCGGTCCCCCGGTATTGCGCTTGAAAAGAGTTATTAAAATGTCTGATTTTTTCCCGAGTATCTATCACATCAAGCTTATCAGATCGACCCATCCCCATAAATGTAGATTTAGAAAAGAGTCCGCCTTTCTTCTTCTTCTGAGCAGATTTAGAGGCTTTTCGGATTTTGTGGTTAAAAAAATCCCGATCAGGAACAGCAATTTGGACTTCATGGAGGGTTCGCAATATTCCGCTTTCACCAGCAAAGTCGCCGGTCCGCGCAGGTTTGGATTCTTCTTCTGTTTGCTTCTTCTTTTTCAGACCTTCCATTACTGTGCTCAACCCCTAAAAATATGTTTTTTAATTACTTAAATTAGTAAATATTATGTCATTTTTCAGCAAAGATTAAAAGTGAAATTGTCTGTTGATTCCACTGTTTTTAACAGATCCTGTTACTCCTGAATCCCCTGTAAATAAAGATCCAACCGCTAATCATTCTATTTAAAAACCACTAAATATATCAATAGTAATGTACTTTTCATCCATAAACCATCGTAAATTTTAATGTATCAAGCTGAAACCGCTAATATCAGGGAGCCCGAAATAAATATTTCTCTTCCGATCCTAATTGAATCAGGCCGATCACATTTCGTTTGATATTAACAGTAATGTAGTACAGCTAAAGCAAGATTTTTAACTCCAGGCAAAATAGGGTTGCTCAAAATGGTCAACTCTGGTTTCTCTACCCAGTATTGCGACTTCACGAAACTGATAAATCATCGCCCCTGTGGGGGAGGCAATCCAACTGTTACCCACAGGCATCAACAGGACTGGATTGTCAAGATCAGAGTTCTTATCAAGTATCGGCGCATCTTCTCTCAAAAACTCATTGAGAGGAATGCGGTGAATGGAACTCACTTCTACTGGATTAGGAATGAGTTGATTCACTCGCCCACCCCAAATAACAATGGGGGTGATCACATAACCCGAGCGAGTGGTATAATCATCAAGTCGCCCCAGGATCTGTTTTGCGTCCAGCTTCAACCCGACCTCCTCCGCTAATTCTCTTAAAGCAGTTTCTTCAGAAGATTCTCCCGCATCCATCCGCCCACCGGGAAAAGCCCATTGGCCGGCATGGCTGTTTAAGCTGGATCCACGTCGAGTCAGAATCAATGCAGCTTGATCTTTCCGATGCTCATTTCCAGTGATCCCGTAGACACCAGGATCATCACTGACATCAACAACCGTAACTGCCACTGCAGCTGTTTTGTTACCCTGCCTAGAATGTTTTCTTGACTCAAAATTGTTTAGATTGGCCCGGATATGTTCAGATAAAGCGTCATCACAATCAAGATGATCTGTACTATTCATTTTCAATATATTTATATGTTTTGAAAGATTAGCAGGAATACAATAATTTACATCATTCCCATTTTTCTCATACGAGAATACAGAGTGGATCGATTCAATCCTAAAATCTCACTTGCCCCCCCTTTTCCGCTGATTTTACCCTCTGTCTTTTTCAATACATGGGAGATATATTTCTGTTGAATCTCAGCAAGCGATATATTGTCCGGAAATGACACTTCCCCTGAAGTGTCCTGAAGTTCTGATTTCTTTATCAATGAGGGCATTGACAGCTCTAAGAGATCGGGGGTAGACAATAAAACTGCCCGCTCAATAACATTTTTTAACTCACGCACATTTCCCGGCCACAGGTAGGTTAATAGTCGTTTTTTGTCTTCATCATTAAAAGCAGGAACCGTCCGATTATACGCTCGGGCATATTTCTGAAGAAAATGACCGGCCAGATCAATCACATCCTGCCCCCGTTTGCGCAGTGGAGACATATGTAATGTGACAATATTAATTCGGTAAAAGAGATCCTCACGAAAATTACCCGCTGCGACTTCCTGTGGCATATCCCGGTTGGTTGCAGCAACGATTCGAAAATCGGAACTGTGCTCCCGAATTCCCCCAACACGCATAAACGTCTTTTCCTGCAATACCCGCAGCAACTTAATCTGAATCGATTTTGGAATATCTCCCACCTCATCAATAAACAGTGTTCCTTTATCCGCCAACTCCATCAATCCAGGTTTACGACTAACTGCGCCGGTGAAGGCACCTTTTTCATGACCAAACAGTTCACTTTCCAACAGGCTTTCAGGAATACTGGCAAAATTCACTGCAATAAACGGCATAGATTTTCTACCGCTATGGTTGTGAACATATCTGGCCAGCAGCTCTTTACCCACACCGGTTTCCCCTTGTATTAAAACCGGTGCTTCAGATGGGGCAACCTGTTTTGCACGTCCTAAAAGGTTTTTCATTACCTCATTATTTGCGACAATAGTTGGAACCTCGGACCCCCCTTTTACCGTTTGAACAATGACTTGCCGGGAAATTTCTTTCATATGACTGCTAAATCCGTTAATACTATCGATATAACTACCTAAATGATCCGTCAATTTGGTTAGAACGGCAGGATCCAGGGATTTATATACCCCTTCGGACCAGGTATTATCGTAGTAAAGCACTCCTTGTTCTAAATTTTTGGTGTGAAACGGCAGACACAATACATGACTTTCGCGACTACGGGCCTGATTGGCATCATCCACCAGGACAGTATCGATGACAGGCCGGTTACTTCCATGCGCTTTTAAAATCTGCCGGATTTGAGGCATAAATGCCTTTTTTTCTGTATCATTGGCCGAAAGATTATATCCCGTCACCAGTGTTGGAAATTGGTTTTTAGTATCGAATTTAAATATTCCCCCTCGCTCGGATTCAAAAAATCGCACGGTTGATGAAACCAGACTGGACAACATCTCATTTTCATCCCCTCTGGGTAACAAGCCCTTCATTAATTCAATATACTTGGCCAGCCAGTCTTTGCGAAAATCACTGACCGTCGGTAGTAGATCCGTATTGCGAATCAGCGGTTTCAAGTCATCAGAAAAACCATCATATCCAAACAGCATCCAGGCCTGTAAAGCCTCATCATGAGCCCTGGCTTTATCACCAGCCTTATGATAAAGCTTGGCCATCTCTGCCCTTGTTTTTGCCAACTCAATGGGATTATTCGCACGAAGCAGCTCGGTCATACTCTGTTCCAGCCATGACCGGACCACATCTGCATCTTTAGATTCCCAATCCGCCTGTTTTGCCCGAATTCGAAAGGCAACACCCTTCATCATAACATTGATGCCCTTTAAAGCGTATTGCATCTCCTGCTCAAAGATATTATCCTCCTCCTTGATCAACCCCTCTTTGTAAAATTCAAACAATAATTCCAAATTCCAGGGAAATGAGTAAAATGGTTGCGGAGCACCTATCTCTTCAGCTCCCGAAAGGCAACGCCGAAACATGGCATGAGACCTTTTGATATCTCCTTCCTGTAAATAATACCAGGCCAAAGCTCTCCGCGACCAGATCAGCGATTCCAGATCCTCTTCCTGAGATGATTCCTCAAGACAGGTTTCCAAATGAGTATAGGCCTCCCCCCGTTTTCCCATCATCAACAAAACACTTCCCAGGTTAGCCTGACAAAGTCGAGCCAGAAAAGGATTCGAACTGGATTGAGCGGCCTTTAATGTTGAATCCAATACACCCACAGCACGATGGAATTGACCGTTAAATGCAGCTGTATGAGCATGATAGATGGGAAAATGTAAATATACTTTCAGCTGTTTAATGTCTTTGGCAAAACGGTATGACTCGGCCTGATCAAAATAACTGGTCGCCTCTCTGAACAATCCCTGGATGGAATAGTAATATGCAAAAAATTCTGATGCTTGTGACGTTATCTCTTCATCATCCAGGGTCTTAACAGCTTCAAGACCTGATTCCAGATAATCCATCGCCTCCCTGATCTGATAACGATCTTTTAAAAAGAAGCCCTGGTATAAACTGATAAAAGCCTGATTACGACGATCTCCCATCTGATCAGCTAGCTGACAGGCACGCATCAGATTTCCTTCGGCAAAATCGGATGATTTGGGAAGGGGGTTAATCAGACCGGAAAGCTTTAACGTTGCTGATATATACAATCCGGCATTTTTTGAATTATCCAACCGATCTCCCAGTCCCAATAAACAGCTGTGAAGATTTTTCAACGCTTCGTCATATTCTGCGTTCTTAATATTCAATACGGCATCCTGATAAGCCAATTCAGCAGCCTCTTCATGATGTCGACACCGGACTAACAGTTTATGATACATCGCTGGAGTAAGACGTTCCCTCATATTCTGCTTTTTAATCTGATCCAACAGACCTGACAATCTTTCCGGCGTATTTATATTTTCCAATTCCGCCTGAAACTTCTTGGGAATTTTTGCTGACAAACCTAAACTGTTGTCATCTTTTTCCGTCAACCAATTCAGCTTGGTCAACCGACGAACTAAATCATGAAGATCTCCAGCAGAAATACCAGACAATTCTGCAGCAATATCCACAGAAATAGGCTCAGAAAAAGCCTCCAGCACTCCTAAAAAAATCTGTTGAGCATTTGTCAATTGAGAAAATTCCATCTCAGTTCCCCACCTGATAGTGTGATTTTATAGCGGTTCAATTCACTGTCAAACAGTCATATGGCAACGATATGGTGTTCGGATCCGCAAAAACAGATGATATGAAACGATGACCTGCCACCTGTTTTTTGCATTGCCAGCAAGACCATTCAGCTTTGACCCAACATCTGGTGTCGAAGTTGGCATCTACTGATTTGTGATAGTCATGAATACATTTCATACAAATAAGTGTTTTTATTTCACCATTAAAACATACTGCCGGTTAAATATCAACACCCACCTGCCAACACAAATTTTATATACATTTTAACTTTTATATCAATTAGTTATATTAATTATGAATTTTACCTAAAGATCTAAAACCAAATATTATTTTTCACTTTAATCGATATTTTTCCAAGACCACCAGATTAATTATTTGCTCATACATGATCAGGAGATGCCTCGCAGACCCATTTGTTTTCCATAACAGAAATCAAAGTTGCCCTGATGATATTAAAACAGTCCAATGGTTAGATTTCACCATTCATCCATTAAAATATTCTTCCTATTTTTAAATATCCTTTACTTTCATATGGATATAAAATTTTTATTTTTGGTCTGATATTTGCTATTATTATACATGAGTCAGACAGAGAGTTTTATTTGACTAAAGTGAGCCAATTCATTGAATGCTTCTTTTAAAAAATTCGATCAAACATAAATAAAATGAATACAAACAAATTTAAAGATCAATTTTTGTCACTGAGTTCAACCATAAAAAATACTAAAATGACCCTGGCAACTGCAATTGCAGTACCTCTATTCATACTCGCAGGACAGGGAATAGTTTCGGCAAATCGAACACAGACTCAAGAAGAGCTGTCAATTAGTACCGAAAGCCAATCACCAGACTCTTTATTCAAAAGAATCTCTCAACGACAAAACATTAGAACCGCCGTATACAATCAATTCGCGACTGTTAATTATTACAATCGATAGTTTTCGACACTGGCAAAGCTGCCCAGACAATGTTCCAAAAAGGATAACCGGGCAGCATCCTCAGAATAAGCAAACACGATTATACCGAGCATTCCACCTGCAAAAAAGTAGTTCCCCGACTACCATTTCTATATTAAATCCACTCTGCAATAAATAACGATTCACAAACTATCCCTTTATTTGTTAAACAGATTTATAGGATAAAGAACATACTCAATATTTAAACCACATTATTAAAATTTTTCCCCTATCTGAACAGCCCTCATTCGGCTAAACCTTTTGTCATTCCCGCGAAATCGGGGATCCAGGGTATTAATAGTAATCTGTATTTGCGCACTGGATCCCCGCTTTCGCGAGGATGACAATGATAGAGAAGAATGGGATGTCAATTGTATATAATCAGGTTATTTTAAGAAGCAAAAATATGCTCAAAAAAAATACAGATTTAAAACCAATAAAAGACCAAACGATCGAAGATAAAATGTATGTTCTCAAAAAGGTTACTCATCAGATTTTGGGACCTAAATGGCGTTTTTACAGTAAAATGAAGCAAGCAGGAAGGCGCCTGTTGTTAGGTGAAAATAGTTCTTTCAGTGAGCACCTCAAAGCCACCCAATCGGCACTTCGGTATACCACTAAATCAGCGAGGGATTCTTATTATACAATCTATCAATCCTGTATTGAGAATATCTGTCGTTATACCTCTTATGAAAAAACTGATTTTCCAGAACTACCAACAACACAAACCGGACAGGAGATTCCATCACTCACAGCAGAACAGGACGCTATCATTATCACCTGGACACCGATAAAATTCATGTTACCGATTAAAAGAATCCAGCAAAAAGGAATGGCGACGCAAAGACATAGTGAGAAACTATCAGCAAAACTGGTTTTTAAAGTCGTTGCATACTATGCGATACCTGAAAACTGGGATATCGATAAACTCACCTTTTATGTAAAACGCCTTTCACCAGAATCAACTCAACAAGAAGTTCACGAAGCACTGAATCCCTTGCTGGAAGACCTGCAGGTTTTACTGACCGCACTCGGCCTGTTGGATTTATATCAATCAAGCCTGACAGAAGAGCGCTCAGAACTGGAAGCTTCCTTTGATGAGAAACTGGGTTTAAACTCTGTTGAATCTCAAATCCTGACCTTATATTGGTATGATTTTATTTATGAAGCACTTGAAATGTTCATATTTCGTTACACTCTGATTTTAATTACCGGCACCAACTCCCCGATGGCAATTCATCGACTGGCTGTTTTACTGGAGCCGATCCTGGAAAAAGCGATTGAGAGCAGAAGCCTTTTTATGGGATCCTTCGAGACAGATAACAACAAAAAACATCTTCGTAAAGATTACGAACTGCATAAAACGAAAATGCGGGATCAAGCACAGACGAACAAAATAAAAACACCCAAAGGTGAATTTGAAACATTTAGCTACAATTCAAATCTGCTGGAAAAATCTTGCCTTAAATTCGATATTGATAAAAAGCCAAAGATAGAATCCGAATGGGGACGATTTATTAAACACAGTATTTTAGGTATGGACCCAGGCAGTAATATAAATAAAGAAGCAGAAGACAAATCCCCGGAAGATAGCCCATCAACTGAAACCAGAGAACATGCCATGATGCAGATTATGTCAACCATGGCCAAGAGCATTCAGTTCAAAAGAACCGCACGATATAAAATTCTCGAAAATTTTAAACGGCAAATTGTCTCTGAAGTTAAGGTCACTACCCAGCGTATCAAAAAGAAAAATGAGCATTGCGCCACCAAAACAAAACAATTAGAAAATAATATCAAAGCATTAACCAATGATGGAAATGAAAAAGTTGAAGCCTTTAAGCAGGATCTGGCAGATTTTAAATATGAGCTAGCCCATCTGAAAAAAAACACCCGTCTGCAGTGTGATAAAATCAAGCTGGATATGCGAACCTCGCTGAATAACCAAAAGGTGCGGCTTAAAGAGCTTTTCAAAGAACTTTCCAAAATGAACTCCATGAATGCAGGAATTGCCGCCAATGTCATTTATCGACTCACTGCTGAAATCGATGAAGATGGAGACTTCAGCCGAGATTTTATCCGGTTTGTCATCAACAGTATTCAAAATGATTACTCTGCCAACCTGGCTCCGTTTTATGAGCATGCGTTTGACATTTTGGAGCCTTCTACTTTTGAAAAGGTGGCAATTATTCAGTCCTTTAAAAAAAGAGGCGTCGAAGAAGCCTTTGGACTTACTTTAAATAAAGAAGAAGTTCAACAATTCAAAGAGCTCGTAAAAAATGTCAAACTCAAAATTACCAAGAAGCATCCGGATATATTTCAAAGCAGTATTGTATATGCCAGCATGATAGTGCCCATGGAAAATGTCCTGAATATGAGCATTGATAACGAGAGTTTATCAATGCTTTTAAAACTAAAGGTGGTCACACCCAAAAAATCAAAGGCGCACCATCTCCCTCCTGCAGTCACAAAACTTGTCCTTTTTCTTAACACATTGCAAAACTCAGTTCCCAAACATAACTTGATTCTGGAAGGAAAGAACAGTGAAAAAGATCCCTACAATGCAATCAATGTTACAACCTTGAAAAGCCTAGCCAAGATTTAAATATTACCAAGTCCTACCATTCCACCCATTTCATATAAAACCTTCATATTCGTTTCCTCCCTTTCCAGGAAAAGCATTTTTCTATAACGTTCCATTACGTACTATTTTGTCTTATTCAAAACGTTTCATTTTATCTCTTTTTGTTCTATTTCTGATAAATAAATCAGAATATATTTCAATAAATAACTGTTAATATTTGCTTTTTAACATTTGGCAAACCTGTTGCAATAATAGAGTCATTAATCAGCAATTCTTCAATATGAAATATCAAAAAAGGAGATATAATATGCCAATTATCGCATTGACCAGTGGAATCTATTCGAATGCGGGGAGCATCGCGAATAAACTATCCACACATATTGGATTCCAGTTACTCACAGATAATGACATCTTTCAGGAAACAGACCGTGTATATGGTATTAAACCTTCGGTACTAAAAAAGGTCATTGACAATAAACCTCTAGTTTTTAATGACTTAACTCATACAAGAGAAAAATGTATCGCCAGTCTGAAGAAGATAATCTCAACATATGTTTCCCAAGGTAGTTGGATTTTCCATGGACTTCTTTTTCATCTGATCCCTTCTGAGACAACTCATGTCATTAAGGTATTGATTATCACAGACAAAGACTCTCGTAAGCAAATTGGAATCAAAGAGCATGGACTGGCGGAAAAAGATGTTTTAAAAAACATCAGCAATTCAGATAAATCAGTGTTTCTATGGACCAATAGCCTGTTTGGGAAAAAGGCTTGGGATAAATCTCTCTACGATATAGTTGTCCCAACAGATAAATTATCCATAGATAACGCTTTTGATTTAATCATTGAACACTTCAACCAGTTAGCAGATATTTCTGAGGAAGCAATTGAAAAGGAAAAATATGATTTCTCTTTGGCAGCAGATGTCGATCTGGTGTTGTCCAAGATCGGACAGGGGTTAACCACATCTGTTGAAGATGGAAATGTGGTAGTAACCATCAATAAAAGAGTACTGATGCTAACCAAGCTTCAGCATAAGATTTCCAGTCTGGTACAAGCGATTGATGGGGTAAAATCGATTAAAACAAAAATCGGGCAAAACTACCACACCGCAAATATCATTCACAATATGGAATTTGAAACACCTACCCGCATCCTCTTGGTCGACGATGAAAAGGATTTTGTGCAGACCCTCTCTGAAAGACTCACCATGCGTCAGGTTCAAAATAGTGTTGTATATAGCGGTGAAGATGCATTGGGATTTGCCGACCGAAAAGAAACCGATGTGATGGTTTTGGATTTAAAAATGCCTGGAATTGATGGATATGAAGTTCTAAAGCAGATTAAAAAATCGAGTCCTGAAATTGAAGTCATCATCCTCACCGGACATGGATCTGAGGAAGATCGAAAAACGTGTCTCGAATTAGGCGCTTTTGCTTATCTGCAAAAACCGGCTGATATAGATATTTTAACAGCCACCATGCAAGAGGCGTATGAGAAAATTCGGGCAGATAAGGCAGCACTGACAGAATAAACCCGACGCTAGAGGCGAGAATTAAACTATTTTTACCTTTTTGCAGGTTTAAAGCATCTAAAGCACCCTTCGCTATTTTGAGTCCGGTTTCAAAATGACTATTGATTCCTGATGAAAAAATAACCAAAACAGTCAGACTAACGAGGAATGGATTATGAGTATCAGAGTCCTATTAGTGGATGATGAAGTCAGTTATACTGAAATTCTTGCTGAAAGATTAACCATCAGAGGCTTTTCAGTTGAAACTGTTTCAAATGGTTTCGAAGCCATCCTAAAGGTCCAGGATAACCATTTCGATGTCATTATCATGGATGTTTTAATGCCAGGAAAGAATGGAATCGAGACTTTTACTGAGATCAAAAAGAATCATCCACAACTTTGCGTCATCATGCTCACAGGCCATGCAGAATTGAATACGGCCATGAATGGATTGGAAACGGGCATTTATGATTATCTGATTAAACCCGTGGACATTGATGAACTCATTGGAAAGATTAATCTGGCATACAAGTACAATCAGATGGCTCAAAACCAGACAAAATCAGAGTAAGTCTGTTGAACAAAAATTGAATACTTTTTGTAACTATTCAGTAAAACATGAAATTTTAGCTGAAAAAATCGAAAAATCAGACATTTAGAAATATGAGTAAAAGGCAGAAGGGGTTTTGGCAGAAGGCAGAAGAAAGTGCAGGATCGATAAAAGACTTTGAACATCTCAACACTTCTTTCTGCCTTCTGCCTCGTCCGCTTCTGCCTTTTGAACCAAATATTGAAAAGTTGATACTTTCGTATTTTTTATCACTGCTCAAATTTTGCTGAATAGTTACTGCTTTTTAAAAAAAACCGTTGGTGCCATTGCGAGTGTTATGGCAACTGAATGCAGTAATTTTATTTCCGCAGGCAAACAGGGAAATAAGTATACGTCGTTAGAAAAGATTGTTTCAAATACTATCAAGGAGAAAGGAAATGAGTTTCATAAAACAGTGGGGAGAATTTATGATGGTAGGGGCAAGAGCCCATGCTAAATGGGAAATTGAAATCTCTAACACCATCGTTCATGACCGAAAACGTATATTTCTGGTCTGTCTATTGATCATTCCGGTTATATTAGGCGGAATCGCTTTTGCCAATGAGAGCGGTGCCATTCTACCGGAAGTATTGGGAGGCAAAAAGGCATACAGCCCGGCCTTTTTTACCGCCGGAATCTTTACAACTTCCATTCTAATTGGATTGGGAGCCGGTTTAATCACGGGCTGTATTGGTGCCGGCGGGGGTTTTATCATCGCCCCTGCACTCATGAGTGCAGGTATCCAGGGAATTTTAGCCGTTGGAACAGATTTGTTTCATATTTTTGCCAAAGCGATTATGGGAAGTGTCCTCCATAAGAAACTGGGAAATATATCCGTTCCTTTGGCCTTGACTTTTTTGATAGGAGCCATTCTCGGCGCAACCGGCGGTGGGATTATCAACCGGATTTTGTATGAGATTAATCCCGTGTTAAGTGATACATTTATCACAACCATTTATGTTTTAATGTTAGGTATTCTAGGGACCTACGCACTGACGGATTTTTTAAAAGCCCGTAAGGAAACCGGATCTGGAGATTTTCATGGTACCAAGGAAGAAGGCGCCAAAATGGGAAATCTACCCAGGAAACTTCAGTCCATTAAGATTCCTCCAATGATCACGTTTGACGAAGGCTTAATCCCTGGAGGCAGACAAATTTCTGCTGTTTTTCTGGTTCTGAGTGGGGGTCTGGTTGGATTCTGTGCATCCATAATGGGTGTGGGTGGCGGATTTTTAACCTTCCCTATCTTCGTTTATGTGCTTGGAGTCTCGTCTATGACAACGGTAGGAACAGATATTTTTCAAATTATTTTCACAGCCGGATATGCGGCGGTCAGTCAGTATGTGATTTTTGGATTCATCTTTTATACTCTCGCGGTGGGAATGTTGCTGGGCTCACTATTCGGCATTCAAATCGGGACAATGGTAACAAAAGTTGTCAGCGGTATTACCATTCGTGGATTCTATGCCATGGCTGTACTGGCTGGATTTGTCAACCGAGCTTTTGCTTTACCCGGCAAATTATCAGAAATGGATATTATCAGTTTGCCCAAAGCATTGACTTCAACCCTTGATAGCATCGGAGTCTGGTCGTTTTTCATCGTCATCAGTATCTTTGCGGTGTGGGTAATCAGCACTTTTATTAGAAATATTAAAACGCTACGCAGTGTTGAAACCGATTAAATACATCTATTTCATTATCATTTACAGAATTAACGGAGTAATAAAATGACTGCACAAAAAAAGGATTTATTAACAGGTGGAGGGCTGCTGGTTGGGTTTGTGATAATTCTGATACTGATGTTCTCTCCCTTATTCAATGGTAAAAATTACCTGAACTATATGGATGATCTTTTTAATTCCATTTCAAAGGGGTCTGTTTACTATATTCCTAAACTGATAAAAGAGACAAATGCTTACGATTCCACAATAATCGATGGTTCTCTTACCGCAGACAATGAGAATCAGGCGAAAGAGATCGCCACCCAGATTCGTTTTTCCGGAGCCAAAGCGGATGCTGACGGGACAACCATTAAAGTCTCGGGCCGTTTAGGGGATATTCTGGCTTCAGTCCTTCATGATACGGACGTCATGTTTGCCAACCAGGATGAATCCATTCGTGCAAAATATGGGTACAGTGGTAAACAGGCACTTTACAACTGGTGGACAGCTTTAAAATCAATGGATAAAGTGTTAAAGAAGCAAAAACGCTTTCACGATGCAAAATTTGTCGCCATCGTCCAGAAAAAAGGGGTCGAATGCGCATACAATTATTACACGATCAAACCCCATAGTATTGCGGATGAAACGATGCATGTGATTTTTTCATTGATTTTTTATATCATATATACCCTTTGGTTTGGATTTGGAATTTTATACACTTTGATGGGACTGGGGTTTCGGCTGGAGCATTAGTCATCTGTCAAAAATCCTTTGGAAGTTCAATCAATCCTATAGTCACATAAAATATGAACCGACCCCTTCGCTTTTTCAAAAGAATCTTCTTCAATAAAAATGAAAAGAAGATACACCATGAAGATGCAGATGCATTGCGTCAGGAGTTCAAAGCCAGAAATCATAGCTTTAAACTCCTGCTAAATGCCAATAACAGTGCGTTGGAAAATATGGCTCAAATGGAAAAAGCCCTGATGGATTCCAAACCTTTTGGAATATCTTTGGTCAAAGCAAAGTCCACCGCTATTGTCGTTGATGTTTTTCGGATGATTCGTAACCTGAAAGAGCTCTGTCCAGAAAAGTACACTGGCTTAAAGAAAAGATTCAGCCTGATTGAAGAGGAAATTTCGCGAGAGCTAACACCAAATCTCCATTACTCTGATAACAGGCTGGTTATCCCCATGGATACGTTTGAAACAGATTTAACCAACCTGACAGGCAGCAAAATGGCCAATCTGGCAGAGATTAAAACCCGGCTGCAGGTCCGGGTACCTGATGGTTTTTCCATCACGGCTCACTCTTATCTCAAGTTCAAGGAAAGTAACTATTTAAAACTGGAAATAGACCGATTATTTCAATCAGCCGATTTCAATGATTTGGAATCTTTGGGCAAAATCTGCAAAAACATCCAGCAGCTGATTATGAAGGCAGAGATACCGCCCGATCTCATTTCAGCCATTGCGTCTGCTTATGGGGAATTGGAAAAGAGAGCAGGCATCGGAGTAAAGGTAGCACTGAGAAGCAGTGCGCTGGGCGAAGATATGGTAAACAGTTCTTTTGCCGGACAATATCACACCGAACTGAATGTTAGAAAAGAAAACATCTTAGCAGTTTATAAACAGATCGTTGCCAGCAAATACAGTCTGACAGCAGTATCATACCGTTACAATTTTGGATTCAGGGATGAAGATGTCCCCATGGCTGTCGGTTGCATGGAAATCATCGATGCAACTGCCGGAGGGGTTATGTATACCCAAAACCCGATGGATGGGAAAAATGAGTTTATCCACATCAGCTCAACCTGGGGTTTAACAAAATCTGTAGTTGATGGTGATGCCGATTGCGATCAGTTTATTATCTCAAAATCAACACCGAGGGAGATCGTATTCCAAGATATCCGTGAAAAAGACCATAAAATGGCCTGTTCATCCACCGAAGGCATCACTCAGACACCTTTGGAAAACAGAGAAAAAAACGCACCTTCATTGTCAACTGATCAGCTTGATATATTGGCAGATATTGCCATGAAGCTTGAAAAATATTATAAAAACCCCCTGGATATTGAGTGGGCTTTCACCGATGAAAATAAGATCTTTATTCTACAGTGTCGTCCTTTACAAAAAGTACCTGTACCGAATCGTCATTCAAGCGCCCTTTCTGACAGTCCAAACGAGCATTGTTTAATCACCGGTGGGATTACTGCCAGCCCAGGTATTGCCTGTGGACCGATTTTTCAGGTCAATAAAATTTCAGACATACCCGCTTTTCCTTGCGGGGCAATTCTGGTCACCAGAGAAGCTCGCCCAAAATGGGCCCCGTTATTAAAGGATGCGGCAGCAGTAATTACTGAACGCGGCGGTTTCGCTGGTCACCTGGCAAATGTGGCCAGAGAGTTTGGGATTCCAGCCATTTTCAATATGGAAAATGCCCTCGCACAATTGGTAAATGGAAAAGTGATTACCCTGGATGCCGATAAATGCAAAATTTATGATGGCCAACAGGAGACATTACTGACAGCTACCCGTAAAAGGAAAAACCTGATGGCAGACAGTCCGGTCTATCATACCCTGGAAAAAGTAAGTCGGCTGATCGTACCCTTAAATCTTTTATATCCGGATTCAGTGGATTTTAGACCTTCAAACTGCGAAACATTACACGACATCACCCGTTTCATTCATGAAAAATCCATTCAGGAGATGTTTAATTTTGGGCGAGAACATGATTTTTCTGAAAGATCCAGTAAGCAGTTGGTGTATCGGGTCCCCATGCAATGGTGGGTCTTAAATCTGGATGATGGATTCATCAATGAAAAACAGGGAAAACATGTCCACCTGGAAAATATCGCTTCGATTCCCATGTTAGCACTCTGGGAAGGCATTATTGCTATTCCCTGGGAGGGACCTCCCCCGATTGACGGAAAAGGATTTTTATCGGTTATGTTTCAGGCAACAACAAACACAGCACTAAATACCGAGGTGCGGTCCCAATATAGTGAGAAAAATTATTTTATGATCTCAAAAAATTTCTGCAGTTTGACAACTCGCCTGGGATTCCATTTTTCGACAATCGAGTCCATGATCAGTGAAAAGCAAAAAGAGAATTATGTCAGTTTTCAATTTAAAGGGGGTGCCGCCGATTGTCAAAGAAGGGAAAAAAGAGTGAAATTATTAGGGGATATTCTGGAAGAAAACCAATTCAATATCAGAATAACGGAGGATTCTCTGGTGGCCAGACTGGAAAACAGGAATTCAGATTTCATACTCAGCCGTCTGAAAATTCTCGGATTCCTAACGATTCATGCCCGACAGATTGACATGATTATGTCGAATAGTTCATCGGTTAACTATTATAAAAAGAAACTGAGGGAGGATATAAAGAAACTTCTAGCTAAATAGTGCCTAAATGAAACCCCTGTAAATTTAGCTATTATTTATTTAGCAGACTTATATCTATAGCGAAGTTTCAAGCTTTCAGCAATCAGTCTTCAGTTTTCAGTTTTTAGTACCTTATAAGTTATTTTCTGCGTTTTTTAGTACCTTATAAATAGTTTTCTGCGTTTTTCAGCAGGAAATTATTTATAAGGTACTTATCCAGCTTAGCTGGGCTTGGCAGAAAATACTTTTAAGGTACTTATCCTGTTTATAAGGGTTAAGTGCTTGAAGACATGTCTGTTTTTACTGAAGGCTGATAGCTGGCACCTGACGGCCTCTTGACTTTCATACTGAATGTTATTTTAAAACGAAATTATAATTGAAAACAGGGGCTTTTCGTTCAGGCACTAAATAGGGGGTTAAAAATGGATATATCATTAATACGATACACATCTCAATTGGTAAAACACTGAATTGACAGAAATCATCTGTTTTAATACTTATTAAGCATGCAAAAACCCCGGATGAACGAAAATTCATTTTAAAAATAAAGGTTAAATTTGAAGCATCTATCTATTCCTTTAATTAAGAATCTGACTGAATTTACGATCTCTCTGGAATCCATGATCGATAATATACCTATGGGAATATCGGTTGTAGATCGTCAAAGAAAGATTATTCTGATCAATCGGTCATTTGAAGCCCTTACTGGTTTTTCTAAAAAGGAGGTAATAGGAATTTCATGCGGCCATATCCTGAGAAGCAAACAGTGTATTAAAAACTGCCCGATATTGACGATGGACGAAAACTCAGAACTGGCATGCAATGAAAGCGATATTATCAACAAAGATCGACAATTGATTCCGGTCCGATTGAATGTCGCATCCCTGAAAAACGTTAATGGCGAGATTGAAGGATACATTGAGACCATCGAAGATCTGAGAGCGATTCGGGAACTGGATACCCAGATTAGACATGCCTTTACTTTTGCTCATTTGATCGGGCATAGCCCCCAAATGGAGAGAATTTTTAAAATCATACCTGTATTTGCCCAAAGTGACTCATCAGTGCTCATCACGGGTGAAACAGGTACCGGCAAGGATATGATCGCCGAAGCGATTCACCAGGCTTCCAATCGATCCAAAGGAACATTTGTAAAAATCAATTGTGGGGCTCTACCTGAAAATTTACTGGAATCAGAACTGTTTGGTCACCAGAAAGGATCATTCACCGGAGCTATTGAAAATAAACCCGGCCGATTCCGGCTGGCACATAATGGAACCCTCTATTTAACTGAAATAGGGGATCTTCCTTTGACGCTTCAGGTTAAGATACTGACATTTTTGGATGACCAGGTGATTCATCCCATTGGTAGCACCAAAGGATTTCAAGCCAATGTCAGAATTATAGCCGGCACCCACCGGAATCTGGAAAAAATGGTTAAAGAGGGAAAATTTAGAGCAGACCTGCTGTTTCGCTTAAATGTGGTCAGAATTCATCTTCCACCGCTCAGAGAGAGAGAAAATGATACAGGACTGTTACTCGACCACTTTTTGAACCTTTTGAATACCAAATTAAACAAAAAAGTCCGCGGACTATCAGTAGCTGCTCTAAAGACGTTGCATAACTACTATTATCCCGGAAATGTCAGGGAACTGAGAAATATTATTGAATATGCCATGAATGTCTGTCAGGGAAATCAGGTGGAATTGGAACATCTGCCAACCTATCTATTCGGAGCAAAACTAATTATAGAAGAATCTGTTTCCAACCCGGAATCTGAAACAACAATATACCAGACACCGCCGGAGGTCCAGGAAACGACCCGTCAGAGTCAAACCTGGTCAGAAATGGAGAAAAATATGATTTTAGATGCCCTGTCAAAAGCCCGGGGGAAGCGAAGTAAGGCTGCGGAAATCCTGGGATGCGGAAGAAGTACATTATGGCGAAAAATTAAAAAATATAAAATCATGTAACACCCTTAACTTTTTCAAAGAGTATGATGAGACAAAAACTATTAATTCCGCTGATGGGAGATGATATTGCGCCACGATTCGATCTGGCCACCGAAGCGGTAATTATTTCTTTTGATCCAGAATGGAATGAAGAAGAGGAAAAAATCCTGGTTTTCTCACAGGCATCTGCCGAGGATTTATGCCACCTCATCCTGACCGAGGGGATAAAGGTGGTCATCTGCAGCGCTATTGAAGAGGAATACTACCACTACTTAACCTGGAAAAAAATTAAGATTTTTGATTCTGTCATTGGTATCTGGAAAAAGGCTACCGAGAGTTTCAAAGAGGGAACCCTAACTGCAGGAACGATTTTAGGAAATTAAAACCAATGGAAACCACTCAGAATGAAATAAAACCCAGAAAAAGTCTCGCAAATAAATTGGGGTTTTCCGGAGAGGGGAAATCTTCGCCGGCGCGATATCAGATAATGCGAAGAAATATCATTGTCTTGATGTTTCTAATAACCTTTATTCCTCTGTTTTCGATGGCTATCATAAATTATTTTCAATATAGAGCCAGCATCAAACAGGAAGTCATTACACCATTGCGATTGATGTCACATAAGACCGCCCACTCTATCGAATTATATCTGGAAGAACGTCTCTCCATTATCCGTGCACTGGGTGCTTCATATTCTTTCAATGAACTCTCTGACCAGAAGAAATTAAACCGTCTCTACCGGATTTTCAAAAAAGAGCTGGATGGTTTAGTCGACTTTGGAATCATTGACAAGAACGGTAATCAGGTGGCATACGCAGGACCTTATATTTTAATAGGTAAAAATTATGCCAAACAAAGCTGGTTTCATGAGGTGTCCATCCGAGGTATTTATATCAGTGATGTTTTCATGGGATACAGGGAATTTCCTCATATCGCCATTGCCGTTCAAAACTTTGAAACCGACGTACAAGACTGGTTTCTAAGGGCAACCATCGACACAAAAAAATTGGACGAAATCATCAATGCAATGGGGCTGACTCCTGAAGATGACGCTTTTCTAGTCAATAAAGAAGGGATGCTGCAAACCTCATCGAAGTTCTATGGTAAAGTGTTGGAAAAGTATCCCCTGGAAATCCCCTCTACCTTGGGTACCAGTATTCAGGAAAAAAAGGACCACCAGGGGAAGGATGTTATCCTCTCTTATACCAGTTTTCTCCATCGTGATTTTTTTCTGGTTGTTGTCAAACCGTCCAGGACCGCAATGAAATCCTGGAATGTATTAAGTATGAAGATGCTGTTGATTTTCGCCGGTAGTGTTATTCTAATTTTCATCTCCGTTTTAAAAACATCCAATTTTCTGATTAAGCGGATCAAAGATTCGGATGAAAAAAGGGAAACGGCCTTTCGGGAACTGGAAAACTCTCAGAAACTTTCCTCCATTGGAAGACTGGCAGCAGGTGTGGCCCATGAAATCAACAACCCCATGGCCATTATCAATCAAAAAGCCGGACTCATGAAGGATCTGATTGAGTTGGGTGCTGATTTTGCGGAAAAAGACCGTTTTCTGGGACTCACGGATTCGATACTGCAATCGGTCGAACGGTGTAAAAAAATTACCCACCGACTCTTGGGATTTGCCCGCAGAATGGAAGTTCTATATGAGAAACTGGACCTGAATGATCTGATTGTTGAAGTGTTGGGATTTATGGAAAAAGAAGCACTAATGCGAAAAGTAAATATTGAGCTGAACCTGGCAGAGGACCTGCCAAATATCTCTTCTGACGTCGGACAATTGGAACAGGTATTCTTAAATATTATCTCCAATTCTTTTGCCGCAGTTGAAGACGGGGGTCATTTAAAAATAACATCCTGGGATGAAGATAAAGACAGGGTAGGTGTTTCCATTGAAGATGATGGTTGTGGAATGAATGAAGAAACACTGTCTCACATATTTGAACCCTTTTTCACAACCAAGACAGGATATGGAACCGGACTGGGCCTGCCAATTACATATGGAATAATAAAAAAACTGGGGGGCACCATTGAAGCGAAAAGCAGAGAGGACGCCGGCACAGCATTTACAATCCATTTGAAAAAAAATAAATTTGAATCGGAGGAATAACCATGAGCAACTTTAAAGTCCTACTGGTTGATGATGAAAGTGAATTTGTATCAACCTTGGCTGAACGGCTTTTTCTCAGAGGAATTGAAGCCAAAACAGCAAATGATGGGGAGTCCGCAATCCGCATGGTCATGGAAGAGAAACCTGATGTGGTCGTTCTGGACATAAAAATGCCCGGAATGAGTGGTATTGATGTTTTAAAGGAGATGAAAAAAACAGAACCCCAGCTCCCTATAATTCTGTTAACCGGGCATGGGTCTACCAAAGAAGGTATGGAAGGAATGAAGTTTGGGGCTTTTGATTATCTTATGAAGCCTGTTGATATAAAAGAATTAATAACTAAAATACAGGAAGCAATAAAAAGTTAGTGCCTGAACGAAAAGCCCTTGTTATCAATTATAATCTCTTTTAAAAGTAACATTCAGCATGAAATTCAAAAAGCTATCCGTTATCAACTATCAGCCTTCAACAAAAACAAGGATGTTTTCAGTCACTTAACCCTTATAAACAGGATAAGTACCTTAAAAGTATTTTCTGCCAAAAAAAACGCAGAAAACAACTTATAAGGTACTAAAATCTGAAAGCTGATTACGGGTTACTGAAAATTTGAATGATCTCAACAAAAATTTTAAATTCATTGATAATATGAAAAATTCGGAATTTGAAACCACCCAGTTTTTGGGAAAAATAACTGCAGGGGTAACCCATGAACTACAAAATATACTCGCTATCATTAAGGAGAGTTCCGGATTGATGAAAGATCTGCTTATTTTGTCAGATGAAACTCCGGACCCTCTCAAAAATAGTTTTCAAAGATCCATTGAAATGATAAATAATCAGGTTCTGAGAGGAACAGACATACTGAACTGCCTGAATGATATATCGCATAGTCCGGATCAGTCCACAATGGACATAGATCTTTATAAAGTTATTCATCAACTGACTCAGCTGATGAATCGATATTCTCAATCAAAACAAATTGAGCTTTATGTCCAAAAACCGGATGAACCTGTCCGAATTACGATCAATTCTATGCTGTTTCAATTGACGATTTCGTATGCACTGGAATTTGCCATCAATTCACTTTGTCCAAATGGTAGTATCCATATTACTTTTGAAAAAATTCCGCGAAAAACTGTAATTTTCTTATCTTGTCAGGGAGAATTTCAAAATCAAAAAAAACTCGACGAAACATCTGGGGATGGTACTTGGAAATTACTGAAACAATCCATCACTTCACTCAAGGGAGATGCGGAAATCAATCCCGCAGAAAACAGGATTAAGGTTTTCTTTTCAGCTTGATGATCAATCCAACCAAAGACAAATCAGGAACTCACCCTTTTTTGCCATGACATTTTTTAAATTTCTTACCACTACCGCACCAACAGGGGTCGTTTCTCCCGGAAGACTTTTTTTCCATGGGCGCTTCATCCACATAAAACCATTGTTCGTTTTCTTTTACAAAACGTGACCGCTCATGGAGTTCACCTTCCTCCAGATCTTTATAAAGGGCGATAAATTCAACCGTCCCGCTTGAATCAGCTTCCAAGCCCAATACCGTATCAATAATCCGTAACCCCAGCCATTGCGTCTTGTGAATTGTACCTTTCAAACTCTCTGCCAAATTTGCCGGACGACTGGATGGATAATGCGTAGACACCAGATAGTCAACATCACCTTTACAAAAAGCAGAATAGCGCGACCGCATGAGATGCTCTGCGGTTGCGGCTCTACTTAGATGCTGGTGATATTGCCCACAACATGTCTGATATTGTTTTTGACTCCCACAGGGACAGATTTTGTCATCATTCATCTTCGACTCGGATTTTAAATTTATGGATCCCCGCTTTCGCGAGGATGCCAAGGATAATATTTTTTATGTGATAGCCGTGATTACCAACCCGCATCGTAACTATTCAGCAAAATTTGAGCAGTTATAAAAAATACGAAAGTATCAAGTTTTTCATAATTGGTTCAAAAGGCAGAAGTGGACCAGGCAGAAGGCAGAAAGAAGTGCTGAGACGTTCAGAGCCTTTTATCGATCCTGCACTTTCTTCTGCCTTCTGCCTAAACCCCTTCTGCCTTTTACTCTAACTTTTAATTGGCTGATTTTTCGATTTTTCAACTAAAATTTCATGTTTTACTGAATAGTTACCCCGCATCATTGACATCAATCGGGTTGAATAGGGTAGAATCATAACTTGATTAAGCAATGCTCGAATAAAATTTCTCAAGAGCTGAAAAAAAATCATTGGCTAATTTCTTAACTTTGATAACCAACATAATAATTTAATTGAGACGTTGAATGCAACCGGTTTACATAGATTTTGATGATGTAATCACAGAAACAGGGCAAGCCTGCATTGAGGTATTACAACAGGAATTTGGCCGAACAGCCGATTTTGAAGATTTGACAACCTTTGACCTGCAAGTATCCCTTGGTTTAACGGACACTGAATTTGAACACTTTTTTCAGGTTCTGCACCGCCCGGAAGTGGTATTAAACTATCAACCCATTAAAGGTGCTGTTGAGGGCTTAAACCACTGGGCAGATCAGGGGATTAAAATTGCAATTGTCACCGGCCGTTCCACCTCTACATACGATGCATCCTTGGAATGGCTTGAACATTACAACGTCAGTTATGACTCCTTTACCATGGTTAATAAATATCAGCGGGAGGATAGCGATCAATCCATTGCCATTACATTGGAAGAGTTGACCCAGCGAAAGTATTCTCTGGCTGTTGAGGATTCAGATAAAATGGCTGCATTCTTATCTGAAGAGATGGGAATTCAGGTAGCCCTATTTGACCGCCCCTGGAACCGGAATATGAAATCAAATGACAAGGTGACACGGTATCATTCCTGGGATCAATTGAAGAAAATCAAACCAGACAGTGCGGAATTTTGATATTAAAACTGCCCTTGGTACGAATCAAAAGATTGTCATATTCGATATATGCTCGCTTTTTATTATCTTTCAGAAACAGTTCATGACACACATCCAGATAACCGATAAAAGAGAAATGAAAGATTTTATCGTACATTTTCTCACTCAATAACTGATAGTTGGCTCTCAGTTCATCCTTAATTCTTTTCTTCAGGATATTCCCACTTCTAATGGGCACTCTTTCCTCCAGGTTTTCCGTCTCTATGGTTTCGTAGTCCAGACAGATCAGGTCCATATCTGACTCACTCGGCTCTTTCATAAAAACGATGTCCAGCGGATTTTCCAATTCATAGGGAGCCCCCTGAACAATCTTAACAAACATATCTTTCAAGTCATCCACATTTTGTAATCCCAATAAGGGTTTCACAAAAGAGTAGATACTGGAGGCAATGATGAAATGCTCTTTGAGAGATTTGGATTTCTTCTCTTTCAGATAGCCGTTTACATCATTCAAATACATCAGTATATGGTTTTCATTGAAATCGAAAGTATCAAAAGGTGACATCTTAGAAATGACCTTATTGATCTCAACACTATGCAGAAGTTGGCACTCCTGCATCGGAATCATCTTCAATTCAAGCATCGTCTTAAAAGAGAAATTATGGAGCAACTATTCACCATAGCTGCTTAAGTCCGCCATGCCGCTGATGCTGCTTTCGCTCAAGGCTGTCGCTTAACTTCCCTCAAACACCACCAAAGACATGGCTCTTGAGCTCTATATTTTAGAAATAATGAATCGTTACTAATAGTTTTTAACATTTCCAGAAAGGGTTAAGAGTGATGCTGTAGATGCTAAAAAATTACGTCATCCTCCCATAAACGAGTTAAAAAAGCAACCATGTACCTATTCCATTTCAGGGCAATCACATGAAATTTTATGTGTGTCATTTTAAAAATGATGTCTCCTCCACCCGTTTTGCCAAGACGTCAGCTTTAGCGGTTTCGGCAATACGATATCACTCATTGCGCTCTCTCTGGAAAGTAGGTAGACTTCCTACGAACAGGTAAGTATAAGATAAAATAGCACTTAAACCATTAGCGTTTTGAAAAAAAGGAGATCGAAGATTTGAATTTTTTATTCTGGAGCCATTGCGGTATCTATTTTCTGGGCTGGGTGCTCTGTTGCCTCTCCTATTACCAGAGAGAGCAACGCGCAAAAGTTTGGGGAGAGCGACTGCTGGTCCTTGGGGTCGTATTGCAGCTGATATTTATTGTGGCAAATTATACAATGATGAACACACTCATTTTCAGCTCCCTGTCCAGTTTATTAATGTCTTTATCACTGCTACTGATGCTGGTCCTGTTCATCCTGAATTTCTTCTTTCCAGACCAGATATTCGAATTGGTTTTACCACCGCTGACAATCTTTTTCCTAATATTATCCGTCCTAAGCTCTGATATACCCATCATTTCACAGGGATTTCTTGACCGTTCCACCCCGTTCGGACAATTTTTGGTAGTCACACATGGAATCCTTTCTATGTTGGGCTACATCCTTTTTGGTATCGCCTGTTTGGCCTCGATCTTTTTTCTCTATCAGGAAAAAAGGATTAAAAACAAAACGCTACTACTGCAACAGGGAAGGGCCCCAAGCCTTGGGCTACTGGATACAATCATTTACAAAATGGTTATCGCGGGGTTTCTATTTTTAACGGTAGGACTGCTGCTGGGTATCAATATGAGTGTCTCATCGTACATGGGAGCAACCCGTATATCACTGAGGCAGGTGTTGCCCGTTTTTACCTGGGCGGTCTACTCGATTCTGCTGATCCACCGATCCACCGTTGGCATCAGAGGCCGAAACTCAGCCATCTGGTCCATTGTCGGATTTTCGGTCGCTGCTATCTCATTTGTTTATGAGATAGCCCTGTTGACCCAGCGAATTTAAATAATATTTAATCTTTTTCCCAGGTTGCGACGATGATAGCTGCAAATAGAGTTGAAGTCAGTATCAACATAATCCCTTGAGCCATTTCCAAAAACATTAAATTTCCGATACCAAAGCAGAAACAGAAAACGGCAATAACCCCTAAAGTCCAGTGCAAACAGGCTCTTTTAAAATTATGATTCCATTCCAAATCCGGATAGTTTTTATAAACCGGACCCCAGAATGTCGGAAAGGGTTTAACCTTTTCACAAAACTGTTTCAGGTGTTCCATTGACGACGGCTGAGTAAAAAAGCAAACCGTCACCCAGGAGACCGTACAAACCCCCACCACCATTAAAAACCGATACTGCCAATCCAAATGAGGAATATAATCCCAATATCCGACCCATTGGCCAAATTTTGGAGAGAGCAGGGTACTGAAAATTCCGGATGCCCCTAATGCAACAATCTCTGAGATAGCATTCACACGCCACCAAAACCATCTGATTACAATTAAAATCCCATACCCGGCAGTTATCATCGACATATAATACCATGCATCGGCCACAGAATCGAGATTATACGCCACGATTACGGCAAATATAAGCATTAAAACAGTACTGACCTGAGATGCTCTGACATAATGTTTCTCCGTAGCATCTTTCTTGATAAAACGACGATAGATGTCGTTCAGCATGTAAGATGCCCCAAAATTGAGATGGGTATCAATGGTGGACATGAAAGCTGCCAGCAGTGAAGCCAGCATAATCCCCAAAAACCCGGAGGGAAGGAGTTTAATAATCAGCATGACATATCCAGCCTCTGGAGAGGCCAGTTGAGGAAATACAACCAACGAAACCATTGCGGTAAAGATCATTGGCCAATAATTGAATCCAAAAGCCATTACTGCAAAAATCATAGTAGCATAGGATGCCTCTTTTTCATTCCGCGTGGCAATAATCCGCTGGGTAATAGCCGGAGGGGGATTTCCCCACCATTTTAACGTAATAAAGACGATAAAAGTGACAAAGAATGGACTCGCCATTGAAGGAAAGAAACTAAGTCTTTCCACCGCTTCGCCTTGACCATACCTTTCAACAAAACCAGCAATGACGTTCTCCATTCCACCAATGTAATTCCAGGCAAAAACCGCCAGCATAATCGACCCGATTGATCCAATAATAAACTGAATGAAGTCAGTGGCGGCGATTCCCCAAAGTCCTGATGCGGTAGTATAAATAAGGGTAAACAGTAAAATGACGGTCAACAGCAAATCTGGATTAAATCCAGGAACTGCCACTTCTGCCACTGTCCAGACAGCCTTGATTATCCAGCCCAAAGTGATGGCATTGGCAAATATTCCAAAATAGACCCCTTTAAAGCCTCTCAAAAAAGCGGCTGATTTCCCATCATAACGCAACTCAATTAGTTCAGCGGTGGTAATAATGTTAGATCGCCGTAACAGGGGAGCAAAAATAAATGCACCCAGCGCTCCGGCTCCTCCCAAAACAAATGACCACGCATACCAGACGCCAGGGATACCGTTTTTAGCAATCAGACCCGTTATTCCCAATGGGGTATCAATGGCAAATGCCGATGCAATCATCGTCATTCCAGCCAACCACCACGGGAGGGAACGTCCAGACACAAAATAGTCGTCTACACTTTTCAACGCCTTTCTGGAAAAGTACAGTCCCAGCAGAACACTGAAAAGCATGTATCCGCCGATGATAATCCAATCAATTGTAGCCAAGGAATTTTCTCAATCAGGTTTTTGCCAGCACACATTCAAAATGCATGGGTCGATGTTTCCTCATCCAGGTTTCTGTTTTGCAAGACACACTCCTCTGAGAACCCTCGAAGGGAGCAGCTTAACAGCAAACTGAAGTATTGGGGCCAATGTTAATCTCTCTTTAAAAGCCAAGTTTGTACGATTTCAAGCAAAATTTCAACCGCTTTTTCCTGTTAATCCAGAGTTAACCCATGAAAATATATTATCCTTTCAGGCTAATGCCATATCATACCCAATTTAGCACTAAAGGTTGTTATGATGATAGCACTGCGAAGCTGTTCAGCATTCTTGACAAGACACCTATTGTGTATTAATTCTTACAACTGGCTGTATGTTTTTTAAACGCAAAATAATCTGATCAAATTTCTGCTGAAGGCGGGTTCAATCCTTTTACTTGCCGATAAAAGATCAATTGTAGAAATTTAAAAATGTTATCTTGAATCTGTACAAAAAGATAAATTGAAATAAACAAGGGAGACCCTAAATGAACCTAAAGGATAAAATCCGCACGATTCCAAATTGGCCAATCGATGGCGTAATGTTCAGGGATATTACCACAGTACTGCAAGATCCTGAGGCCTTTAAACTATCAATTGATCTGTTTTATGAGCGTTATAAGGATATGAATATAGAAAAGATCGTTGGAATCGATGCCAGGGGATTTATTTTTGGTCCGGTCTTGTCATACAAACTCGATATCGGTTTTGTCCCTGTGCGAAAAAAAGGGAAACTGCCTTATAAAACAATCAGTGCAGAATACGCCTTGGAATATGGCAAAGACACGGTAGAAATACACCAGGATGCTATCAAAAAAGGTGAACGGATTTTAATTGTTGATGATCTCATCGCGACCGGTGGAACCGTTGCCGCAACAATTGAGTTGGTGGAAAAACTTGGCGGTGATGTCGTTGAATGTGCCTTTCTCATCGAACTCCCCGATTTAAAAGGCAAAGAGAAAATCAAAGACCATAAAATGTTTACTTTAACCCAATTTGAAGGCGAATAATCTGGATTAATTATTCTGCTTTTTTTCGTAATCCGAAACAGCCTTATACAGTGCTCCTACTGCCAATTCCGCACAATGGTGGGAGCTTTCGGGAAGGGTCTTCAGATAGTTGATCACATCTTCCGGAGAAACCTCCCAAACATCTTCAATGGTTTTCCCCTCAACCATTTGTATGATCGTATTTGCGCAGGCTGTCGTGTTGATACATCCATCAGTATCAAAAGCCATATTCACCAATTTTTCTTCATTAAAAGTCAAAAAATACTCCACTGTGTCTCCACAATCCCCTGTGTTCTTTCCATAACCATCCGGGTGAGTTAATCGTTCCCGATGTTTGTAGTCGAACGCCATCTTCAGATATTCATCGGAATGCGTATTCCAAAAATCCGGATCAGTTTGTTCCATGTTTTTCTCTGTTTTGTTCGGATTAAAATCTTGGATAAATCCTTTTCGTTCACATGTTATTTATGCATTATATAAAACATGCCATGTGACCGGCAACCTTAATTTCTTAAAAAAAACCAAACCAGGATTCTTATCACATTTTTTTTGATCTTATCTACAATTCACGTTTTATTTAAATTCGTTTCGCCAGTATAGACCCTTAAAAAATCATATTGACACAATCTCTGGATTGGTTAACAGTTAAATTTTTTTTAAAAGGACTTTTACCAAATCAAACCGTCTTATCGACCAGGAGACACTATGATCGTTGTTGCAAAAATTACAGCAAAAGAAGAAGAAACCGCTATGGTGGAAAAAACGTTAATCGAAATGGTAGCCAAAGTTGAACAGGAAGAGGGGACCTTATCTTATACGCTGCATAAATCTTTGAAAAATCCGCAGGAATTTTTGTTGTATGAGTCTTACAAAGACCAGGATTCATTTACCTTCCACAGTAAAACCCCCTATTTCGGTGAACTGGTTAAGACACTCAACCCGCTTCTGGCTAAACCATTGGAAATAGAACTGTATCAGGAACTGGCAAGAATGCAGAATCGATAATTAGTGCCTAAAAGAAAAACCTCTGTTTTCAATTATAATCTTGTTTTAAAAATAACACTCTGCATTAAAGCCAAGAAGCCGTCAGTTGTCAGCATTCAGTAAAAAAGACATGCTTTCAGTCACTTAAAAACTGAAGACTGATTACTGATTACTGATTACTGAAAGCTTGAATCGTCACTATGGATATAAGTCAGCTAAATGAATAATAACTTGATTTTGCAGGGTTTTCGTTCAGGTATTAATCATTGAAGGGTATTCTAATCAGATTTGTTTAACCGGTTTTTGAGGCATCTTCACAGACATCAATAAATTCAGCCAAAAATTCATTTAAATCCTCAACAATACAGAGATCCGAAATATTGAAAATGGCGGCAAATGGATCACTATTGATGGACACGATAAAACCGGCCCCTTTCATCCCCATCGTATGCTGAGTAGCCCCAGAAATACCACAGGCGATATAGAGTTCCGGGTCCACAGTAGCGCCTGTAATACCAATTTGTTGAGAGTTTTCCAACCATCCCAGATCACATAGCGGTCTTGAACCCCCAATGGCAGACTTGGGAAAAATCATGGAAAAGCGCTTAATCAGTTCCAAATTTTCTTCATCGCCTATACCTCGTCCTGCAGAAATAATAATAGGTGCATCAGTGATCACCGAATTATCCCCTGGCGTTTTTTGAATACTCAGATTTTTTATGCGATGATCAGAAAAATCTACGGTTACCCGATCAATGTTTCCACGGGTTGTTCCAATGATCTGTTGAGGTTTATAAGAACCCGGCTGAACCAGAATAATCGTCGACGCTGTTTCAGACTGTATTTCCGTATTGATTTTCCCCCCGTTAATGCTCCTTAAGAATCCGATTCCATTTTCACCCGGAATGACTTTTTCCACCCCGGCAATACAGGAGGTACCCAAACGCATGGATAAGCCCGGAGCAAAGTCATTTCCCTGAGTACTACCAGGAACACATAGATACGAAAACGGTCTCTCTTTTAACACCTCTGCCAAACTGCTTTTATAAACTTCAGAATTATAAGTCTGCTGCTCAAACGTCTCAATTGCGATAATATCAATACCGGTCGTCCAGGCAGTCTTTTGAGCCAATGATTCTACATCGTTACCCAAAATTACCAGTTTGATTTCAGCCGGTTGGGAAAAAGATATTTCATTCGCGCACGCAACGGCTTCCCATGCCGCTGGCAAAATCTCACCATTTTTATGCTCAATAACAACCAGTATGGATGGATTCATAGTATTGATTTTTCTTTAAAAATTCGCAATAGCGCCTCTGCTTTTCCCCGACGGGATCCCTCCAACCGGATCGCAGATCGTGTTTTTTGTGGATAGTTTAGTTTCGCTATCGTTTGCCTTTTATCAGGGATGGCGATGGTAGTTGATGGTATGACATTTACTTCAGTTTTTTTAGCCCGCAACACATTGGATAGAGATGGATAACGAGGTTGATTAATCCCGGTTTGTATCGTCAAAACTGCAGGCATTAGCAATTCTAAAACATCCCGATACCCACCCTCAATCTCTCTTTCGACCCGAATTTTATCATTGCCTTCCATCATCGTCTCTTTGATGACTGAGGTCGCGCAAGGCATTCCAAGAACTTCTGCCAACATGGGTCCCACCTGACCCTGCATTTCATCCTCTGACATCACTCCGGTGAATATCAGATCATATTTCTGTTCTTTGGAATACTCTCCAATCCAAGTGGCGATCTGGAATGAATTTGGAATTTCTTCGCCGGAAGTCATAATATGGATTCCGTTATCAACACCCATCCCCATTGCACGTCTTAAAACCGCATCCGCCCGCTCTGGACCGACAGTGATAACATCAATAAGCGTTTCGGTATGCGCTTTTTTTATTAACAAAGCTTCTTCAATGGCACAGTCATCAAACCGGTTTAATTGATACACCGGAGGACCATCAAAGACCATTGATTGCCCTGAATCATCAATATGGAAGTCAGTTTCTTCTTCCAGATCCAGAACCTGTTTAACACAAACAAGGATTTTCATTTTTAATCTGTTTTGTGACACAATTTTTGAGTATCATGATATTTTACAACGGATTATATTAAATAATGATCCGTATTATCTAAGCTTTTAGTCAGGTGCTATCTACTGTAAATAGTAAGAAAGAGTGGTTTTTGTCAATGAAAATCGAGCATGTGCTCGTTTTTTCATTGACACTCTTATCATATGCCTGATAAAAAAGGAAAAACAGAAAATCATCCCAGGATTCTCTTTTAACTCTTTAAACCTTTGGTTCAAACCAAGATTCTCATGAACTACACCGCATTTCTAGAAGAAACAAGCATCTGCAAAGAAGCTTTCTACAAACATGCTTTAACTGAAGATTGCAAAACGGTTAGAATAAAAAAAGAGAAAACGATTATCAAAAACCTGGAAAAAATCTTTGAAGCCACCTTCAGGATTTGCGCAGAAAAAGGTTTTCAGGGTATGACCATGAGGGATTTAAGTACAGAGTCTGGACTGAGTATGGGAGGCTTATATTCTTATTTTTCCACCAAAGAAGAGCTCTCGATAACCCTTCAACGCGCAGGAAACACCTTCGTTGGAAAGTGGTTAGAAGAACAATCCAAAGATATTGAAGACCCTGAAGAACGCTTAAAAAAAGTTATCCGTACACACCTTTATTTAAGTGAACTGATGCAGCCCTGGTTTTATTTTGCCTACATGGAAGCAAAAAATCTCAATAGAAAAGAACGAGAAACCGCTAAACAAGCCGAGTTGTACACTGAAAAAATCATATTCGATATTCTGGTGGAAGGGGAAAAGAGGGGACAGTTTAAGACCCGAAATCATAATCTGACTTCTGCCGTTTTAAAAGCCGCTCTCCAGGACTGGTATCTGAAACGCTGGAAATACCAGAAAAGAGACACGAGTGTTGATCAATATGCTGACTTTGTCATTGAGCTTTTTAATGCTTACTATTTTAATTAGTACCTGAACGAAAAGTCCCTGATTTCAACCATAATCTCGTTTTAAAAATATCATTCAGTGTGAAAGTTAAGAAGCCCTCAGTTGTCAGCTTTCAGCAAAAACAAACATATTTTCAGCCACTTAACCATTATAAACAGGATAAGTACCTTAAAAGCATTTTCTGCCACTCTTTTCAGTACCCCCTTGAGGGGTGAAAAAACGCAGAAAATAACTTATAAGGTACTGAAAGCTGATGACTGACTACTGAAAGCTTGAATCGTCACTATGGATATTAGTTAGCTAAATGAATAATTGCTGAATTTTACAGAGTTTTCGTTCAGGCACTAATAAGTACCTGACCATTTCCCATACCCAAAAAACAATCGGATATATCGCTGGATTATTTTATCCGGATCACACCTGCTAAACCGTTATTATTCCCCTATTTTATTCCATTTTTATTGATAGTTTTCCCCAATATTTCATTAGTAGTTTTATTTAAATTTACACCTAAACATATAAAAATAAATACTTTACCATTTTACCAGCGAACGAACGTTCTATTTTTCTTGACAGCTTTACAGTACTCTGTAAAAATTATTTTAGAAAACAGAGAAAAAGATTTTTATTCAATGGAACAAGCAGTAAATTGCTGTTTTGGACCAAGAAACGTAAATGATGCTATTCCTGAATTGCATAAAATAGATTATGTTTGGCTGCAAAAACCGGGAGTTGCTTGATATTTGAGGAGAAAAAATGTCAGGACTAAAGGAATGTGTTTTTATTGATGGAGTGAGGACACCCAACGCCAGAGCACACAATGAAAAAGGGTGGTTTAAGGATGTCAGACCTGATGAGACATTATCAGCTGTTTACAAAGCTATTTTTGACAGAAACCCAAAGGTAAAACCAGAAGATGTTGAGGGTGTTTTTATTGGAACAGCAAATCCTTCAGGCATGCAAAACGATCTGGGACGTATTTCCTGGTTGGCTTCCGGACTGCCACTCAGTGTACCCACTCAAACAGTTACTAATCAGTGCCCTTCTGGCATGTCAGCCATCATGAATGCTGCGCGTTCCATTATGACCGGTGAAAATGACATTATGCTCGCCGGTGGAGCTGAAGACATGGAAAAAGTGGGTATGGGCGCTAATATGGACTTTCCTCCAAGATTATGGGATGTGGTCGATCCTGCAGGTCTTGCCATGGGTAACACGGCCGAAAAAGTTGCTGAACAATATAATACATCAAAAGAAGATATGGTAAGATTTGCCGCCAATTCCAACCGATGTGCAGCGAAAGCAAGAGATGCGGGGAAATTTAAGAATGAAATCATCCCAGTGATGGGAAAAAAGGAAGATGGAACTGAATTCCTGGTTGAACATGACCAATGGATCAGAGACAATCCTAATGAAGAAAAAATGATGCTAATGGAATCTCCCTTTAAAGAAGGTGGGGTGGTTTCCGCGGCTACATCTTCACCCCTAACAGCCGGTGCAGCTATTGTATTGATGATGTCACGAGATAAAGCTGATGAATTGGGTCTGTCTTACACATACAAGTACAGCTTTGGATGCCAGGCGGGGAATGATCCGTCAGTTATGGGTGTGGGTCCGATTGATGCGGTTAACCAACTTTTCAAAAAAACAGGTTTAGGACCGGATGATTTAGGTGCAATTGAGTTAAATGAGGCTTTCGCTTCTCAATCACTTGCTGTTATCCGTGAATTAAAACTGGACAATGAAAACGCTCCGTTTAAAAAAGTGAATACCTGGGGTGGTGCAATGGCTCTAGGACATCCACTAGGTCAGTCCGGTGCCCGTATTATCGTTACACTGCTTAATCGTATGCAGACAGACTATCCAGACGAAAAATATGGTCTGGCAACTCTTTGTGGCGGTTTTGGAAATGCAAATGCGGTATTGATTGAAAAAGTATAAATCTTCAAAATGAAGCCATTAAGGCTTTCAAAGGCCGGAAGCAATCCGAACCATGGAAGATTCGGAATCCGGCCTGATCCTACCTACTACCCACAAAAAACGCCCGTATCCAAATACGCTGGTTCTCCATTTACCGTAAATCAGGAAACAACAACTCGTTAAGTATCCGTTAATTCAGAGCAACTCAGAATAGTTTCAAAATTTTTAACTATTAACTACTTTTTACCTGGCAACCCTTTTGCACTCAGTTAGATTAAAGTGCTGAATAATTGCCCAAACTTTTAACAAATTTTATTGAAAATTAAATAGAATAAGCGTACTATCAGAAATCAAATCAATTCCTGATCATCTTTAAAATATGACAAATTACAGGAAAGCCATCATATTAGTCGAAGCAGATAATTAACATGTAGACAGAGCTCTACCATGAATAAAGCAACCCCAGACATCCTGATTTTCGATGATAATTCAGAAAGTTTATGGTTATTGGAAAAAATCCTAATTAAAAATTTGGATGCCAATATCATCAAAGCTGAAAGCGGAGAGGCAGCTTTAGAATTGTGCTCAGATTTCGATTTTAAACTGGCCATTTTAAATGTTGATATGCCAGGAATGAATGGTATCGATCTGGCTTTAAAAATGCGTGATAAGTGGTCAGTCAAAGATGTCAAAGTGATTTTTTTAACCGCTACTTTCATTGACAACCAATCTATCTTTCAGAGTTATCAGATTGGAGCAGTCGACTTTCTGGCAAAACCCTATAATGATTTAATCCTGTTAAGTAAGGTGCAGGTATTTTTGAGCCTGATTGAACAGAAAGAAGAAATTGAACTTCAAAAAGAACAGCTAAAACTTGAAATATCGGAAAAGCATCAGATCGCACAGGAATTAAAAAAAGCAAATGATGAGCTGGATTATAAAGTGCGTCAGCGAACAGACGAGCTGTTTAACGCGAATGAAGAGCTGAAAAGGGAGATTGAGGAGCGTATCGAAATTGAAAAACATCTAAAAAAGGCTAAAATTCAGGCCGATGCAGCGAATTATGCAAAGTCAGAATTTCTGGCAACTATGAGCCATGAACTTAGAACGCCATTGCATGGAGTTTTGAGCTTTGCCAAATTCGGGGAAAAGAAGACAACAACCGGTGGAAAATTTGAACATGATGCCCTTTACGCCTATTTTTTTGAGATACAATCCAGTGGTCAACGACTTTTAAGTTTATTAAATGATCTACTGGATCTGGCCAAACTGGAATCGGGGAAAACAGAATATTCATTCAAAAAGGATCAACTTACTCCATTAGTAGAAACTGCTGTTAAAGAGTTAAGCGCTTTCACTAAAGAAAAATCTATCCATATCGATTTCCAAAAACCGGATTTTGATACCTTTGCAATTTTTGATACCAATAAAATCATGCAGGTGATTACCAACCTGTTGACTAATGCTATCAAATTTTCTCCGTCGGAAAAAGATATTAAAATTTACTTTGAAGACCAAAAAGAAGTGATCACTATTTCGATTAAAGATTATGGTGTTGGCATTCCGGAAGATGAGCTGGAATCTGTATTCAGCAAATTTATTCAGAGCACCCAGACGAAAACGGGGGCGGGAGGAACGGGTTTAGGACTCACGATCTGCAGACAAATTATGCTTGATCATGAGGGTCTGATATGGGCAGAAAACCATCTGAACGGTGGGGCTGTTTTCCGATTCCAGTTACCCAAATCACGATCTATCCCCATAAAATGATTTAGAATTTTATCGCGATATATCTTCTGATATTTAAGTTCCGGATTTCTGTTTTTCCAGTATCGCCATTAATTCATCCACCTTCCTGTTGAGTTCTTTGACTTCCATATTGGTGGAAACGGTGACCTCTGTAACATCTTCAAACTGCTTAAACAATTTTGTAACTTTCCAGAACCAAAACCAGGAACGTCGCAGATAAAACACAACAAAAAAAGCGATAATGACAACGGCTATGACGGTTTGAAACAGGCTGAATCCAGGCATTTTCTTCTCCTGAAAAAAGGTTAACGTTCAAATTGTTTCATATCTTCAATTGTCTGTTGCTATTATTATACCTTTGATCCGCAGATTTTACCATCATTTTTCTCTATGGATTTTAAAATTTCCCTTTCTTGTTTACTGGGCAGAATACCGGTAAGAACTGCAGTCAATACTATCTCTTCACTTTGATTTTTAAAAACCACTTCCGCTTTTGCCCGGTTTCTTTGGGTTATTTCGATAATAGTAAACTCACAATTAATGGTATCATTAATATAGACGGGTTTTAAAAATTTTAAATCCATGCCGGATGCCAACCACCCAATCTGTCCCCCAATTTCCGTCAACATACCGGCAACGAGCAAACCGTGACAGATACGGCGGTCCAGTTTTTTTGATTTCACAAACGCGTCGTTAAAATGGATGGGATTATAGTCACGGGATAGTCTGGCAAACTGAAGAATATCTTCCTCGTTAAAGGTTCTGGAGACTACAAATACCTGTCCAGCCTGTAATCCTTTAATCGTTGCTTCTCTTATTTTTTGCATCTCAATTTTATTCGGTACCTTCAACGGTAACCATTCAAAGTTCAGAAGTCCAAATTCCCTTTACATATCTAATTTATTGATATTTTAACGGAGAGTCATTTTCTCAAATACAGTCAATATCTTTTGTTTTTCCTGATTATTTACAATTGACATCCTGTTTTGGAAACGTTTTAAATGAATTTTGTTCAATCAGGTCCCTGAGCGGAGTCGAAGGGCTCTGATTGAACCCTTTGTCCCTTCGACTCCGTCAGGGACCTGAGATTCTAGGGTTGCTGTAGTCGCTTCAGCTCCGTCGTAATGACAAAGCAAAGCGGGAGCTATAAGAATAGCTCTAAAATGGGCTGTAAATCATACATAATCAGGTTGTTCTTTGGCTGCATAGCGAGATCAAAAAGAAGGACAACTGGGTTTGATTATTTTTTACGATGGAACCTTGAAAAATTATAAAGCTGGTTTTAGCAAATCCCGGATATATCTATTACCTGAACGGGTTCATTATTGTAGATTGTGATTCCCAGATAAATGGGAATATCTCTATAGATAGCTGGAAGTGGAAGCACAGGAAGAATGGCATGATGTAAAATATCATTGATCACCAGGCTGAATTTCTGGTTGTTATGCTCTAAAATCATAACACTTTTGCCTCTTTTCTCATCTCTTTTGGCATCTTTGCCAAGAATGGCTTGGGTATCAATCATTGGAATCGCTTTGTTATCATATTCATAGGCCGGTGTTTGCTGCACAGATAACATATTCTTTTCACTGAAATCGACAAACGATTCTACATAATCCTCTGGAAATGCCAGGCAGAGGTCCTCAACCGAAACAATGATACAGGGTAAGGAAACATTGGACTTGGAAAAAGAGAAGTTCCAGGAACATCCCTGGCCGGGTTGGTTTTCAATTTGGCAAGTACCTTGATGTTGTTGCATTGCTTCCTGCACAGCATTCATTCCAACACCTCTACCAGCATTATCATCAAGACTTTCCATTGTCGAAATTCCCTGGATGAATAACAAATCTAAAATGGCTTCTTCAGACATATCCTGGAGTTTTTCTCTACTCAGAATTTTATTTTCAATCGCTTTCTCAGTAATCTTTTCAATATCGACACCCCGCCCATCATCTGAAACCGAGAGTAAAATATGCAGCGCATCTTCCTTCAAAGTAACAGTCACTTTTCCACTCGTCTCTTTGGATGCAGCCTGACGTTCTTCCGGTAATTCAACACCATGAATGACCGCATTCTTCAGCACATGGTTTAAAATTTCATGCATCGCATTCCAGAATTCCCGATCGGCTTTTACACCATCATCATTGAAGATAAAATCAGCTTCCTTGTTGTACTCCTCGGCAATTTGAGGAATCAGACGTTCATAACGGGACAGATTCAAAGGAATTTTTTTTATTTCCTGATGCGTACTTAAAAACTGATTATATATGGTGTTTGCATGTAGCATTTTTTCTCCAGACAAAGACTCGGATAAAGAATAAAACAGTTCTTTAACCCCTTCAGCCAAATCTTCATAGCCTGATATTGATACTGACAAATATTCTTCTTTTTTACGATTGCGGATTTCACCATTATCCACACTTCTATCCTTGATCAGTTTAGCGTATTCCTCGGCATGAACTCCCAGATAGTTTTTGCCTTGTTGAATCGCCTCATCGAATTTTTGAGCCCATTCATCAATCACAATATTTGTAGACGGATCCTTCTGGAGTTGTTCCAGGATATCCTCAATTTTAAAAATGAATTTTTTTAACAATAGAGAGATATCACTGGTGAGTAAAAGAGAGTTTTCCGCCAACGCTCGTGTGATATCTTCCACTCGGTGGCACAACTCCTTGGCTTTCGGGTTTAAAAAACCACAGCTTCCTTTCAACCCATGAATCTTGTTGCCTAACATCCTCAGATTTTCACCATATATCTGGAGATTTCTATTAAAGATAAACTGTATAAATTCCTCCAGACTAAAGGGGCCTTCTACGGGGAACGCATAGGCTTCGAGTGACTTTACCAACATCAAGATTTCGTCTGAAAGATTTTCCGCATCCGTCAGAATGTTTTCCCGCATTTCGGAATCAATCATCACAGCTTGTTTCAATGTTGCTGTCTGGTCATCAATCTTCTTTTTCTGACTTTCCATTTTGCCCGACACTAGATCCAACTTCCCACCCACACTTATCGGAACAAGGCTCCCTTCCAGAAAAACACCCTCGATGTTGTATGAAAACTGAACCGTAAAGTCCTTACGTTTCCCTTCCTGATCAAACAGTTTTACTTCAACCGGAAATGGAACATCTTCTTTCTGGTCAAAAGAAAACTGAATAAGATTCTCAAATGATGGGTCAATCAAAAATTTCAGAAAATCATATTCCTCTGCAGAGTTTTCTTCATCTGCTACCAAATACTGTCTGACACCTTCATCGAAATAGATCAGTTTGCCTTTTTGATCCATATGAATCGTCAAACCCTCTTCTTCAATAATTCCGGCATCAATAATCTGCGTAAATGCACTCATGTCCCGGAAAACCCCGGTCATTCCACTAGGCTTTTCAAATTCATCCTCAATCCGGTTTGCAAATACCTGCAAAATCTTAAAACCACCTTCTTTTGTCTCAAAAGAAAAATTTAATCCATGGATCTCGGAAGCAGGAAAATTTGGTTTCTCTCTGAATTTTAAGTAGAACTCACCTTTTTCGTCAGACTTGATAAAATTTGAGATGGATTTTCCAACCAGTTCGTCTGATTGATAACCCAATATTTTTTCACAATGATTATCAACATAAGTAAATATCAGCTCTGAATCACAGTCCCATAACACATTTGGAATGTCCTGCTGCCTTAACAAAAGCCGACGGTTCAGCTGTTTCAGCTTTTTTTCCTCGTTATTCAAGCGGGAGAAAACTATTACTTTTGCCAATAGCTCATCTTCATCAAAAGGCTTTTGGATATAGTCGTCTGCTCCCACTTCATATCCAGCCAGCCGATTATCCAATCCATCTTTGGCAGTGACCAGAATAATTTTTGACCGAGATAGCGTTTCATTTAATCGAAACCGTCTACAAACTTCATAACCATCTATTCCCGGCATCATAATATCAAGCAGCACAATATCCGGAATAAACGAATTGGCTATGGACATTGCCTCCTCACCACTACTGGCAGTGCTTATTTCATAAGCATCCTCATCCTCAAGCATAGTGGACAGGATCTTTTGATTGGTTTTATCATCATCAACAATTAATACTTTTTGTAATTGATTCATTATCATAGATGGATTTGTAGATATTGAGACAGGAAACAGCTAATTTTGAGCCTTTAAAAGGCAGCCGGACTAAAGTTGAAACGGCACATCAACATAACTTAGTTTTCTGGTTTTCTGGTATTTCAGGTGATTCTATCACATATATATGAGTTGTCAAAGTCTCTTTTCCTATAAAGTCAGCATGTCACATGATGGTGTTAAAACAAATGGATTGATTTTTATTTTCTTGCCAGACGATGATCATCGTTCAGGATCAAAGTAAGTTGCTGAAATAGAAAACCAGAGGAATGGCAAAAATACTTAATACACTGGAACTCAATATTAGACTACCGGCAAATCGGGCATCAACACCATATCGTAAGGGAAGCACAACCGAAAAAACCGCTGATGGTAATGATGAGGCAACCAGTATGACTGTTCGCTCCATCCCATTGATTCCCAAAACATAACAGGCGATCCAACCCGCAGCAAAGCCTAGCACAAATCGAAACAGCAGTCCGGAAACCAGATGCACATCCGATGTGATCTTTCGTTTTCTTAATGAACAACCTAGCGCGAATGTGGCTAACGCCGGAGCTCCTGCGCCACAAAAACCAAAGGCCTCTATGATAGAATTGGCAACCGGAATCTGGAAATGCTTAAAAACGAATCCCCCCACAATTGCCCATAACAAGGGCGACTTAATCATTTCCCGAATACCGACCAGTGTGAAACCACCTGTCACCAGCACGATTCCTAACGTAAATATATAAAATGTCTGGATTTGATCGTAGACAACAATATAATTCATCGCCGCAAATCCCCCCCAGAGCTTCATCAGAGGAATACCTAAAAAGCCTGAATTCATGAATAGAATCGGGGGGGCAAAAGACTTGATATCGATCTTAAATACCCGGCAGTAAAGTACGGAGACAAGAAATAAAAAAAACAGTACAAAACTGACAACCCCAAAAAGTTTCATCGTTTTTAGCAGATTAATATCTGATGTATAAAGTGAATAAAAAATAAGAACCGGCATAAAAAAGTCGGTCACAATTCTAATCAGCGTGTCTTCTGATAATGAAAAAAAGGCTGAAAGAAAATAGCCCCCAAATGCGAGTATAATGAGAGGGAGAAGAATCTGAAATGAATCAATAATCATTGTTTACTATCGTAATGAGACAAAAACCGGAAAATTGGCCAAAATATTCCTGCCGGGGGCCTTTGCCTAAATGTTTAAAAAAATTAAAAAATCCGAATAAATAAAATATCCAACTAGTTAAAGAAATGGATAAATCAACCTCTTACGTTTTTGATTTTAAGCAACAACTGCAAAATATATTTAATAACTTTTAAAAAAGGATAGCGATAATGATAACGTTTTGTTAAAATATTTTCAACTGAACTCTTCAACGCTACAACTCTTATGCGGTTTAATCACTACCGCCGCCTTCCATACAAACAAATTGGTGAGTGAGATTAGATAATCAAGACGATGTTGTTAAGCGGGAATCTATGGAAATAATAATCCCTGAACTTTCTTTGAACTTATTAATCAAATAACTAAATAATGAAAACATCAAAAACAGTAGACGCGATTTCCAGAATATTTTGTGAAAAAACCAAAGAAGTTTTAGATTCTATTACTGGGAAGAACATCACTTTTGCCAAGACCATTCAAAAGGTGCCAGTGATTCATCTAAGACCGGATGTGGGTTGCTTTGTTCTGTTTGACGGTGACTACGCCGGACTTTTGATTATGAACTTCTCATCCGATGCAGCAATGGAAATATATCGAAGCCAGATGCTTAAAATGGGAATCCCGGAGGAAGAGCTCGCTATTGAATATACTGCGGATGAAATCGTGGATAGTATTGGTGAAATCATCAACCAGATCATCGGATCTGTTAGAAGAGAAATAGAAAGTCAATACGAATTAGCAGCAACAAATACCCAACCGAAAGCTATTGCCTTAACCTCATCAATTGTTTTGAACATTGCAGCACCCGAAATGGAAAAAGACCTCTGTCGAAAACTCTCATTTAAGATTGACGGGCATTCTTTTCATATTGAACTCAGCATGGAAAAAACAGAGTTTATTAAAATGGATGGCATTGAAACTCAACCCATAGAAGATTTCCGTGGAGATGATGGAAATATCGATATTGAAGGCCTCAAAAAATCTTTGGAAGCAGAAGAAGCATCAAAAAGCCAATCTAATGGCGATCTTGATTTTGATGCGCTGTTAAAAGCAAATACCTGATAATAATTTATTACGGTGGCTGAATTCAACAGAAAATGAGAATTTTTGTCGCCGTTTCTCTCCGATAAGCCTTCCCCCCAATCTATTCAACAACTGTAGTTTTTCTCCGTTCAACCGGATTTCATCGTCCTGGAAAAACGCATTTAACATTATCAGATTGTTTTTAAATCTAACTATCTAAAAAGTTTGAATTGTTCCTCTATGCATGCTAAGATGATTCTAAAATTTTTGATATGCTATGTAAAAACAGAATTTAATGGAAATATTTAATGTTTATTCTAAACGAAAAAGAAATCAAAAAGAGACAAGAGGAGATCAGGGATGCCTATTTAGTGGACCTGGATGAGAATCTCAATTCCTACCAGGAATTTTTCCAACTTATTTTTCCAAACGGAGAGATCACAGTCAACGGGAATAAAGAATCAGGCGTAAATGCTATCCAAGATAAGATTAAGGAAATCAGAGAGTGGATCATGCTGGTTTTTGAGACTACTTTGCAGGTTTCTCAAGAATCAGAAAGCGAAACACCCGCATTTGATCCGGTTGCTATCCCCACAGAAACCTCAAAAAAAATAATTAAAGGTGTTTTAAAGGTGTTGTCATGTGGAAAAAATTTGACCGATAATGCACTCTATTTTATATCAGATATAAGTCAGACAATGAACATAGAAGTAGCTATCGTCACTCGGATTATTGATCAAATCGAATCAGAAATTCGGCAATCATTTTTCAACCACCTGCTAAGTAATCTAAGCGACGATCAATGCTTTCAATGCGCTATTTTAATCTACAAAGCCATTTACGCAGATAATCAGGTTCATCCCGCTGAATACAAATATATTAAAAATGTACTTCAACTGTTAAAGTATGATTCGGCAAGATTGGAAAAGGTAAAAGAGGTAAGTAAAACGACCATGCCAATCAACTCGCTTAGAATTAACGAGAAACTCACATGTCACCTTTTCAAGACTATCATTGAGATTGTATTGTGCGATCAGGATTTTGATGCCAGAGAGTCAAAGTTTGTGCAGGAAATGGGAAGTGCTTTAGGATATGATAAAGATTCCTTAGATCAGATTTTACAGCCTATTGCGGCATCCATGATGGTCAAAGATTCTCTATTTCCCCGATTGGCTATATAGTTCGTAACTAGTGCCTGAACTAAAAGCCCCTATTTTTAAGTATAATCTGGTTTTTTAAATAACATTCAGTATGCAAGATAAGAAGACGTCAGTTGTCAGCTGTCAGATTTCAGTAAAAACAAACATTTTTTCAGTCACTTAAAAACTGAAAGCTGATGGCTGATTACTGAAAGCTTGAATCTTCAATATGGATCTAAGTCAGCTAACTGAATAGTAGCTGATTATTACAGGGTTTTCGTTCAGGCACTAACTATTCACCATTTCTAAAATACGGTGGGCACATGCCATGTCTCTATGACACACATGTGAATCATGAGACATATAATAGCATATTTTTAAAACTTTGATTAAAGGGGACTCGATAAATTTAGCAAGAATCTATAAAATGGTTAAAGAATCGTTATCCGCGGATGAGGCATCCAAAACAATGAATGAATTCCATCAAATATTCATATACATAGCTGAATATTACTAAAGGCAGGTCTCAATCATACCCCGCATCCTGAAGTAGGAAAAAACCCGATGTCACTACCCAAAACGGGGATTCTCAATATCCGCTATGGAGTAATTTACTAAAATATGGCAAGCTTCATGCAAATTAGAGCTTAATGACTTCAAATTAATCTTAACTAAATCGTTTAAAAATAGAGGAGAAATATGGACTCAATAAAAGTGAATGGCAGAGACGTTAAACTGGATGGAGAAGGATATCTTTCTGACTTTAAAAGTTGGGAAAAAGACATTGGACTGGCTCTGGCTGAGGTAGAAAAGCTGGAAATGACAGATGACCACTGGAAGGTTGTTGATTTGCTCAGGGAGTTCTATTCCAAGCATGAGTCCCTGCCAACCGCCCGTGATATTTCAAATCTGATGAGTGATGCGCTAGGCCAGGATAAGGGTAATAGCAAATATCTGACTGAACTTTTCCCCAATGAACCCATAATGCAGAGTGGCAGAATTGCGGGATTACCCAGAATGCCTGGGTGTACCTAATAAAAAGCCAGACAGTTTATACGCTTTCATGTTGCGGGTTTGCTAATCCACACGTATCAACTGTCTGATTATACCCTATTTTCTTGAACAATTTTTGTCTTATGGGTGATTTAAAATCGGACGACAGGAAAGAGATATTTAAACGTTTGGAAATATCCGGCAAAATAGGTAATGGTTCTGTACATCAGGATAAGAAAAGAAAAGCGACCAGGCATTACAAATATATTAAAATCGAGAGTTTAAATTTTTAGGCTATCAATGAAAAAAGAGATTCGAATACTGGGAATCCCCATGGATTTAGGACAGAATAAACGGGGAGTTGATATGGGATCAGGGGCTATCAGATATGCCCGTTTACTTTCGAAATTGATAGACTTGGGGTACAAAGTAAAAGATTTGGGCAATATTGAGGTACCCGTCCGGGACTCACTCAGTGAAGATAAGCTGCTGTCAACAATTTGTCAGACCTGTGAAAAAGTCTATCAGAAATCCCGAGAAATAGTAAAAGAGGGTTCTATCCCGATCTTTTTAGGAGGTGATCATTCCATATCCATAGGCACCATTGGAGGGGTAACCCATGAATCTCCCTGCGGGGTCATATGGATCGATGCCCATGGCGATTTTAATACCCACTCATCTTCTCCTTCAGGAAATGTTCATGGAATGCCGATGGCTGTATTATCAGGTATTGGCGACAAGGCATTAACCGAATTGGGTCGTCCGGGGAAAAAAGTCCCCGCTGAAGATGTTGTTCTGTTGGCTATTCGATCTCTCGACCCGGGTGAAAAATCGAACTTGAAGAAAAGCGGGGTCACTGTATTTACCATGCGCGATATTGATAAACAAGGGATCAGTGCCATCGCTGATCAAGCATTGGCAAAATTAGCACATCTGCCCAGAATACATGTCAGCCTGGATATGGACAGTCTTGATCCATCTATTGCACCCGGAGTTGGCACACCGGTTCCCGGAGGATTAACCCGCCGGGAAGCGCATTTTCTGATGGAAACAATTGCCGAAACAGGTCGTTGCTGCTCTATGGACATCGTAGAGATCAACCCACTGGTGGATCAAAATAATGAAACCTCGCAGTTTGCGGTAGAACTCACCCAGTCGCTTTTTGGTAAACGAATACTATAGTCAAATTTTATTCATTCGGATCTAACCATTACCCACTTGAACGACTATTTTACCAGTTCAACCAAGTCTACAGAAACAATTTTTGAGATCCCCGGCTCTGCCATGGTCACTCCAAAAAGCGCATCACCGATTTCCATGGTTTTTTTATTATGAGTAATAATAATGAACTGGGAATTATCAGTCATCATTTTAACATGCTTATTGAAACGGATATTATTTGCGTCGTCTAAGGGCGCATCTACTTCATCTAATAGACAGAATGGGCTAGGTTTAATCTGAAAAATGGCAAATACCAACGCAATGGCAGTCAGGGCTTTTTCTCCTCCACTCAACAGAGTCATATTCTGAAGTTTCTTGCCCGGAGGGCGGGCAATGATTTCCACACCCGATTCGAGTAGATTTGTCTCATCGGTTAGTTCCAAATGGGCTTCTCCCCCACCAAACAAATTTGGGAAAAGAGCAGAAAACTTTTCGTTGATTCTCTTAAACGCATCCCTGAATCGTCGTCGTGATTCCCGATTGATCTTGGCAATTGAGTCTTCCAGCGCTTCAATACTCTTCCTTAGATCTTCCGATTGCGTCACCAGAAAATCCAGCCGCTCTTTCAAAACATCGTACTCTTTTTTGGCAGCCAGATTGACATCCTGCATCCCCCCAATGTCTTGCTTCAGCTCATTGATTTCCCGCATTGCTGCTTCAAGATTAAAGCTATCCACATCGAAGGTGAGCAACAACTCGTGGGGTTTAACCTTATGTTCGGAAAATAGATTATTGGCAATATTTTCGCTCTCCTGGACCATTTGAGCCAGTTTGATATCCATTCGGTGATTTTTTTCCTGCAGCCCACTGATTTTTTTTCGTTCCTGCTGAATCTTTTGCTGAACATCCGTCAGTTTGGCTTTATCATTTTCAATCTCCCCAGCTGTCTTTTTTAAACTATTCTCAATGTCCGTAAGATCACTTAACAACTTAGGTAGATTCTCCTGAGACTTCTTTATAGCGGCATTCAGTGTCTTTCGGCGGTCTGCCGTCTCAGATGCCTGTTTAATACGTTGCTTTAACTGCTCATCCCGCATCTGAATATCATCATTCAATCGTTGCAAGGTTTTTGAATTTGCCTGTTGTTTCTCCTGAAGACCCGCCAGCAAAACTCTAATTTGTTGCAGTTCCTCTGTGTGTTCCTGCTTATCAGACTCACTCTCTTTAATTTGAATTCGTAATTGTGCTATCTGACTCTGGATTTCCAGTTGTTCCTGTTTATGAATCTCAATCGATTTAATCAACAATACAATTTTCTCTTTAAACTGCTCTTTTGAAAGGCCGATCTCTTTAAAATTCAGTTGAACGCTTTGGACCTGAGTTTTAAGTCTTTGTATTTCCGCCTGTTTTGCATCCTGATCTTTTTCGATCCCCACAATATCCAGATTGATATCTGCAATTTCCTTATCTTTATTTTTTAAGGTTCGATTGATCTCATCCAGCATCTCGGTCTCAGTTTCTTCCCGTTCTTTCAGCTCTTCAAGACCTGTTTCAAGCTTTAATAATTTAAGTTCAATACTCTCCATTTCCTGACGTCGGCTGAAAAACAGTTCAGACATATTTGTTTTTCCCGTCTTGCCAATCAAAAATATTTTTGCCTTAGTCATGATCGCAGCCGAGGGATCAATCAATCCATCCGACCCGTTAAGATCCTCAGCAGACAACTGATAGATAGGCACATCAATCGTTCTAAAAGAATCCGCCAGAGGTACCGGAATTTTTAGACCCTGTTTCGCCCGAATCCAACCTTGATCGACGTCCATTTTCCGGGAAGAATCTTGAATGGCCAAATCTGCAAAGTAGAGTTGAAGTTGCTCTGTTTCCAACTCATCAACCAGTTTTTTAATCGGTTCCAGATTTTTATAGGAATCAAACACCAACAGATTAAAATACCGGTTTAGAAAGGCAGATGTCTGAATCTGATTTTTTCCCGGCGGCTCAACCAGTTCAGCCAATGTCCCCAAAAAGCCCAGTTCTTTTGATACATCAGGGTTATGATCAAAATAACGCAAAATCGTTTTTGTTGCCCCATCGTATCCTTCATGACTCTGGATAATCTCTTCCAAAGAACTTAACCGGTTTTCAGTTTGAAAAAACGCCTGAGAAGTTTTAGATATTTGCTCTTTAAGCTTCAGGATTGACTGTTCTTTATCCGCCTTGTTTTCTCTGATCGTTTCTAATATATCCAATAAATCCAACCGCTTCTCTTTCCTCTCTTCAAGCTGAAGCTGCTGTTCTTTCAGTGTCTGCGCCAATCGTTTTTCATCTTTTTCAATTTCGATGATTTGCCGCGTCAGTTGCTCTCTTTGATTTTTGGATTCCTGCAGTCTTTCCTTAAGCTGATCCAATTGATTTTGATTACCAGTAATCAGTGCTGTATTTTTTACCTCTTTTTGTTGAATGGCTTCCAATTCCTCCCGGCGGTCATTCAATGCCCTATTTTTAAGGCGATCCCGCTCTTCATACACTTCCAACTGGTCGGTATTTTTCTCAATTTCCAGGTTAAATCGTTCAGCGTTTTCTTCATAACTGGTAATTTGAAACTCAATGGTCTTGATCTGTTTATTTAAAAGTTCAATCTCCTCCTCTCTTTTTTTACGCCACTCTTCAAGGTTTTCGATGGCCGCATTACTGGTATTCAATTCACTTTCAAGAGATATAATTCGCTCTTTTTGAGCTTGCAGACGATTTAATATATCCCCATAAACAGCTGATTTTTGGGTAATACTGAGATTTAAAACGGCTTCCTGTGCTTCCAGACTGTTGATTGACGTATTCAGATCATCCTGGTCCTGTTGATTTGACTGCCGTGAATCACTGGTTTCGTCCGCTTGCTTTTTGATATTAGACCAACGGGTTGCCGCAGAGCACTGTTGCTGCCTTTCCAGTCTGGCTTTGGCATTGAGATACTTTTCTGCCCTTTTCACCTGAATTCTCAGAATTTCTTCCTGCCTTTGCAGTTCCTCAAGAATATCCTCCACCCTTAAAAGATTCTGTTTGGTGGTAGCGAACTTTCTTTCTGCTTCTTTCCGTTTGGTTTTAAACTTAACAATTCCCGCAGCCTCGTCAATAATTGACCGGCGATTTTCAGCACGACTGGTAATAATTTGGTCTATTTTTCCCTGCTCAATGATGGAGTATCCTTTTCCACCAATTCCGGTATCCATAAAAAGTTCGCGGATATCGGCCAATCGACAAGCCGTTTTATTAATCAGGTACTGGCTGTCTCCATTTCTAAAAAGTCGTCGAGTGACTTCAATTTCCAGGAATTCAGAATATTTTAAGATCGTATCGCTTTTTGGATTTGAAAAGACCAGCGTCACCTGAGCCAGGTTGACTGGAGGCCGAACACTGCTTCCATTAAAAATTACATCTTCCATACTAGCGCCGCGAAGGTGTTTGGCGCTTTGCTCTCCTAGCGTCCAACGAATCGCATCCACAATATTACTTTTCCCACAACCATTTGGGCCGACGATCACAGATATTCCCTCTTGAACAAAATTGATGTTAATCTTATCACAAAAGGATTTAAATCCGGATGTTTCGAGTCGAAGTAAACGCATGAATTGCCAATCAGACCGTATGGATATTCAATAAGAAAATTACGAATAAAAATGATTTAATAAATGGGTTTAACAGTAGAACGTCTTTCAATTCCATCATAGGGAGAAATCGGATTTCTTTTCACTGATTCCCATTCATTAATGTAAATCGAAAACCAGGAACTTAAATGGAATCAGTGGTTATAGTCTAAAATTTTCACCAAGATAGACTTTTTTTGCGGTATCATTATTAACGATAAACTCAGGGGTCCCTTCAACAATCATCTCACCATCGTTCATGATATAGGCACGGTCGGTTATACCCAGCGTTTCTCTCACATTATGATCGGTGATCAGAATACCAATATTTTTTTCTGCCAGTTCCCGAATAACCGCCTGTATATCTAAAACCGCAATCGGGTCAACCCCGGCGAATGGTTCATCCAATAGCATAAAACTCGGTTTGGTAACCAGCGCTCGGGCAATTTCAACCCGCCGACGTTCACCCCCAGAAAGGGAAAATCCTTTGTTTTTTCGAATATGATTGATTCTTAACTCATCTAATAGTTGATCGGCAATCCGCGCCTGCTCCTTACGCGATAGTTTCATGGTTTCAAGAATCGCAAAAAGATTGTCTTCCACAGACAGTTTTCTAAAAACAGACGCTTCCTGCGGCAGGTATCCAATTCCCCTTCTCGCTCTCTTGTACATGGGCAGAGAAGTAATATCGCTACCTTTTATGAATATTTTCCCGGAATTGGGCCGTATAATACCGACAACCATATAAAAACTGGTCGTTTTACCCGCCCCATTGGCACCTAACAGACCCACAACCTCTCCCTCGGAAATATTGAAGGAGACATCTTTAACCACTGTTCGTTTATTATAAATCTTAGTCAGTTTTCTGGTTTCCAGTTGCATCAATTACCTTAATATCTAAAAATGCAGACGGAATTTATCAAATTCATTAAACACCGTTTTAAAAATAGTCTTTTCTTTTTTACTTGTTTACAGAAGATTTGTATAGACTTCATTGTAACTATTCACCACATCTAAATTATTGTGAGCAAAAGCCATGTCTCTGGTGGTGCTTGAGGGAAGTTAAGCGACAGCCTTGAGCGAGGGCAGCAGCAAAGACATGGCGGATTTAAACAACTCATAAGGTACTTATCCAGTTTATCTGGGCTGGGGTGAATAGTTACACGTCATTTACCTTTATCTTCCCAGATGAGTGCAGGATGATTATTGAGAAAATCTGTTGAGGTGAGATTAAACGATATTCCATTAATGTTCCCTTGCGGAATTTGGTCCCACTCCTTTTTTAGATGGAAATGTCCGTAGGTGCAGGATGTTAATGGATATTGAATCAATAATTTATAAAAAGGGGTTTCAGCCCCTTCGCTGGTAAAAGGCGGAAAATGTAGCAACAGATGCAACCCTTTCTCCGGTTTCAGTTTAAGCGCTGCTTCCAGAGAATCTTTCAATAATGCCAATTCACGCTTAAAAAATTTCTGATCCAGATTATCGAAACAGGAATCATTCGGTGAAACCCATCCCTCAGTACCGCAAAAAACATGACCATCCAGTTTAATGGCACTGCCCTCAATCGTTTTCATATTATCAGGAAATGCCTTTTGAACCTCTGTATGGTTATCCCACCAATAATCATGATTACCCTTAATCAAAATTTTATATTTACCGGGCAACTCACTGAGTTTTTTTATATCGATTAAGGCATTTTTTAAATTATTGGACCAGGTAATATCGCCACAAATGAGAACAATATCATCATCATCGACTATCTTTCGCCAATTATTAACAATCTCTTCCACATGGTGTTGCCACGTTTTTCCAAAAAATATCATTTGCCTTTTACTGCTACCGGGAAAATGAGTATCTGATAATCCCCAAATTTTCATTATCGCTTACTATTCCTGTTTTATTAAAAACCAATACTGGTCCCGATAGCGGCCATAGTTCCACCTGCCTCCAGCTGGTAATCAGAATCTTTTAAACTGATTTTCGAACGGATAAAATGAATACTCAGATTCAAAAAGGTGCCGGTGCTGATGGGTATTCCAGCCCGCATGTAATATCTGGAACTGGGGCTCTTATCATATGAACGGGCATGATCGCCTGTGATCTCGCTATTTCCGTAACCATAACCGACAGCTAGATTCAGCGTAAAAGCATCCATTGAATAAAAAATATCAACCATTTGTGTTTTGATTGAACTATCGGTAGATTGCGCCGTTTTGACTTCATAACTATTGAGGCCCACTCCAAATCCCGTTGTCGGAAATTTGAGCGAAACCAACAGACCGGCAGGAATCCCTTCTGTCTCCAAGGCGGAACCATCAGATGCTTTACTAAAGCTGTATGACAGGGGTATCTCAAACGTCAACAAAAGACTCTCCTCAGTACCCTCAGCCATTAAGCGTGATACAGGCAAAGTCACAATGAAACCCATGATAAGTAAGGATAAAATAAAAACACTTATTATTGATTTAATCTTCATTATGGATAGATGGAAATAATTCTTTGAACTTGAAACAGAGCGGGGAAACCGGGACCAATCGCTTTTCTGGTGATTTTGCCTTCAAGAGTGATAACCTGCTGCTGATATTCTTCCCTGATTTTATTTTTATAGTCACCTGTCAACTGATATTCGATATTGTTATCCGTAGTCAAACTGAGATAGATGTGAGGTTCATTTCCCTTAATGGAAATTTTTCCGTTTATCGTCACTATTCCAACTTTTTCCATTTTTTCCATATCAGAAGCGCTAATCGGATTAAACGGACCCCCACAACCCCATATAAAGCCAAATACAATCAAAATCGCTAATAAACCCTCTTTCAATTCCAATTTTGTCATATTTATGTTTTTTGTAACCGTTTACAGGTTCGGTGTTCAAATTTATTTTTTGAACAGAATTATTTTGTCACAACCGTTAATTTAACATTTGCTGGCAGATCAATGGTTTTAGAATAACTACCAGTAACTGACTCTGCCATTTTCACATAGATATTGGATGTCTTATATTGCGCACTTAAAGACGCCAGACCCGATTCTGAATATATTCCTGGACCGGTTAGAGTCCCGGCAGAGTAATTAAAAAAGTTGATGGAACCTAAGGAATAATCAATCCCATTCAGCGATGATTCGAAATAGTTCCCTGTATTATACCGATAGCCCACATCCATATCCGTTTGGTCGGATAACATGACCGCCGTGCCCCATTGTTGAAGTAACTGAGCAAATGTCAGAGAGTACCCCATATCGCTGAGGGCCTGTTCGACGGCTTTATAGGTGCCATATTCGTTTTGGACGATTTTTTGAAACAGCAGAGCACCGCCAAAATTTCTTGCCAGATAGGCTCCAAAAGCATAATTGATGGAATAATTTATTGAACTGTTATTCCACTCTGTCACACTTGTATAGGAATAATAATTGAATAAAGGAATCCTGCCGGAAATATTCTCTGAAGATCCGGCATTTCCGATAGAAGAATCGACTCCCCGTGGACCAATAATTCCCAGCTTTTTTGCCAGAAAGTCTTCTGTAACCAAAGACGCCATCTCATTCAACCAAATATCTGAAGAAACATTTTGAATTACATTTTTTTGATAAAAGTGGATCATATGTTGAAACTCATGAGCCAAAGTCGACACCATTTCTGATGGCCAATAATCATTAATCGTCCAACTGTCTGTAACATCCGGCCTGGCAGAAAAAACTGAATCCATATAAAATAACAGTCGTTCATTCGAATTAGGAAGACGACTTGACTTATAATTATCTTGACTGTAGAAATAACCAACAACTCCTCCGTCAAGTTTTACCTCATTCTTATTCCCATCATTGTCAATATCAAGAAAGAGAATATCAATTTGACTGGCTGAAGAAGCATCAATTAAATTTGTATCTGTATGGGATCCCCATGGAAGTCCAAAAATATTAGTTACCCAATCGTAGATATCATTGTCACCATCTGTTTTTATGAACCTTCCAGCAAATTCCTCTGCCATTGTCTGGTTCATACAGTAGTGCTTTAAACAACTTCCCCAAGCATCATTTGCTACCCAGATATTTACAGTTACATTACTATCAGTTGAGATCTTCTTTAATCTTAATGTAGCTGTTGTAGTAGTTGGAATTACACCATCTAGAGTGTTGAAATTATTAATATCTTCGGTAGAATCAGAGACAGCAAATAGTGGATTTGCTACATTTGATTGAAGATTTCGAAATGAGTCAGAATATTCAAAAGCAGGTGGGTTAGCGTTGAATTCAGTAACCTCAGGCTTCCCTCTGAGGGCTATTCCATGCTCACGGGCATATTCCAGTAGATCAGGTTCTGCGGTGATTGACTTCTGCATAACAGAAGCAAATGCTTCCCCACCATTCTGAGAAGATACCTTTGCAACAGTTGTAGATACTGAACTGTTATTGGTAAAAATAAAATAGAGATCTTTAGCGGTAGACCCCACATCATGTGTATAAAGAAATTCCCCTTCACCGCCTATTTTATCAACATGAAAATATTCACCAGAGCCACTTGCCGGTTCATTAATAGACGATATTGTTGATCCACTATCTTCGGCGCAACTCGAAAGAAGTATCAGCAGAAAAGCCAGATAAAGATAAAAAATCTTACCAATGGGTTTCATAGTCACTCAATTATGGGGAGTTTTATAGTCCTTAACCTATAGAGATGCAAAAAGTTTTCCAATCATTATCCCAGCTAAATGATTTTCAACCGTTTAATTACCCTTATAATAACAGATCGCACTATAGTCCCTCAACGGAACATTCGATTTTTTTTAGAAATTTCAGGCGAGGCTAAAAGCGGGACCCAAAAATCGCGCTACCTATCCGAACGTAGGTGGCACCTTCTTTGAGCGCAAGTTCGTAATCAGATGACATTCCCGTGGAAAGTTCAACCATTTGGTGAGTCAATCCCAGTCGTTCTGCTTCTTGCTGGTTGATTGAATAAAGATCGGCAAATACTCTCTGATTTTCCTTTTCAGATGCAGCTGGATCTCCAATGGTCATTAAACCCGTAATTTTCAGATATTCGAGTTCCATAATCTGATCTTCCAATACTCTCAGATCATCAATGGAGGAAACACCCGATTTCGTCTCTTCACCTGTCAGATTCATTTGGATCAGAATATTCAGGGGCTTATTCAACTCCTGGCATTTCTTGTTGAGAGCCATCGCAACATCTTCCCGATGAATGGTATGTATAGTGGAGAAAATGGGGGGGCAATATTTTGCTTTATTTTTTTGGAGGGGGCCTATCAGGTGCCAGTCAATTTCAGTAGGCATCTGAGCACTTTTATCACGGGCTTCCTGAACTTTGTTCTCGCCGAATCGAATCTGACCCGCCTGAAACGCTTCCATAATCATTTCAACCGGTTTTGTTTTGGATACAGCAATCAATTTAACATTTTTGCGATTTCCGGATACTTTTTTAATGTTATAGAGAATTTCTGCGAGTCTTTCTTCGATATTTTTCATCAATCTTCTTTGATTTACGGCTTAACTCAGAAAATCTGCATAGGGTCTTAAAAGATTATTTTCAGCTAAAACAGCCTGAAAATAACTGATAGCGCTTTAAAACTTACTAACCCTGACAGGACAAGTACCTTAAAAGCATTTTCTGCAAAAAGACTCAGAAAATAACTTATATGGTACTAGCCCTTACAGGATAAGTACCTTAACAAATAGTTTCCTGCTGAAAAACGCAGAAAACTATTTATAAGGTACTAGCCCTTACAGGATAAGTACCTTAACAAATAGTTTCCTGCTGAAAAACGCAGAAAACTATTTATAAGGTACTAAAAATCAGCGTGGCGTTCGTTCCTCCAAAACCAAAGGAATTACTCATTGCCACATTAATCTCTCTTTTCCGTGGCGTATTCGGTGTGACATCCATATCACACTGCGGATCCAGATTTTCAATATTAATCGATGGAGGAATCAATCCATTTTGCATGGCTAACACGATGATAACACCCTCAATGCCTCCGGCACCTCCCAGCAAATGACCCGTCATGGACTTGGTGGAACTGACAGAGACCAATTTGGATGCGTCACTGCCGATCACCTCTTTAATCGCATTGAGTTCATTAATATCGCCCACGGGAGTTCCGGTTCCATGAGAATTAATATAATCAATGTCACTGCCGGAAATACCGGCGTCCTTAATGGCTTTTTTCATAGCCAACATCGGACCTTCTAGCGAAGGCTTTGTGATATGACTTGCATCAGAACTCACACCATATCCGGTGACTTCTGCTAGAATTTTGGCTCCTCGAGACCGAGCAAATTCCAACTCTTCCATGATCAAAATTCCACACCCTTCGCTTAAGACAAAACCGTCACGATCTGCATCGTAAGGCCGACTTGCTGTTTCCGGTGAATCGTTTCGTCTTGAAAGCGCCCTCATCATTCCGAATCCGCCAATTGCCAAAGAGGAAATGGTTGATTCTGAACCACCGGTAATCATCACTTTCGCATCTCCACGCTCAATGATACGGGCGGCATCACCAATGGAATGATTTGAAGATGAACATGCTGATGTCGTCGTGGCATTGTACCCTTTCGCCTGGTATTTGATAGAGACATACCCCGATGCCATATTGCTAATGGTCATTGGAATGAAGAAAGGGGATATCTTTGAAGGTCCTTTGGTTTCTACCACATTACTGAAATGCTGAATATGGGGCAGACCACCAATTCCCACTCCGATGGAAACGCCAACATCCGGTTCGAGTTCCGAAGTGATCTCAAGCTTTGACATCTTCATAGCTTCATCAGAGGCTGCCAAAGCATACTGGATAAACAGATCCATTTTCTTGATATCTTTTTTCTGAATGAACTGCAATGGATCAAAATCCTTTACTTCACCGGCAATCTGGGTAGAAAAATCTGTCGCATCGAATTTCGTAATTCGGCTAATTCCTCCCTTCCCTTGAGAAATTTTACTCCAAGTGGCATCTACATTGTTTCCCAGTGGATTGACTGTTCCAATTCCAGTAATTACGACACGTCTTCTCATTCCTGACACCCATTAATCGATAATAAAAAATCAGCTGCCTATGAAATATCTAGTTAGTTGCGGCAACAATCTGATCAACTGCACTTCCTACAGTCGTAATTTTTTCAGCTTCTTCATCTGGAATTTCAATATCAAATTCTTCTTCAAAAGCCATTACCAGTTCAACGGTATCCAGTGAATCGGCACCCAGATCATCGATAAAATTTGATTCCGGCTTCACTTCAGCTTCTTCAATTCCAAGTTGTTCTACAATGATAGAAAAGACTTTCTTTTCCACTTCGCTACGATCAGCACTCATTTGTTTTCTCCAAGATTTTTTAAAAATTTCAATCAATGCAAACAGTTTCCAAACTGGAAATTGTTCTTCTTTACATGCTTTTGAAGCATCGGTAAATTCCGACATGTAAGTAAAAATATATCCAATGATTTACATATTTTGTCAAAGTATTTTACAATATCCTGTTGATCTCAAGGAAGAAATCAAACCTATTCTTCTTTGAATATCGCCAATAAAACAGAATTTGATATTTTTCAGACTTTTAAGACGCCGAAGCCGGAAAAGAATACTTAATACATTCCACCATTAATATGTAAGGTCGTCCCGGTAATATAGTCTGCCATTGGTGAAGCAAAAAACAGGATGCCATTGGCGACATCTTCAATCGTTCCCATTCGTTTCATCGGTACATTGGCCAGCATTAAGGCTTTTTGTTCTTCTGTTAATTTATCTGTCATATCAGACTTGATAAATCCAGGTGCGATTGCATTACACGTCACATTTCTGACGGCGACTTCTTTGGCCAGCGATTTGGTAAATCCTATCAAACCCGCTTTGGCAGATGAGTAATTGACCTGACCGGCGTTTCCCGTAAATCCGACAATTGAACTCAGGTTTATAATCCGGCCATATTTAGCTTTAACCATCGGCTTCACAAAAGCCTTGCACATGTTAAAAACCCCGCCCAGATTAATATGGATCACATCTTCCCAGTTTTCCTTACTCATTCTCATCAGTAAACCATCTCGTGTAATACCGGCATTATTAACCAGAATATCTATCTTACCAAACTGGTCTAATGCGTCTTTGGCCACCTGCTGGCACTGATCAAAATCAGCCACATTCAGCTGCATAAAAGAGCACTTTACACCCAATGCCTGTACCTCATCTATAATACTATCCGTAGATTCTGATATTAAATCGACAAAACAAACATCAGCGCCGGCACTGGCAAGCTTAAGCATTACCTCTTTCCCAATTCCACGTGAACCACCGGTTACTAAAGCTGATTTACCTTTTAGATCAATCATGATTTTCCTGAACAAAAAATTTTGTCAAATGATATGAAACGAAATTCATTTTGCGTATATTAAATTGAAGAAAAATAATGAATTATTGAGTCGCCACTGTCAATGATTAACAGGCATTATCTTAACGATATTCCCCATTTTATCCAGACCCGACATAAAATTTAGAAAAAAATAAGATCACCATTCCCATAAACATCATATATCCAACGTCAATAGCTGCTTAAATTCTTCCATTCTTTCTTCCATCTCAGTTGCCATATGAACATCTGCTGCCCATTGAGCAAACTCAATTCCAAACTGGATTGCCTGTGGATTGGATTTGCCATGGCAAATGACGCTGTTTCCTGCAAGCCCTAATAAAGGTGCGCCACCAAATTCTGCATAATCTGTTTTTTTCTGTAATCGTTCCAGAGATGATTTTAATAGAAACGCCCCAGCTTGAGTGAGAAGTGATTTTTGAATTTCCTGTTTCAGTGTATTCTTGAGAAAAGATGCCGCAGCTTGAACCGATTTTAATAGGATATTCCCCGCAAATCCATCTGTCACGACCACATCAATATCTCCATTAAAAAAATCTTCCCCTTCTATGTTTCCAATAAAATTGAGAGAAGATTCCTTAAGGATACCATAAGTCTCTTTTCGGATTTCATCCCCTTTTCCCGCCTCAGACCCGACATTCAACAATCCAATCCGGGGAGAAGGTACAGAAAAAAAGTTTTTCATGTACACATGACCTAAAACAGCAAATTGAGCCAACTGTCTAGTAGAACAATCGGTATTCGCACCCGCATCAACAAGCAGTACATTGCCTTTCATAGATGGTAAAATGGCACTGATGCACGGACGATGAACATGAGGAATCATTTTCATGACAAAGCGCCCGATAGCCAGCATGGCACCTGAATTCCCTGCGCTGACAACACCTTGCACATCTCCTTTTTTATGCATCTCGTAACAATACCACATGGAAGAGTTTTTCTTCTTCCGCAGAGCAGATGAGATCGTTTCATCCATTTCCACGATTTGTGGAGCATGGACAATCTCTACCTTATTGGTTTTGTATCGATGTCTATCCAGCTCTTTTTTGAGCGCAATCTCATCTCCAACTAAAATGACGCTGATATCATTTTCGTTAACAGCCTTTACTGCACCTGACACTGGATTTTTAGGGAAAAGATCTCCCCCCATTGCATCTATCGCGATAACCATAAATACAAGTAGATTGATATGAAAAAACCAATCACTCGCTTTTCAGAGTGTCTACTCGTCAACTGCCAAAACCTGTTTGCCGTGGAAATGACCACATTTTAAACAGACTTGGTGAGGGAGGATTAATTCCTGGCAATTTGAACAAGTAATAAAGTTAAGTTTTGGCAGTTTATCATGGGTTCTTCTCTTTTTCATAATTGAACGAGAAGTTTTTCTTGTAGGTACAGCCACGTTGTCTCCGTTGGCAAATAGTGTAAATAATAATGATTAATACCTCTATTCTGATCAAAGAAAACGAAATTACTTGCAAAAATAATTTCGTCTAAACCTGATGAAATTTAAGATATTAAAATTGTTTATGTTTTTAAATCTTTTAATACTGAAAACGGATTGCTACGAATATCTTTTTCGCACTTACATTCTTCCAGATTTCGATTAACACCACATCCGGAACACAGACCCAGGCATTCTTCAGAGCACTTGATGGAAAAAGGCAGATCCAATAGATATTGTTCTTCAAAGTATTGATTCAGATTGATCTCTTGCCCGCCATAAAAATCCACATCCGCAGATTCCAATGAGATTTCAAAATCACCCTGGGTTTCTGCTCGATCCTCTTCAGGAATAAGATGCAATTCAAAACTCTCAGAAAGCTCCAGTTTAACGGGTACTAAACAAAAATCACAATTCGCTTCCAGCTTGACCGAATAATTGCCGAATAACAAAACAGACTCGTTTATGATTGAGAGCTCTGCTTTACACGTCATCCAGTCAAATGAAAATCGCGGTTCAGGATTTATAAAATCAGCCTGTGCAATGCGGAATTCATAATGTTTCGATCTTTCTTCGATGTCTTTAAGTCGAATAATCATAACTTAAACGTTTAAATATAAAATGGATGATCATTTTCTGTCAAATTGCAACTGAGAGAAAACAAGCTATAGATCTAAATTAATTGAGTAAATAAATTGTTATTAATATTTCGGTTTTTTTATAGAAAAGAGATTTTTTATTAATTGTACAAAAAAGGTCTCATCTAATGATGATAATCAAAAAAGGATTTCTTTGTCACCGGGATAAGACCACCACTACGATGCAAAAGGTATTTGCTCTTTAAATACAGGAATATAATCCGCAATATTTTCTATTGGTTTACAGTGCACAGGTCCGAATTCCTCCATCTGATGCAACTCCAGTAGTGATCTCCGGCAAAGCTCAAGAATCGCTAAAAAAGAGATAACCACTTCAGCAGTACTGGGGCTTTTCGGACAAATGTGATGAAAAGATTGAACATCTCCTGTTTGAAAAATCTTTAAAAATTCCAATATTTTATGTTCCAGGGAATACTCTTCTGAACTGATCTCATGAGGTTTTTGGTAACCTTTTCTCTTTAAAATATGGTGATAGGATTTTATCAGGCTATAAACGGTTAAATCTTCAAACTCCAGCAAAATCTCTTCAGGGTCTTTTTCTATATTTTCAGGTCTGGAGAAGAGCTCCCGCCCCAAAAGATCTCTTTGGTTCAGTGTTTCAGAAATATTTTTGTATTTCTGATATTCCAAAAGCTTCTGTCTCAACTGCTCCTCGGTGTTCAACCCTTCTTCCAGTTCATCTTCATCAGAAGTTCTCGGTAACAGAGACCTTGATTTTATCAGAATAAGTGTTGATGCAATATCCAAAAATTCGATGGCAATTTCCATATTAAACTCTTCCATCATTTCAAGATATTCCAAATATGGCGCACATATTTCAGTGAGTGGGATTTCCTGAATGTCCATTTTTTTCTTTCGAATCAGATCCAGCAATAGTTCCAATGGACCTTCAAAAATCTTTAAATTGACATTGAGCAGATCAAATATTTCAAGCTGCTGATTTTCAGGTATTTTATCCATAGTTACGATGGCTGCCCCGGAGTATATCAAATATCGGTCAACACAACAAAAAAACTCGCCTCAATTGCAGGTCACTCTTTACACCAACCATATTTCAATTCACAGGTTTATACAATCCGTAATTGCCTATTTTATGGATATGAATTGCGATTTTTCACCTAAACCGGTGATTCAACTTTGACATTATATCTCTCCACCGATTACATTGGAAATTAAGCAATAAATAATGGTAACTATTCAACGTCACCGTAAATTGGGGGACATGATACTTGTATCGTGTCCCCCAATTTACGGTGACGTTGAATAAAATTAATCCGATCAACAATTCCAAGAGTAAAATCATGCATATACCTATACATATACGCCCGAGGCGAAATCGAAAGTCGGCTAGTATCCGTTCCATGGTCAAAGAGAACACACTGCAGGTGACAGATCTCATCATGCCCCTATTTGTAGTTGAAGGAAAATCAATAAAAGAAGATATTGTATCCATGCCCGGAATTTTCAGGTATTCCACGGATCTCATCGTTCAGGAATGTAAGACCTTGTTTGAACTCGGTGTTCCCGGGATTGTTCTGTTTCCAGCCCTAAGTAATGATATTAAAGACCCAATGGCAAAAGAGTCAACCAACCCAAACGGACTGTATCAGAGAACGCTCAGTGAGATTAAATATGCGGTTCCGGGTCTTACCGTTATCACCGATGTCGCCATGGACCCTTATAATTCAGATGGACATGATGGTTATGTCAACGAAAAGGGTGAAATCGAAAATGATACGACACTTCAGGTATTGGCAGAGATGGCCGTTTCACAGGCCCGTGCCGGAGCGGATATCCTTGCGCCTTCAGACATGATGGATGGCAGAGTGGGCTATATTCGTGATGCACTAGACAATGAAGGGTTTACCCAGGTTGGAATTTTGGCTTATAGTGCAAAATATGCATCTGCTTTTTACGGACCTTTCAGGGATGCATTGGAAAGTACGCCTAAACAGGGTGACAAAAAGACCTACCAGATGGATTCCGCTAACGTCATTGAAGCGATCAGAGAAGTCATGCTGGATATTGACGAAGGTGCAGACATGGTTATGGTTAAACCCGGCCTCCCTTATCTCGATGTGATCAGAGCAGTCAGCGAAGTATCCACTGTTCCGGTTGCCGTCTACAATGTTTCCGGAGAATACGCGATGCTTAAAGGGGCTGGAATGAATGGCTGGGTTGACTATGAAAAAGTGGTAATGGAAACGATGATGGGATTTAAAAGAGCGGGTGCAAGCATGATTTTAACCTATCACGCCAAAGAAGTGGCACAGTGGTTGGCCAAATAAGTTGATCAGGAGTTAAAACATTATAAAACACTCATTTGCCATATACCGCAAGGGCAGGTTTCAACACAAAAACCACAGGCAATGCACAATTTTTCGTCTACGGTATATTCATAACCGCCAGCTTCCAGCTCTTTTCTGGAAATCGCATTTTCCGGACACATGAATTCACATAATTCACAATCCCTGCATGAACCGCAACTCATACATCGATCTGCTTCAGAAGATTCCGCAGAACCCAGACGTTTTTCCGGGAAGTAGTGTTCCATGGTTAATGTTTTAACATCAATCAGATCCAGCTTAAACGGTTTCCACTCTTTCCCCTGAACTTTACTGATAATATATTCCGCAGTCGTTTTACCCGCACCTAGAGCATGGGTTGCCAGACCTGGTTTTTCAACATCACCGATCGCAAAAATTTTACTATCAGACGTTTGACCCCCTTCACCGGTTTTAATCCATTCTGCACCTGCAGCGTTAACGCGTTCAATATATTCTGGAAGGAAATCCAAGGCGGGAACATCACCAATTGAAATAATAACCGTCTGGGCGGGAATCAACTCACCTTTGCTGTCTATCAGCCCCTGATCATTTACCTCCTGGGTAACCACCGGCCATTTAAACACGGCTCCCAAAACTTCTGCGGCTTCTTTTTCCTTGCCAAATGCCAACGGTTTTTGCACATCCACTAAAGTAACTTGTTCAGCGCCCAGCCGATAAGCCTCACATGCGATATCACATCCCACATTCCCCGCGCCAATCACTGCCACTCGCTGACCCACAACCATTGGTTTTTCACTTTTTGCCGCCTTCAGAAAATCGAGTCCGGATAGCACACCGTCACTCCCCTTAAAATTTAATCGTCGGGGAGAATGGGTTCCAACTGCTATGATAATATACTCGAAAGTTTCTTTTAACTCTTCCAGCTTTTCTGTGGTCATCACCACATTTAAATTGACTGTGATATTCGGCATACTGGTGAAACGCCCGATTTCAGTCTCCCAGACTTCTAAGGGAAGACGGTCCCAGGGAATAACCTGAGCCAGTTTCCCACCCAATTGATTGTCACTTTCAAAGATATGGGCTTCAATTCCTTCCTGGGCCAATTGCCAGGCAGCACTGATTCCGCCAGGTCCACCACCAATTACAGCAACTCTTTTTCCGGTACTGGGTTTGGTTTCAGGATGAGGCATTGACTCCAAGGCCTGCCCCAACAAGCCTGCCTGAATTTGTTGATCCACCCCTTGCCGTGAACAGGCATCCATACATAAATTAGGGCAGACATGGCCACAAACAGAAGCCGGTAGAGGGGTATATTTCATAACGAGATTATAGGCCTCTTCCGGCTTTCCTTCTCTCATCAATCGCAATCTATCGACGGTTGGAATGTGAATGGGACAATTGTATGTACATGGGGATGCAAAATATTTATTCTGCCAGAGTGGTGCTCGTCTTCTGAGATCTCCCGTTTCTATCAGACCGATAACACTTCTATCCAGTCCGGGCGCAACATCCCTTAACGGATCACCGCCCCTGGGAGCGTCAGGTCCGGCAAAAGCGGGCATCCAAATTTTTGAGTAGAATTCACTCATTGGCATCGGACGCGGCAACAGCACTTCTTTTTCTTGGGGAACCATTGGAAGCAGAATATACCAATCTTCACGATCTGACAGAACGGTCAGTAAATCCATTCTATCAATATTTTCAAGATACTCAGGTAAACGACCAATTAACCATTCCCACTGTTCATCATTCGGTTCAACATTTTTAACATCGTTTTTCGAATAGGAACCGTCTGTTCTTCCACGGTAAAATACCATTCCGCCGACCATTCCTACACAAGGTCGGTAGCCGAGCACATTTCTGGGAGCTTTGGCTTCAATTCCACAAACGACACCGATACCGCCACAATTAAATTCCGCAAAAAAGTCGCCCACAGACCCAAGTACCCATAGTTCTGGCTTTTCGTAATCCGGATTCCATTTGGTCATAGAGAGACCGCGGGCACCAATGGATCCGGCAATTTGAACCCGACCTTCCGCCATCGCGTTACAGACGCCGTTGGTGGCATCTCCCTGAACAATAATATCTGCTCCGATATTTAAATATCCAACATCATCAGAGGCAGATCCTTTACAAACTATTTTTGTACCAGGTCTCCCCATAAATCCCAGACGTTGCCCAACAGGTCCTCTGGTTTCAAGATATTTAGAACCCTCAACATGATCCAGCCGACCGCCAATATTGTGTTGGCCATAGGTTTCCAGAATCAGATGGTTCGAGTACTCAATCGCCTCCTGAACTCTTTCTTCGAACACCTTTGAATTTGTTCGACGACCATCCTCATCGAGTCCTTTAATTATAATTGGTTCTTCCATATTTTCTTTCATAAGTCTTTTAATTGCTGAAACCACCATCAGAGTTGGATTAAAAACGTCCACTCATGTTAGTTTCTTATATTTTTTTAACACACATAGGTGATTTTCAGTAGATCTGCAGCTGCTTTGTCATTGATTCCAAGTGCATCTGACATTCCAATGGGCAGACTTTGTGAACGCCCGAGAGGTGCCATAATTTTTTTCATTTCGGTTCGAATATTCAAAAACAGATCGACCACATTCTGAGCCACTTTATCAGGGTCTAAACGTCGATACAGTTTTGGATTCTGACTGGTTATCCCTTTCGGGCAGATTCCCAGGTTACAAACATTACAGCGATTGTTCTCATTCCCTAAGCAACCGGCTGCGGCCTGCATCACATATTTTCCAATATGAACCCCGGAAGCACCTAACATCATTAAAGCCATTCCGTTTTGAGCCACATTCCCGTTTTTACCCACACCACCGGCGGCAAAAAGCGGAATTTCGTTCTGTTTCCCCTGCTTAACTATATCCAAGTAACACTCTCTTAAACTTGATGCAATCGGATGACCGGTTGCCTGCATACTCACATTATAGGCGGCACCCGTTCCACCATCAATTCCGTCAATTAAAAGCCCTGCCGCATAAGGATTTCGAACCAGATTATTCAATACCGCTTTTGAAGATGCAGACGCTGAAATTTTAGGATAAACCGGAACTTTAAATCCCCAGGCGGTAGCCATGGACTGGATCATCTTCATCACAGATTCTTCAATAGAATACAGTGTCTGATGAACCGGAGGAGAAGGTAGATCAACACCCCCGGGAACCCCTCTCAGTCGTCCAATCAAACTGCTGACTTTATGCCACATCAAAAGACCACCGTCGCCCGGTTTTGCCCCTTGACCGTATTTGATTTCTATGGCCAGGGGATCACATTGCATATCGGGAATTGCCCGAATAATCTCATCCCAGCCAAAATAACCGGAAGCGATCTGTAAAATAATATATTTTAGAAAAGGGCTTTTCAGTACCCAGGGAGGACAGCCACCTTCGCCCGTCGCCATAGCAACGGGGATTCCCAACACCTCATTACAATAGGCAACGCCTTGAAGCACACCCAACCACATATTGGGCGACAGTGCACCAAAAGACATCGAACCAATAACAAAGGGGAAAATCTCTCTAACCGGTGGAATCCATTCACCATTTACTGTTCTTTTAATGTATTCATCCGGGGCCAGAACCCTTCCCAGCAAGGTATTGAGCTGAAACTCATGCCGTCCGGCATCCAAGGCCGGGTCCGTCAGCATTGAGATCCGTTTAAAAATAATCTGATCCAGCAGACTGGATCTATCATTACGACGCCCCCCCCGAGTCCAGGCCGCCCCTCCGACGTGTCTATTGAATTGATCTCTATTCGTTTCGGTATTAAGAGTCGGCCAAATTGCTGTATTCGGACAAACCTCTGAACACATAGCACAACCAATACAGCGTCGTTCTATATCCGTACGTTGCTCAATACTGATAACTGTTTTATACCCCATATTCTGCTTGGATTTTTCCAGGCTGGTGTTGGGGATTCTTTGTCTTTTATACGCTAAATGTATTGCATCTTTGGGACAAACGGCGGTACATTTTCCACACAACGTACACCGGTCCTCACGATGCTCCACTATCCAAGGAAAATCCGCTAGGGTTAAGCTACCTGGGGAAGTGGGAATGGATCGAATTGAGACCATATTTTATACTCCTTTCTGTGAGACGGTACGATAATTGTGTGATCACGCATGGGTTGAAAATCATAAATGGGGTCCCGGTCCGGGATCATTGCTTCAAGGCCGCACATTTCTGAGGCCATTGCCCATTCACCTGGTTTTCCACCAATGGCTGCCGGGCGCATTTTTTTATGATCCATGACCATCATGCTGGTTTCGTCTGGCATAGAAGCCATTACGCAATTTGGGCCGTCTATAATAAATCGTCGACAGACCTCTCGCAATCCTTTTAAGAAATCTCCCTGGGGATGCTTTGCCAGTTCACCGGTTGATAATGGTGTTATTACATGTTTATAAGCTTCCAACGGCAAATCGAGTTTTTTGGTTACATAGTGCAGGATATGGGCGAACACTTCTGAATCACTCTGATATCCGCTATACCCCGGAAAACCGGTTCCGATAAGCCACTCTTTAATTGGAACAAAAGCTGTATTTTCACCATTTGTCATGGATGCCACTCCTTCAATAAAAAACGGATGACAGGCATATAAGTTAATTCCATAATTGGTGTTTTGTCTGCCTTGCGCCATTACAATTCTTGCCTTGATTCTGTCATCATCTAATCGCAATACTTTACCCGCATCAAGTGGCCAGCCCACTTCTTTAATTGATATAACATCTGGCCAGAACGAAAAAATAGTCAAATCACCCCCATGAGCTTCCCCGTCCTCACGGAGTTCTAAGCGGGTTTTCATCAATTCAAGGTCAATTTTTTTCTGATCGTAATCTCGCCAGGCTTTCGGTAATTTATATACGCGCAATAGGTACTTATATCGATTGGCCGGATCAAACAGTTCTGGATCTATATCATATTCATGATCATATTTTATTTTAAACCCTTTACCCTCCATGATATCCATTAGCCGATACCATGCTTCTTCAGTATGGGCGATACCAGACAAAATGGGATCATTCTCTCCCTGTTTGAATTCAGCGAATTCAATTCCCCGCAAAAGCAGACCAATACCGCTTCCGTCGTACCCTTCTTTCATCGCTTCCATTGATGTGAGGATGCTGTAAGGTGAAAATGGTGTTTCTGCAGTTTTCATTGCTAAACGACACACGGTTATCTCCTTCTAATAATAGTATATATTCAAAATATTTCCATGACTACATATTTAAATGCAGCTTGATCGGTCCTGATTGAAACAATAATATTGCTTAATACAAAGGTGGATTTATTAACTCATTAAATTCACAGATTAATAAAAAGTAAGGTATTTTTCAGTAATGTCCGGTTAGGTTAATGCAGAGCTGGAATGGGATCCCTGAATCGTGCTTATAAGAATTAAAATAGAGCTTCTTAGTGAAGCACAGCGAAAATAAGCCTTGTTTGAGTTCGGTACGAACGAGTTTGGCGTTTTTTCGCGAAGCGAACATAGAAACTCTTTTAATTCTTATGCTAAGATTCAGGGATTCCATTTCAGTGAATGTTCTGCAAAAACCTAACCGGACATTACTGGGTATTTTTAAACTTTTATAATTATCAAAATACAAAGTTTATCCTCCATAAGTACTTGTTTTTATGAATATTAAATATCCAAGCAAGGCACTTAATAGTAATTCCTTATTTATTGTCGATAACAGGAGGAGAACTTACAAATCTGATTGAATTAACGAATGAAAAGTTATGCGTGAACCGCTATATATTTGAAATTACTTCACGGTTACCTGCTTATGTGGCTAACCGAGGGTGGTTCTATGTTGATTGGCAAAAGAGGAATATCAATCTTATCTTCCAGATTGACTATTTAATACATCTCGCTGATCGAACTTATTTATACTTCAGATTTTTCAGTATCTTAACTTATATTATGCCCGTTCAATATCTTAAAATATATTGTCGGCTACTGATCTTCTAAACAGCGATCTGAATTAAGTTTCTGTTATTATTATGTTAACCCTAGATTTTTGTGAATAGCAGGTATATTTTCAAACTCTTTACAAACATTTTCTTCTAATCAGATGAGTACCTGCCGAACATTATCTTTGATTTATTAACCCGGACGTTCCTTGGACTCATATTAATCTGACCGAAACGTTAATATGGCACACACTAACGGGTTTAGCAATAGAAAAAGTTTTTCTCCCCGAAAATCGAAAACTTTTACTCTTTAATTACAAAAGCTTAAAACTTCGAATCTTCATAACTCTTATCAACATATATTTGAAATACATCTAATAACCCTTTGTACTTATTATATTTATGCAAAATAATACAAGGAAGCAGTCTCTGGATAATACGATATTCGTAACTATGTATTCTATTATCTAACAGATCCAATGATTCTCTAAAAATATTTTGCGAATTTCACTTTCGTATCTCAATAAAAATAAAAAGAATACCTGCCTGACAAAATGCCGATACTTGCTAATAATTTTTAATTAAATCCAGCTAAATCAGGTTGGATTTTAAGGCAGAAATGTTTGATTCGAGGATTATATTGAATTGGACTTGCCCGACTTTATAAAATAATAAAGCCGGACAATATTGATTAGAATTTCACTCCAAGATTCAACGTGTAAGATGAATTGCTAAAATTGGGCTGATCAACAGTATTGATATTCAAAGCACGATATGTCGCCTTGGCAAACAACCAATCAAGAATCTCATAGTGCAGTGATCCAAAGTAGTGAAGTACTTTTCCATACATTCTGACTTCAGCCTGTTCAACACCATCTATGGTCCTTTCCACTTCAATCCGGGTTGTTCCTTTACCGATTCCCACATTAAAAGTGAAACCGGTCAAAATAGGCTCGTCAAGAATATAATAGCTGACATCAATTAACTCATTATAAAAATCGATATCTCCCACTTCAGTTTTCTCAACTCCGTCAATCACTGTTTTCCCATCTTTTTTTGCAAAATAATACTGCAAATTATAAGATGTTTCGATGCGACCTATCTTGAGGGCAAAATGGCTTTCAGCGCCGACATAACCGGTATAATCCTCCATGTTTCCGGAATCACCGTCCCACATTTGCATCTTAGCATCCATTGAAGCAATATTAGCCCCGGCGGATGCTGAAAATTGCCAATCACCTCCTTTTTGCCCATAAACCGCTAATGGGAAAATAAAAAGAATCAGCAAAACGAGCATGTTTTTCATAAAAACCTCCTTGTTGTGATTATGATAAACTTAAATACAAACAACATGACAAAAGTGTCACGCTTCTTTATCGGAAAACCATAAAAAAACTTAAGCAAGATTTTATTAAAAAATGACCTCTAATGACACTACACCATCAATTCGTTACCCTATTATTGGGTAAAAAAATAAAGAACTAACTAAGTTCTCTTTTAACCGACTGATTGGAAAGAGTTATTTTTTTACTTTTTGTTTCTTGACAATATGAAACAGAAATGTTTTATTAGCAAAAAAAACGTAACTATTCACCATATCTAAATTATTGCGAGCAAAAGCCATCTCTCTGGTGGTGCTTGAGTGAAGTTAAGCGATAGCCTTGAGCGAGGGTAGCAGCAGAGACATGGCGGGTTTAAACAACTTGTAAGGTACTTATCCCGTTTAGCTGGGCTAGGGTGAAGAGTTACAAAAAAATATGACTAAATTAATTTTTTACCCTTTTATCGAAGTCAAAGACCGGTACTATTTCAGGAGTGAAAATGGAAACAAGAGGTGAATTATATTATACTGAAGAGCATGAGTGGATACTCATTGAAGGAAACAAAGCAATTTTGGGAATTACAGACTATGCTCAAAATGCATTAAGCGATATCGTATATATTGAACTTCCTGAAGTTGGAACAATTATAGATTCAGAAGAACATATAGGTAATATTGAATCCGTTAAAGCGGTTTCAGAGTTATACAGCCCAATTTCCGGTGAAATTACCGCGGTAAACAAAACACTAGAGGAAGAACCTGAATTATTAAATACAGAACCCTACGACCATGGATGGATCATCAAATTATTGATTGACCCGGGGGAGATTTCACAGATATCGTTAATGGATGAGGATGAATATATCAATTTTACCAGCAAGCTAAACTAATTTTAAGTGACTGTATTAATTATATTTTAACTGTTCGCAAAACTATTGAAAAAACTGCTTTAGCGCTTTGGTTAAATACACGATATCTTCCACACCACAGGTTTCACGAATTGAGTGCATCGCAAATGTCGGGGCCCCAATATCTAATGTTTTCACCCCTAAATTGGTAGCCGTGATCGGCCCAATGGTGCTTCCACAAGCCATATCACTTCTCACAATAAAATCCTGAACAGGAACCTTTGCTTCGTTACATACGCTTCTAAAATATGCTCCGGTTTGACTGTTTGTCGCATATCTCTGGTTTGCATTAATCTTGATAACAGGTCCATGGTTTAACAAAGGACCATGATTTTCATCATGCTTGGCGGCGTAATTGGGGTGAACTCCATGCGCATTATCATTGGAAATCAGAATAGACTGCGAAATGGTTCGAAGAAAATCCTCACGATTTTTACAGATTCTTTCCAGAACATGTTTTAAAAAAGGACCTGCTGAACCCGTATTAGACGCGCTGCCTACCTCTTCGTGATCGTTGCAGACCAATACAGACGTATTTTGCTGACCGGATTCCAGCAATGCCATCAGCCCGGTAAAGCAGCTTAAGAGATTATCAATTCTTGCCCCAACCAAAAATTCCTGCTGCAGCCCAACCAATGCAGCCGGTTGGGTGTCATATAACCACAAATCAAAATCGAGAATGGTTCCTCCCTTCAGATCGATATGACTTTTTTTCAGCTCTTTTATTAGAATATCTTTAAAAGTAATTTTTTTACGGGATGCATCTGAACTAATCTGCATAATCAAAGGGGGTAACTCTGTCTGCTTATTAATATTTTTTTTACTATCTCTGGGCTGGTTAAGATGAATAGCTAAATTGGGTATAATTGCAACCGGTTTTTTAAAATCTACCAATAGTTCATGTAGGTGCTTTTTTTTATCAATAAAATTTACACGACCCGCAATGGACAAATCCCGGTCAAACCACGAACTTAAAATGGGTCCCCCATATGTCTCTACACCCAGAGAAAGGTAATCCTTGAAATATTTCTCCGGACAAGGTTTTATTTTTAAACCCGGGCTATCTGTATGTGCCCCGACAATTCTATACCCGTTTTCGGGAAGAGAGTTCTTCCCCATCACAAAAGCAATTATGGATGCCCCTCTGATTATAAAATATTTGTTCCCCTTTTTCAGCTTCCAGCTGTTTTTTTCCTCCAGTTCGGAAAACCCATTTTCTTTAAGCACTTTGACCATGGATTCAACCACATGAAATTGGGTGGGAGATTCAGATATAAATTGCCTGATTCTTTTAATTAATTGTTGTTTTGTCATTTTATGATTCAATTTGAATTCAGGTGATCTTAAAAAGTAAAATTCTTAATATAATCAATAATTCTACCCAATCATTTTAGGGTTTTTTTCGATAAGCCGCTTTAAAAGGTTTAGCAGATTTATTTTGAGTTTTCGATCCAACAATCGCGCTTTTTGTACTAATACCGACTCTGAAAAAGCAATTTCTGAAAGATTCAATCCAAACACAATTCGATTAGATCTTTGAGATACAGGCAATATCAATACTTTATTATTAAATGATTTCATAATATTATGAATCACGCCATTAACCTCTTTTTTCGGTTCACTCCAAAGATTTATAATAAAAACACCTCCAGGATTCAAACTGTTTTTACAATACTGAATGAAGGATTTGTCCTTTGCAGAGTTTGACATTCCATTTTGATCAAAAATATCGACACAGATCATGTCATATGTTTTCCTGTTCATCCGTTTAACATAATCCTTCGCATCATCTACATGGACGCTGATACGATGATCGTTCGGCAGGAAGAAATACTCATGAGCAATCTGTACCACCTGTTCGTATATTTCCACCACATCAATCATGCATTGTGGAAAATGATGATGAATAAAATGAGGGATTGAACCTGATCCAAGACCGATATTCAATACTGCTTTTGGATTTTCAATCAACAGCAGACCCGTCATCATTGTCTGCGTGTAGGAGAGTATGAGCTGATGATATTTTTTTAGACTCATCGAACTCTGCTTTTCAGGAGTCCCAAAATGTAAAGACCGGTTTACCAGATCATCAACGACCTCAATCGTTCCATCTTCATGAGTACATTGAAAAACCAATTCCCCCTGATAGTGTTTGATAGATTTTGGAAAGTGTTTTCTCATTGTCAAAAATTTTTACAAATTCAAATTTATTTTTTGAGTTGTCGATTCAATTGGCTATTCAGGCAAAAGCCTCAATTATTCCCGTAGGGATTGTGGGTAGCAACGAGGTCATGCCATCAAGAAAATTAAAAATTCAAACGGGTAAACATGTAGATATATTTATTGGAGAACCCATCGAGACAACCCGTTTTACCAATAGAACAAAAAACGAACTGATGCAGATTGTAGAATCCAGGATTCGAACCCTGACCAACCAATAATCAGATTATTTTTTTTCAACCTCTGCCTTTTTATCTAAATATTTTCTTTTATATTCTAAAGATATCTCATCAAAATCTGCTTTTGATATCTTTCCCATCTGGTAGTCTGTCTTATACTCCGCTATAGCTTCCAACAGCGATAAAGACTCATCGAAATCCACACCCACCTTCTCTGTTTCACTATAAACGGTCTGTTTGTCAATAAACAGCGGCTTAATCAGCACAACAAAAACGATGATAATAGAGAGAATGGCACAAATAACAAATGTTTGATTCCACATGATTTTTCTAAAATTTAGAGTTAAATTTTGTCCAGATCTTCTTCAATCTGATGCTGTTCCTTATCTGATAATGGGGAGAGTTCATCGGATGGTGCCTGCTTTGACCTTCTGAGAATGGATAGTATCAATAAAAACACTGCAATAATGGTAATCAAGCCAGGTAAAAGCCAAAGTACGAGGTTAAAACCCTCTTTTTTAGGAGATCTTAAAATCCACTCACCGTATCGTTCTTCGAAAAACTGAAGAATCTCTGCTTCCGTTTTCCCTTCTTGAATTAGTTCGCGAATTCGTTGTTTCATATTCAGTGAGAGACCTGCATCCGAATCTTTTACAGACATCGCCTGACAGGTTGGACACCGTAATTTATGGGAAATTTCCCGCACCCGCTTTTCTAAATCATCTGCATATAAAGAGTGAAGTGAAAAGCAAACACTGACAATTATCAGCAAGTATTTTGTTTTAAAATTCATTTTGTTCCAATGATCCTGTAATTAAGTCAATAAATATCATAGCTGATCTGATCATTTAAGTTGTTGTTCTAAAAAATCCGTAATCGTTTTTTTACTGATCGCTCCTAAAACTTTATTACTGATCATACCATTCTTATCGATTAAAAAAGTTTCAGGGACAGCTGTGACACCATAATCCAGTGAAATAGTACCGGTTAAATCATCCGGCGCTAAAAGGTATGTTTTTCCATATCGACGTATAAATCCTAGAGAAGCTTCTCTCGTATCATTAATCGCAATTCCAATAAAGACAGCCCCTAAAGGCGTAAACTTCTGATGTGCCGCTTCGACAATACGGGCTTCATGACGACAGGAGATACACCAGGATGCCCAAAAATTCAGGATCACTGGACGTCCCCGGAACTGTTGCAGCGAAATTTTTTCACCCTCAAATGTTGTAGCAGCAAACTGTTTGGCCACTTTACCAATTTGAGCGGAAGGGATTTCATTGGGATCAGACGCGAAAAATAGACCATATCCCATTGTGATCAACACTGCAGCAATGACAAAAAACCCAAGAAAAATTGCCAGTTTTCGATTCATTTTTGATATTTTCCAGATCGATATTAACCTGAGACCGTTTTCATATTCAATTAATAGCCATTTGCTTTAATTGATTCTTTTTAACTGAACAGGCGTATAAGTAAACGAATAAATAATACCAAGGGTAAAAAATATCATCGAAAACCAGATAAAATTTACCATTGGGTTAACATAAACATCAATGGTGGCAGAGCCGTCCTTATTAATAGATGCAAGACTGATATACAGATCTTCCATAATAGTCCGGTGAATGGCAACCTCAGTCATGGGTTGTGGAGAAGTCGGATAATAGGACTTTACCGGAAAAAGCGTTTGAACCGGCTGACTATCCTTAAATATATCAATCTTTATACCGACATTTCTATGATTTGTTGTCTCCTCGCGCTCAACATTTTTAAATACAAATTCATAATTCCCAAATTGCTTTGTCTCACCCGGTGAGAAGGTCAAACTGGTCTCTTCATTAAAAAAAGCGCCGCATACCCCCACCGTCAGTAATACAATCCCTAGATGTACCAACAACCCGCCTTTTCTACGTTTATCTCTAAACAGAAGTATAAAGAAACCGGATTCTCCACTCCAATGCTTTCGATTAATCCAGTGAGAATGAAAAAACTCCCTTAAAACCAAATAAGCCGCAAAAACAACAGAAGACCCCAAAAGAACCATCTGCCAGACACTATCCATAAAAACAACGAACAACCCGATAGTGATAAGCGTCAAAACTGAAGGAATCAGTGAATTTCGTCCCAATCTGGATAAACTGGTTTTTTTCCAGCCCAGCACATGCGTAATTCCCATCAAAAAAATCATTATCACTGCAATAGGTGCCAGGATGGTATTAAAAAAGGGTGCTTGAATCGATAATTTTTTATTGGCCAGACCTTCAGCCAAAAGAGGAAAAACAGTTCCATAGAGTACTGTGAAAGACATCACCACAAAGATAATATTATTCAACAGAAAGGAGTTTTCCTTACTGAACAGACTATTACTCTGCAGTTTTGAGGTAAGCAGTGACTTTCTTGTGATTAAGAGACCGGTTGAAAAAATCAGAACCAAGGCAATAAAGAAAAGAAATGCCGGTCCGATATTCGACTTAGAAAAAGAATGAACTGAATTTAATATGCCGGAACGGGTAATAAATGTTCCCAGTATTGAAAGAACAAAAGTGGCAATGATCAGCACTATATTCCAGACTTTTAAAGCGTTTCTTTTCTCCTGAACAATTACCGAATGCAAAAAAGCAGTTCCGGTCAGCCAGGGCATTAAAGAGGCATTTTCAACCGGATCCCATGCCCAATATCCCCCCCAACCCAGCTCAACATATGCCCATTGTGCACCGAGCATAATTCCCGCAGTTAAAAGCAACCAGGAAAAAAGCGTCCATCTGCGAATCGTGAGAATCCATTCATTATCCAGTTTTCCATGAAGCAGCGTACCAATCGCAAAGGCAAATGGAATACTGAACCCGACATAACCCAGATAAAGTGAAGGGGGATGGAATATCATACCCGGATTTTGTAACAGGGGATTCAAACCATTTCCTTCGAAGGGAACAGGAAAACTACGTTCCAGCGGATTACTCCAGCCAACCAATAAAAAGAGCAGAAACAGCGAAATAACACTTAAAATAACCAGTGTATAAGGTAAAATTTCACGGTTGGAATGGTGATAATTAAAAACGACGATCGCAATAAAAAAGGTAAGTATCAGTTCCCAGAGCAACAATGATCCTTCCATCCCTCCCCAAACCGCAGTTATTTTATATAACAGAGGTAAGTCAGAGCTGGAGTGTTCAGCGACAAAACGGACGCTGAAATCATCAACCGCAAAAGCATAACAAAGTGATAGAAATGAGATAAATACCAGGATAAATATGAAAAATTGACTATTTTTGGCTGATCTTAAAAGATTATCGCTATTGCGCTGTATACCCGACAAAATTGCAATAATTGAATACACAGATAAGACGATCGAGGCTAAAAGAGCAAAATAGCCAATATTAATTATCATAACAGTTTATAAATTATTAGGGGTTATGGTTTTACATCGGGGTAATATTTATCGGGTTCAGCAAACCGGAATCTTTGAGAATTTCATTCCATACTACTATAGTAATCCTCTTTCGTAGCACCATGATCTTTTACCTTATACTCTTCGTTATGTTTCACCAGCAAATTTGCGGCCGTAAAAAGTTCCGGATGAGCTAATGTGCCTTCGACAACAACACCTTGACCCTCCCTAAACATATCGGGTTTAGAACCAATATATTCAACCGGCAGTACCGTATCTGCTTCATCGGAAACACTGAATAATAATTTGGTCTCTCTGGGAATCCATTTGACAGATCCAGGTTCAACGAATCCCATCAGCCTGATTTTCTTAGTCTGAAACTCCTTTGGATTCTTGAGGATCTCTGAAGGGGTATGATAATAAGTCATGTTTTCAGAACCAATAGAGATAAAGATCCCAAGAATGATTAAAATAATCAGCCCTGCTCCGATAAAGTATTTGGAATTTCTACGATTCATTCTTATTGTTTCCTAATTTGACAGATAATTTTTTCTTGATCGATCTCAGTTTTAACAACACTTGCGTCGAATATATAATGATAGCAGCCATAGTAATTCCATATGCAAGAATCAAATACTCAGCATTTTTTGGCATGTGATTTTACCTTTTTAAAGTAACGGATTTTGTAGCTCGGAGGAGTGGAGAAAACGAAGATAACTCTGCAGCTTCCAGCGCTCAATAACCGATATATGCGTTTAGTTTTACAGGTTTCAGCTTTAAACTGGCAACCCTATTTTTTTTCATGAAGCCAGTTTCTAATCAGTAGAGTCGTTTTTTCTCGATCTTCAAGTGCTTTATCAACAACAATTTGATTTCTTTCTCCAGAAGCCAAACCAGAAAGCTTGATTGTTGTACTTTCCGTTTCCAGTGAAGAGAGGTGATTAGAATGGGTTGTCTGGTATCGATGCAATGAAATATCATCCGATTTTTGACTAAAAGCCTTGATCATCGGAAGAATCACAAATACAAGAATAACCAGTGCTGTAATTCCAATCACAATTATCTGAATTATAAATAATATCAAACGATACTGTTCCATATTTATTATACAGATCGATTAAGTCAATTCGACGTTTGTTCCTTCGATGACTTGTATAATAAAACAAATTTGCTGGAATTGTTATTCACTTTTTGTTTTTTTTTCGATTACCCACAATTGTGTACAGACAGTCCAATACTTAATATTTGTGTCAATCAATCTGCAATAATGCACAGCGGTTTTGCTGGAGAGTCTGTAAAAGCCTAGTGTTGGGCTCCATTGAGGATGAAAGGGCCCCAGTAAAATGGATCCTGATAGCTACTGTCACTATTTTTATTGCCCATTAACTTTATTTTTGCTTGTCTAAGCGCTTCTATTTTTGGAGTTCCTTTTTTTAGCAGTTCATAGAAGTATATCATCAATTCGCTGGTGGATTCATCCGAAACCGTCCAAAGCGAGACAATTACAGAAGAAGCGCCGGCATAAAGAAAAGATCGGGTTAACCCAACCAATCCCTCCCCTTTGACAATTCTCCCCAATCCGGTTTCACAGGCTGAAAGCGTTACCAGGTCTGCGTTAAGTTTCATATTCCAGATTTCAGAAGAATTTAAAAACCCATCATCTTTTTTACTGCGAATCAGGTTCATTACAACACCGGAATACTCAGGGTTTTCTTCATCCAATATTCCATGTGTTGCAAAATGGATCAACTTATAGTCTTTTGACAGTTCTTTCACTTTCTCTTCAGTAGCTGATTTTTGCAAAAAGTATAATCGATTAGCCTTTGGGTACAGGGCAGAGATTTTATTGATTTCATCTGAGGTTCCCAATAGCCTTGCAAGATCATAAAAACCCTTCTTCTGAAAAATCAGATTGGGTTTAAATGTCGCTTCTACTTCATCGAGTGAAAACTCAGGATCTCCAAAACCCAAAAACAGTTTATTCTTTGAATATTTTTTTTTGTTTATTAATCGTTTACCCTTCACTGCCCCCAGTACAGATGCGGATGGTGAGTAGAATATTGAATATTTTTCAAGTAAATAGGTCGGTGAAGCTATTTGTTCATCGTCTTCTGCAATATCAATATCAGAAATAAGAGTTTCAAATGGTAAATAGTGCAGACTTCCGTCAGACAGGAAAAGGATGGATTTTTTATCTTTTTCAATTTTGAATGGATCAATTAATAAATGATATAGTTGATTACCAATAGATAGATGTAGATTTCGATTATCAATATCTGTTTCCTCATCATCATCATAGTATGATAGAGGGTTTTTTAAGGTTACTCTATATCTTTGAACCAGCTTTTTTAATTGCTTTCTTTCAGGTAATTGCATCATCTGAAATCGGTCCATTGAGATATACCACCCATAAGATGCTTCAATCCCGGTAAAATAGGCAATAATTACACTTGATTTATCCAGTATTTTTTTTCTGATTAATTCCACGTCATAAATACTGGGGTATTTTATATTGGCATAATTGGGATACCGATCTTCAAGTTCAGTTTTCATACTTTTAAAAGCAATGGATAACTCATTCTTTCTCATTTTTAAATATTTTATTTTTTTCAGATCCTTTTCTTTCTCAGGTTTATTTAATTCCTCAAATAATTGTTTTACAACCGATATCATTTCAGACTTTAACAGGTTTTCTCTATTACGGAATTTTTTACTCAATCTGATATTTGAAATGGCAACCTGCTCTTGAAATTTATCCAGAAACGAACGTGCTTTGGATTGTTCAGATACAGGGAAGGCCTGGGCAAAATACTTTGAATTCTTTGTCTGTGTTCCCAGTTCAAATAAAATCGTGATCAATTGTTCAAAAATTTCTATATTCTGTGCAACCAGTATTTCCTGAGATTCTTCTGCTTTCATTTGCTGGCGAATAATCTCAATCAGCTCTATTGATTTTGATAAGCTGTCTGCTGCTGCTTTCAAAATATTAATTTTTTGATGAGTCGATTTTACTGCTAATTTGCGCAGCCATACACCCTTATTCAGCAAAAGATTTTTAGCGATGTTGGGAGCAATGATCTGATTAATATCAGGATTAGGATAAAAGCTCCCCCGCTTAGGTTGTTTAAAAGACAAAATATTAATCGCCTTTTGTAGTGTATCCACTGCTTTTTTAAGGTTTCCAGTCTTTTTTTCAACAAATGCAAGATTATTTAAAGTTTTAGCCTGATTTGTCTTATTTTCTAATTTCTGTTGTATCTTAAACGCTTTTTTAAAAGAACTTTTGGCTTTTTCAAATTTATTTAGATGAAAATATGCAATTCCCTCATTGGAATAGCTTAATGCGATGTCTCTTTCGAGATTGAACTTGATTGCAATTTGACGACTTTCCCCCAAATATTCTATCGCTTTTTTATAATCTTTTTTTGACATAAAGGTCGCGGCGATATTATTTACAGTCAAAGCAAGTTCTGACTTAAATCCCATGTCCGATTGTATTTTAGATGCCCTAAAAAATGCATTTAATGCTTGATCTAGTTTATTGGTCTTCTGGTATAAAACACCTAAATTACTGATAATAACTGCTGTCATTAAGTCGTTTTTTAGCTCTTCATTTATTTTTAAAGCATTGTTATAAGTAATCTCCGCAGATGTAACGTCATTAATTTTCTGGTATAATAAGGCTTTAGATACCATAGCCTCAACCATACGGACTTTATCCTGCTGTTTCTTAAAAGAAAAAATTGCTTGATCACACATTTGCAAGGCTTCACTAAAAAATCCGGTCTCTGCCTTCAACTTTGATAATATAATTAAAATTTCTTCCTGGTGTTTTGTATTACCAGGATTGGTCTGCAGCGTAATTAACAGTTTTTCAGCATTTTTGTAGTCGCCTCTTTTTATTTTTACATTGGCCAAAGCGAGCTTAGATAACAATATGGATTTTGAGTCATTGATTTTAGAAAAGTAGGCCACAGATTTAGTTAAGGCTTTTTCCGCCTTTTTAAATTTGGCTAATTCAATCAGCAGCAATCCTTGATTATAAAATACCGAGCCAGTGAAGAAATAATTAGATTCAGAATTAAAACCATGCATAATACGTTTATACATTTCCAATGCTTCACTATATTTTTTTAACTTTTGACTGATTTGAGCTTGGGTGTATAGATAGTCATTCCATTTTGCTGTTCCCTTTTGAATCATCTGACCCGCTTTGAAATTAGCTTCCTTTGCTTCATTTAAATGACCCGCTTGGATGTAAAATTTGGCTAGGTTCACATGAGCAATTCCCAACCGATCTGTATCATTTTTCTGGTTAAGGTTATCAATCAGTTTTGTTTGTTCCTTGATTGCCATTTTCAATTGACCTAGTCGAAAATAGCATTGGCTTAAAAGATTATATACTTGAATACTATCAAAGTTTTTAACCTCATGCTGTTCAACTATTTCTTTACTTTTTTTAAGGTATTTCACTGCTTTGGGGTACTCAGCTTTTTTAAAATAGGCCCGACCCTGATAAAAATAAATTTCAGTTGATAGCTTCTCTTCATCGGTTCTTAGTGGATTTAATATCTGAATAACGCGGTCATACTTTTTATAACGATATTGAATTTCCGCCTGTAAAATCTTAAGTGCGGTTTTATCTGAACCCGTTCGAAAATCGATTGCTTTTTCAATTGACACAGAAGCTTGGGACAAGCGTTTTTGGTTCAGATAATTGCTGGCTTTACAAGACCAGAGTTGTTGAAAATCTTTTTGCTGAAGCTTTCTGCCAGTGCTCAATAGTTTATCCGCCAGAGAATTGGAGAGTTTGAACTTGGAAAGGTTGTGGAGATTATCCGTCGCTGTTATCAGTTGTAATGTTTGCTGTCGTGCCTGTTTTAATAGCTGATGATCTGCAGATAATAGATAATATTTAGTGGCTTTTGATGCTTTTCCGGATTGTAGATATAAGTTTCCAATTTCCAGACGCGTCATGGCCAAATCGCTCTTGCTATTGGATCTTTTTTGTGAACTTTCCAGCTCCAATAGTCGTGAGAGCTTTTGTTTGGCGGTTCCCGTATCCAATTGGTTCAATTTGCTTAAAATCTTAGATTCCCATTGGGCATCCTTAAAATGCTTGCTAGTTTCTAATGCTTCTTTATAGGTACCAATGGAATTTTGTAATTCATGGTTCTTTTCATAAAGAGAAGCTATTTCCCATAAGGCGTGGATAACTTCTTTATTGTTCTGTTCCTGATAAATACCTTGCAGCGCTTTATATGCGACCAACAGAGATTGATATTGCAATTTTGTTTTTGCAATGACAATCATTTTTTGAACGATTGCGAGCTTTTTATTCCGGTTCTTAAGATTCGTCTTTGCTGTAGATTTCAATGCGTCTTCATATATTTCAAATGCAGCTTTATAATCTCCTCGTTTTTCGGCAAACTCCGCACCTTGAATTTGAATTTGATATCTGAATCGTTTTTTTGAAATAAGAGTGGAGTTTTTAACCTTTTCAAATAGTGCAGTCCCTTCAGTGTATGCCTGCCGGATCATATAGTGTGAACCCAGTTCTTTATATGCCGTAAAGCGGTCAAGATGGATAAAATATTTTGATTTGGAGAAGATTTTTTCCTCAAGATATTTAGTATAAGATTTATCCTTTGATAACCGTTGCGAGATTCGAATCAGGTTCTCCAAAATAACTCGGCCCTGACGGGATAATCTTACATATTTATCCTGATATAAATCATTATGATATTTAAATGCATTGTTCCAATCTTCATTAATAATTGATAAACCGGCCAGTCTTTTGAGTGAGCTGAAATCAACGGTAAAATCTTTGTGCTTAACAATATCAGATAAAACCTGCTGCTCTTCCTTGAAGTTTTTTTGAGTTTTGTGATGGTTGAATAAACGGATAAGAATATCCAGGTTCAGAACGCTGTTGTTCTTTTTTGATGCAATATAATAATCCCAGAGCACCTTATTGGCCTTTTCAACATGGTCAACGGAGTCTACATAATGCAGATATAGCTTTTCAAGTTCAGCCCATCTGTGTTGTTTCTTGTATATATCTGCAAGATCTTTAACCCGCGTGTATGTTTTTTCATCTTTAGCTGCAATGGAAACCTGAACCCATTTTTTTAAGATCCTGATTTTTTCTGAATCAGACTCAAGCGTATTAGCTAGATTCAGCCAAGCATCTAAATAGATATTTTGATTATTGCTTTTTGCTTTTTGAGCATATAGTAATAGTACTCCAAAATTTTGTGCCGCTTGATCATAACTCATGGAATTACGACTTCCCATTGTATATTTTGCAAAATAGAACTCGGCTTTTTTGTAGTTGTGCTGTTTGGAATACAATTTACTGAGGTATTGCAGTACCACTGGATTTAAAGAGATATGTTTTTGTTGTGAAAATCGGTAAAGCTCCTCTAATACTAAAATTGCCTTATCTATCTTATTCTGATTGAAATAGATATTTACTAAATGGATTCCATTTTTTACCCGATTATTAAAAAGAGTAATATCTCCATCTAAGAGTTGGTGAAGTAACAGACGGTTCTTCAAATCAAAGGCATTCAATTTGGTACGACTGTTGATTTTATTTCTGTTCAACTGATCAAGATAAATCAGTTGTCCAATCAAATCCTGTTTTAGGTTACCCGACGTTTTTTGAATTTTGGTAATTAATGTTTTTCGCGTACTTCCGGATTTTGAGTCTATATTTCCGGATGCTGGAAATGAAAAGAGTATCCCAAAAAGAAGAACAAAACAGATTTTTTTTATCATTTCAATCTTTTTATTAAGTTTCATTTTTGATGAATAGCCATTCTCTGGTATCAACTATTAATAAAGGCATTATCTTTACATTGATTTTTTTTTGAATCGATTCATCGCTTTAATTGCTTCAGGATCTCCCTGATTTGCTGCTTTTTCATACCAGTATTTGGAATTAGGTAAATTTTTGGCTAATCTATCTTTCCCAAATTCAAATAGAATTCCAAGATTCAATTGAGCGATACAGAGTCCTTGGTTTGCTGCCTTCTTATACCAGCGAACCGATTCTGAAATATTCTTTGAAACACCAGAGCCATTTTCATAGATCCATCCCAAGTCGTTTTGAGCTCTGGCAAATCCAAGATTGGCGAATTTTTTGATCCATTTTAGTGCTAGAGAATAGTCAATTTTTACGCCGATACCTTTTAAATATGAAATACCAATATTATATTGAGCCGCCGGGTAAGAATTTATGGCTGATTTTTGATATAATAAAAATGCTTCTTTTTTATTCTCCGGAACACCAACCCCATTTTGGTATAACCATCCCAACGCGTATTGATAAAGGACCTCACCTGAATATGCTTGTTTTAAAATCTTTGGCAGGACCTGATATGCAATGTCTTTAGCTAATTCTTCATTCTTATCGACACCGATTCCCCAGAATAGAAATTTGGAGTATAAAAAAGCCCCAAATATATCCCCTTGATCTTTAGCCGCTTGTGCGTGGCTAAATGCCTCAGTAAGATTATCCAAGTCATTAAAACCCAAATAATTAATATCCGCCATCAGAGCACTTGCAAATCCAACGCCTTCATCTGCCAATTGACTGAACAGTTCAATTGTCTCGTCTTGAATATAGGTATCGTTTTCCCAAAAAGCCTTTTTATATTTTTTCAATAAGATGCTGTTTATGGCCTTTATCCCTTCATCAAAATAACGATGACCTGGATATTGATTTACGAATTCCAGATAGGAATCCAGATTATTTTGAGCTTTATATTTTAGCCACAAAGCTAACTTGGGATCTATTTTTTTTTCTATTTTTTGCTTGGAAAATAGATCTGCCATCCAACCGTATGTTTTTTTAAATTTTGAAACCTGTCCTTTAAAATTTTTGTCTTTTTTATTCACCCTTTGAATATCGGATAAAGCCGGAAGAAGAAATTGTTCATCAGATTTATAAATAATAAATACATCCATTTCATAAGACCCACTGTTGTTATCATATGCGTAAGTTGCCCTAGAATTCGATCCTTTAAAATTACCTTCTCCCCATTCCCTTAGAGCTTGGAAAGTACTTTGCTTGTGAGGTTTTCCTCCAAAAACAGCAACCTCCAATTGCCCAGTTTCCTCTATGGTAAAATAATTCATTTCTTTATAACTATCCGTAATTACCTGTTTAGGAGAACCATTAGCAATCCGGTACCACAATTTGTCGGTATCATCCAAATCACTCCAATCAGCTACCTTAACTTCCCCGTATCTAAGAAATAGTACCTGATCACCACGGCGAACATGTATTCCGGTTTTTGTCCAGGGTCTATTTTTACTTGAAATACCTATTCTACCATGCAGTACAATTTTTCCTGTATTTGTAGTTTCCGGAATTTTAAGTATACTTTTAGAACAACTGATGACACCAAGCATTAAAAATATTATTAATAAAACAGATCGGTTCGATAGATTTTTCTTCATAGATAACTCCCGTAAAAACATCAGATGGAATTGAAACAGGAAATCGGCAAAATTACCACGTGTACCCGCCACTGGATTTCTGAACAACTGTATTTTCTGCCTTTTTTTTAGTTTTTTGGGCAATTGACAATTTGTATTGAGCTAAAATAGTCCATTTTGATTTTGGGCATTTTTGAATATAATGTTTGAAATCGTCAGCATATTTTGAATTTTTAACTTTTTCCCAAGTGTTTGCTGAGCACTGATTATTGTTAGACAAGGCTTGTGTACGATTTATTTCTTTTGCCAGGGTGAAATCACAAAAGCACACTAAAAGAATACAAGCGCAAACAATATTTTTAATCATACTGATCTCCTTAGAGTATTTGCCGTAAAAAAGGTTACCAGCCAGTATGAATCATTGTTGTCCTGGAGCCTGGAAGATCTTTAGCAGGTTTGGATAAAGAGGCAATTAAGACACTATCCATATTTTCTTCAACCGATTTTTGCATTGATATTACTTTATTCAATTGGGTTTGAGCTCCGACTTTTAAATCAGTATAGTAATCCAGATATGCTTCGGATTGGACAAATACGGAATAGTCTCCAACATTGAGTTCCATAGCGTATTGGGAGGTTTCAGTTTTAATTTTGTGCAATAATTGGTGTTTTTGAAAAATATAGATAGTTGAGAATTTTGGCAAAGATTCAAAAACGATGTCTCCAATATTGCTATTTGATTTTGAAACCATCATCGCTGTATCTTCATTCTTAGTGACAACGGATTGATTAATACCCAATCCTTTCTCACAAACGTCAATATATGGTGCAATTGTATGATCATCGGGAAACTTCTTTTTAAGATTATTAAAAATTATAATTGCTTTTGAATAGCTTTTACTTTTGAAAAATTGCACACCAATTGCTTTGTATTTATTAGCTATTGGGTCCATATCTGGCTTAGCTTTCACTTGTGATGTTCCACCTTTTATTTTTCTCTCTAATTTCGCTTTAGTGGTTACTTTTGCATGATTAATATTTTGGTCCAGATTATTACTCAACAATCGAACTGATTTTTGAATATCACCATTTTTTTGATAGATCCCTGAAAGTTTCAATATGGAAGAGACATCACTTGGATTTTCCTGAATCTGATCATTTAGGAAAAATATAGCTTTAATAAAATCCTGTTGTTCGATGTAATAATCAGCCAACTCTTGATTAGTCGTTTTTGATGCAACTCGGGGTTCTACTTTTTTCGATGTCTTTGTTTTATCAATGTCATTCCCTGTTTTACGGAGAGTTTTTGAGGAAGCTACTCTGACTGGCTGTATGGATTTTGACTGATCGACAGCAATAACATCTTTTTTGTTTTTTTGTTTACTGGCCTTTGCCTTTGCTATTCGTTCTTCTTTTTCTTTCTCTCTTTTTTTCCGTTTACGTTCGACTCGCATTATTTTAAGTTGAATGTCCCTAATTTTCCTTTTACAAAATGTAATCTGTTTCAAAACACCTTTATATTCAGGATTGATTGACTTCAAAGATTTAAAAGCCTTTAAAGCATCAAAATAGTTTCCGTCTGTTAGTAACGCCAGACCAATTTTATTAAACTGGTCTTCCAAATATTTCATTTCCTGAACCTCTTCCTTAGATAGTGCTTCTTTGGAATGTTCCACCAATTCCTGGTTTAATATCATGCGTTCAAAAATTCTGGTTTTTGAGAGCGAATTGGTTAATACTTCCAAGGCACTTTTTTTGTCTCCTGTTTTCATATAAACGTTTGAAAGTGAAAGATAGGTATCGACTTTATTTGGAGTACTTAATAGCTGTTCAGCTAGAAATACAATGGCCTTTTCTGCTTGATCTTCGTTTAAGTACATCGCCACAATCTTTTCTTTTTCTGATATTTTTAGTTCTGATACTTTAATAGAAGTAATCTGCATAAAATCTGTTTGATCATGGACATCATCTTCTTGATACACCAGTTTAGGATCAGGTGATAAACTAAAGTAAGAAGCAAAAATATGTTTTGTGTTGATTAGAGTTTTTCTTGAAGGTTGGGCAGGCGTTGATTTTTTTAAGATACCTCTTTTTTTATACACCTTAATTGGCTGTTGATATGAGACCTTTCCATATTGAGTGTTTGGTGTTGATTTTTGACCAGAGGTAATAACGCGGATTGGAGTCGGTTTCGAATTTAAAATTGAACTTTCAACTGTTTTTTTTGAACCTAAATAAAATGTACTGTTTTTCGATTTGGCCTTTTTATTTCTAATATTAAATACAACATTTTTTTGCATGATCACACTCGTGGTAATTTTTCCATGCCGGGAAGAGTTATCGTATAGTTTTTTGTATTTTTCATCATAAAGTAAGACATAAAAGTCGTTTTTGGTATTTGACAAAACAAGTCTCGATTGAAACTTAATCGAAAATATTTTTTTTGAATACTTTGGAACCTCAGGCAGTGATATCCCGCGCCACCTTTTAAATCTTTTATTTTTGGAAACAATAACCGCATTAATTTTTTTTGAGTGGTTATATGTATTTTTTATTTCGAATTGTGCATAAAAAAACTGGTTGGAACTTCCCTTTAATATTTTTAATGAGGAAATCATCACTTCAGCAGTGGCTGGCTTTGTATGAATACAAAATGCAACTATGAGGAATATAAAAGATAATAATATTTTTTGTAATTTCATGGCTTTTGGGTATTTCATTATTAACTGTTAACTTGAAAACCTTTTTCTTGATAATTAGTAAAACAAAAACAAATAACTTTACGATTACCATTGAAATTTTTTCCATAACTAATCCTGATATAAAAAATCCATTTGGGAACTATACATATTCCTGATAGATATAACAATATTTTCATTTTTGGTTTCCCCATACACATCAATCTAGAGCTGAAATAGACGGGGTTGGCAATGGTCATTACTCAAGAATCAGATGATTTTTAAAAATTAAATTTTCAAAATTTGCCTTCTATTTTTCATAAATATTTTGAAAAGAACTATTATCTTATTTCATATTAAACTGATTTGTAGAAATTTTGATATTATGGCAATATGGTGTCCTGAATTCAGACTTTCGTTCAACACCCGCAGATTAAAATAAGCAGATATACGAAATGAAACTTGCGTATAAGATATTTTTATATTTTGGAGTATTCCTATTCCTGGTCATCCTGGGTTTTATCGCATTGAACTATTTTGCTGTCGAACAATCACTTCATGAAAATGCCAGAAAAAACCTCCGTCAAAGTGTCGAAACACTGAACGCCGCCACTGAAACAATGTTGAGTTCGTCTATTCGTAACTATCTTCGGGGAATTGTCGATCAGGATATCCTCGTAGCGGAGGGATTTTACGCAATGGTATTGGATGGCAGTATGACGGAAAAAGAAGCCAAAGATGCCTTTCAGAATCATGTCATCAAACAATCCATTGGAAAAAGCGGATATATTGCCGCAATGAAACAGGATGGTCCCCGAATAATTTTGGATATCCACCCGTTTATGCGCGGCAGGGAATGTTCAGATAAGCAAGGATGTCAGAACTGGATGGAACAGAAAAGTGGATACACGGAATATGATTGGAAAAACCCCTCAGATAATAAAATACGAAAAAAGGTAGGATATACTCGCAATTTTAAACCCTGGAACTGGGTCGTTGGGTCAACTTCATACAAAGATGAATTTACCCAACTGATCCAGATTGAAGATTTGAGACAACTCATCAAGCCCTTCAAGGTTTTGGAGCGGGGCAATTTTTTTATAATTGACAACCACTATAATGTACTCATCCATGCGGAATTAGAAGGTAACAACGTATACAATCGTCAAGATAAAAAGGGTACATTTATCTTTAGAAAAATGATTCAGAATCAGAACGGTTTCTTCTATTATCGATGGAAGAGTCCAAATGATACTGAGGAAGAAGAAAGATTCGCTTATGCAAAAAAGCTGGAGAATTTTAACTGGTATCTGGTTGCATCGGGTTATGTTGATGATATCACCACCCCGATTCAGCAGTTCATGCGCATCACCTATTTTCTGATCTTTGCCGTTGCAATACTTCTTTCCCTATTAACACTGCTTTTCAGCCGAAGTCTAACGCGCCCTTTACACATCCTATTACAAGGGCTTAAAGATTTTGATACCCGCCGGAAAACCTTCAAAATGCCCATACATTCAGTTTCAGAAATTGATTCAGTCGGATATGCCATAGAATATATCACATATAGCCTTGTGGTCTCTGAAAAGGAAAAAAAAGATCTTTTGGTCCAACTAAAAAGTATTATCAACTCCATGCCTTCAATTCTTGTTGTTGTTAATATTCATGGAAATGTAATCCTCTGGAATCAAAAGGCTGAAGAATACACCGGTTATTCCAGTGATTCAGTACTAAACAAACCCATCAATCAGGTATTAGTTGATTTCAGTGATAAACTGGATACCATCAGCCAATATATTACTACCCAAGTTCACTATACCGGTACTTACGAAATAAAAAAAACAAGCGAACTCACACAGTTTTTCGCAATAACACTTTATCCGTTGCCATCTGAACAAAAATCCACAGTCATCCGAATCGACGATATATCAGACCATGTACGGATGGAAGAGGAATTAATTCAAAGCCGTAAAATGGATGCTATCGGACATCTGGCTGGCGGAGTTGCACATGATTTCAATAACCTGCTGGGAGGAATAATTGGTTCTGTGCGAGTCATAGAGAAACGATTCGGAGACCCGGTCAAAACAAAAAAATATCTAAAAACCATCAGAGAAACGGCAAACAGAGCCGCTGATTTAACTCAGAAACTATTATCATTTTCTCGAAAGAATGTTCGAAAATCCGAGCCGATTCATGTCCATATCGCTATTGAAGACGCAGTCAACATACTAAAAAGCAGTATCGATAAAGCGATTGAAATCCAGCTGAATTTACAAGCTGAAAAAGATGTTATCGAAGGTGATTATTCAGAACTACAAAACGCCCTTATTAATATGGGCATCAACGCCTCACATGCAATGGCAAACGGGGGGATATTGATGTTTCGTACTTCAGAGCTTGAACTGGATGATATTGAAATCCAACATAAATACAGTGACCTGTTACCTGGAAAACATCTGAGATTAGAAGTGGAAGACACCGGAATGGGAATTCCTGAGGCAATTCTCGACAAGATTTTCAATCCGTTTTTTACCACAAAGGATCAAGGAGCAGGAACCGGTCTTGGCCTGGCATCGGTTTATGGAACAATCAAGCAGCTTAAGGGCAACATATCTGTTTCTAGTAAAGAGGAAGAAGGTACATTATTAAGTATATTACTACCTTTATCAAATAATTTACCTACCCATCAAGATGCAGAGTTACCATTAGAAATAACCGGCTCTGGAACCATTTTAGTCATCGAAGATGAAGAAGTCCTGAGAATCACTGCGAAGGAAATATTAGAGGATTTAGGGTATCAGGTTTATCTGGCAGTAGATGGAAATGAAGGTATTAAGGTTTTCAAAGAACACCAAAATAAAATTGACCTGGTTATGCTTGATATGATTATGCCGGTAATGGGTGGACGTGAATGTTTTCAAAAACTGAGAGAAACGAGTCCAAATATTCCGATTATTATTGTTTCTGGTTTTTCCAGAGACAACGATTTGCAGCAATTGCAGAAAGAGGCATCATTTCATTATGTAAATAAGCCCTACGATACTGTAACTATCAGCCAGACCATCTCCACCATTCTTAAAAACTGAAAAAATTTTGAGCGGGGAAACCCATCAGTAAATCAAAAAAGTAATCATCAATCAATGCCATATCCAATAAACAGCCATTATGACGACAGAAACCTGCCATCAGTGTAAAAAACCTTTACCGGAAGGACAATCATTCTATGAAGACCACAATGTCAAAGTTTGTCTGGCTTGCTTTCGGACATCCAAGCGCTGCATGAGTTGTCGGTTTCCATCCAATTCCCTGACCTATGTCCCCGGCTATGGCGATGTTTGTGAATTTTGTAAAGATACTTTCAAGGTTGATGACGGCATGAGCTGTTACATCTGTCAGGATCAAATTTGGAAAGGGGCATCCCACTATGCTGATCATGGTAAAGAGGTCTGTCAGAAATGTTTTGCTGAAGCCCGTATCAGGTGTTTTTCCTGCCGGTTTCCCCAGACAATCGGTAGTGTTGCCGGTCTGGGAGGAATCTGTGAATTTTGCCAAGAAGAAAATATCAATAAAGGTACCGATATAAAACCTTTTCTTAAATCACTGACACCTTTTTTAAAAAGTCATAAACATAAACTACCTGACAAGATTGATATACACTGGGTGGATTGGCGACTGATCATGGGAATGCAGCTTGATTCTTCAGAAAACAGAGAGATTAAGTTTTTTGATGAGATGATCCGATATTGTAACCCAGTATTTTATATGAAAGATCGATTCTATATTATTCCAAGCATAAACCAGCAATGGTTTATTTCATACCTCGCCGGACAACTCGTTGCTGCCGATCTGTGTAAAAAATATGGTTTATCTCATTTGATGGATGATGCCCCTTTTCAGGAAATGGCCAGGGGATGGTGTCATTGGATCTCTTATAATACCACTCGGATTCTCAAATATAAAAAGCTCACGAAATTTTTCAGCCGGTACCCGGATTCCAATTTAACCGGTACATTTTCAAAATTCCTTGCCATGTCTGAATTTCGAAAGAACAAAGAGATCATCGAGTTTGCGCATCAGAACCTAAAGCTTTACGCAAAGAAATACCTCTGATTCAGATATCGCCCATTAAATTTTTATTCGAACAAATTTGGGATCAATTGAGCAGGCAAATCTAATTTTTAGCCTGATTTTTTTTCGCCAGCTTTTTTTCCTCTCTTTTGATATACTGAGTCACTGCTTCAAGTAGCAGTGCTGATCTTCTCATACCACGGCTCTCTCTGAATTCATCCACATGGTTCAAAATGATTTCCGGAAAAACAACACTGAACTTTTTGGTTTTTTGGTAGGATTTTTGAGCTTCCCGATCAATAGGTATAGGAACAATTTGTCCTGAATCATGCAACGTTTTCTGGATCTGATCGTACGACGATGGCTCTGTTACATACTTGAGTTCTGTATTTGCCAGCCATTCTGCCAAAGCATCCACAGAGCTTTCAAAAGCCTCTTCCCATGTTTTGGCCTGTATCTCTGAAAGACCAAGGTCTGGAAAATAGACCGCAATTTGTTTTTCTGTCTGCCTGAAAACCGCATAATAAAAATCCATACTCCTCCCCTTGATATTAAGACAAAAAAGGAAGCCTATTTCTAGTCATCCGAATATCACATCAAACAGTGCTTTAGGACAATGCGCTTACGAAAATATTATTTCATGACAGGGGAAATAAATCCACAAAACATTTGATTTTTTTAAAAATTTGGATTATTCACACCCAAAATCACGATGAAGCCCCACCACGAATGGGTTCCGACAATCAATATTTACTTAATTACCTGTAATGATTTGATATTGTGAAAGACCTATAAATACGTTATATTAATAAAAAGACCCAAAAAACGACTTTGATTCCTTGACTACCTTATCTGACTGAAACATCGTCAATACCTTCTCACAAACGATTAAACAGAATAAAGCTGATTCAAACACCTTAATATAGAGACGACGAATGCTTGATATTGGAAATTATAATTTATTGAAAGTTTCCCGCATGACAGAAGGAAGATACTATCTAGAAACAGATACGGATGAAATTCTCCTGGTTTGCGATACGCGAAAAAAGAAAATAGACGTGGGACAAATGCTGGAGGTTTTTGTATATCTTGATAAAGACGGATCATCAATTGCGACACTTTCAAAACCCTACGCTATTGCCAATCAGTTTGCTTACCTCAAAGTGGTTGGCAAAAACAACTTTGGTGCCTATATGGATTGGGGTATTGAACAGGACTTGTTTGTCTATAGCAAAGCCCAGGATACTGAAATGAATAATGGCGAATCACATGTGGTTTTTATTCGCAAAGACAAATTCAACAATAAAATTCAAGGCACCAGTTTTCTGGAACAATACGCTGATGACGACACATCTTCTCTCAGAAAAGGAGAAAAAGTTTCACTATTAATATATAGATTCACCGAAATCGGAATCATGGCTATTGTCAACCAGCGTTTTGCAGGTATGCTTTATGTGAATGAATGTTTTGAGAAACTAGATGTGGGTGATATAAGGGAAGGTTTTATCAAAAAGTTAAGAGATGACGGCAAACTAGATCTAACACTGCAGGGTCATATTGTAAAAGTCTTAACGGATTCACAACAGGTCATACTAGATATGCTTAAAGAGGCCGGTGGTTTTTTACCCTATCATGATAAAAGCAACGCTGATCAGATTAAAAACGTTTTTTCCATGAGCAAGAAAAATTTCAAAAAGGCGGTTGGAGGGCTTTACAAGGAGAGAAAAATCTACATCGCTGAAAATGGAATTAGTCTGATTTAGATGATTTTCAACTACCCACAACTTCCAAAAGCCATGCTGCTGGTGGTGTTTGAGGGAAGTTAAGCGGCAGCCTTGAGCGAAAACAGCAGCAGAGGCATGGCGGATTCATTCAAATAGGGTAGATAATCACGATTGTTTAAAAGGGTAGATAATCACGATTGTTTAAAAATGGTTTTCTATGCGGGTTAACTTTTGAATGCGGCAAAAGGAATTCCCTGTTCTTTTGCCCGGTCAAAAAATTGTTTTTGCTGATCAATAGAAAGCTCCTCAAGGTTGTAAAATCCTCGAAGCTCAAGTTTCTCTTCAACAAATATATCCCATTGCTTATTTCGATCCCGATGGCACATTCTTGACTTAATCTCAGAGAGTTCCAGTTTGACAATCAGAATAAATACCGGCAACGCTCTGATTTTTTCAACTATAGCTTCATATTTGTCGGTGAAATTACTTTCAAATTCCCATTCCAGAATCTTCATGGAAAGATGAAACCTTTCAAAAATAAAAATGGAATTTTTCTCTTCTGTCAGTTTTTTTTCGATATAATTTAAAAAGGTATTAAAAAATTGTACTCGTAAAACTGACATATGGGGAACATGAATATGTTTCCAGCCCAATAATAATTCCTCTTCGCTAAACTCGTAGATATTGCGGTCCTTGAAATGTGCTCTCAAAGCGGTCTTAAAAGTTGTCTTACCGGAACCGGCAATACCTTCGATAATAAAGATTCTCTTATCTTTTGGGATTTTTGATAACATTTGACTTCATCAGGATTAAGCACAACAATTATACATCAGAATCAATTTCACTCTCTCTTTAATTAACCGAAGTGTTAAAAAAAAACAATCCTAAATGAACTCATATTGATATTACCTCTTTTTTATTCCGGGTTAATTTCTTGATATTGTTTGAGTACCCCCAGTACATAATCAATATCATATTCAGTATGAACAGCAGATACCTGGAACCGGATCTCCTCATCACCCGCTGGCACGACTGGATAGTTCAGGCCGGTGGCCAAAATACCATTTTCTGTTAAATGACGTACCAACGCCGACGTTTTTTGGGAATCACGAACCATCAACGGAACAACAGGATGATCACTTTTAATCACTTCAAAACCAAGGTCCAATAAACCTGTTTCAAACCGTTTTGTCAGTTTACGAAGATTTTCAAGAAGTTTCAGACCTTCCGCACTATCCAGAATATCAAGTGCTTTGGAAGCAGCGGCGGCTTCGGAAGGGGTAATTGGATTGGAGTAAATATATGTGGTTGCCGTTTCTCTCAAATAGCTGATCACAGTTGAACGGGCAACAACGTATCCCCCATTGACACCAAAAGCTTTCCCCAATGTTCCAATTAAAATGTCAATCCCTTTCGCATGGGTATACTCTTCCACACCTCTCCCCGTATTACCAAAGGCCCCAACTCCATGAGAATCATCGACAATCGTCACAACACCTTCTTCAAATTGTGAATCATATTTTTCGGCAATTGCCGATATCTCATCCAAAGGAGCAAAATCACCCCGCATACTGAAAATTCCATCAGTGACGATAATTACCCTTTTGACATTACCAATATTCTTCTTGATCCGCTCTTCCAAATCAGTCATATCCAGATGCTTATAGATTTCTTTGATTTTCGGTCGGGAGAGACTAATCGCATTAATGATACAATTATGGTTCAAATCATCGCTGATCAATGCACTCTCTTTTGAGATCAGGGTGGGGAAAACACCTATCATAGTCGTATAAGCTGAGCTAAAAATCATTGCATCATCCCGACCATGAAACGCTGCGAGCTTTTTTTCGAGTTCTACATGGGTTTTAAAGGTTCCATTGATAAATCGTACGGCTCCAGGGCCCACTCCAAATTTTCGGGTTGCCAGTTCTTCAGCTTTGATGACCTCAGGATGTAGTGGCATTCCCAAATATGCATTGGCATTCATTTTTAAAAATTCGCCGTCTTTACCCTCGATCATATATCGCTGACTTTTCTCTCCTTCCGGTTTTTTTACGCCTGTAATTACAAATTCATCGCCTTTAAGTATTCCTTTCTCTTTTCGCTCGTCTAACGCAATATTAAGTGTTTTTTCAAGTCTTTTGATAGACATCTATTTCTCCCTAATTGGTTGTCAACTGATGAACTGCTTATAATTAAATAAATAGCTAAAATATTAATATGCAATTCCTTTAAAGATTTTTACGCACAATATTTTCCAGCATATCTTTCACCATCATGGGTAAATCAAAATCTGGCTTCCAACCCCATTCCTCTCTGGCCGCCGAATCATCCATGTAGTTCGGCCAGGAGTCTGCGATCCCCTGTCTTAATGAATCAATATCATAATCCATAGTAAATTCCGGAATCACCTTTTTAATCTCTGCATAGATATCTTCCGGGGCAAAACTCATGGCTGATACATTAAACGCATTTCTGTGAATCAATTTACCGGGATCTGCTTCCATTACGTCAATCGCTGATTTTATTGCATCCGGCATATACATCATGTCCAGTTTTGTCCCTTCCTTTAAAAAACAGGAATATTTTTTTTCTTTCAGGGCATGATAAAAGATCTCAACCGCATAATCCGTTGTTCCACCGCCGGGAGGCGTCACATGAGAAATGATCCCTGGGTATCTTAATCCCCTAACATCAACTGCATATTTATGGAAATAGTAGTCACAGAGCAGTTCTGCGGATACTTTAGTAACCCCATAGATCGAAGTCGGTCTCTGAATTGTCACCTGCGGCGTATTATCCAACGGAGTTGTCGGACCAAACGCACCAATTGAACTGGGCATAAATACAGCGCAATTCCTCTCCCGGGAAACCTCCAACACATTCACCAGTGAATTGACATTCACATTCCAGGCAAGCGGTGGATTATTTTCAGCGACTGCTGATAACAAGGAAGCCAGATGAAAAATAGTATCAATTTTATATTTTTTAACAACGTCGTTAATCGCGTCGATATTCGTACAATCAACAATCTCAAAAGGACCGGAATTACGCAATTCTTCGCTGGGTTGAGTTTTATTCCCCCCCGCAATCACATTTTCACTACCAAAACGATTTCTTAACACCAGGGTTAATTCAGAGCCAATCTGTCCGACTGATCCTGTAATAAGTAATCTTTTCATAATATTGGGTTTCCGTATTTAATTCCTAAATGCCTGTTTACCGCAAAATCCATTTTAATAATTCAGCTGAAAAGTTTATATTAACAAAAAAAGACCACCGTATACAAATTTCCATTTTAGAGCAAACAGAATACAATATTTTGAACAAATATTCAATAATTGATCAATTTTATATCCAATAGATCAAAATTGTACATTTTTATCATCAAGGAACTTCTTAAAATTCAAGTATCTCATTTAAAAAATTCATTTTGGACTTGTAGCCAACCTCAAGGAAATGATAAATTCAGAGTTAAACAACGACAGTACTAACGAATCTATCCATTGAATCCGACAAAATTAACGCTGGGGTCATTTCATCTATGTGTTGACTAAACCTGTTAAAATAACAGGGAATGTAGTTGGCGATATATGAGATGTGACAAAAGATAATGTCGGTTTTAATACAACTTAAATTTGATGACAGAGATGAGCGGAGAATTCACCGAAGAAGCACTGAAAATCTGGGACACATTGTCAGATGCGGAAAAAGATATCTGGACGGTAAATGCGTTTTGCCAGATGTGTAAAGCACCCATTGACAAGGATGATTTTAATGGATCGATCTATGATGGCGAACTGGCACTTTTCCACAAATGTGATGCATGCGGAAATAAAGAAGTCCGATTGATTGATGCGAAGAAAACTAAGACTCAGGAAATTGATGATGATTTTGCTAACTGGGCAAAATCAAAAAAAGAGAAGTACCCGGATGCGTTGAAAAAACCGCCTCAACTCACCAAGATACATTAGCAGTAACAAAACGATGAGAGACCATTCAATATTCACTTAGACCGACCGTGTCTCTCCGACCTTCATTATCCACGCTCTATCCAAGGCTACACCCACTTTTTTGGCATAATCACGGTATCGTTCCGGTGGTTCCCAATGGGGGTTCATCGGTCAATTCGATCGTTCCCCAATGTGACGGCACAATAATATCCGCTTTAACATCGACCGCAACCTGAACCGCTTCTTCAGGATTGGTATGCACTTTTCGCATGAACGAGTTGGGTTCATATGCCCCGATGGGTACAATGGCCATATCAAAGAATTTAAACCGGTTTCCAATCTCTTTAAATATGCTTTCTGAATACGCAGTATCTCCGGCAAAATAAACCCTTTCGGATGCTGATGTGATTGCCCAGGAACACCAGAGAGTTTCATTACGATCACCCAGCCCCCGATTCGAAAAATGACCGCCGGCAGAGCCGTCAACTGAATCTGATCAAAACTGGCGGATTGATACCAGTCCAACTCCTCAACATTTCTGAAGCCCCGATTAATAAAAAAAGATTTTAAACCCAAAGGAACAAATACTTTTATGGAATCCTTGCCGGAAAGTGCATCAATACCTGATTCTGAATAATAGTCGATTTCTGATATTCCCTTGGATAAAGATCAAGAACCTGGCTTAAAAATCTCTTTCAATTATTTCGAGACAAAAGGAACGTCCAAATAGAAAATATGATAGAGTATCTATGAAACCTGTAGGGAAATGGAAGCTATCTAAAAAAAGGAAAAACGCCAACGGTACAATATTCCTGAAAAAATGAGTCCCACTTTTTTAGGATATCTCCGCACTCTTAAGTAAATGGTGCTATTTTCTTAAGTGAATTCCATTGCCATATCACCCACCCAGTCTATATTGCAGGAAGTGCCTATTATCCGATTCAGCTCTTTTTTACAACAACTACCATACCAGAGTGTAAGGGCGTGGAAACAGCTGAATTTCTGAATAAAAACCAGGCTATCATCTGGAATCAACAGACTGAAAATGTTAAAACTGAATATTTGCGTGATATTTAACGCTTGTCCAATGGGATTCCAGCTGAAATAAAAGAGTGATAACCAGCCCTCCATCTGCGCCCACGGGTTGTCAACCCCCATCAGCAGCAGATGCCCGCATATTTAAATCATCCACATGGATTCCAGACCTTCCCTGAGACATTTGGTATCAACCTTGCAATATATTCTCGTCATATTCCAGGAAATCGACTTAATATTTAATAGACAGACAATCATGATACATATCGAAGAATCATATCCAACGCCACAGATGGTTACAGTCCTGATTGAGGGAAAACTGGACCGGCTGACATTGCCAACCCTGCAGGAGGTCTGCCAGCGGCACTTCGATTCAGATCAGAAAAGAGCAGTAACCATTGAGATCCGTACGCTGAGCATCAGCATCGAAGGAAAGAATTTTCTGAGGGAGATACAGGACAGAGTTTGCCTGAAAAACCTCCCGGAGTTTTTGAGAATGGAGCTGGCAGCCGGAAGCAACACACCCCTTCCGGAATCGGTTGTCAGGAAATAGCCTGGCCCATGCCGCTGGCGGCCCCGGTGATAAAGATTGATTTTTGGTCACTGTTCATGTAACAGTTCCTTTACGCAGGTTAGTTACCTCTCTAATCACACCAGTCAGATTTTACTAAAGATTCTGCCTCTTTTTTGAGTCGCACAGTATCCACTTTACCACTGGCAATGCGAGGGAGTGGATCTGTCTGCAGCCAGATAACAGCCGGAACTTTGAACTTGGCGAGACGAGTCCCTACATACCATTTAAGCTCATCTTCATCTGTTGTCTGGCCTGGGGCCACCATCACTCGGGCACCCAGAATTTCACCCAACCGCTCATCCGGAAGTCCGAAGACCACGGCTTCAAATATTGCCGGGTGCTCATGCAGAACTTCTTCCACTTCATCACATCCGATATTTTCACCACCTCGAATCACGATATTCTTAGCCCGACCTGTGATAAAAACAAATCCTTCTTCATCCAGATAACCCAGATCCCCTGTACGAAACCAACCATCGCGGAAAACGTCTGCTGTGGCATCCGGTTTGTTCCAGTAGCCAGCGAACAGGGCACACGATTTTATGCAAACTTCACCCTCGTTGTTGGGAAGTAACGAATTTCCACTATGATCCCTGATTTCTATTTCCACGAAAGGTTCCAGAGGTCTTCCAATGCTTGCCGGACGGTCCACATAGTCCTCTCCGCTGATACTTGTCCCAAGCCCATTGGTCTCAGTCAGCCCATAACCCGCAGCTCCAAGACTGCGATCAAAACTGTTTTCAATCTGCTTTGCCTGTTCCACCGGACGTTTTGCACCTCCTGCGCTTATATTCAGCAAGGTACTCGTGTCACGTTTTTCGAAATCAGGAGAATTGATCAGATCCCATGATTGTGTGGGGACCCCATCAAATGCAGTCAACTTTTCCCGCTCTATCAGTTCCAGTGCCTTTTCCGGATTCCACTTTTTCATGATCACAAGTTTTCGGAGCCAGAGAACACTGGCCAGAAACTGGACGATCAAGCCGGATACATGAAACAGCGGAAACGTCAGCAGCATGCCAGGGATTTCCGGTGCAGGCGTTAGTCCACATTTGGGATCAATCTCTGGTAGCGTGTCTGTTTCCTGAAACAACCACTGCTTCCAGGGGCCAAGTTCTGTTTGCGGCAGCGTGGTAAATACTTCAATCCCCATGGTGTAAACCCAGGCAACAACAGGAGTAAGAACGGCACGGTGTGAGGAGAGTACCCCCTTTGGTTTTCCAGTAGAGCCCGATGTATACAGAATTGTGGCATTGTCTTCAGGGTCGATTTCTACGGGAGGAAAAGTGGTCTGGTCTCCTTCAAAAAGTGTTGCGATATCCGTCTCTGGGTCAGCCCCTGCCGGACGGATCGCAACCAATTGCAGATCAATATCTGATATCAGAGGTCTCAGCCGCTCAATGCGTTCAGCATCAGCAAACACCAGTTTCGCACCGGAGTCCTGAAGTCCATAAAGTAATTCTTCTCCACTCCACCAAGCGTTGAGAGCAACTGCAATACAATTCATTGCAGTGATTGCCATGTAAGCCATACACCATTCGGGGTAATTGCGAGAAGCAATCGCAATCCGATCCCCTTTTTGAATCCCGAATTCTTCCTTCAATCGCCAGGCGAGGTTGACTGACTTGAGATAGGTACCCCTAAATGAAAAGCGGTTATTCTCATACACCAGTAATGTGGTTTCATCATCTTCGGCATTCACCTCGTATAGATCGCGAAGGGTTTTAATTTCACCATGATAAACTTGGTATTTGACTCCATTAATCGCCTTTATCGCCACTTCCAATCGCGATCCTTTGGAGCTCAGAAGTTCGATCGCCTCGTTTCTTGTCAAAATGTGTCCCTCCCTATTTCAAGGATTATTGATTTGGCCAACGAAGATCGCGCTACTGAAGTCGTATAGACGCCTGCTGGCCTGTAATCCGCAGACTCTTTATCCGTTCATGTGTCAACACAATCTGCACCTTATTAACTGCAACCACCATACCAACTATTTCAGCTCAAAAAATACTTGATTATAGACGCAAAGGTAAGGCGTCATCCTCTTTTATGATAAAACAGGTGTGCTAATTTCAAAACAATGTGCGACATTTAGTGCATTCACATACGTATACGCCTCTTCATTCGTGTCTAGTGGTATGATTCCTTAAGCTAATAACATTGATAATTATATAGGTATAAATTTTGCTTATTGAACTCAGAAGCAAACTATTTTGACTCAATTTTCGATATACCGTTACCTGAGTTTTAGAAGGAGAATTTCTATCACCACCAATCAATCAGAAAATTGAAAGCGGTGAATTTGGGGCCGGAATTTGTATACGTGAGGGATTTAAGGAGAAACGCAGTGGGAAACTACGAAACAATTAAAATCGAGAAAAAAGGGCAGGTTGACTGGCTTACACTGAATCGACCGGAGTCCTTAAATGCCATCACCACCCCCATGGTGCGTGAGTTAAGAGATTACTTTGATGGGCTTCTAGAGGATCAGGAAACCCGGATTGTCGTCATGAAAGGTGCAGGACGTGCCTTTTGTGCCGGTCTCGATATTAAGTTTTCCCAGTCAGATACGCATGAACTGCCTTTTGGCGGGGGGATGGGTTTCCAGAACTACCTGGCTGAAGTCTATATCAAAATGAGACGATGCCCTCAGCCGATTATATCTCTGATTCACGGTCCAACCTGTGGCGGCGGTTTCTCATTTGTTCTGGCGTCTGACATTCGTATTGCCGGAGAAAGCGCACGAATGAACGCTGCTTTCATACGCATTGGTTTAAGCGCTTGCGATATGGGAACCAGTTATTTCCTGCCAAGACTGGTGGGTACTTCAGTCGCCTCGGAACTGATGTTAACCGGGCGATTCATCAATGCAGAAAGGGCCTTAAGGGCCAATTTGGTATCGGAAGTGGTACCGGACGATTCCCTGGAGCAAGCCGCTCAACCCTATATCGAAGAAATGTTAACCACCTCACCCATGGGTCTCAGGCTGACCAAGGAAGGATTGAACCTGGCGATTGATGCCCCCGGGTTGGAAGCTGCTATTGCGATTGAGAACCGTAATCAGATTCTCTGTTCTAAAATGGATGATGCAAAGGAGGGAATGCTGGCCTTTCTGGAAAAAAGGTCCCCAAAATATACAGGTACATAATTCCAGACATAAGATAGTTACGTAAGACGGGAATTGCCCTTCGACGGTCTGTATATTCGCTAAATCTTTAAGAAGATCCCAGTTGGAAGTTGAGATAAAATACCCTTTTTGTTCAACTCGTCGGGAACAAAGTTTTCTTTTAGGCTTTCTGAAAGATTCAGGCAGCCTTTTTCCGGAGTCTCACGGCCATAGTCGGAGGTTCCATTTTTATCACTCTACGCGAGGGAATTATGAAAAAAACGATGATACGTCGTTTGTGGATGTTTGTTGGACTATTTGTGAGTTTGGCTCTGGTGACCGCTTGTGCACCAGCCGGTAAGAAGAAGATGGATGCTCCTCAAAAGTCAGAGGCAAAAATGACTAATTCAGCCTCTGACATCATAAATGAACCTGGTCTGTACCACGATAAAAAACTCGGCGTTAAACTGGTATGGGATAAGAATACGTTTACAGAGAAGGCTGACTTGAACTCAAACATGGGTGAAGTCCTTAGCGTGGTGTATGCGCAGAGAGTGCCGAGTCTGCAGCTGTCGATCAACGATAAGACTACTGATGCCGGACCTTTGGAGAACGCCGGTAAGGCATTCAAAAAAGCGTATAAGAAAGCAATGACCTCTTCAAAACGGTTCAAGCTGCGAGATGACAAAATGATTACGTTGTCCAACGGAATGAAGGCTAATTACGCAATGATGACGTGGAAATACCAAGGCAGTATCTCTCTGGTAACGGCTTCTGTAACTGTGTATAAAGGTGACAAGATAATTCAGGTAACCTGTACGAGTGTTCCTGCAAGCCCTGGGATTGAAGTGATGGATGGATGGGTAAAAGCTGTGGTTGTAGATATGTAGTTTTTATCGGATCGAACTGCACGAATGGCAGGATGTTCACTGAAGCATCCTGTCGTGTCAAACGCCTGTGTGAATGTGATCAGGAGTGACATGTGTAGAACTTTATGCTGTAAAAGTTTGTGGTGTTTTGTTAAATGCATCCCCCTGCATAACCCAACAATAACGGTATTCTTATCGTGTCCCTCAGCTACCCCTAAGTACCTATCATTTATTTGTAGTGAGGACGATTTTCTTCGAAAATAGTGTTAAATATCGAGCATGGTATTAAATACCACTTAGGCCCATCAACATAAATATCTGTAAATACACAGGTATTGAAATATTCCCATGTGGCATTGTTCTTGCGACAGAGGAACGATGTGTGTCAGGTGCACGTTTATAATTTCTTCAAGGTTTGGAAAGTCACCTCGAAACTTTTCGTCCAGACGCAATATGCAAAAATAGGGAGTAAAAAAATAATCCAGATACATCAATCCAAGTGAACTTTTCAGGAGAATTTATGTTTGATTTAGCGCTTTCCAAAGAGCAAAAAATGATACAAAACGAGGTTGCCAAACTGGCCAAAGATCTGGTGACTGATAACGCAGGAGAAATGGACGCCGATGGGAACATCCCGATGAATACGCTTCAGAAAGCCTGGGAACTTGGCATATCTGTCTCTGCTGTACCTGAAGAATTCGGGGGATTCGGTTTGACCGATTCACCGATTACGACGGCCATTATTCTGGAAGAACTGGCCTATGCCGATATGGCGTTTGCAGTGGCAGCAACATTACCTTCAACAGTGATCAGCCCTTTGCTGACCAGTGGCACAAAGGAACAACAAGCAAAATATCTACCCATTTTCTGTGGAGAGAATTATGCCCATTGCACTTTGGCTCTAAACGAAGAGCATTTGGGGTTTGATCCCATCGATCCGAAAACCACTGCCACCAAGAAAAATGGGGCTTATGTACTAAACGGCAAGAAGTGTTTTGTGGCGATGGCTGAAAAGGCGTCTCATATCCTGGTAGCCGCCACTCTTGATGGACAGGGGAATCTCTTTATGGTTGAGAAGGACAATCCCGGCCTAACAGTCGGGGAACGTGAAAAAAACCTGGGGCTTTATGCTTTGGAATCAAATGAGGTTACTTTGGAAAATTGCGAAATACCAGCCGAAGACCGTTTGGGGGGCGACAATGGTTGTGACTATGACTCATTTCTCCAGAAGTGTCGTATCGGCATGACAGCGATGGGGACCGGTGTATCCAGGGCATCATACGAGTTTTCAAAAAACTATGCTAAAGAGAGGGTTCAATTTGGTGAACCGATCGTCTATAAGCAGTCTATTGCCTTCATGATTGCAGAAATGGCCTACGAGGTTGATTCCATGCGACTTTTGACCTGGCAGGCCGCCTCCAAGCTTGAGAACGGGTTGGATTGTGCCAGGGAGTCCTATCTAGCCAAAATTTATACAGGGGAAAAAACCATGTGGGTCGTCAATAACGGGGTCCAGATTCTGGGGGGGGCACGGCTATATCAGGGAATACCCGGTGGAACGGTACTACCGAAACGGACGGGGCATCAGCATTATTGAAGGAATGGCCAGTGTTTAACATCAGACTCTGACCTAACCCTATTCAATCCATCGACTTTTTATCCATAGATAAACGAATTCAGATAGCCCATTAATGGAGAAACCGTATGATAAATCTAGAATTGCCCGAGGAATTAAAAGCACAAAAAGCCTTTTTTCATGACCTCGCTGAAAAACTGTTTCGACCTATTTCCAGAAAATATGATGAAGCGGAACACACTTACCCAGAAGAACTGGATGTAATGAGACCGGCTCTTCAACCTGAGGTGGAAGAGAAAACCAAAGCCGCACCCCCGCTCAAACCGACCCCCAAAAAAAACAGACCGAATTATACAGCGCTATCCGGCGCAATTAGCACTGAAGAGTTTGCTTGGGGGTGCAATGGCCTGCTGGCGACAATCCCTGGGTCCGGATTGGGAAATTCTGCAATTAATGCTGTGGGAAGTGTAGAGCAAAAAAAGAAATTCGGTAAGATGTGGTGCGCTATGGCTCTCACTGAACCTGAATTTGGATCGGACCCTGCGTCTATTCGCACATCCGCTAAATTGGACGGCGACCATTATGTGCTAAACGGTGAAAAGATATTTGTTACCTGTGCGGACCGCTGTGATGCAGTTGTCGTCTGGGCAACGCTGGATCATAAACTGGGAAGACCCGCCATGAAATCTTTTGTCGTGGAAAAAGAAACACCAGGTTTTAAACTGGAACATCTAGAGCACAAGCTGGGCATCCGGGCTTCTGATACGGGTACCTTTGTGCTGAAGGATGTGAGGGTTCCCAAAGAGAATCTACTGGGGAGTCCGGAAATCAGCAAGGAAAAGGGAATGGCAGGGGTGGGCAAGACGTTTGACAGTGTCCGCCCCATGATCGCAGCCCAATCTGTGGGAATCGCCAGAGCAGCCCTGGACTTCTTCCGGGAAAAGCTGGAAGAAGCTGGTTATGTCTTGGATTACAAAAAAAATATCCATAATGTCAATAGCCTGGTCAAGGAGTACTATGTAATGGAAGCGACACTGGATACGATTCGATTGCTATCCTGGAAAGCCTTGTGGATGCTCGACAATGGTCTACGAAATAGCGCTGAATCCTCCATGTCAAAAGGTAAGGGAGGGTGCGACGGCACCTGGATTGTGCAAAAATGTTGCGATCTGCTGGGTGCCATGGGGTTTTCCCGGAAGTATCTGGTGGAGAAATGGATGCGGGATGTTAAAATCACCGATATCTACGATGGTACGGGTCAAATCCAGCGTTTGATCGTCTCCCGCCAGATTCTGGGCCTGTCCCGTGATCAGCTGAAGTAAAGCTGCCGGGTCTGCTCGAAATTCTGGGGCACTTGACCTTGATCAGGGAGGATCTAATTGGACTGCCCGGCAGGATGGGCTTCCCCTTTTTCTAGGCTTTGCCCTAATCTTGTTTTATTGAATTTGTGGCTGTTTTAAACGCTACAAAAATCAACGATTGATTTTTCAACACTGTCCAAAATTGGATTTTTTAGTTTCTAATTTTGTGCCAGCAAATTACAACCATTGAACCTGATAAAAGTTTATTAAAACAGGGTTTAATATACTACGGAGAATAGAATGGATATCAATGATGTCAAAAACGTTTGTATCGTCGGTGCCGGAAATATGGGACACCAGATCGCAACATTGTGTGCAATTCACGGATTTAAAACAGCTTGTATCGATATCAGCGAAGAGACGCTGAAAAAAGCAGAAGGGTTTGTTGATACATATCTTCCCGGTCGTGTGGCAAAAGGCAGGCTGACTCAGGAACAGGCAGATCAGGCGCGAAAAAACATCCGCTTTACTTCCAGCCTGGAAGACGCTGTTAAAGATGCAGATTATGCCATTGAAGCAGCCATTGAAGTTCTGGACATCAAGCGCAAAGTGTTTGCTGATATGGACAAATTTGCGCCTGCCCATTGCATTTTGGCAACCAATAGTTCAGCGATTGTCAGCTCAAGAATTGCTGATGCCACCCAACGTCCTGACAAAGTATTAAACATTCATTTTTTCAATCCAGCACTGGTTATGAAGCTGGTTGAAGTGGTGCAGGGCCCCCACGTTTCTGATGAAACCCGGCAGATCTCGATGGATTTTTGTACAAAAATTCAGAAGGTTCCCGTCCATATCAAAAAGGAAGTTGATGGTTTTCTGCTCAATCGGATTTTTGGTGTCATCAATAGAGAAGCAAACTGGCTTTTGGAAATGGGTGTTGCCAGTGTTGAAGACATCGATAAGGCTTGTGTACACGGAGCCGGGCACCCCATGGGTCCTTTCACCCTCAACGACCTGACCGGAATCGATCTTTCTTACATCATGTCCATGGAATTTTTCAAGGCCACTGGCGATCCAGCGCATCTCCCCACTCCAAGTCTGGTTGAGCATTATGTCAAAGGGGAATTTGGTCAAAAAACTGGAAAAGGTTGGTACGACTACAACAAGTAACCAGAGAGAATCCATCTTTCTCCTCATCCACCTTTGTAGAGGATGGGGGGAGGTATGGGCTGATCAATAGACGGATCTACAGATCAGTACGAGAATTTTATCAATTCACTGCAAGCCGACCCAGATGATCAAGGACGGACAGTACCGGTAATCATATTCTGGTCAGAGTCGGGGTCATTTATCTGATCCCGTTCAGTTCGTAATTAAACTCATTCTCGGTGGTCATCCATGACCACCTCAGAGAACGATTAATCACAAACCGATCAGGATCCGAGATCCGTCTGGCTTCGACAGAAATCACTCTAAAAATAGATGTACACCACAAAGGAGTTATGACATGAGTTACGAAAATATCAAGATTGAGAAGAAGGGATATATCGCTATTGTTACCATCGATCATCCACCGGCAAATGCATGGAATTTGGCGACCTTAACCGATTTCGAAAATGCTGTCAACGACGTGGAAAATGACAAGGACGTACGGGTTGTTATCCTGACCGGTGCAGGTGAGAAGTGTTTTTCCGCTGGATTTGACATCAGTGATGCTGCCAATGGTCACCTGACCGGTCCCAAAGGTTGCGAGGTCTGGCGTCGACTTGACCGATTTGAAAAACCCGTTATTGCTGCCATCAACGGTTTCGCGCTGGGCGGTGGTCTTGAACTGGCTCTCTGCTGCCATTTCAGAATTATGTCGGATGCCCCTAAGTGCACCGTAGGTCTGACCGAGCTGAATCTGGGCATTATCCCCGGTTGGGGTGGAACCCAGCGGCTGATGAACGTCATCGGCAAAGCCAATGCTCTGGATATGATTCTGTTCAGCAAGAAAATTGGTGCCAAGGAAGCCCTGGAAATGGGTCTGGTTAACCAGATCTCCACACCGGAAAGCCTGATGGATGATACCATGGCATTGGCCGAAACACTGGCAGCACGTGCACCTATTGCTTGTGGTGCCGTATTGAAGGCCATGTCAGCCGGTCAGTATGAAGGCGTTGATAAGGGTCTGGAAGTTGAACAGGAAGGAAGTGCCAAAGTGGGTGCTTCCAAGGACTGTATTGAAGGCTTCACCGCGTTCATGGAGAAGCGGGCGCCGAATTTTACCGGCGAATAGATGAAATGATAGCAAATTGCTTTTTTAAACCTGGCCGGATCAAAAGGTTCTCTCGTGCTCAACATGAAAAATGAGGTAAGTTTTGGTAGAATGAAGACGTTTTGAGATACATTTCGGGAATATCTCAGCCAAAAATTGTTTTACGAACCGTTTTTCCGGATATGAAGCAAAATTATTCGCTCATCGCACCCACACTCAAGTATTTCCCTTTGGCGTATAAGGAAACACGTTGCCAGCCCAGGGACCGAAAAGCAGATGAATGCTTTTGTGCGGGGAGGTTACGGTGGAAATTTTCTTTCATTAACTCTATTAAAAAAATCTTGCTGAAGGGTTCGGAAAAGATAAGCTGTATTTTCCGTGAAGCAGCTTCATCCAACAAGTACAATCATTCGAATCGGGAAGAGTTCAATTGTCTCGAAAAATAAGACGACAGAATTGTGCATTAGTTGAGACTTATAAAGTCAAAAATATCTAGCTCATAAAAATCGCTGTAAGTGACTAATTTTAAATCTATATCTGGATATTTATTTTTAAAAGTCTTATATTTTGCTGCTTTAAAGCTATTTTTGTTAAGTTTTACTTCAAATGCATATTTTTCGTTTACAATAAAATCAATTTCTTGTTTATCTTGAGTTCTCCAGAATTTAATATCTTCCATAGAATTTTTTGTTAATTCCACAAAAACAGAATTCTCCAGTAATTCGCCTTTATCCAAACGGTCTCCCCAAAGACTAAACGAATTTAACAGTGCATTTCTATAACCGTTATCGAAAAAAAACACTTTAGGCATTTTCACCAGCTCTTTTCTCATATTTCCTGAAAATGTTGGTATCAGTTGAATTATAAACGACTTTTGTAATACATAAAGATATTTGGAAATAGTTTCTCCTGATACCCCCACCGTTCGTGCCAGTTCTTGATTATTGACCAATTGACCTGTTTGGGATGCCAGAATTTTAATGAGTTTATAAAACGCAGTTTCTTCTTTAATAGCAGAATCGAGAACATCTTTTTTCAGAAAGCTCTGGTAAAGCTCCTTCAAATAATCCTGCTTTTCTTCATAGTCGCTTTCCATCACAATTTTCGGATAGCCACCGAATAAAACATATTCATTCCAATATATTTCAAGCTGCTTGCGGTCAGGTACTAGAAAATCTCGTTTTGAATCCGATTCAACAAAAGTTGGTTGGCTTATTTTTTCCGCAAATTCTGACGCACCTTTAGATAATAAAAACTCAGAAAAGTTGAAAGGATATAATTTTATAATTTTTTTCCTCCCTGCTAATGAATCCTTAAATTTCTTATCAATATAAAATGCGGATGATCCTGTAACAATAAGCTTAATAGTATTCTTATATTGGTCATAAATATATTTTAAAAAGTTGGAAGGATCTTTCAAATACTGAATTTCATCAATGAGTAAATATGTTTTTTGTGTGTTCTGTGGGATGTATTGAAATATATTATTCGGATGCTTGTCTAGTACTTCTAACAGTTCCCGATCTTCTAGGGTAAAATAAAAGTATTGAGCACTTCTTTCCTTAAATACTTTTATTATCTGCTTTAACAAAGTCGTCTTTCCCACCTGCCTGGCACCAACAATTAATAATATGTCTTCTTTCTCCAGGTTTTTTATTATTTTAGGTGTAATACTTCTGTAAATTTTCATATGTTGCCTAATAAATTATATTTGTTATTTATTCGATAATTATCATTTTCTATTTGAATATAATCGTATAATTTACAAATATTATTCCGAAGTATCCAAAATTTGTCAAGAAATTTTTGAAATGTAGTGACATCGTAACGTAATAATAAGACCACTTCAAAGTGAATATTCGACCAATTATTTAGGTGATAGGGTGATAAGGTGAGGTGACAGGTGATAAGAAATTGGTTTTCTGAAGTCAACCAGTTTTTTTCGTTTTTCCACGATTTTCAGTCAGGATTATTGTTTTGTAAAAAAAAATGGAATGAGAAAAGGAAAATGGAGTGGAAATCTGGAATCAAATGTTGGACAAGTATCGATTTTAAACCTTTTCGCAGAATCCAGAATATAAGAAACCCTTCTTCGAAACTTCCGTTTTTAGAAAGCCTCGGAACTGTTAATCCGTATAACCCGGATTTTCGTGTTGTACCCACGCAGCATCCTCAATGGGAACATACACAATCTTATCCCAAGTGTTTCTCATTAGCGTCGAAAGAAACACGTCGTCCGGTATTTCAAGTGGAACCGGCGGATCACGTACAGACTCCTCATCCCATAAGTTCAGATATTTCAGGACCTTCTTTATAATTTTTGGATTTTCGATGAACGAGATGATTTTCATTTCAGACTGGCATTCCGGGCAAATCAGGGGATCGTCTTTCCATAATCTTTTAAGCACTTCAGCGCGATACATTCCCTCCAGGTGAGGGAGGGAACATTTTTGGGTTGATACTTCGAAACATCAATGACGTTAACTTCATCGGGTACTATTTGCGCATCGCTTTCTGTGCAGGAAAGTGTGTGAGAGTTTCGAAAACTATGATTATATTATATCGCCTGTGATGCCAGCTGTCGGGTTTCCAGCAGAGGCACTCGGAGCGGATGGAGATCACCCCATTGCACATATTGGATACGCTGGACTCTATAATCAAACTGGACAGCCGGCGTCCAGTATCTGCTGCGGTTTTGCGCAAAATGGTCTGCCCATTGGCCTGCAAATTATCGGCAAACGGCAAGACGATCTGAGGGTCCTGCAACTTTCATATGCTTACGAGCAGCAGCGAGGATTTGAAATATCCTGGCCAATGTTTTGATTGAATCAGGAGTGTGAATATCATCTACCAATAGTTACCTTAATTTTACTCCTTTTCGATAATATGTATCCATAACATCCGGCGGCACCATGCTTCCGCCTGTTGCCCAAGCGATATGAGT